>Ga0209985_10000003_pt1 | contig 353373 bp, 302 predicted proteins | sample NOAtaG_FD_187305 | JGI IMG/M metagenome (GOLD analysis project Ga0209985, IMG submission 187305) | Freshwater lake microbial communities from Lake Erie, under a cyanobacterial bloom - NOAA_Erie_Diel6S_1000h metaG (SPAdes) (version 2) | ecosystem: Environmental > Aquatic > Freshwater > Lake ... | reverse complement strand
ACGAACACGAAGACATTCGCGATCAAAAGCGCGATCGTGACATACGGAAACAGCCGCCGATCCGCGTTGTCGTCACCGACGGGAAAAACCATTGATTTGCAGTCCGCTCAAGAGCTGGGTGGGGGATGGCCCGCCGGCGGGCCCTTCTGAGATGCCTCAGTCTGCCACAATAGCCGCCGGCAGGCAGCCCCGCTCCGGAATCGACCGAATTCTGGACAGTGCCCGAGCGGCTAGTTACTTTCAGGGGGCTTTACGCTCCCGTCGGTCGCAGCGGCCGGCCGCGGTCTCTTCAACAGACCCTCCATCTGTCTCTTCCCAAGGGCTTCACGTCATGTCTTTTTCCTTCCGGCGCGGCGAGACTGCGCGGCGCAAGCCGCACGCCCGCCTCCATCTCGAGTCGCTCGAAGCACGGGCGCTGCTCTCGGCCAATCTGGGAACCATGCCGGAGTGGTCGGCCCGCGACATCATCTGGAATGGACGCACCCGCTCCGCCGTGGCCGATTCGTGGATCGTCCGCACCACGCCTACCACCACCGCGGCGACGCTGGGCATCGGCTCCCAGTGGCAGGCTTCGTCGATCGGCGAGGGCTTCTTTTCGCTCTCCGCCCCCGGCGCCTCGTCGGCAGACGTGCTCGGCTGGGCAGCCAAGACCCAGGGCGTCGCCTACGTGGAGCCCAATTTCGTGCTGCAAACCGCGGCGGTGCCAAACGACCCGTCGTACAGCCGCCTCTGGGGTCTCAACAACATCGGCCAGTCAGGCGGCCTTCGCGATGCCGATATCGATGCGCCCGAAGCATGGAACATTACGACAGGGTCCCGCGATGTCGTGATCGCCGTGATCGACTCGGGGATCGACTACAACCATCCCGACCTCAAAGCGAATATGTGGAAAAATCCCGGCGAGATTCCGGGCAACGATTACGACGACGATGGCAATGGCAAGAAGGACGACGTCTACGGCTGGGACTTTGCGAGCAACGACCGTGATCCGATGGACGAAAACGGTCATGGCACCCATGTAGCCGGCACGATCGGCGCGGTTGGCAACAACGGCGTCGGGGTGGCTGGCGTCAGTTGGAATGTCTCGCTTATGGCACTGAAAATCGGCGGAGCCGGCCAAGAGGTTTCGACATCGGCTGCCATCGATGCAGTTCGATACATCACGCAAATGAAGACCCGCGCCATCAATCCTGTCAACGTTGTGGTCAGCAACAACAGCTGGGGCGGTGGCCCATTAGATCAGTCCCTCAAGGACGCAATCGACCTGGGAGGAGAGGCCGGGATTCTTTTCGTCGCTACCGCCGGTAACGATTACGGCCGCAATAACGATGTCATTGACCACTATCCGTCTGGCTATGACAGCGACTGCATCATCAGCGTGGCCGCCACCAACCGACATAACAAACTAGCCGACTTCTCGAACTACGGCCCAACCACGGTGGACATCGGCGCTCCCGGCGAGAACATCTATTCGACCTATCCAAACAACGATTACCGCAGCCGTAGCGGCACCTCGATGGCCGCACCGCAAGTCTCTGGTGCCATCGCCCTGCTCGCCGCGGCAAAGCCGGGCCTGACTGCGGCCGAACTGAAAACCGCCATCCTGTCATCCGCCCAGCCGATTCCCGCCTTGGCCGGCAAGGTGGCCACCGGCGGCCTGCTCAACGTCTACGAAGCGCTTCGTTCGCTGGGACCGCTGGCTGACATCGTTGATGTAGCACCCGATCAGCGTGAAGATCCCGTCGATGAACTCGTCATTTCGTTCGACCGCCCCGTGAGCGGCGTCAACACCTCGGATTTCGTGCTGCGGTGGCAAGGCCAAGGGGAGACGGTTGAGTCATCGCTCATCGGCGTGCCGTTCGAGCCCGTCGACGACACCGGCACGCGCTGGAGGTTCGTCGGTCTCGCTGCGGCGGGACTCACAGTGCGGCCCGGCCAATACACGCTCACGCTGAACCACTCCGGCAGTGGGATCGTCGATGAGGATGGCAAGGTACTCTATACATCGGCGACCGAGTCTTGGACGCAACTGCCCCCCGACATCGGCGACACGCTCCGCGATGCAACGCCCGTGACGCCGGAGGACGACGGCACGATTCAATTCACCGGCACGATCGGCAACGGCAAGAACGGCCTGCGTGATGTCGACATGTATTGGGTGGAACTGGGAGCTGGAAAGACACTCTCCGTCGATACCGATGCCCATGCAATGGGCTCCAAGCTCGACACCGTCGTGCGGATTTTTGACTCCGCGGGCAAGCAAGTGGCCAGCAACGACGACTACGACATGGGGCCCGACAGCTTCCTTTCGTACGTGGCGCCAGTGGACGGCCGCTATTTCATCGGAATCTCGTCTTTTGGAAACACGAACTACTCGCCAACGATCAGCGGTAGCGGATCGCCCGGTCGCACAACGGGCGAGTTTGCCATGACGATCACCGGGGATCCCACTCCGCCCCCGATGCCTCTCTTCGCCGACATCATCGACGTCAGCCCCGACCCGCGTTACACGGCCGTTGACACCGTCCAGATCGAATTGAATCGACCGGTCTCCGGCCTGACGGTCGGCCACTTCAGCCTGACCCATAACGGTGTTGCCGTGAAACTCGACGGAGTGGCACTCGCCGCCGCCAACGGCGGCGCGAGCGATGACGAATGGATACTGTCTGGACTTGGCTCCGTCACCGCCGAGCCCGGCGCCTACACGCTCTTACTCGTGCCAAACAACAACATCACGGACGGCGCCCGAGCCCTTCTGGCCTCTGCTTTCGAATCCTGGACCCTCCTCACCCCTGACGCACACGATACGATCGCCGGTGCCAGGGTCTTCACGCTCGAAGAATTGGCTGATCGCGGCGGCCGTGTATCGGGCATCATCGGCGACGGCTCCTTTGGCGCCCGCGATGTCGATTTCTACGGCGCCCAACTCGAGGCCAACAAGACCTACACGATCGACATCAATGCCCGTTCGCTCGCCACACCCTCCACGCTCGACAGCGTGCTGCGGATCTTTGATGCCAGCGGCCGCCAGCTCGCCAGAAACGACGATTTCAATCGTTCGCACGACAGTTACCTGCGGTTCACGCCAAAGACGACAGGCACCTACTACGTGGGCGTCTCGGGATATCGAAACTCGAGCTACAACGCAATGAGCGGCGCCGGCCGGCGGGCTGGCTCCACCGGCACCTATGAAATCCAGTTTGGGATCGTGGAGCCGGCGGCGACCCGGGCCGCGTCGATTGCCGCCCAACGCTCGGCGGACCGGCTCTCTCGGCCGGTCCCCAAGCAGGCCGCTGCATTCGCGGCGTTTGCGGCCCAAACGGCCATGGCGTCGTCCGCGACGCCCTCGAGCCGCACCGCCCGCGGCCTGCGTCGCTGAACGGGCGGCCGGAGTCCTCGCTTGCGATGTGAGCTTCCGTGCGCGCACAACGGACCCTGTTTTCAACAAAATACCAGGTGTCCACCAAGTGTCTAAGGGCACCGTGCTGCCATGATTTACGGGGTCGGTCGGCATATGGTTCAAACATTTCGTGACTCTTCGCGAGACGGGCCGATAATCACGGCGTCGAGGGGGAAGCGATGACCTCGCCGACCGCTTGACGTCACCACGTCGACCGCGGGCGAAAGCCCGGGTGGGGCAAAGGCCGACGGCAGCCATAAAGGCGGCCATCATGAAACGGCCCACCTGCTCTCGCAGGGCTTCGGAGGCCTCGCTCGGCCTCGAAACGCTCGAAGCCCGGACGATGATGACGGCGGATCTCCTCGCCGCTGCCTCCCGCCAGATCGACCAGATCGAATGGAATGGCCGCACGGCCCACACGTTCGCCGATTCGTGGATCCTTCGCGCCACAAGCCCACAGGCCGCCACCGAAAACCTCGGCCTCTCGGCGGGCTGGCGGGCGACATCCCTCGGCGAAGGATTCTTCTCGCTCTCGACGCCGGGCGCCACCGCACAGGATGTCGCGGGCTGGGCCGGCCGGGCTGCCGGCGTCTCCTATGTGGAGCCCGATTTCGCGATCGCCCCCTCGGCCCTGCCGAACGATCCGTCGTTCAGCCGGCTCTGGGGCCTCCACAACATCGGCCAGTCGGGCGGCGTCGCCGACGCCGACATCGACGCCCCGGAGGCCTGGGACAGGACGCGGGGCTCGCGAAACGTCGTGGTCGCGGTCATCGACACCGGCATCGACTACAGCCACCCCGATCTCGCCGCGAATGTCTGGACGAACCCCGGCGAGGTGGCCGGCGACGGCATCGACAACGATCGCAATGGCTATATCGATGACGTCCGCGGCTGGGACTTCGCCAACAACGATGCTGATCCGATGGACGACAACGGCCACGGGACGCACGTGTCGGGCACGATCGGCGCCGTCGGCGATAACGGCGTCGGCGTGGCGGGCGTGAACTGGCAGGTCTCGATCATGGGCCTCAAGTTCCTCTCCGGCTCCGGCAGCGGATCGACGAGCGGGGCGATCGCGGCGATCAACTATGCGACGCGGATGCGGCGCGACTTTGGGATCAACATCGTCGCCACGAACAACAGCTGGGGGGGCGGCGGCTTCTCGGCGGGTCTGCGCGACGCCATCGAGGCCGGCGGCCAGGCCGGCATCCTCTTCGTCGCCGCCGCCGGCAACGATGGCCGCAACAACGACGCGACCGCCTCGTATCCGGCCAGCTACACGAGCCAATCGATCATCTCGGTGGCCGCCACCGACCGCTCCAACGCCCTCGCCACGTTCTCCAACTTCGGCGCCACGGGCGTCGATCTGGCGGCACCGGGCGTGGGCATCTACTCGACGACCCCCGGCAACAACTATGCCGCCTACAGCGGCACCTCGATGGCCACGCCACACGTCACCGGCACCGTCGCCCTGATGGCGGCGGCGAATCCGCAGGCCACGGCCGGCCAGCTCCGCACCGCGATCCTCGCGACCGCTGCCCCGACGGCGAGCCTCGCCGGCAAGGTGGCGACCGGCGGCCTGCTGAATGCTCAGGCCGCGGTGAACGCAATCACGAGCGCGACGCTCCCCACCCCGGCTCCCACGCCCGCCCCCGCCCCCGCTCCCGCACCGGTGCCCCCCGCCGCCGACCCCGGCGACACGCTCGCCCGAGCGACGACCGTTCCCTTCACCAGCGAAACGACCCGGTTTGCCAGCCAGACGATCGGCGACGGCGCCAACGGCCACCGCGATGTCGATCTCTACCGTGTGACGCTGGCCGCCGGCCAGCAGATCGCCATCGACGTCGATGCCCGGTCGCTCGCAAATCCCTCGCGGCTCGACAGCTACCTGCGGCTGTTCAATGCCGGAGGCCGGGAACTGGCCCGCAACGACGACGCCTTCGGCTCCTACGACAGCCACCTCTCATTCACGGCGCGAACCGCCGGCACCTACTTCATCGGCGTCTCCGGCTACGGCAACTCGACCTACTGGGCGAACAATGGAACCCGCGCGAGGGAAGGTTCGACCGGCGGCTACGAGGTGACATTCACGCTGAGCTCGCTGCCCGCCCGCCGGGCCAGCGAAATGGTTCGCATGCTCGGGTTCCGCGACGACGACACCTCCGCCCAGCAGCGGACGGCCCGTCAGGCCGCCTTCGCGGCCCATGCGGCCACCACCGCCACGACCACGACGGCCCGGCCCGCCGCCCGCCGGATCACCTGGTAAACCGGTGCACCATCGTGTGGTGGTAGGTTTGGCCGGGGTCGAGCCGCTGGCTCGGCCAATCAGGATGGTGGGCCGTGTCGGGAAATGTCTGCGTCTCGAGGCAGACGCTGCACTGCTTGGGGTATGAATTGGCCCCCTTCCCCGCGAGCGTGCCATCGAGGTAGCTGCTCGTGTAGATCTGCAGCCCCGGCTGATCGGTGAGCAATTCCATCCTGCGGCCGCTCGCCGGATCGCGGAGCGTCGCCGCGAGCCGCAGCGCCCCATCCGGGTTCCAGCCGCGGAGCACGTAGTTGTGGTCGATGCCGCCTGGATGGCTGCCATCTTCTTTCGGCGGCAGTGCGGCGATCGCATCCCCGAGCCGTCGCGCCAGCCCGCGTTCGGGCCGCAGGTCGAACGGCGTTCCCTCGACCGGGGCGAATTCGCCCGTGGGGATGCTCGTGGCATCGACGGGCAGATAGCGATCGGCGAGGACGGTGAGTTCGTGGCCGTGGATCGTGCCCGCGGCATGCCCCGCGAGATTCCAATAGGAGTGATGGACGAGGTTGACGAGCGTCGGCGCGTCGGTCGTGGCGGTCATCTCGACCCACAGTTCGCCATCGGGCGTGAGCGTGTAGGTGACCTTCACCGCGAGCGTTCCCGGATAGCCCTCGTCACCGGCGGGGGAGACGATCTCGAAATCGACCGCGGGGCCGCGGTCATCGAGCCGCGGCGTCGCCTTCCAGAGTTTCTTGTCGAAGCCGACGATGCCGCCGTGGAGGTGGTTCGGGCCGTTGTTGGTCGCCACCCGATACGTTTTTCCGTCGAGCGTGAATGCTCCGCCCGCGATCCGGTTGGCCACGCGGCCGCAGATGGCGCCGAAATACGGATGCTCTTTCAAATAGCCGTCGAGCGACTCGAAGCCGAGGACAACGTCGACCGTGCCGCCGTTCGCGTCGCGGGTCGGCACGTGGAATTGGGTGAGGATCGCCCCGTAGTCGGTGATCGTGGCCTTCCACCCGCCCGGCACCTCGAGCGTGTAGAGGCTCGCCTTCCGCCCGTCGGCGAGTGTTCCGAATGGCGTCACGGTCGGCGGCTTCATCGGGGGCCTGCGATCCTCGGCGAGGGACACGGAACCAACCAACAGGGCTGCTGCGACGATCGCTCGGAACGTGCCCCGGATGATGGCCCGGCCCTCTTCACAAACTGCTACGAAGCCTTGGCCGTCACCCGCGGCTTGGCGGCCGGCGCACCCGACTCCACCTCCTCGCGCCGCTTCGCGATCCAGCCATCGACGCTCCACGACCCGCCGCCGTAGGCGATGAGCGCGAGCAGGCCGCCGCCGATCGCGAGATTCTTCATGAATTGGATCGTCTGCAACTGCCGCTGCGTGGGGTCGGCGAACTTCCAGAAATCGTGAAAGTAAAACGTGGCAGCGGCGAGAAACACGAGCAGGAACAGCGCACCGATCCGCGTCCACGCGCCCGCGACCACCGAGACCCCGCCGAGCAGCAAGAGCCCGATCGCGCCGAAGAGCGCGAGCTTCGGATTGGGTACGCCCTCCGTCTGCATGTAGTTGGCCGTCGCCTGGAACTGCGGAATCTTGTTGCCGATCGCGCTCGCCAGAAAGATCGCCGCGATCATCAGCCGCGCCAAAAGCGACACGAGCCCTTGGGCCATCGAAGCCATCTGTTCCATGTCTTAACACCCTCGTCTCAATACCCTCGTCGCGGAACCTGATTCTGGACGGCAATGGTCGCGAACGGCCGAGGGAAGAGCAAGACCAGAACCCGGCAAAGTAGGACAGGCTTCAGCCTGTTAACCGCTGTGACAGGCTGAAGCCTGTCCTACAGGGGCTCGTCGCGCGTGATGCAGTGCAGGGCGCCGCGGCCGCGGACCAGCTCGTTGCAGGCCACCGGCTCGACCGTGCGGCCCGGAAAGCATCCGCCAAGCGTCCGCAGGGCCGCCTCGTCGGTCGCGCCGAGAAACACCGGCACGGCCACCACCCCATTGGCCACGTAGAAGTTGAGGTGGCTCGCCGGCAGTTGCGTGCCCTGAAACGCGAACCGGGCCGGGATGTCGATCGGGATGACGTCGAGTCGCCGCCCCTGCGCGTCGACAAGCGTGCGCAGCCGCTCGAGGTTGGCCTCGAGCGCGGCATGATTCGGGTCGTCGCGATCGGGCTGCCGCGCGGCGACCACGCGGCCCGGCGCCACGAACCGCGCGAGCTGGTCGATGTGGCCGTCGGTGTCGTCGCCGGCGAGTTCGCCGCCGACCCAGAGCACGCGTTCCGCAGCCAGCCGCTCGCAGAGAATCCGCTCGAGCCGGTCGCGGCCGACGCCCGGATTGCGTGCCGGGTCTTCCACGCAGCGGTGGTTCACGAGCAGCGTCCCTTCGCCGTCGGTCTCGATCGCGCCCCCTTCGAGCACGAGCCCGCCGTCGATCACCCGCTGCCCGAGCTGCCGCGCGATCGCGCCGCCGACGGCGGCATCGCGATCCCAGGGCGGATACTTGCCGCCCCAGGCATTCCACTGCCAGCAGACGGCCGCCGGCTTCGCCATGCCGGCCTCGCGCGGCACGAGAAACATCGGCCCCGAATCGCGGAGCCAGGCATCGTCGGTCGGGATGTCGATGAGCTCGAGGTTGCCGACGCCGCCGAGATGCGCGCGGGCCTCGTCGAGGACGGCGCCCGAGGCGATCACCCTTACCGGCTCATACGCGGCCAGCAGCCGCGCGATCCGCGCGAAGACGGGCGGGATCACGGAAAAGTCGCCGAGCCAGGTCGCCTTGCGGTGCGGCCAGGCGAGCCAGGTGGCCGCATGCGGCTCCCACTCCGCGGCCAGCCGATATCCGAGCGCGGCGGATCCCGACCGACTGCTCATGTACGCCCCCAGCGGTCGAGCAGGCCGCTATAGGCGTCGATCCGGCGGTCGCGGAAGAAGGGCCACCGCGTGCGCGACCACTCGATCCGGTCGAGATCGCACTCGACAACAATCGTCTCCGGCGCGTCGTGGCCGATCTTCGCGAGCGGCTCGCCGTTGGGCGCATAGACCACGCTCCCGCCCCAGAAGCGGAGCGGTCCCTCGCGGCCGGTCCTGTTCACCGCCACCACGAACACTCCATTTGCGATCGCATGGCTCCTGAGCATCGTGTCCCACGACTCATACTGCTCGCGGTGGAGCGACTCCTCGCCGTCGAGCCAGCCGATCGCCGTCGGATAGAAGAGCACCTCCGCCCCGGCCATCGCCGTGAGCCGTGCCGCTTCCGGATACCACTGATCCCAGCAGACGAGCGGGCCCACCTTCAGCCGGCTCGTCGGCACGCTCATGAAGCCCGTGTCGCCCGGCGCGAAGTAAAACTTCTCGTAATAGTGCGGATCGTCGGGGATGTGCATCTTGCGGTAGACGCCCGCGGTCGAGCCGTCGGCGTCGAAGATGACGGCCGTATTGTGGAAAAGCCCTGGACTGCGCCGCTCGAACACGCTCCCCACGAGCACCACGCCATGCTCCCGCGCGGCCGCCGCCAGGCGCTCCGTGAGCGGCCCCGGCACCGCCTCGGCCTCCGCAAACTTCCCGTGGTCTTCGGCCTGGCACGGATACTCGCCCGCGAAGAGTTCCTGGAGACAGACGACCTCCGCCCCCCCGGCCGCCGCCTCGGCGATGCCGGAGAGCGCCTGCGCGACGTTGTGCTCCCGCGACGGCGTGCACGCCGACTGCACGAGGCCGATCCGCACGACTCGGCTCATGGGCAGGCCGCTTACCTTTCGCCCGCCTCGAGCCTGGCCGCCGGCACGGGGAACTGTTCCGCGAGTTCGACCACTTCAGCCTTCGTGGCCGCGACGAGCCGATCGTCGGCCGGGCTCTTGAGCACGCGCAGGATCCAGGCCGCCACCTGCTTCATCTCGTCGGCACCCATGCCGCGCGTGGTCAGCGCCGGCGTGCCCAGGCGAATGCCGGATGGATCCATCGGCTTCCGCTCGTCGTAGGGGATCATGTTTTTGTTGCAGGTGATCCCGCAGCGATCGAGCGTCTCCTCGGCGAGCTTGCCGCCGATGCCCAGCGGCGTCACGTCGACGAGCATGAGGTGATTGTCGGTGCCACCGCTCACCAGCTTCACGCCGCCGGCGGCGAGCGCCTCGGCGAGGGCCTTCGCATTGGCCACCACCTGCTTCGCGTAGGTCTTGAACTCGGGGCGGAGCGCCTCGGCGAAGGCCACGGCCTTGCCGGCGATCACGTGCATCAGCGGGCCGCCCTGCTGCCCGGGGAAGACCGAGCGGTCGAGCAGCTTGGCATTCTCGGCGCGGCACATCGCGATGCCGCCGCGGGGGCCGCGGAGCGTCTTGTGGGTGGTGCTCGTGACGAAGTCGGCGACGGGCACGGGATTGTCGTGGATGCCGGCGGCCACGAGGCCTGCGTAGTGGGCCATGTCGACCATCAGCTTCGCACCGACCTCACGGGCGATCTCGGCAAACTTCCCGTGCGGGATCTCGCGCGGGTAGGCGCTCGCGCCCGCCACGATCAGCTTCGGCTTGTGCTCGCGGGCAAGGCTCGCGATCTGGTCGAAGTCGAGCAGCTGGTTGTCGCGGCGGACGCCATAGTGCACGAACTTGTAGAGCACGCCCGACGCGTTGAGCTTCATGCCGTGCGTGAGGTGGCCGCCGTGGGCGAGGTCGAAGGCAAGCACCGTGTCGCCGGTCTGGATCGCCGTCATGTAGACGGCGGCGTTGGCCTGGCTGCCCGAATGCGGCTGCACGTTGACGTGCTCGGCGCCGAAGAGTTTCTTCAGCCGCTCGCGGGCAAGGTCTTCCACCTTGTCGACGAACTCGCAGCCGCCGTAATAGCGGTGGCCGGGATATCCCTCGGCGTATTTGTTGGTGAGCACGCTGCCGACGGCCTGCATGACGGCCGGGCTCGTGAAGTTTTCGCTCGCGATCATCTCCAGGCCCTCCGCCTGGCGGGTCTGCTCCGCGGCGATCGCCGACCAGACATCCGGGTCTTCGAGCTCCACGAAATTGGGCGTGCCTTGCGATGCGATGCTCACGGCGATCCTCCTGAAAGCGTGCGGAATCCCGATGGCCAATGGTAGCCAATTCTGAAACGGGGGGCTCCCCGCGTCAACGAACCGCGATGGCGCCCCGGCCATTCGAATGGGCCCGGCGCCGGCTCACTCGAAAAGCAGCGGCTCGGGCATGAACGTGACGATCGGGATCAAGAGCGAGAAGAGGCCGAGCATCGTCCGCGCGAGCCCCAGCGGCCGGCCGTCGTCGCGGATCGGCGGGTGGTCGGTGCCCATCAGCGCCACGATCACCACCATCGCGATCCAGTTGTAACGGCCGAGCAGGATGATCGCCGCGATCGCCGCGAGCAGGATCGCGCGGGCGATCCAGTTGGAGCGGGCGCCGAAGATGGCGTGGCTCACATGGCCGCCGTCGAGCTGGCTCACCGGGATCATGTTCAGGCCCGTCACGAGCAGCCCCACCCAGCCGGCCATGAAGAGGGCGTTGGGCTCGATGCTCGTTCCCGCGGCGATGTCGGGACGCAGAAGCCCGAGCATCCAGCGGGCCACCGGCGGCGTGGCGAAGGGGCTCTCCGCCGCGGGCGTGCCGGCGAGCATGCCCGCGGCCAAGACCGGCAGCGCCACCACGAGCCCGGCGATCGGACCGGCGATCGCGATGTCGAAGAGCTGGCGGCGGTTGGCCCGCGAGCCCTCCATGCCGATCACGGCGCCGAGCGTGCCGGTGAGCAGCACGGGCACGGGAATGAAGAAGGGGAGCGTCGCCGGGATGCGATGGAGCCGCGCCGCGATGAAGTGGCCCGCCTCGTGCGCCGAGAGCACCGCCATCACCGCCGCCATGTAGGCGAGCCCGCGCTGCCAGTGCGGCGCGATCTCGGCGGCGAGGTTGTCGTCGATCCCGAGCACGACCGGCTGCCAGCCCGCCACGCCCGCCGCAAACGTCGTGGCGGCCGTCGCCAGATAGAGGATCGCCTGCGGCCTCAGGCGCCGCGGCGGGGAGATCGTCTCGAAACGCTCGTCGAAAGGCTGCATGTCATTTGAGAATACAGGTTTCCGAACGCCACTGGTAAACTGCGGAGCCCCGGCCCCGTGCCCCAATACCCGTGCCCTTCGCACCCGTGCCCTTCGCAGGAGTTTTCCGATGCCATCGTCGCTCCGCCGCCGTGATGCGATCCTCCGCGGCATTTTCGGCCGCATGCTCGCCGTCCTTCCGACGCTCTTTGCCGTCGTCGCCGCGGGCCCCGTGGCGCGGGCCGCCGATCGCACCGTGCTCGCCGTCGCCGCCTGCGACAGTTACGCCGATCTCAAGAAGCAACTGGGCTGGCTCGGCACACAGATCGACAATCCCGGCCTGGCAGGCTTGCTCGAATCGATGATCCTGCTCGCCACGCAGGGCCGCGGTCTCGCGGGCCTCGACGTCAAGCGGCCGCTCGGCGCCGTGGTCACGAGCGACGGAGCCGACCTCGCCGTGCACGGCTTCGTGCCGGTGAAGGATCTCGAGCGGCTGCTCGCCTCGCTGCAGGGAATCACCGGACCGGTGGAGACCGAAGGCGACGTGCGCCGGATCGTGCTGCCGAGCGGGCTGCCGCTCGAGATCACCGAGCGCGACGGCTGGGCCGTGATCGCGCCGGGGGGCATGCCCGGAGGCGCGGCCGATCCGACCGCGGTCCTCAACGCGGTCGCCACGTCATACACCGTCGGCATCGAGACGTTTCCGGGGCGGATGTCCGACGCGGTCCGCGGGCGGCTCGAGGCGGCGCTCGAACAGACCGCCGCGGTGTCGGCCGCGCAGGGGCAGCCCGTCGACACCGACGCGCTCAAGGCGGGCCTTGCCAGCCTGCGGCAGACAGAGTCGCTCGGGCTCGGCCTCGGCATCGACGATGCGAGCGGCAGCGTGTTCGTCGAGAACCGGATGATCGCCGTGCCGGGAAGCGTGTCAGCCGTGGCCTTCAACGCGGCCGGCCGCGGCACGCTCACGGTGGCTACGCCGGCGGCGGCCGATGGCGGCAGCCCGGCCGTCCGCGGCTATGTGGCGCAGACGGTGACGGAGGCGTCGCGGGCGAGAGTGCTCGAGTCGTTCGACCGCGCGGTGCCGCCCGGCAGCGACGATCCGGTCACGAAGGCGATCGTCGGCCTCGTCCGCGAACTGCTCCAGGCGACGCTCGCCAGCGGCGGGATCGATGCGGCCGTGGCGATCGACACGAGCATTGCCACGCAGCAGTCGCCGCTGCCAGCCATGACGGCCGGCGTGCGGATCAACGACGGTCCCGCGCTCGAGCAGCGGTTCAAGAAACTCTTCGGCGCCGGCACCCTGCCGCGGAACGTCGCCGTGAAGTTCGACACCGGCAAGGCGGGCGCCGCCAATCTGCACTCCGTCGCGATCGACCTGGGTGATTCGCCGGCGGCCGACGCGCTTGGCAAATCGCTCGAACTCACGCTCGCAGTGGCGGCCGACTATGCCTTCGTGCTCACCGGCGGCGACCAGCCGAAGCGGATCGCCGCGGCGCTGGCCTCGAGCGGCCGCGCCGATCCAGACGCGAAGCCGATCGCCAACGTGCAGGTGGCGATGAACCGCGTCTGTCGCTATGCGGGCACCGTGACCGATCAGCCGCAGGCCGCCGCCGCCGCGAAGCGGGCCGAGGAGGCGCCGCATTCGCTGCTGGAAGTCTTCGTGCGGCCGGTGGATCGCGGCATCGTCACGCGGCTCTCGGCGGATGCAGGCGTGCTCAAGGCCGTCGCCGCGCTCAGCGGCGTGCCGCAGGCCCCCGCCGGCCCCGGCGGCGTGCCGCTGCCGCAGGTTCCGCAAGCTCTTCCACAGGGTTTTCCGCAGGGCTTTCCGATCCCCGTGCCTCTCCCCCAGTAGGAATCCATCGCAGCCAGCTTATGAGCACGACCACCTCCTCGCCCCGGCAGCCGGGGCTTCGCGACACGATCGCCGGCGTGAGCGTCGCGGAACTCGCCCGCGCGCACGGCACACCGCTCTATGTCTACGACGCGGAGATGATCCGCCGCCGCTGCCGCGACCTCGCCGCGTGGGACACCGTGCGGTTCGCACAGAAGGCCTGTTCGAATCTCGCCGTGCTCGACCTCATTCGCCGCGAGGGAGTCTTGGTCGATGCGGTGAGCACGGGCGAGATCCATCGGGCGCTCGCCGCGGGCTATTCTCCGCATGCCGACCGCGCGGCCGCCGCCGATGGATTGCCACCGGCGCACCCGATCGTCTACACGGCCGACATCTTCGACCGCGAGAGCCTCGACGCGGTCGCGAAGCTCGGCATCCATGTCAATTGCGGCTCGGCCGACATGCTCGAGCAATTGGCCGAGCGAGTGCCGGGCGCGAGCGTGACGCTCCGCGTGAATCCCGGCTTCGGCCACGGCCACAGCCAGAAGACGAATACCGGCGGCGAAGGCTCGAAGCACGGCATCTGGCACGAGGAGATTCCCGACGTGCTGCGCCGCGCGGAGTGGGCGGGGCTTTCCGTCAGCGGCCTGCACATGCACATCGGCAGCGGCACCGATCTCGCGCATCTGGCCGAGGTGGCCGGGTCGCTCGAACGCGTCGCGCTCGAGATCGGCCGATCGCTCACCACGATCTCCGCCGGCGGCGGCCTGCCAGTGCCCTACAAGCCGGGCGAGGTGCATGCCGATCTCTCCGGCTACTTTCAGCTCTGGGACGCCACCCGCAAGAAGCTCGAGCACACGTTCGGCCACCGCATCCGCCTCGAGATCGAGCCGGGCCGCTATCTCACGGCAGAGTCGGGCTATCTCGTGACGGAAGTGCGGGCGGTGAAGAAGCAGGGGGGCCGGAAATACATCCTCGTCGATGCCGGCTTCAACACGCTCGCGCGGCCGGTGCTCTACGGTTCCTACCATCCGATGAGCCTCTGCCCGGCCGACGGAGCGGCGGGGCAGGAGATCGAGGAGGTGGCGGTGGGCGGGCCGCTCTGCGAGTCGGGCGACATCTTCACGCAGACCGACGGCGGCTTCGTGGCCACCCGCGGGCTGCCGCGGGCGGCCGTGGGCGACTACCTCGTGATCGAGATCGCCGGGGCCTACGGCTTCGTGATGGCGAGCAACTACAATTCCAAGCCCCTGCCGGCCGAGGTGCTCGTCGACGGGGGCCGCCCCCGGCTGGTCCGGCGGCGGCAGACCCCGGAAGACCTGGTCCAGGGGGAAACCATTTAAGGCTGCCGGGGGGGCAAAACAGCCGTTTTGCCGAAGCGATCCGCTGGGCTACCATATTTTCACAGTGCGATCTGTTGAATTTTCGCCCCTCCCTCCGCCGATCTCCACACCATGGCAAAAGCAGGTCCCCGCAAGAAGCTCCCGAAGGAATTGGCGGTCATCAACGCCGATAACTGCACGGGCTGCGAATCATGCCTCGAGGTCTGTCCGGTCGACTGCATCGTGAAGGTGCAGCAATACGACCAGTTCCACAACCTCCAGAGCTGGTGCGAGATCGACATCGAGCGGTGCGTGGGCTGCGAGGTCTGCGTGCACATCCCGGGCAAGAAGTCGAATCCCTACGACCTGAAGGTCTGCCCGTGGGACGCGATCGAGATGGTGCCGACGGAGCAGGTGGCGCAGGTGGTGGCCCAGATCGGCGGCCCGCCGGAATATGTCGAGAAAAACTGGGACCGCCTCGTGAACACGGCCCAGCATCTGGCCGAGCTGAAAGTCGCCGCCGGCTGACGCAAGCCCGTAGGACAGGCCTCCGTGCCTGTCTCTGCCGCCTGCTTTCCTCCGCGGAAGTGCTCAGTCACGTTGTTTGACGCATCGCCCGCGCGACGCTACAACGTGACAAATGTTCACGCACGAGCAATTTCGCGACCACGTTCGTCTCGCCTCCGTGCCAGGCATCGGGCCGCGTTTTCGTAGGTTGCTCCTCGAGCGATTCGGCTCGCCGGCCGGAATCTTCGCCGCGAGCCGCGCTGAACTCAGCTCGGTCGCCAGGCTCGGCAAGAAACTCGCCGACGCGATCACCGCGGCCGCCGCCTCGCCCGCAGCGGATGAGATCATTGCGCTGTGCCAGAAGCAGGCGGTCGACATCGTTCTCGAGGGGAGCGACGGCTATCCGCCCCTGCTCTCCCGGATCGACGACCCTCCCGGGCTGCTCTTCGTCCGCGGCGCGTTCCTGCCCTGCGACGCGCTCGCCGTGGCGGTCGTGGGCTCCCGCCATGCGACCCCCTACGGCATCAAGGTCGCCGAGCAGTTGGGCGGCAGCCTCGCCCGGGCGGGCTACACGGTGGTCAGCGGCCTGGCCCGCGGGATCGATGCCGCGGCCCATCGCGGGGCGATCGCCGCCGGTGGACGCACGATCGCCGTGCTGGGCAGCGGCGTGCTCAATGTCTATCCACCCGAGCACGAGGATCTGGCGACCGAGGTCGCGAAGCACGGCGCCCTCGTCAGCGAGGTGCCGCCACTGAGCGAGCCTGCCAGCGGACAGTTTCCGCAGCGCAACAGGATCGTCTCGGGGATGTCGCTCGGCACGGTGGTCGTGCAGGCGGCGGAGCGGTCGGGCGCGCTGATCACGTCGCGGCTGGCGGCTGAGCAGGGCCGCGAGGTCTTCGCAGTGCCCGGGCCGATCGATTGCCGGCTGTCGGGCGGCTGCCATGCGCTGATTCGCGATGGCGCGAAGCTCGTGCACCGGGTGGACGACATCCTCGAGGAATTCGGGCCGCTCTTCGAGACGGCGACGACGCCCGAGGGCGTGCCGATCGCGAGCGCCGCCGAACTGCAACTCGGCACCGTGGAGCGCAGCGTGCTCGATTGCGTCGGCCGCGGCTCGGCCACGGTCGACGAGATCGTCGAGACGTCCGACCTGGCCGCCTCGCAGGTGCTCTCCACGCTGAGCGTGCTCGAAATGCGGCGGCTCGTCCGCCGCCTCCCCGGCAACCGCATCGAACGCCTGTAGGACAGGCTTCAGCCTGTCACCCAGCAGGCTTCAGCCTGTCACCCAGCAGGCTTCAGCCTGTCACCCAGCAGGCTTCAGCCTGTCCCAAACTTGTTCGGCACGGCGATTGCATCTCTTCCCCCCTGGCCCCTCATCGGGCAAAACCATTCCGGGGCATTTCGCGGGAGATCAGCCATGAAACCCGGCAGGGAAGACCAGCGGTCGAAAAAAAAGTCGGCTGCACGCGGCGCAAAACGCGGCAGCGCGCGGCCACACGCGGCGCGCCTCTGCCCCCCCGAGGCCCTGGAGGCCCGCGCCCTGATGGCCGCCGACGGCCAGCACATGCGGGTGGGGATGAACCTCGAAGCAATCGTCGATTGGTCGCCCGCCTGGACGTTCACCGATGCCTTCAAGGCCTCGCGGGGCTGGATCACGCAGGAGTTCAACACGGCCACCTACGAGACGACCTGGGATGTCGGGGCGACGAATCCCGTTCGCGTCGATGCCAACGGCAACGTCGTGAGCCTTGGCAGCCGCGTCAACGCAAGCGGCCAGACGATCCGACAGATGGCCGCCACGCTTCTGTTTCGCGACACGGGCGCCGCGTATCCGGCAGGCACCTACCGTGCCGAGTGGGATGGCACGGGCACCGTGTCATTCGGATTCGACGCCCGCGCCATCGCGACGGGCCGCACGCCCGCGGGCCGCAACTACGCCGACCTTGCCGTCACGCCCGGTAACGATGGCATCCTGATGCGGATCGAAGAGACGAGCGCCGCCGACCCCGTGCGCAACTTCAATGTCTGGATGCCCGCGTGGAACGGCCAGTCGTTCGCCGGCCAGCGGTGGCAGCCCGGCGCTGGTTTCTCGCCGTTCCATCCGCTCTTCAAGGAACGGCTCGCCCCGTTCGGCGTGATCCGCTTCATGGGCATGCAGGAGACGAATAGCTCCGACATCCGCACCTGGGCCGATCGCCGCGACGCCGCCGACATCCGCCAGGGCTCGGGCAGCGAGGGCTCCCCCTCCGAGCCGCTCGCCAACGGCGTGTCGCTTGAATACATGGTGCAATTGGCCAACGAACTCGACGCCGACCCGTGGTTCAACATGCCCCACATGGCCGACGACACGTTCGTCCGCACCTTCGCCACGTATGTTCGCGACAACCTCGAGCCGGGCCGCAAGGCCTACGTCGAGTGGTCGAACGAGATCTGGAACTTCGGCTGGGGCTTCGAGGCCTCGCACTGGGTGCAGGCGCAGACCGCGCGGCCCGAATACGCCGGCCTCGACAATTGGCAGGTGGCCGGCCGGGAGACGAAGCGCGATCTCGACATCTGGAGCCAGGTCTTCGCCGGGCAGAGCGGCCGCATCGTCCGCGTGGCCGCCGGCTGGGCCGCCAACGATTGGGTGACCAACCGCGTCGTCGAGAGCATGGGCGGCTCGTTCGATGCCATTGCGATCGCCCCCTACTTCAGCCCCAACGACGAGCGTCGGGCCACCTACACCTCCGCCACGACGGTCGACCAGGTGATCGCCGACTCCCGCGCCTCGCTGCCAGAGGCGGTGGGCTGGGCCCGCAACCACCAGACGCTGGCCGACACATGGACCAGCCGGCTCGGCCGCGACATCCAGCTTGTGGCCTACGAGGGGGGCCAGCATCTCGACGGCCGCAGCGCTCCCTATCAAAACGCCTTCTATGCCGCAGCCAACGATCCGCGGATGGGCGACATCTATCGCGACTATCTCAAGGCGCTCGATGCGGTGGGCATGGATCTCTTCGTCGACTTCCAGTTCACCGGGCAGGCCGGCGCCTCGTCGTGGGGTGATTTTGCGAAGCTGCATCGCATGGACGAGCCGCTTGCCACGGCCTACCGCTATGCGGCGGTCGTCGACGCCGCAACGGGCACGCTGTGGGGTGCGCCCGCGCCGACGCCCACACCCACGCCGGCCCCGCCCCCTGCTCCGGCGCCAGCGGTGCCGACCGTATCGATCGCTTCCGCGGCCGTGATGGAGGGGCAATCCGGCCGCACCCGGCTGGCGTTTGCAATCACGCTCTCCGCCGCCGCAGCGCGGGATGTCGCCGTGCACTGGAGAACGGCCAACGGCTCGGCGCTCGGCGGCCGCGACTATCTCGGCGGAGCCGGCCGCGTCGTGATCAGGTCCGGGCAGCAGTCGGCCACGGTCGTGATCTGGGTGATCGGCGACCGGATTCGGGAGGCCAACGAGACGTTCTTCGTGCAGCTGACATCGGCCGTCGGCGGGCGGCTCTCCGAGACCGGTCGCCGTGCGACGGGACTCATCGTCAACGACGACGCCCTGTCGAAGACGGCGCTCGCGGCCGCCTTCGCCACGCTCGAAGACTTCAATCGCACCGCCGCGCGCGGCCGCAGGTAGGCGGAAACAGCGGCGGCTTCTCGATCGGCGCGGCGGCCCGTAGAATTCGTCGCATGGATACAGCTCTCTTCAACCGCGCCGAAGCGATCCGGGCCCGACTGCTGCAGCTGCGGGACTCTCTTTGACTGGGAAGGTCGCAAGAAGTCGGCCGCCCGCATCGAAGACGCGATGGGTCAGGCGAATTTCTGGGACAACAACGAGAAGGCCCAGGCCACCGTCGCCGAACTGAAGAGCGTCAACTCCATCCTCAAGCCGCTCGAAGAGGCGCTGGCCGTGGGCCGCGATCTCGAGGCGCTCGAGGAGCTCGGCCGCGAGGATGCGTCGCTCGAGCCGGAGCTCGCGCAGGAGGCCAACCGGCTCGAGAAGCTGGTCGATGCCCTCGAGCTCGCGTCGCTCCTCTCCGGCCCGCACGACTCCTCCGATGCGATCGTCTCGATCAATGCCCGTGACGGCGGCACCGACGCCAACGACTGGGCGGAGATGCTCCTGCGGATGTATTCCGCCTGGGCATCGAAGCGCGACTACGCCGTCGAGCTCCTCGACCGCCAGGACGACGCCGTGGCCGGCATCCAGAGCGCCAGCTTCGCCATCAGGGGCCCGTGGGCCTACGGCTATCTCAAGGGGGAGACCGGCATCCACCGGCTCGTGCGAATCAGCCCCTTCAACGCGGAAGGCAAGCGACAGACGAGCTTCGCGGCCGTCGATGTCTCGCCGGAAATCGCCGACGACGACACGGAGGTCGAGATCAGGGACGAAGACATCCGCGAAGACGTCTTCCGCGCCAGCGGCGCGGGCGGCCAGCACGTCAACAAGACGTCGAGCGCCATCCGTCTCACCCACTTCCCCACCGGCATCGTCGTGCAGTGCCAGAGCGAGCGCAGCCAGCACAAGAACCGGGCGACGGCGATCAAGATGCTGCGGTCGCGGATCGCGCGGCTCGAGGAAGAGAAGCGGGAGGCGGAGCAGCTCGCCCGCTACAAGCAGCAGCCGAAGACCGGGTTTGGGTCGCAGATCCGCAACTATTTCCTCCACCCCGACCAGCGGGTGAAGGATCAGCGCACGGGCCATTACGTGGGCAATTTCCAGAGCGTGCTCGACGGCAATCTCGACGGCTTTCTCGACGCTTTCCTCAAGTGGAAGGCCTCGGGCTCCGCACCGCAGGCCGTCGGCGACGAATGACGCCCGCTGGACGGTGCCGCGGCCCGGCGATACCCTTTGAACGTTCCGTCTGAGCCCACAAGGAAACCCATGGCCGAAAAAGAACAGGCACTCGAAGTCGAGGGCGTCGTCACGCAGGCCCTCGCCAACACGCGGTTTCGCGTGCAGATCACCGGCGGCCACATCGTCAATGCGCACGTCGCCGGCAAGATGCGGAAGAACTTCATCCGCATCGTCCCGGGCGACAAGGTGAAGGTCGAACTCTCCCCCTACGACCTCACCAAGGGCCGGATCACCTTCCGCGAACGGTAGGACAGGCTTCAGCCCGTCACACGCAGGACACGCGTCCCTGCCTGCCTGATGTAGGACAGGCGTCCCTGCCTGTCGCGAGTCCGAGCAAGACGGGCTCGGAGGCCGGTCCTACTCTGCACGACAGGCGGAAGCCTGTCCTACTCTCCCTCGCCGGCGGCTTCGCGCTTGTCGAAAAACTGCTTCAGGTCGCCGAAGGTTCGCAGCGGCTCCTTGCCCTCGCGCATCTCCTTCGTGAGCGGCTTCGGCGGCTTCTTGGCGGTGGCCGTATAGGTCCGCGGCTGCTGCTCGCGGGGCGGGCGGGACGGTTGCTGACGGCGCGGCGGCCGTGCGGCTGAAGGCGGAGCGGCCTGACCATCGCCGGCCTGCTGCTGGGCTGGCCTGGGCCGACGTTCGCCCTTCTCCGGACGCTGCCGCTTCTGCGGCTGCGGCCGTTCGGTGCCGGGCTGGATCATCGTGAGCGCCACGCGGCGGCGGGCCTTGTCGATCTCGAGCACCCAGACCTTCACGATCTGCCCCACGCTGACCACTTCATGCGGGTCGCGCACATAGCGGCTCGAGAGCTGGCTGATGTGCACCATGCCGCTGTCGTGGAGGCCGATGTCGACGAAGGCGCCGAAGTCGACCACGTTGAGCACCGAGCCCATGAGTTCCATGCCCACCTCGAGATCCTCGAGCTTGAGCACACCCTTCTTGAAGAAGGGCTTGGGCAGGTCTTCGCGGGGGTCGCGGCCGGGCCGCGCGAGCTGCTCGACGATGTCGGCCAGGAGCAGCCGCCCCACGCCGAGCTCCGCCGCCAGCGCGGGCAGGTCGAGTGCCGCCGCCTTCTCCGCGAGGGTCTCCGCCTGCTGCCGGCTCGTGAGGACTTCGAAGCTGCCGCCAAGCCGCTCGAGCACCTTCTCCGCGACGGCGTAGCTTTCGGGGTGGATCCAGGTCGAGTCGAGCGGGTTCACGCCGCCGGTGATCTTGAGAAAGCCCACGGCCTGCACGAATGCCGCCTCGCCAAACCCAGGCACTTCGAGGAACTGCTGCCGCGACGTGAAGGCGCCGTTCTTTGCCCGCCATTCGTGGAAGCCCTTGGCGGTGGTCTGGTTCAGGCCCGAGACATACCGCAGGAGCGCCGGGCTCGCGGTGTTCACGTCCACGCCCACGTAGTTCACGCAGCTCTCGACGACGGCATCGAGCGAGGCGTGCAGGTGGCGGGCCTTCACGTCGTGCTGGTAGAGGCCCACGCCGATGTTGGCCGGCTCGATCTTCACGAGCTCCGAAAGCGGATCCTGCAGCCGGCGGCCGATCGAGATCGCTCCGCGCACGGCCGCCTCGTGGCCGGGCAGTTCCTCGCGGGCGAACCCGCTCGTCGAATAGACGCTCGCGCCCGCCTCGTTGACGATCACATACCCGACATCGAGCTCCTTGAGCTCGCCGGCGACGAGCTCGGCCACGAGCGATTCCGTCTCGCGGCCCGCCGTGCCGTTGCCCACGGCGATGACGGTGCAGCCATGCGTCTTCACGAGCTCGACGATCTTCAGGGCCGCCGCGTCGCGCTTCTCCTTCTTGCCGATGATGTGGAGCACGGCGTGGTCGAGCGGGTTGCCGCACTCGTCGATCGCCACCGCCTTGCAGCCGCTCTTGAAGCCCGGATCGAGGGCGAGCACCCGCCGCCCCGCCACCGGCGGCTGCAGGAGCAGGTTGCGGAGGTTGCGGGCGAAGACCTCCACGGCGTGCGACTCGCAATATTCGGTGATCTCGCGACGGATCTCGCGCTCGAGGCTCGGCAGCACGAGCCGGGCGAGGGCGTCGCGGACACACCCGCGCAGAAAATCGCCATGGGGATGGCCGGCCGGCACGAGCAGTTCTTCGGCGGCGGCCTGCAGTTCCTCGGCGGGCCCGTCGATCCGCACCTTGAGCAGCTTCGCCCGTTCGCCGCGGTTGATCGCCAGCGCCCGATGCGGCGGAATCCGCTGGATGTGCTCGGAATAGTCGAAGTAATCGCGAAAGTGCTTTTCGTCCTTGGAGAGCGCCTTGCCTTCGCTCTCCACCCGCTGGCTCTTGAGGTGGGCCTTTTTGTGGAGGATCGCTCGCAGCCGCTGCCGCACGTCGGCCCGCTCGCTGAAATCATCGGCGATGATGTGGCCCACACCGAGAAGCGCATCGGCCGCGGTGGCCACCTGGCCATCGGCATCGACGAAGTCGGCGGCTCTGGAATCGAGGTCGGCGGCCGCAGGATCGGCCGCGATGATCTCGCGGGCGAGCGGCTCGAGCCGGCGTTGCCGGGCGACCTCCGCCAGCGAGAGCTTCCGCGGCTTGAAGGGCAGATAGAGATCTTCGAGTTGCTTGGGGCTGTCGGCCCCTTCGATCAGCGCGGTCAACTCGGGTGTGAGTTTTCCCTGCCCCTGGATCGTTCGCAGGATCGTCTGCTTGCGATCGGCGAGCTGCCGGGCCTTGCCGACGCTCTCGGCGACCCGCCGCACGTCGACCTCGTCGAGGCCGCCGGTTTGATCGCGGCGGTAACGGGTGATGAAGGGAACGGTGTTCCCTTCATCGAGGAGGTGGACCACCGCCTCGACGCCGGCCGCACGCAGGCCGAGCCGCTGGGCAATCTGCCCCAGATCAATGATCGCTATGGATCCCATCCGACTGGCGTGCCCGCCGCTGCAACAGCCACGAGCGACCGCCAAACTCCACCTTTCTCCCGCGTGCCGACGGCTGGCCGCCGGCAGGGTGCGGGACTTGGAAACCGCAGGAATCTAGGGTGCGTGACGGGCCCATGTCAAACTTTTCAGGCTGGGCAACTGCGGAGGCCTGCCGCGAGGCATCCTGCCCAGCCTGCCCATCCCCGCGCTTTCGTGCGTGGCGAGGCCGCAGGCACTGCCACGAACCGCCCGCAGAGCCTTCCGTGGATGGCATTGACCCTGCGCGCAACCTCTCGTATTTCCCCGACTTCCGTCCGAGGCACGAGCCCGCGGAAGGATGCTTCCACCACCACGAGCAAATGACTGTAGCGAATGGGGCGATCGTGACGATCTCGACAGCAGAGGCGGCGCGACCTGCAGGGTCGACTGCATGGCGCCTCTCGCACGCGAACGCCCCGGAGAACCGGCCATCATGATCCGCCCGAACACTTCGATCCTGCCCGCCAACGCCAGCGAGAAGCATGCCAACTCCGCCGACGATGCGCGGGATGCGGGTGGCTTCCTGCCCGCGGTCGGCCTGCTCGCCCTCGACCGGCAGTATGCCGTCCTCCGCGAGGAGATCCGCACGGCGATCGAGCGGGTCTGCGATTCCGGCCGCTTCGTGCTCGGGCCCGACGTCGCCGAACTTGAAGCCGAGCTCGCCCGCGCGCTCGACGTGCCCCACGTGATCTCCTGCGCCTCCGGCAGCGATGCATTGCTCCTCGCGCTGATGGCGATCGACATCGAGCCGGGCGACGAGGTGATCCTCCCGAGCTACACGTTCTTCGCCACCGCCAGCGCCGTCACGCGGCTCGGTGCCGTGCCGATCTTCGCCGACATCGATCCGCACACCTATCTCATCGATCCCACCGACGTGCAGCGGAAGGTGAGCAAGCGGACGAAGGCGATCATCCCCGTCCATCTCTTCGGCCGCACCGCCGACATGGACGCGATCCTGCCGATCGCCACGGCGGCGGGTGTTCCCGTGATCGAGGATGCCGCGCAGTCGATCCTCTCCACCTGGCACGGCCGCTGCTCGGGCGCCATCGGCGACATCGGCTGCTTCAGCTTCTATCCCACGAAGAATCTCGGTGGCGTCGGCGACGGTGGCTTCCTCACGACCACCCGCGACGACCTCGCCAAGTCGCTCAAGCTCCTCCGCGTGCACGGCATGGAGCCGCGCTACTACCACCAGGTGGTCGGCATCAACAGCCGCCTCGATTCGATCCAAGCCGCGGTGCTACGGGTCAAACTCCCGCACCTCGACGCTTGGACCACGGCCCGGCAGCAGAATGCCGCCCGCTACATGGAACTCTTCTCCCAATATGATCTCGACGAGCACGTCGCGATTCCCGGCGACGAGCCGCGGGGCCGCCACGTCTGGAATCAGTTCGTCATCCGCGTGGCCGGTGGCCGCCGCGACGCCCTGCGGGCACACCTGGCGAAGTGCAACGTCGGTACCGAGATCTACTACCCCGTTCCGCTCCACCTGCAGCAGTGCTTCGCGCCGCTTGGCTGGCAGAAGGGCGACCTGCCCGAAACGGAACGAGCCGCCGAGGAAACCCTCGCCCTGCCGATCTTCCCCGAACTCGAGCCCGCCGAGCAGCGGACCGTGGTCGGCCGGATCGCCGAGTTTTTCTCGGCCCGCCAGCTGCGGCAGCCCGCGGCGGAGGCGAAGCAGGCCGAGGCATCGCGGCCGATGGAGGGCCCGCACTTCCTCCGCCGCATGAAGGCCGTGGGCAGCGCCGACGACGTCCGCTGTTAGCCTCCGGTTTTGCGGGAGGGTAGGATGCCGGCTCCGTCAGGCATCCAAGACCCGAGCAAGACCCGAGAGTTCCCGCCCGCATGGCCTCGACCGCGAAGCGCACCACGAAATCCAGCACGGCGAAGTCGAAGCTTCCGCCGATCGACGTCAAGACGCTCAACCTGATCGTCGACCTGGCCAACGAGGTCGCCGCCGCCGCCGAGAAGCGGCGCGACCCGCATCTCGACATCCCCACCCGCAGCCTCTCGAACGTCCGCTTCAACAAGTCGCGGAAGATCATCGAGATGGGCGGGCAGACGAACCGCCGCCAGCTCTTCAACCTCTCGCAGGCGAAGAGCTACATGCAGACGCTGCTGGTGGCCACCGGCTGCAAGGCGCTCATCGACCAGCAAAAGACCACGAGCATCCGAGGTCTCTACTACCTGCTCAAGCACACGATCGAGGGCACCCGCGAGGAGACCTTCGCCACGCAGGAGGAGTGCGACCCCATCATCGAGGATCTCGAGGTCACGCTCGAGAGCCTCCGCGAGGAACTCCACGTCTACGCCAGCAACCGCGGCGGCATGGTGGGGCCGATCACGCTCGTCGATTCGGGTGACGAGATCGACTGCTCCCGCATGGGCTCCGGCGGCTACTCGATCCCGTCGATCGTCGAAGCCGACATCGTGAAGTTCAAGTCGTGCGATGCGAAGTTCATCCTGCATGTCGAGAAAGACACCGTCTGGCGGCGGTTCAACGAAGACAAGTTCTGGCGGAAGCATTCCTGCCTGCTCACCCACGGCGGCGGCCAGCCGCCCCGCGGCGTCCGCCGGATGCTCTACCGGCTCCACAATGAATTGAAGCTCCCGGTCTACTGCCTGCTCGACAACGATCCCTGGGGCTACTACATCTACTCGGTGCTCAAGCAGGGCTCGATCAACCTCGCCTACGAATCGAAGCGGATGGCCATCCCTTCCGCCCGCTTCCTCGGCATCCGCTCCCGCGACTACGACCGCTGCAAGCTGAACCCGAGCGTGCAGATCGCCCTCAACGACACCGACATCAAGCGGGCCAAGCAGATCGCCGCCTACCCGTGGTTCGCCGAGAAGAAGGGCTGGCAAAAGGAGATCGAGACGATGCTGAAGAACGGCTTCAAGCTCGAAGTCGAGTCGCTCATCTCGAAAGACATCAGCTACGTCACCGACACCTACACGCCGCAGCGCCTCGAAGAGCAGGACTGGCTGGATTAGGCCGCATCCAAAACAACTGGAGCGATGAGTTTTAGCTCTCGCACAGAGGCGAAGGGATCGGCGGAAGCTCGACGAGCGTTAGGAACTTTCGACCTTCTGGGGAATGAATCGCCGCAGGTCGTGGAAGGAGAAAGTTTCTCCGCGAGGAGACTTCTGCCGTCCCTGAGCCGGGTTGGGCGCGTTGAGGCACGACAGGCTGAAGCCTGCTTGGCGACAGGCTGAAGCCTGTCCTACTTTCGGAAACGGATCGCGTCACCCGCGAAACTTCGTCTTCGGCCGCGACTTGCCCGCCATGTGGAGCGTGTTCATGAGGTCGTAGGCCGTCACCTCGCAGAGCAGCTCCGTCACCTTGGCGTGGGCCTCCGGCGGCAGAAGCGGCTCGACCTCCTTCATCAGCTTCACCACCCGCTGCTCCTGCGCCTCGAGCTCCTTGGCGTCGACCTTGCCGTCGGCGACGACGTCGAGAAACGAATCGAGTTTGCGGGCATATTCGGTGAGCAGTTCCGAATCGCTGCCGGCGTCGAACCACGGGGTCTTGTCGCGGGATGCCTGCGAGTCATTGGGCTTGGCCATGGCGTCTCTCCTCGGGGGTGGTGAATGGCGGGTTCACGAACTGATCACGTCGCGGATCGCAGCGAGCCGTTCCTGCAGCCGCGAGCGGCCGCCGGGCTGGCTCACTTCCTTCTGCCAGCGCTCCGGCAGGAACCGCTTCTCGGTGCACTCGAGCACCGCCGCGATCTCCTGCATTTCCTTTTCGAGGCCCTGGGCACTCGGCATGAAGTCGTCGAGCGCGGCCTTCAGATCCTCGGCCGAGATCGTGTCGGGAGCCGGCTTCCCGGCGTCGGCGGCCCGCTCGAGCCCCTTCCGCCGCGCCGCCAAGACAACGCTCTCGATGTCGGCTCCGGAGAGGCCGAGCGAGAGATCCACGGGGCCGGGCAGTCCGGGGGCGAGCTTCACATGGCTCTTCCTCGCCATCGCGGTGAACATCGCCTCCATCTCCGCCTGGTCGTGCGGATAGAAGAGCGGGATGTGCACCTCGGCGCGGCCCTGCCGCTTGAGGTCGATCGGCAGAAGATCGGGGCGGCTCGTGAGCAGCATCCAGACGATCTTGCCGCGATACCGCGTGTCGCCCATCTGGCGGGCGATCATCGAGAAGACACGGGCGCTCGTGCCCGAGTCGCCGTCCGATTGCCGGTTGCCGAGGGCCGCGTCGGCCTCGTCGATGATCACGACCACGGGCCCGAGGCTCCGCAGCACGTCGAGGGCGTGCTCGAGGTTGCCCTCCGTCTCGCCCACGTACTTGCTGCGGAAGTTCTTCAGCACGGCGCAGGGGATACCCACGCTGCCGGCGTAGCATTCGGCGATGAAGCTCTTGCCGGTGCCGACGGGGCCGCAGATCAGGTAACCCATCGGGGCGCTCTCGAACTGCCCGCGCTTGATCGCGCGGGCGTCGGATTCGAGCCGGTTCTTCGCGGCGGCATGGCCGGCGACGGCGTCGAGCGTGAGCCGCGGCTGGATGAACTCGATCAGCCCCTGGCAGGATCGCTCGATCAGGTCCTTCTTCTTGAGCGCGAATTCCGGGCCGTCCGGGGCGGTGCCCTCGCGGGCCGACATCGTGATGATGGCCCGCAGGCTTTCGAGCGTGAGGCCGCCGGCCAGGGCCGCCGTCCGCTTCACCGCCTCCATCTCAGCGGCGGGCACGCCGGCCGTCGTGGCGGTGGCGACGGCGAAGCGTTCCCGCTCGGCGGCCTCGGGGAGCGGCACGTCGATCGTGGTCACGGCGGGGTTCGCCACGAGCCGCGGATGCATCTCCGCCATCGAGTCGGTGATGAGCACGATCGACACGTTCACGCGTCGCAGCAGAGGATTGGTCGCCCAGGCGAGCAGCCGCACGAGCCGGCTCGCGCTCGAGCGGGAGCCCTCGCCGCCGGGGGCGAGAAACTGGGCGTAGTCGAGCACGAGCGCGATGCGCTTGCGCTGCTCGGGGGCTTCGAGGAGGTTGCGCTCGAGCAGCGCGTCGATCGCCGCCACCGCCGCGTCGGGATCGCGCGGCCACTGCGTGGCGTTGCCGAGCCGCTCGGTGAGCCACTGGACCATCGAGCGCAGGCGGTGTGGATCGGGGCCGGCCAGCGGCCGCAGACCCTTGCCCACGTCGTAGCCCAAGACGATGTCCCAGCGGCCAAACATCTCTCGCGCGAGAAAGTCGGGCACCGTGCCCCAGCCGCTCGCGGCATCGGCGCCGGGCGGGGCGACGGCCACGAGATCCCGCACGTTGCCGTGCAGGAGAAACATGCAGCTCGTGCCGGAGAGATAGGAGTCACCGAGCCGTTCGGCCCACTGGGGGCACCAGGCCGGCAGCGAGGCGCCGCGGCCGGCAGCTTCGGGCGACGTACCGAGGGATGGAGAGGGAGACGCGGCAGTGGCCACAGTTGCAGCTCCAAAGGTGAAGGGGGCTTACGACTGCTTCTGCTTCGTCCGCTCCGAGCCGAGCTCCTTGTCGTCGGCCTTCACGCCCGCGGTCTCGGGGGTGACCATGCCCATCTCGATCTCGAAGTCCCGCAGTGCGTTCTCGGCCATGTTCTTCTCGACGGTCTGCTCGGCCTTGATCTTCTCGAGTCCCTCGCCGGAGAGATCGGCCGCCACCCGCACCTTCGCCCGGTTGAGCCCGATCTTGTCCTGGATCACATCCTCGATCTGGCCGAAGTCGGTCGTGATGTCGAAGTTGAAGCTCGTGGCGAGCTTGGCGAGCTCCGCCTCGGCGCGGCTGAGCTTCAGTTCGGCGTCGTATTTCTGGATCTTCTGCTTGAGGTCGGCGAGCTTCTTCGTGGCGTGCTGGATCTTCGTCACGTTGTTGCCGTAGGCCGTCTCATGGAGCTTGAGCTGGGCCTCGTTCTCCGCGAGTTCCTTCTTGGCCCGCTGCAACTCGAGCGCGAATTTCGAGGCCGTCTCGCGTTCGCCGATCTGGAGGTAGGCCTTCACCTGGGCTTCGAGCTTGGCCACGTGCTCGCGGTCGCCATTGACCTGCCGCGTCACCCGCTCGACGAGCGCCCGATACTGCTCGAGCCCCTCGCGGCCCTCCTTCATCTGGTCGACCGCCTTGTCGTATTCATACTGCAGCTGCGCGATCGGATCCGCCGTCCAGAAAAAGTTGGCGATCTTGTTCATCTGCGCCGCGAGCGTCTTCCAGAGCTTGCCAAGGATCATGGTCGGGATCTCCGCGAACGGGGGCGGGGGAAAGCGGCCTCGAGCCGCAGTGCAGTCGTGTCTTACTGCCCCTCGTCGGGAGAGTCAAACAGCCCGCAGAAACCGCACAATGATCACGGTTTGGCACCGCCCCTCACGGCCCCCTGACGGGTATCGCCCAGCCCTCTGAACGATTACGATGCGGGGGCGGGCCACAGCCGAGCTCCGCACCCAAAGGACTCGCAGCAGGATCCGAATCAAACGTCGAGGAGATTCGCATGTCAGCAACCACGCGTCGCGGTTTTCTGCAGACCGCATCACTGGCCGGTGCCGGCTATTTCGTCGCCGCCGGCGGCCGCCCCGCCTGGAGCAACTCGGCCAACGAGCAGCTCACCATCGCCTGCATCGGCGTGGGGGGCAAGGGAAGCAGCGACTCCGACAATGCGGCCCTCTTCGGCAATGTGATCGCGATCTGCGACGTCGACCGCAACACGCTCGAGAGCAAGGGAAAGTCGGAGAAGTTCAAGGATGCGGAGCACTTCACCGACTACCGGGAGCTCCTCGCCAAGCATGGCAAGAACATCGACATCGCCGTGATCAGCACGCCCGACCACATGCATGCCCCCATCACGCTCGACGCCATGCGGATGGGGATCAGCTGCTACACGCAGAAGCCGCTGACACGAACCATCTACGAGGCTCGGCTGCTGGCCCAGGTCGCCCAGGAAACCGGCGTCTGCACGCAGATGGGCAACCAGGGAACGGCCCTCCCGTCCTCCCGTGAGGCGATCGCCCAACTGCGGTCGGGCGTGCTCGGAACCCTGAAGGAAGTCTATGCCTGGTCGAACCGGCCCGTCTGGGCGCAGGGGCCGAATCGGCGGATGAACATCCGGAAGTATCAGACGGAGGCGATGCGGCAGGTCGACGAGGAGGAGGATCCGACCACGACCGCCGAGGAGGTCGTCGAGATCGTCGCCGAGCTCGTCGCGAACAAGCAAAAGGAGATCGGCCGCGTGCTCGAGCGGCTCGACTGGAAAAGCTGGCTGGGAGTTGCCCCGCCCCGGGAATACTGGCCCGGCCTCTACCACGCCTTCCAGCACCGCGGCTGGTGGGATTTCGGCACCGGGGCGCTCGGCGACATGGCCTGCCACATGCTGACGGTGCCCTTCGCCGCCTGCGGCCTCCGCGATCCCGTGTCGGTGGTGGCGAAGACCACCGGCCACGATTTCGACAGCTTCCCGGCCAGCTCGATCATCACGTTCGAGTTTCCGGAGACGGCCGAACGGCCGGCGATTCCGTTCTGGTGGTATGACCGCAAGGGCAACAAACCACCGGCGGAGGTGTTTGACAAGTGGGGCATCAACGACGTCTCCGATAGCGGCGTCTTGATCGTGGGCGAGAAGGGGGCCTTCTACAGTTCGGACGACTACTGCGGCACATACCGTCTCTGCGGCGTCGAGAAGGTGAAGGCCGATTTCGAAGCCCCCGAAGACAAGGGCAAGGGCAACGACGTCAACAACGTGTTCGAATTGTTCCGGGCGAAGCAGGCCGGGAATCCGAAGATCTGCCACTCGAACTTCGTCGATCGCGGCGGGCCGCTGACCGAAACGATCCTGCTGGGCAACCTCGCCGTCTGGGCCGCTGCCAAGGGTGGCCCCAACGGCACGATGGGCGACTGGGGCGAGAAGGTCGAGTGGGACGCCAAGAACCTGCAGGTCACCAATCTCGCCGACCTCAAGACACCCCGCGTGGCCGACCTGATCAAGCCGATCTACCCATCCGGCTACCGGCTCGACTAGGGACCGAACTTAACTCTATGTCCTCCCGAAAGAAGGAGGAGGCTCCGGGATCGGCGGAAGCTCGACGAGCGTTAGGAACTTTCGAGCCCCAGCGGCACCGAAGCGCCTCTGGCGTTCAAGCGAGGAAGTTTCTCCGCGAGGCGACTTCTGCCGATCCCGGAGCCGGCCATTACCTTGCTTCGAAACGCAAAGAGAATGTCATGCAGAATCTGATGCGGTTGGTGTTCGTGCTTTTGGCGATGTGCGTGCTGCAGGCTGTCGGCGGGCAACTGGCCGTGGCCGAGCCGGCGACGGCCGCCGACGTGCAGCTGGCGACGACGCGGCTCGAGGCGCTGGGCAAGCGGGCGAAATACCGGCTCGACGACGCCGGCGCGTTGACGGAGATCTCGATCGAGGACGGTGCGGAACTCACCGCCGAGGATGTCGCGCTCTTCGGTCGACTCGGCGATCTGCGGGCGCTGCGGATCCAGAACTGCCGTGAGCTCGACGACGCAATGGTGGGCCGGCTCACGGGCCTGGGGCATCTCGAGACGCTGGCGCTGACGAATAGCGCCATCACGGATGTCGGCGTCGAGACGATCGTGCAGTCGTTTCCGGGGCTGGTCGAGCTCGACCTTTCGTCCAATACCAACATGACCGGAGCGGCCTTGAAGAAGATCGCCGGCCTCGCCACGCTCGAACGGCTGACGCTGCTGCAGAATCGCTTCAACGATCTCAACCTCCGCCGCCTCTCGAAGATGCCGCAGCTCCGCTCGCTCGATCTGCGGGGCAACATGGAGGCCGGCGACATGACGCTGGCGGCGGTCGGCAAGCTGCCGCAGCTCACCGCGCTCAAGCATCGCAGCACGGCCGTCACCGACGCGGGCCTGGCCGATCTGGCCGCGAGCCCATCGCTCGAATCGCTGCTCATGCAGGATTTCGCGATCACCAATGCGGCCGGTCCCCACCTGGCGAAGCTCTCGAAACTCTCCTCGCTCGAAATCTTCCGTTGCCCGGGATTCGGCTCGGAGGGCGTCCTCGCGCTCGCGGGAATGCCGCTCGCCCGCCTGACGCTGCGTGATCTGCCCGATGTCGGCGACCCGGGGCTTGCGGTGCTCGAGCGGCTGCCGCAGCTCAAGCGGCTCTACCTGCACGAGCTGGCCAGCCTGGGGGACGAGGGGCTGCGGCACCTCGCGGCGGCCCGAGAGCTCGAGGTGCTCGACATCTGGAGCCTGCCGCGGATGACCGACGCCACGGTGCAGGTGATCGCCGGCCTGCCGAACCTCAAGGAGCTTTCCATCCGGGAGACCGGCGTCACGGAGGCATCCGCCGCGGCCATCGCTGCGATGCCGAAGTTGCAGTCGCTCACCTTCAAGGACAACGGCCCGCTCTCGGCCGCGAACAGGGCAACGCTGACCGGCCGCCAGTGGAGGAAGCTCGACCTGGGCGGTGCTCAGAAATGAGCGGGCAGGGAAAAGGGTGGCTAACGGGACTCGAACCCGCGACCCCTAGAATCACAATCTAGTGCTCTAACCAACTGAGCTATAGCCACCACCAGTGTCCTGGCTGCATCAGTTTACCACACTTTTTTCCCCGTCCATGCCGGGGGCGGATCACGGCTCGTGCATCGCCTTCGGGTCTTGCTTCGCCTTCGGATCTTGCATCGCCTTCGGGTCGTGGAGCCGCCGCCGAATTTCGGCCAGCCGCTCGGCGAGATCCCGCTCGAAGCCACGGTCGGTCGGCTCGTAATACCGCTTTTCCACGCCCAGGTAGTCCTGCGCGGCGATGCCATCGGGGGCGTCGTGGGAATAGGCGTAGCCCTGGCCATGGCCGAGCCGCTTCGCGCCGGCGTAGTGCTTGTCTTGCAGGTGCCGCGGCACGGGGATCACCTGCTTCTCGCGGACGTCGCGGCGGGCCGCGCCGATCGCCGTGGTGCAGGCATTGCTCTTGGGGGCGAGCGCGAGATACGTCACCGCCTGCGCGAGCGTGAGCTGGCATTCGGGCAGCCCCACGAACTCCGTCGCCTGCATGGCCGCCACCGCGATCATAAGCGCCCGCGGGTCGGCGTTGCCGATGTCCTCGCTGGCGAGGATCACGAGCCGCCGCGAGAGGAATCGCACGTCCTCGCCCCCCTCGAGCATCCGGGCGAGCCAATACAGGCCCGCATCCGCGTCGCTTCCCCTGATGCTCTTGATCAGGGCGCTGGCGCAATCGTAGTGGGTGTCGCCGGAATCGTATTGGATCGCCTTCCGCTGCACGCTCTCCTGCGCGAGTGCGAGCGTGAAGACGAGCGGCCGTTCGCTGCTCGAGAGCACGCCGATCTCGAGGGCCCCGAGCGCCCGCCGGGCGTCGCCGTCGGAGGTCTCCACGAGACATTCGAGCGCCTCCGGCGTGATCGTCACCTGCTCACGGCCGAGGCCGTGGGCGCGGTCGGCCGCGGCCCGCCTGAGGATCTCGGCGATGTCGTCCCGCGAGAGACTTTCGAGCTCGAAGATCCGGCTGCGGCTCACAAGCGCGCTCGTCAGCGCGAAGAAGGGGTTTTGCGTCGTGGCGCCGATGAGCGCGATCACGCCGCTCTCCACGTCGGGCAGCAAGACGTCCTGCTGGGCCTTGTTGAACCGGTGGATCTCGTCGATGAAGAGGCAGGTGTGCTGGCCGTCGTCCTCGAGCCGGCGGCGGGCCGCCTCGAGCACGTCGCGCAATTCCTTCACGCCCGAGGCCGTCGCGGAAAGTTCCACGAACCGCCGCTTCGTCTCCGTCGCGATGATCTCGGCGAGCGTCGTCTTGCCGACGCCCGGCGGCCCGTAGAGGATCACCGAGCCGAGCCGGTCGGCCTCGATGAGCCGCCGCAGGAGCATCCCCTGCCCCACGACCCTCCCCTGCCCCACGTAGTCGGCCAGCCGACGCGGCCGCATCCGCGCCGCGAGAGGCGCGGCCCGGGCCACGTTGGCCGCCCGCGACGCACTGAAGAGATCCGCCATCAGCCGTTCCAGATGAATTCGATCGCAGCGTCGATCTCGGGATGCAGGCTCTTGTGCACGGGGCAGGAATGGGCCGCCTGCTCCAGGGCCGCCCGCTTGGGGTGATCGGCCGGCAGCGGGATCGTGAGCCGCGTGCGGAGCGAGGCGATCCGCCGCGGTGGCTCCTTCGTCATCTCCTTCACCGTCTCGGTCGTCATGCCGGTGAGGTCGATGCCATGCCGCTCGGCCACGATCCCCATGACCGTCATCATGCAGGCCCCCAGCGCCGTGGCCACGAGGTCGGTCGGTGAAAAACTCTCCCCCTTGCCGTGGTTGTCCACGGGCGCGTCGGTGACGAGCGTGGTGCCGGAGGGGCCATGGACGGCCCGGCAGCGGAGCCCGCCTTCATACGTTGTGGTGAGACTGACCATCGGTGTCGTGCTCCAAAAAAAAGGTGCCAGCCACCAAATATGGGCAAGATGCCTATAACTGACAGAATCGCAGTTTACCCAGATTTGGTGGCTGGCACCTTTTTCCCATGGGATTTCGTACGCTCCGCGCCTGTGTCGATGCCCTTCGTGCCGAGGGGGAGCTCGTGGAGATCGGCCATCCGGTCGATCCCCACCTCGAGATCGCGGAGATCCAGCGGCGGCTGTTTCGCGCCGGCGGCCCGGCCGTGCTCTTCACGCATCCGCAGGGCAGCCACTTTCCAGTGCTCGTGAACCTCTACGGCACGAAGCGGCGGATCGAGCGAATCTTCGCCGACTCGCTCGACCGCGTGCGGCGGCTCGTGGAGCTCAAGATCGATCCCGCCGAGGCGCTCAAGAAACCCTGGCGCTACTGGCGGTCACCCTACGACGCCCTCTCGATGCTGCCGAAGAAGGTGCGGTCGGGCCCGGTGCTCGCCCGCGAGATTCCGCTCTCGCGGCTGCCGCAGGTGACGAGCTGGCCCGGCGACGGCGGCCCGTTCGTCACGCTGCCGGCCGTCTATACCGAAGACCCGAATCGCCCCGGCACGAAGCACTCGAATCTCGGCATGTATCGCGTGCAGCTCGCGGGCAACGACTACACCCGCGACCGCGAGGTGGGGCTCCATTACCAGCTTCACCGCGGCATCGGTGTGCACCATGCGGCGGCGCTGGCCCGCGGCGAGCCGCTGAAGGTGGCGATCTTCGTCGGCGGGGCGCCGGCGCTCGCGCCTTCGGCCGTGATGCCGCTCCCGGAAGGGCTGTCGGAACTCACGTTCGCGGGCGTGCTCGCAGGCCATCGCATACCGATGACCGCGCGGAGCAATCGCCCGGCCATCTACGCCGAGGCCGATTTCGTGATCGAGGGCACGGTGCATCCCGGGGCGACGAAGCCCGAGGGCCCGTTCGGTGATCACCTCGGCTATTACGCCCGCAAGCACGAGTTCCCCGTCATGCAGGTCGACCACGTCTGGCACCGGGCCGACGCGATCTGGCCGGTGACGGTCGTCGGCCGGCCGCCCCAGGAAGACACGCTCTTCGGCTGGCTCGTCCACGAGCTCACCGGGCCCGTGATCCCGACGGTGCTGCCGGGCGTGAAGAGTGTGCATGCGGTCGATGCCTCCGGCGTGCATCCCCTGCTCCTCGCGGTGGGCAGCGAGCGGTATCTGCCCTGGAAGGCGTCCGGGCGGCCGGCCGAACTGCTCACGCAGGCCTCCGCGATCCTCGGTCAGGGGCAGTTGTCGCTCGCGAAGTATCTCTTCATCGTCGCCGCCGGGGATGCGCCGGGCCTCGACGCCCACGACATCCGTCCGTTTTTCGCGCATCTTCTCGAGCGGGCCGACTGGCGGCGCGACTGCCACTTCCACACCGAGACCACGATCGACACGCTCGATTACTCCGGCAGCGGGTTCAATGCGGGCTCGAAACTGGTCGTGGCTGCCAGGGGGCCGGCGATCCGCACGCTCCCCAGCGAATTGCCGGCGGGGATCACGCTCGCCGACGGCTTCCGGAATCCGCGGATGTGCCTGCCAGGCGTGGTGGCCATCGAAGGCCCGCGGATCGAGCCCCGCCCGCGGCTCGATGCAGCGAATGACGAGGCGATCTGGGGGCTCACGGCCGCGGCGCCGTGGTCGAGCGATGTCGAGCGGCTCTGCGGCTCGATCGGCCCGGAGCATCCGCTGCGGGCCTGGCCGCTGGTGGTCGTGGTGGATGACAGCGGCTTCACGGCCGCGAGCCTCGAAAACCTGCTCTGGACGACGTTCACGCGGTCAAACCCCGCGGCCGACGTGCATGGCGTCGATGCGTTCACGCACCAGAAGCACTGGGGCTGCCGCGGCCCGCTCGTGATCGACGCGCGGCTGAAGCCGCATCACGCGCCGCCGGTGGAGGAGGATCCGGCCGTGTCGGCCGCCGTTGATGCCCTCTGCACATCCACCGCCCCACTCGCGGCCCTCCGGCTCTGACCGCAGCGCACGAAAGCCCGCAGCGCAAGCCAGGTCCATCCGCCCTCCACTCCAACCAACGACGCTCCCACCCGCCCCGCGAAAACGCCCCCTCTCGCCTCGCTCGCGCGTCGGCTTCCGTGGGCAACGTATCCATCGCCACCCCACCCCACGCCGATCCTCGCTCGCGTGTCGGGCTCTCGGGCGATAATTTATGGGCCATTACCCCTTAGGAGAAACCCATGCGGTTCGGGATGCTCATCGCCCTTCACGTTCTCACGATCGCCTCCGCAGCGGCCGCCTTCGCCGACACGCTCTACACCGGCGGCGACATCCTCACGATGCGCGGCACCGCGCCGGAATATGTCGAGAGCCTCGTCGAGCGCGACGGCAGAATCCTCTTCGTGGGCCCGCTCGCGGAGGCCCGATCGCTCGTCGACGCCAAGGCCGCCACGGTCGATCTCGGCGGCAAGACGCTTCTGCCCGGGTTCATCGACACCCACGGCCATTTCGTCTACTTCGGCAAGAATCTCGTCGATGCCAACCTCTTCGGCTGCACCGACATCGCCGACCTTGTCGCGCGGATGAAGAAGCAGGTGGAGCAGACGCCCGCCGATGGCTGGATCGTGGGCTTCGGCTACCAGGCCCGCGGCCTCAAGGAGGGGCGTGCGCCCACGAGCGAGGAGCTCGATCAGGTGTCGGCCGATCGGCCGGTGATGATCGTCGATTCGTCAGGCCACCTGGGCGCGGCCAATGCCGCCGCCTTCAAGGCCGCCGGGATCACGGCCGAAACGCCCGATCCCACCGGCGGCATGTTCACCCGCAAGGCCGACGGCAAATCGCTGGCCGGCCCGATGGAGGAGACGGCCCTCAACGCGGTCCGCAGCAAGCGGCCGCCATTCACCGGCGAACTCGCCGCGCGGACCATCACCGGCGCGGCGGAGGTCTGGGCGAGCCACGGCCAGACGACGGCCATGGAGGCGGGGCTCGGCCTCGGCAACGACGACATCGGCATCGTGCTCAATGCCATCGACAAGCAGCTGCTCCCGATCGACCTCTACGTGGCAGCCAAGGATTCCGCGCTCGACGACACGCTCGCCGCGGCCTACACCGTGGCCTCGCAATACAACCCGCAGGCCGGCGGCATCGTGGAAAAGCTCCGCGCTGCCCGGCCTGACCTCGATCGCCGCTACGTGAATCGCGTGCGGCTCGGGGGCGTGAAGTTTTGGCTCGACGGCAGCCTCGATACGGCCTGGTTCACGCAGCCCTACACGCAAAACCCGCCGGGCAAATCGGGCGCCTTCTCCGGCTACCGGCAGATTCCCGACGAGGCCCTCGACGCCATCTTCGAAAAATACTGGCCCACACAGCTCCAGATCCACATGCACATGAATGGCGACGCCGCCGCCGACCAGGCCCTCGCCGCGATCGCCAAGGCGGTGAAGAAGCACGGCATGCACGACCACCGGCCCGTGTTCGTGCATGCGTCGTGGCTGCGGGGCGACCAGATCGAAAAGATGAAGGTCTGCGGGGCGATCCCGAGCTTCCTCACGGCGGGGATCATCCCGGGCGGCGATGCGGTGGTAAAGCTCTGGGGGCCGGAGCGATCGGCCGGGGCGATGGCGTCGCGTTCGTTCCTCCGCGCGGGCCTGCCCTTCACCTATTCACACGACGCGCCGGTCTCGCCCGTGCCCTCGATCCTGGCGCTGGTCGATGCGGGAGTGAACCGGCTCTCGGGCAGCGGGAAAGTGGTGGGGCCGGACGAACGAGTCGGCCCCTACGACTCCCTCCGCGCCGTGACATCCACGGCCGCCTACCAGCTCAAGGAGGAGAAGATGAAGGGCACGCTCGAGGCGGGCAAGCTCGCCGACCTCGTGATCCTCGACAAGAACCCGCTGAAGGTCGAGCCGACGACGATCAAAGACATCGCCGTCGTGGAGACGATCAAGGAAGGCCGAACCGTCTACACGCGCAAGGCCCGCTGATCGGGCTTTGCCGTGCGTCGGGCTTCCGGGGCGGTCAGGCGATCGACTTGATCTTCACCTTCGTCGCGAGCGACCGGTGGCCGGTGCGGCGGCGGTAGTTCTTCCGACGGGCGAACTTCTGCACGAAGATCTTGTCGCCCTGCACGAGCCCGACGACCTCGGCCTTCACCGTTGCACCCTTCACGGTCGGCGCGCCGAGCGTGAGCTTCCCGGCCTTGCTGAGGGCGAGCACGTCGTCAAACACGACCTCGCTGCCGGCGGGCAGATGGCGGAAGTCGATCTCCACCTCCTGCCCCTCCATGACGCGATACTGGCGGCCGCCGTCGGCGACGATCGCGTAAAGGTGATCCGAGCCCGCCATGCTGGCGGCGGTGTCAGTCGTTGCTGCTGTCTTGGCCATGATTCCGGGTCCGATGCAAAACGGGGTCCAATGCGAGCCCTGAAGGGTATCAACCACCCCCCGACGAGTCGAGTGGGGCCGAAAATCAGGGGAATCTGACGCTTCTTCCCGATGAATCCCAGGCCTCGAAGACGAGGTGCTCCGGGGAGACTCCGTCCTTGCCATCCACGTGGAGCTGGATGTGGGTCTGGTCCTCGAACTGGGTGATCTCACGCCGCTTGCGGTTGTTGATCCAGGTCGCCACCTCGTCGTGCACCGTGATGTTGAGCCGGGTCACGTCGTCGCGGGTGGCGGAGAGTTGGAGCGTCCGCATCACCTCGATCGCCATGCTCTCGGCCGTCTTCACCATGCCGGTGCCGGTGCAGGTGGGGCAGTCGCGGAAAATGCTCTTCCGAAGTGACGGCCGAATCCGCTGCCGGGTCATCTCGACGAGGCCGAAGGGGCTCGTCCGCAGGATCTTCGTGCGGGCCCGATCCCGCTTCATCGCGTCGTGGAGCGCCTTCTCGACGCCGCGGCGGTATTTCTCCTTCCGCATGTCGATGAAGTCGTTCACGATCACGCCACCGAGGTCGCGGAGCCGCAGCTGCCGCGCAATCTCCTTCGCCGCGATCAGGTTCATCTGATAGGCGTTTTCCTCGGCGCTCTTCTCGGTGCGGAACGAGCCCGAATTGACGTCGATCGCCACGAGCGCCTCCGTCTGGTCGATCACGATCGACCCGCCGCCCTTGAGCGGCACCTTGCGCTGATACATCTTCCCGATCTCCTCCTCCAGGCCGTAGCGGTGGAAGAGCGGCTCCTTGCCTTCGTAGAGCTGCAGCCGGGGGGCATACTTCGGCATCACGAGCTCGAGAAACTCCCGCGCCCGCTCGTAGGCGGCCGGCTCGTCGATCAGGATCCGCCCCACGTCTTCCGTAAACATGTCACGGATCGTGCGGATGATCATGTCGCTTTCCTGGTAGATGTCGATCGGCGCGGAATACTTCCGCATGCGCCGCACGATGCTCTTCCAGAGCCGCAGGAGATATGTCATGTCGCGGGCCATCTCCGACTTCGTCCGCTCCGTGCCGGCCGTCCGCACGACGAAGCCCACGCCCTTCGGCGGCTTCAGGTCGAGCATGATGTCGCGGAGGATGCGGCGGTCGTGCTCGTCGTCGATCTTCTTGGAGATTCCCACGCGGCCCAGCGGCGGCATCAGGACGAGATAGCGGCCCGGGATCGAGATGTAGGTCGAGAGCGTCGGCCCCTTGGTGCCGAAGCCCTCCTTGATCACCTGCACGAGCACCTCGTCGCCGCGGCGGAGGATGTCTTGGATCGGCGGCTTCACCCGCGGCCGATCGCCGAGCCGCGGCTTGCGCCGGGTGGCCGCCCGCGCGCCATCGGCGTCTGGCGCATCGCCAGCCCTGCTCGGCGGCTCCGCGTCGAAGGCCTTGTCGGGGTCGAGGCCGCCCTGCCGGTAATACTGCGGCTCCACGTCGCTGATGTGGAGGAAGCCGTTGCGGCCCACGCCGAAATCGACGAACGCCGCCTGGATCGAGGGCTCGATGTTGACGATGCGGCCCTTGTAGATGTTGCCCACGAGATTGTCCTGGCTGGTCCGCTCCACGTAGAGCTCCTCCAGGACCCCGTCTTCCATGATCGCGATCCGGCATTCCTCCGGCTGCGACACGTTGATCAGCATTTCCTGTTTCATGTTCCGTCGTTTCCTTTCGTTTCCGTCCATGCCCTCCGCCCGGGTGGGGCGGCATCGCTAGGCGACGCTCTGGGAGAGCAGGCGACGCATCTGGTCGCGCAAAAAAATCTTCACCTCGCGGGCGCTGTCCATGGCCAGCGCCCGTTCGGCGATCACGCGGCATTCGGCGACCGAAACACTTCGGCACACCTGCTTCACCTCCGGGATGGCGCTGGCCGGCACGCTGAGCTGCCGCAGGCCCAATCCCAGAAGCAGCTGCGTGTACATCACGCTGCCGCTCATCTGACCGCATACATTGGCCGGCACGCCGGCCTCCCCCGCCACGTCCAGCGAGCGGCGCAACAGCCGCAGCACCGCCGGATCACAGGCGTTGTAGAGGTCGGCCACCTCCTTGTTGCCCCGATCGACCGCCAGCGTGTACTGGATCAGGTCGTTGGTGCCGATGGAGACGAAATCGACCTCCTTGATGAATGCATCGAGCATCATCGCGGCGGCCGGCGTCTCCACCATCATGCCCACCGGCATCTTCGCGTTGAACGCGATGCCGTGTTCGGCGAGATCTTCCATCACGTCGGCAAGCACCATCCGTGCCTGCCGCAATTCGAGGATCGTCGAGATCAGCGGAAACATCACCCGCACATCGCCCAGCGCGCTCGACCGCAGAATGGCCCGCAATTGCGTGCGAAACATCGGCAGTTGGCGAAGCGAGAGGCGGATGCTGCGGAGCCCCAGGCAGGGATTCCGCTCCTCCTCGGGCGTCCGCTCGGTGAGCATCTTGTCGGCGCCGAGGTCGAGCGTGCGGATGACGACGGGCTTCCCCTGCATCGCCTTCACCACTTCGCTGTAGGCGGCGAAGTGATCCTCTTCGGTCGGCTCGTTCTTGCTCGTGAGGTAGAGAAACTCGGTGCGGTAGAGGCCGATGCCATCGCAGCCGCGGGCGAGGCAGTGCTCGGCCTCGCTGGGAAACTCGATGTTGCCGGTGATCTGGATCCGCACGCCGTCGGTCGTCTCGGCGGGCAGATCGCGGAGCCGGTCGAGCTTCGCGGCCACCGTCCGCGCCGCCTCCACCTCGAGACGGTAGCGGGCGATCGTCTCCTCGTCGGGCTGGAGAATCACCACGCCCTGGTTGCCGTCGAGGATCACCGGCTCGCCGCCCGACACGTCGGCAAGGAACGGGCCCAGGCCCACCACCGCGGGGATCTCGAGCCCCTCGGCCACGATCGCGGTGTGGCTGCCGGGGCCGCCGAGTTCGGTGGCGAAGCCCTTCACGAACCGGCGGTCGAGGTTCGCCGTCTCGCTCGGCGTGAGGTTGTGGGCGAGCACGACGACGGGCTGCGAGATCGCGGCGAGCGTCTCGCGCCTGAGCCCGAGCAGGCTGCGGAGCAGGCCCTTCTCGATGTCGTAGATGTCGTGGGCCCGCTGCGAGATGTGATTGTCGAGGTTTTGAAACACCTTCGCGTAGCGCCGCAGCGTGCGGCTCACGGCGTATTCGGGCCACCAGTTCTTGTCGCGGACGGCACTGGTGAGCTCCGCTTGGAGACGCTCGTCGTGGAGCATCGCGAGGTGGGCGTCGAAGATGGCGGCATACTGCTCGCCAAGCTCCGCGCGGATCGCATCGCGGTTGCGCTCGATATCTCGCGCGGTCTGGGCGACGGCGTTCTTGAGCCGCTCGAGCTCGGTATCGACGGCGCTCCGCTCCACGAAGCGACGCGGAATCCGGAAGCCCTCGGCGTCGAGGACGAGCGCCTCGCCGATCATGACGCCGGGTGAAACGGCGATACCCTGGAGTTTCAGCATGGGGCGCATTCCGCGCGCCGGCGGCTGGGACTCCGGCGGGTGGATCGCGCGGCTTTCAGGCGGCGATCAGACACCCCGCACGGTCCGCGCCAGGCGGGTCGTTGCGGCTCCTTCGTGTTCGGACTGGTTTGTGGTTCGGACTGGTTGTTCGGTCTGGACTGACCGGCGTCAGGACTGCCGCCTGCCGCCACTGGCTGTATCGTTCGTCTGGTTGTTGTTCTGGCTGTTGTGTTGATCGGTGAAGTTGCGGTCGAAGAGGCCGCCGATCGCCTCGACAGCCTCGCGGGCGTCGGGGCCGGTCGCCTCGACCACCAGCCGCGTGCCGGCCTCGGCCGCGAGCGTGAGCAGGTCGAGGATGCTCTTGCCATCGACCCGCTGCGCCTTGCCCACCAGTTCGATCCGCGATTGCCACTTGCGGGCCTCGCGCGCGAGCAGATCGGCGGGCCGGGCGTGAAGGCCCTGCTCGATGCCGACGACCACTTCGCGGGATATGGTTTCCTGGCTCATGGGTGCCACGCTGCAGCTCACGACACGAAGCCGTGATGATCGGCCTCCTCGAGCAGGTGTTCGATCTCGGCGGGCGTCTGCGCCGCCTTCAGCCGCCGGCAGAATTCGTCGTCGCGCAGCTGCCGCGAGATGTTCTCGAGCGCCCGCAGATGGTCGCCCGGCCGATCGGGCGGCGACACGAGCAGGAAGAAGAGCTGCACGGGCTCGCCATCGAGGCTCTCGAATTCGATTCCCTTGCGGCTCACCGCCACGGTGCCCACGAGGCGATCGACGCTCGGATGCTTCGTGTGGGGAACGGCGACGCCGCGGCCGATGCCGGTGCTGCCGAGATCCTCTCGCTTCATGATCGCCTTGACGATCCCTTCGAGCTCACCCGGCGGGATCTTGCCCGCCTCGACGAGCGCCTCGGCCATCTCGCGAATCACCGCCGGCTTGTTGTCGGCATCAATGTCGGAGCGGATGGCATCCACCGCGACGAAATCGGAAAACTTCATGCTCGGCTGGACTCTCGGGGGCTTGGTGCTTTGGTGTCTGTCGCCGGAGCGGGGCTCAGGACTTCCTGGCATTCGGGACGTGCTTGTGGTCCCGGACCTTTTCCTTGTGCTTCCGCAGCTGCTGCTCGAGCTTCTGCACCGCGCCATCGACGCTTCGCCAGAGCTGGCCCGAGTGCTCGTGGCTGACCATGTCGTGGAAGTGCTCGGCGGAGGCGACGATTTCGACTGCGGGCAGCGCCGCATTCTCGAGGTCCACCGTCACATTGAGGGCCGTGATCCGGTCGAAATACCGCTTCAGCCGGGAAACCTTCGCGCTGATCTTCGACTGCGAAGCGGGGCTCAGGTGGCCGTGGCGCGCCGAAACCTTGATTTGCATCCAGACACTTCCTTTCACCGATGATGATTCGCCCACCTCGAGGGCCGGACCCTGCGGCAGACAAGGGCGAACTCATAAATGGTCGCCAGAGGGAGCATATCACTCACGCCGCCGCTTCGACAAACCGCCCGGCTCACGCGGCCCGGGGGCGACAAAACCCGCCCGCTCACGGCGTGGCGGCGGTGGCGCTCGGACGTGCATCGCCCCTCCGGATGATCCCCTTCTCGAGTTGCGCCCGCCACCACTTCACCCCCTCGCGCCTCATGTCCGGGAGACCATCGGCACGGTAGCGCAGCCGGTCGGTGGCCGATGGCTGCACGATGTCGCAGAGGCACTTGATCGCGTAGCGACGAACCACGAGATCGTCGTCGTCGAGCGCGGCGACGAGCGCCTGGTCGGCCCCCGCGACGAGCTCGTCGTTGGTGAAGCCGCGGGCCATCTCAGAGAGCATCTGCGCCTTGCCGTGCGGGCCCCGGTCTTCGAAGGCCTCCCGCAGCCGCTCGGCCGACCGCGCGCCGCGGGCCAGCGCCAAGGGCACCGTGTCGGCCTCGAGCATGAGCCACTGCTTGCCCTCCAGCTTGCGGCCAGAGGCGTCAGCCGAAAGCAGCTCGACGAGGTCGTCGTATTCACCGAGCAGGGCGAGCGTGGTCACGGCGATGATCCGGTTCTCAACCCGCCGATCGGCGGCCAGTTCGCGCAGCGCTCGGTCGAGCGGCGCCACGGCCGCCACCTTCGCCGCGAGCGCTTCGGCCGCAGCCTTCTCGAGCCGCCCCTGCGGCGGTGTGCCTGCCACCCACTCGGGCAGCGCCGTCAGCCGCTCGACCGCCGCGGCTCCGGGCTTGGTGTTCTCCCAGATGATTGCCGTGCGGGCATCGAGCATTCCTTCCGGCGCGATGCCCGCGAGGGCCGCAGTCGCGCCACCTGCCTGCCGCCAGACGATGCCTCCCGACGCGGCGACGATCCCCACCCTCACGCGTGTGGGCTCGGTCGATGGGTCGGCACCCGCGAAGCGTTCCAGTTCGACGGAGATGCCGACCGGCTCGGTGAGGCCGGCCACGATCGTGCCGACGAGACCGTCGGCCGTCACACCCAGCCGCGCATCGGCGCTGCTGGCCCGCACCACCGCGCGGCCAAACGCAACCGCGAGCCGCGGTATGCCATCGGGATCGAGCGAGACGGTGGCCCGCGTGCCGGGCATGAGGCGGATCCGCAGGCCGCGGATGTTGATGTCGGGATGAAAGCCGGCTGGCGCGATCAGGTCTTCACGCGGCCCGAGCGCCGCGTTGGCCGGAAACAGTCCCCAGGCCGCCTGCCCCGCGGCGGTCGCCCGATGGAAAAGCACGCCGTCAGTGCCGACAAACCCGGCGGCATCGGCTGGGGCCGCCGGCTTGGCCGCGGCGGCGCCGAACGGCGACGACGGCTGCTCGGTGGGGGTGGGGGTAGGGGCCGGCGCGACAGGCACGGCCGGCGGCGGCGTAGCCGCGATCGCGAGCGCATCACCAAACGGCACACGCGGCGCCTCGGGCGGCGCGGCCGGCGGCGGCGCCGGGCCAAATGGTGCAACCGCCACCGGCTGCTCCGGGGCTGCCGGTTCTGGGGCGGGCTCTGCTGCCGGCTCAGGCGGCGCCGGCTCTGGCTCCACCGCCGCGACCGGAGCCTCTGCGACCGGCGGCGGCACGGCCGCTGCCTCGACCCCCGGCTCCGCGGCCGGCGCGATCGCGGCCGCCGGGGGTTCCTCACGCGGCGCCGGCGGCGCCTCCGCGACGACCGCCCGCACGGGCTCGGGCCGCGTGGCCACCTTCCGATCCTTGCCCGGCATCACCGTGCTCACGAGGAGCGCCACCAGCGTGAGCAGAAGCGCGAGCGCCGTCGCCGCCGCGGCCCAGGCGCCGCGCGACGATCGCTTCTCTGGCGGCACGGCGGCCCGCTCCGCCGGCGAGACCGCGCCATCGGCAAGGTAGACCGTGTCTTCCTCCTCGTGCTTCTTGATCGCCGCCTGCACGGCGCGGGCATTGGCGATCGCCTCGCGCCGCTCGATCTCGCTGAAGAGGGCGGCGGATCGCTGCTTGACGGCGGCCAGCAGCCGCTCGCGGCCGGGCGGATCGAGCGGCTCAAAAACCGTCGGGGCGGCCTCGGCGGTGGCAAGCAAATTGTGGCAGGCGGCCACCTCCGCCAGGTGCATGTCGGATTCCACACAGATCCGCTCGAACGACTCGAGCTGCTCGGGATCGAGCGTGTTGGTGAGATACTCGGCCACGGAGTTGGCATCGGCGGCCAGCCCCTTGCCTTCGACCTTGGGCGCGGAGATCGTGGGCCGCTCGACCACCTTGCGGATCCGGTCCACGAGCTGCTGCGCCGCCGTGCTCCCGGTCACCTTGTCGCCCAATTCCTTCTGCTCGTCGGGCGGCAACACGTGGTCGAGCCAGGCCAGCAGCGTTCGCAGCGTCAGTCGCATGGGGATCCTCCTCCTTCTATGGGTGGCGTTGTCGGGGAAAATCCGTAGCCAGATTTCTCACAATCTCGTGGGAAAACGGGGCAAACGACCCAAACTCCCACGACCTGCGTATAAAGAAGCGGTACCGCTGCATCCGCACGGTGCGCAGGAAGGAGCGACGCAGATGACCGCGATGTCCCGGAATCGCCGACAGGCCATTTTGAGACAGGCAGTGGGCTATATCGAACTGGGCGAACTCCTGGTGGAGGCCGATCGGCCGGTCCCCGCCTCGGCCCAGAAAATCCTGCTGCGCGGTCTGGACACGCTCGACGAGCTGCCGGAGCCGACCCGCTCCAAGCCCGATGCGAAGCTGCTCGAAGGCGAGGCCCTGCGGGCGCTCGGCCGCTGGGACGAGGCGATCCTCCCGCTCACGCTCGTTTCCGAGCAGGATCCGCTCCGGCTGGAGGCCTGGCTGGGCCTCGGCTGGTGTCTGAAGCGGCTGGGGAGGCTGGCCGACGCGATCGGGATCCTGGAGAAGGGGCTCGTGGCGTCGCCGCAGCAGCCGATCCTCCACTACAATCTCGCCTGCTATCTCTCCCTTGGCGGAAAAGTGCAGGCGGCCATCGAGCACCTCACGCAGGCGATCGCGAGCGATGGCCGGTTCCGCGAACTGATCGAAGTCGAGCCTGACTTCGATCCGATCCGCAAGGATCCTCGGTTCGTGGCCGTGACGAGCGTCACGATCTAGGTGTTGTTGCAGCCCGTAGGCAAACCATTTCCCTGCGCCGCTGCCGAGGATTCCCCATGACGAGCCCGGCCCTCCAGGAAATCGTCGCCCTGCTGGGCTCTCCGGCGGCCGGCAATCCCGCACAGTACCTCTACGAACGCATGCTCGAGGCGGCGGGGCTCGATTGGCGATTCCTCACACTGGAGGTCGCCCCGGCACGCACCGGCGACGCGATCACCGGCATCGACGCCCTCGGCTTTCGCGGCGCTGTGCTCTCGGGGCCGCTGCGGTCCGCGGCGCTGCCATTCGTGGCGTCCCCGTCGCCGGCGGCTTCCTTCGCCGGCGCGGTGAGCCTCGTCGACCGCCAGGCCTCGGGATTGGTGGGGCACATGACCGACGGCCGCGGGGCCATCGAGGCCCTGCGGAGCCACGCCGATCCGGCCGGCAGCCGGGTGCTCATCGTGGGGGCCGGCGCCGCCGCCCGCGCGACGGCGCTGGAACTTTCGCTCGCCAACGTCGCCGAGATTCTCGTCTGCGACCGCACTCCCGAGCGGGCCACCGCATTCGTCGAGTCGCTCCGCTCGCTCGAGGCGGCGCCGGCGGAGGTGCTTCCCTGGCAGGCCACGATCGAGATCCCGGAGCGGGTGGGGATCGTCGTGGCGGCGGTGCCCGCCGACGGCCCGAAGCCGGCCTTCGCCTTGGCGGGGCTGCGCAACGATCTCGTGATCGCCGATTTCGCGCTCGTGCCGCAGCCCTCGCCGGTGGTGGCGGCGGCGGTCAGGCACGGGGCCTGCGCGATCGACGGCCTCGAGATCCACTGCGCGAAGACGGCGATCGACTTCCACACGTGGACGGGCATCGAGCCCGACACGGAGATGCTCCGCGAGGCGCTCGAGGAGTGGCTCTCGTAGTAGACCGCTTGCTCCGCAAGCGGATCCCCGCCGGCTCGCGGGCGGCAGAAGTCGCGTCGCGGTGGCCCTCGAAGACTCGGTCCAAATGCTCCGCGAGCTTCCGCCGACCCGCTCGCCTCACCAACCGGAGGCCGCCTCTGGCGTCGTTCCGCTTGCTCCGCAAGCGGTTTACTTGGCGTATTCCTTCAGGAAGCCCTTGAACTGCACGAGGTGCTCTTCCTCGTCGGCGAGCAGGCGGATGCAGAGATCCTGCGTGACGTAATCCTCGCCTTCGACGGCCTTGATGATCTTCTTGTAGTGGGCACAGGCCGTCTCTTCGGCGGCGATCACGCTCTTGATCACGCCCACCACGTCGGTGGTGTCGGTCACGGGCTGGATCTGCTGGCCGATCGTGAGGGCCTTCGAGCCGGGGATGTGCCCGCCGAGCTGCTTGATGCGATGGGCGAGTTGCTGGGCATGGGCGATCTCCCCCGGCACGTCGGCGCCGAGCGACTTCTTGATCTCCTCGGCCCGCACTCCGTCGAGGTTCACGCTGTTGGCGAGATAGTTCATCACGGTCTCGAGCTCCATGCTGTAGGCCTGGAGAAGAAGCTCGATCGTCTGCTGATTGGATGCGGCCATGATGGGCTCCTCTGGGTGGGTTCGGGGAACGGGAAGCGAAAGTCTAGGCGGCGGCCGGGGTGGCCGTCAGCCGCTCGATCTTTTTGAGCAGCGCCGTGGCGCTCGACCGCACGTCGGCGACGGGGTCGTTCGCGGCGGCCCGCACGCGGGCGAGGACATTTTCCGGGGGTGGCTGCTGCGTGGCGTCCACGAGCAGGGCCACGCCCCGCAGGGCGTTGATGACGACAAGCGCCCGCTTGTATCGCTGCGACTGCGCCGCATCGCCAGGCTCGGTGCCCGCCGGCAGCGGTGGATCCTCGAGCGAGAGCATTTCGAGCAGGCCTTCGAGTGATTCCTCCCTGCCCTGCCGCGCCAGGGCGAGCGCGGCGTTGTAACGCACGTCGTCGGCGCCATCGGAGGCGAGTTCGACGAGCCGTTCCACGGCGCCCGGGCCGCCCACCACGCCGAGCGTGAAGGCGGAGGCGAGTCGCAGGGGGATGTCGTCGCTCTTCGAGGCATCGATGACGGCGGTCGTGATGGCGGCGGGATCGTCGGCCGTGCGACCCGCGGCGGCAAGATTGGTCTCGAGCACCGAGAGCGCCTCGACGGCGGCCCGCGCGGTCTGCGGGTCGGCGAGGTTTTTCACCTGGGCCACGAGCGGCGACGCGGCAGCGGGGATCGAGAATTCGCCGAGCGCCCGGCAGAGATAGACCCGCAGCGTCTGTGTCTGCTCGCCGGTGCGACCGCTGGCCACCTCGTCGCCGAGGATGCGGCCGAGCTCAGTGGCGAGCGGTTCGTCGGCCTTGAGCGCGGCGCCGCCCGGGCCGCGGAGGTCGTTGGCAAGATTCAGCGCCGCCTGCCAGCGGCCTTCGTTGTCGCGCCGGAGCGTGCGCACATACGCCTGCGGATCGTTGCCGAGATGGGCCAGCCAGTGGAATGCCAGCCACACACAGACGATGATGGCGACGATGAGCCCCGGCACGAGGAACAGCTGCACCAGAAACGCGGCGCTCGGCGGCTCGACGGGCGGCAGGTCGTCCGGTGAATGCGACCGCTGCGAAATGTCTGCCATGGGGCGTTACCCGAGTGCCGGAGAGAGCGGTGTGGAAACTTCTGAAAGTCTAGGAACACGATCCCGTGCGTCAACGTCCTGCCGATGAAGGGGCGAGCAGCGAGGCTGCCATGGAGGCTCCGGCCGCCGCTTGGCGGGCGGAGTGGCTCGTCGCCCGGCTCCCCACGGTCGAAGAAGAGCTCGCGCTCGATGAAGCGCTTTTGGAGGAGGCCCATGAAGGGCTTTCCGTGCTGCCGGTCGTGCGCGCCTGGATGGCGGCGGAACCGACGGTGGTGGTGGGGTCGTCGAGCCGGCTCGACGAGGAGATCGATCGCGAAGCCTGCGCAGCGCTCGGCGTGCGGGTGGTGCGGCGGCCGAGCGGCGGACTCACGGTGGTGCTCGGGCCCGGCTGCCTCATGTGGTCGGTGATCGTGCCGCATCCTGCGGGCGCGCCGGCCATCGAGCGAATCCATGCCGACATGCTCTCCCCCCTGCGCGACGAACTGCACGCCGCCGTCGCCAACGCGGGCCTTGCGGTCGATCGGCGCGGCTCGAGCGATCTCGTCTTGCGGACGACCGGCGCCGAAGACGACGCCTCCGCGCGAAAGTTTTCGGGCAACGCGCTGCGGGTGCGGCGGCATGGCGTGCTCTACCACGGCACGCTGCTCGACGCCTTCGACATCGGCCTCATCTCCCGCGTCTTGCGGCATCCGCCGCGTGAGCCCGACTACCGCGGCCGCCGGCCGCATGGCGAGTTTCTCGTCAACCTCGGGCTGGGCCGGCCCGCGCTCGAGGCGATCGTGCGGCGGTCCTTCGGAGCCACGGCCGACCGCCGGGAAATCCCGCGCGACCGCATCGACCGGCTCGTCCGCGAACGGTATGGCCGGCCGGATTGGACGGAGCGGCTTTGAAACCTGGCAGGGTGTAAGGCCTGGCGCGACCGGGCAACGTGGCAAAAGGCGTCGGACAGTGAGGATTGGAAAGACTCCCCTCGGGAAAATCACCCCGGCAAGGCGTTCGGGCCGATCTCCTCTCATGGCTTGGGTTGGGTGAAAGGTCGGAACGGGAAAAGTCGCCTACCGTCGCCGCAGGGTCCCCGGTAAGGTTCCCGCCCCGATCGACAGGACGTCGTTCGCCAAAACCGCAACAGGAGGTTGCCTTCGATGCGCTTGAACATGCATGCCGCCGATGTGCGTGAGCTCGTCTCGCGTTATTTCCTCGACCTCGGCGCCGAGGCGGTGGATGTGGCCGATGTGCAGGAAAACATTCGCATCGACCAGGGCCGTTGCGTGGCCCGCTGCTACCGCGTGGCCGACATGTTCGCGATGTGGCTGATCGACGTGGGCGTGCTGCAGTTTTATGACGCCGACGGCGAGATGCTGCAGACGGTGAATCTCTTTACCGAACTGCAACCGCACCGCGCGGCTGCCTGATCCGGGGCTGCGGCGGCCACGGATCGTTGTCGAGACTGGATGGGTTTCGCGGGCGGCGGCATGCCGCCATCGCGGGGATGTCGAGCCCGGGGGGGCCTGGAATCATGTCGCGCTTTGCTTCTTCACACCGGCCCAGATTGTCGATCGTCATCCCGACGAAAAGCGACACCGCTGCGCTCGAGGAGACGCTCGTCAGCGTCCTCGAAAACCGCCCTGATGATTGCGAGATCGTGGTCGCGCTCGGCTGCGAATACGACGATCCCTGGAACATCCGCGAAGAGGTCCGATTCGTGCAGGCGCCCGTCGGCTCGGGCTACGTGGCCTGCGCCAACATCGGCATCTCCGCGAGCGAAGGCGACGTGATCCACATCCTCGCCGCGGGCTGGCGGGCCACCAGCGGCTGGGCCGACGGCGCGGTCGAACGGTTTGCCGATGGCGAGACGGCGGCGGTGGTGCCGCTGTCGGTGTCGGCGGTCGATCACGACCGCGTGGTGGGCGCGGGCATCCGCTACGGCCGCGGCGGCCGCCGGATCGCGATCGCGCCGCGCAAGGCGGCGGCGAAAGTGGCGAAGGTGGCGGCGGCGGGCATCGAGCCAGATGGGCCCTCGATCGAGGCGGGCTTCTGGCGGTCTGATGTCTTGCGACAGGTTGGCCCCGGCTTCTCGACGGCCTGCGGCGACAGTTGCGCGGATGCCGACATGGCTGAGTCGGTGGCGCGGACGGGGCTGCCGGTGGTGCTCGAGCCTTCGTCGCGGGTGGTGGCCGGGCCGACGCAGGCCATCCGGAAGCAGCCCTTCACCGCGGGCCTGCATGCGGAGCGGCTCTTCTGGCGGTCGATGCAGGGGCGGCCGATCGTCACGTCGCTGATGCTGCATGGCATGGAGATCGTGCGGCATGCGATCGCCCGCGCGCCTTTCGGCACGCTGCCGATGCTCGCAGGTCGGGCCGTGGCGATGCTGCAGTTTGGCTCGTATCTCGCCCGCTATCGGCAGATGCGGGGCATCGCCCGGGCCGCCGCCGAGCGTCAGGAAGCCGACGAATCGCGGACGATCCGCATCGATTCCGCTCATCCTGCCGCCAGCCGGCCGAAGAGCCGTCGCCCGGAGACGGTGCCACTGCGCCGCTCCGCCTGACTTTGAGCGACGTGGCTTTTGTGGGGCCTACGCGGCTGATAGACTGCAGGTGTTCGGCATTTGCCGTGCTCCCGTAGCTCAATTGGATAGAGCGTCAGCCTCCGGAGCTGAAGGTTACAGGTTCGATCCCTGTCGGGAGTACTCCTTGTACGGTAGGACAGGCTTCAGCCTGTCGGTTTGCGGCAGGCTGAAGCCTACCCTACCGTCTTCCCGGCTTGTCGCTCTGCAGCGTGCCGTTGCCGAAGGGCTGTGTGCGGCTGCTCGAGCCATCCGAGCGGTTCGTGATCGTGCCGGAACCGAATTTCTGGGTCTGGCCCGTCACTGTCTGGCCATTGCGACCGCGCTCGGTCGTGATGGTGCCCGAGCCAAATGGCCGCGTTTCAGTGACGGTGCCGTCTGACCAGCGTGTGATCGTGCCCGAGCCGAATTTCTGCGTGTGGCCGGTGATCGCCTTGCCGTCGCGGGCGCGTTCCGTCGTGATCGACCCCGAGCCAAAGGGCCGCGTCTGACTGCTCGTGCCGTCGGAGCGATGCGTGATCGTGCCGGAACCAAACTTGTTCGTCGTGCCGGTGCGGGGGCTTGCGAGCCCGGACCGCGGCGGCGTGGGCTCGGCGGCAAGGCCAGCCCCGGTGAGCAGGGCGATTACGATCGAGAGAAAAAGGCCGCGGTGCATGGGATCACCTCCTCGAGGGGGATGCCGTCATCCTATCGCGCGCCGGGCGGCCGGCGGAATGGCCGTCGAGGGCATCGGTAAAAAATGCCGCATTTCGCCCGGGCACTGCCGCAAATTGCTGCGCCGCTTTTCTCACGCCCACGCATCGTCCCGAAAAAATTCTGAGAAACGCCGGTGAAATCGCAGCATTCCCTTCTTGTGGACATTTGGCATGGCGTGTGCTTTTGGGGATGACCACAAAAGACAGCGTCCTCGGAGATTCGTCCGATGCCACACGTCAGCCACACGCACTCCGGACACGGACCGAAGGCCCTGCCGACGCTTCGACTGGTGTCGACGCCGTCGAGCGAGAGCCCGGCGACCGACGAGCAACTCTTTCGGGAGTTTCGAGCCCACGACGACCGTTCGGCGTTCGACGCGATCATGCACCGGTACGACGCCGAGCTCCACGAATTCCTGCGCCGCTATCTCGGCAATGCCGAGTCGGCCGACGATGTCTTCCAGGCGACGTTTCTGAAAATCTACGTCAACCGGTTGCGCTTCGAGGATGGCCGCAGCTTCCGGCCCTGGCTCTACACCGTGGCCAAGAATCAGGCGATCGACTCGCAGCGCCGCGGTCAGGCTAGGCGAACCGTGAGCCTCGACCAGCAGTTCGAGCCCGATGACGATTCAGGCTCGCTCGGCGGACTGCTTTCGGCGACTGTGGATTCGGCCGCCGACGTGGCCGAGCAGCACGAGTCGGAGACGCGGGTGCGGGAGGCGATCGAAGGTCTTTCGCCGCCGCTGAAGGAGACGCTCCTGCTCGTCTACTTCCACGGCATGAAATACGATCAGGCAGCCGGCGTCATGAAGATTCCGGTGGGCACGGTAAAGAGCCGGCTGCGATCGGCGATCCTCAAGCTCGCCGGCGTGCTCGGTCGGAACGCGGCCGTCGGCGTGCAGCCGGCTACGCGATCCCTTCGGCCCGCATGGCGTCCCAGTCGGCGGGCGTCGGTTTGGCGACGGTGCTGAAGAGAAAATCCCCGATCGGAAACGCCACGTTGAAGTTCTTGTCGGGATAGCGATGGTGCAGGAAGTGATGGCGGGCCACCATCTTGTATGCCGCCCAGTTCGCGAAGAACCGGCCTTCCGGCTTGTGCATCTCCATGTGGATCTGGTTCCAGATCACGTGATGCAGGCACACCACCAGCGGAAACATCACCGCGCCCGTGATGGAAAACGGCGCGACCACGATGAAGACCGGCAGCGACTCCACGATCCCCTCGAGGATGTTCAAGCGGATGCCGCGATCCTCGCCGTGCGGCACCGGATCGTCGTGAAACGTCTGGCGGTATTGCGTGTGATGCTCGACGGCGTGGCTCGTGAAGATGCGGTTGCGAGCCTTCAGGTTGCGGAGCAGGGAGAGCCGCGGCTTCTTGTGCATCAGCCGGCAGTGGACCTGATGCTCCACCAGCGACATCAGCACCACGCACACCACGAACCAGGCGGCGATGCCCAGAAACTGCAACAGGATTGCGCTCACGCGAGAGGCTCCAATTTGACCAAGGGCCGACACGGGATCTGCCGCCCGGGTGGGGTCGCAGTGACGAGGGTATAGCAGACCGGGCGCACCTGAGTCTGTGCCAATTCACGACGTATAATTGGCTTGAAAAGACCGTTTCGGAGTGCGGCCCATGGGACGACGCGACGAAGATGGGCGATTCATCCGCGTGGGGCGGATCGAAATCGGCCGGACGGCGATCGGGCCGGGGGCCGAGCCGACGGTCATGAGCCTCTCGATCCCGATCCGGAATCCACGCGGCGCGGTCGAATGCTTCACCGGCACCGGCCCCACGCTCGCAGCAGCCGTTGCCGCCGCGCTCAAGTCGCTCTCCCGGATTCCGTTCGCCATCGACTCCGTGGCCGCGCGCGACGGCGGCCCCTCGCAGGGGCATGTGCCGGTGCGGGTGCTCGTGAAGGCGATCGACGAGCAGACGCCGCGATATGCCACCGGACACGCCGTGGCCCAAGACGAGGCGACGGCCGTCGTCAACGCGACCGTCCGCGCTCTCGCCGCCGGCGGGTTTCTCCAGATGCGGCTCCTGAACCCCGGCGCGCGGGATGTCGAGGCCTCCACCGAAGCGATCCTGCAGGGAATCGGCGGCCTCTTTCCCACGGGGCCGCTCCCGCCGGAGACGATCGGCGCCATCCGCGAGGTCGTCGCCCGCGAGCTCAATCGGTTTGGCGAGGGGCAGGCGATCCTCGCGGCCCACAGCCCCGATCCCGAAGGCATGCTCACGCGGTTCGACGCCCTCGCGGCGATCGCCCTGCCCGAGGGCGAGGCCAAGACGAGCGACACCCGCACGGGCAACTGGTGGGAATGGTTTCCGGGCCTCGACAACGATCACCGCACGCTCCGCGAGGTGCTCTCCGAACTGCCGGCGGCCCCCGCCACCGCGATCCCCTGGATCGTGAGGCTCTTCGAAAACCCACAGGGCTGGCTCCGCCTGCACGGCGCCGTGAATCTCAAGAACCACGACATGATCCATGTCCTGCTCGGCCGCGGGCTCCTCGATCAGGACGAGGCCTTCGTGATCGGGTTTACGATGGGCAGCACGAAGGCCGTCTCACCGCTGGAGCGCTGGTTCTTCAAGCTTGCCGTGTCGCGGCTGTACCCCGAGCCCTACCGCATCTCGAAGAAGACGCTCGCCGCCTACGACCTCGGCCTCGAGGCGGGGGAGGAATGCGGGGTGAAGAACCTGCACCTCGTGCTTCGCGAAGACATGCTCGACAGGCCGCTCGGTGAAACCCGCCGCGAGCTCCAGATCGACACGCAGCGGCTGCGGCAGTTCTACGCCCGGGAACGCGCGGCCCTGCCGGGCACGCTCGCGAGCCTGCGACTGCCGACGTAACCGTAGGACAGGCCTCCGTACGCGTTCACGCCACCGTGCGGCGGTCAAACGACGTTGCCACGGCGTCGCGTGTCCGCTCCGGCACGGCCTCGCCGTCGCTCGTGATCTGCAGCAGGAGCGAATCGCGGCGCAGGACTGCCTCCGTCAGCGAACGCGTCTGCAGCGACCGCCGAATCCGCCGCTTGCGCTGGTCGAAGTGAACGGTGTAGTGGACCCACCAGGTGCCGTTGTTGCACCAGAGATGGTGCAGCGGATTGGCGCGGTCCACACGAATCGACGGAAAACCCACGGGCATGATGCATTCCTTTCCGACAGGGAAAGGAAGGTGCTTTCGCTCGACGTGCCGATCGAAAGCTTCGCCGGGAAACGCTCCCGGCGCACATCCTCCCGAACTGTTGCCAGTTCGAGTCACCACCTTGGCTTTCGCGAGGTTGGCGCGGGCGACCGCAGGGGACGCCCAACTCGGAGACAGGATGCTTTTCAACCTTCCGAGAGCCATCGTAGTCGACACGTTGCCGGTTGCAATTTTTCGCTCCGCGAACGTGTGTCATACGCCTCCCTCGTCAAAAAGGGCCCGCAGTTCCCCGAGGCCCTGTGCGCGAATCTCCGCCACGAGAGCCTCTTCGATCCCCAGTTTCCTCGCCACTTCCGCCTGCCCGACCCCCTCCCAGAGCAGCACGAGCACCTCCCGTGACCGGGGATCGAGCCGGTCGAGCACCCCGCTGAAATCCTCGGCATACCGCTCACCCTCGCCGCCTTTTTCCATATCTGCCTCCTCGATTGATTGACGCCGTTGCTGTGCCGGCGGCAATGAATACTCGGCCCGAGGGACAACCTTGGGGCGTCGATCAGGCCCCGGCCGCCAGGAGCATCGTGGCGGCGTGGATATCGACGATCGATTCGAGATCCTGGCAGTAGCCGCCGCCGCAGACGATCGCCACCGGCAGCCCCGCGGCCCGCGCCGCCTCCAGCACCATCCGGTCGCGTTTGAGCAGGCCCTGCTTGGTGACCGCCAGCCGGCCGAGACGGTCGCCGGCATAGGGGTCGGCGCCAGCGATGTAGAGCACGAGATCGGCCGCCGCCCGGTCGAACGACTCGTCGAGGGCCGCCGCGAGGGCCCGAAGGTAGTCCTCGTCGCCCGTGCCGTCCGCGAGCGGAACATCGAGCGAACCAGGATGCTTGCGGAGCGGGAAGTTTTTCTCGCCGTGGATCGACATCGTGAAGACGGTCGGATCGGCGGCGAAGATCTCGGCCGTGCCGTTGCCCTGGTGGACGTCGCAATCGAGGATCAGGACGCGGCGGACCGCGCCGCGGGCCTGCATCTCCCGCGCGGCCACGGCCGTGTCGTTGAACACGCAATAGCCCTCGCCCCAATCGCTGCCCGCATGGTGGGTGCCGCCGGCCAGGCTCGCCGCCACGCCGTCTTCAAGCGCTGCGGCCGCCGCATCCACCGCCGCCCCGGTGCTGCGCAGCGAACGCTCCACGAGTTCGGGGCTCCAAGGAAACCCGATCCGCCGCACCTCGTCGCGCGAGAGCGTGCCCGCCATCACGCGACCGAGATACCCGCGATCATGCACCCGCAGGAGCTCGTCGTCGGTGGCGGCATGCGGCTCGATGAAGATGAGCGGCGCCCCGGCCGCCGCATGGGACTCGAGCCGCCGTCGCAGGAGCGAATATTTGTCGATCGGAAAGCTGTGCCCGTCGGGAAGCGGCAGCCGCCAGCGATCGCAGGGATACACTCGCATGGAAACCAGTGTAGGCCTCCCTGTGGCGCACGCCTCCAGGCGTGTGATCAGGCCCCCTGCCCTCCCCCCGCGCATCCGCTGCCCTCTTTGCGCGCATGCCTCCCACAACCGCGGCCACAAACGCCGCGTTTCCCGCGACCATCGCGCGATCCCCGCGAATGGCACGCGGTATGCACTCCTCCTTTTCGGCCATAACCACCTGGAGTGCGCACGCCGTGAAACCTCATCCCGGGCAAACCGCTGTCGCGTGCATGCTTGTGCTTGGCCTCGCCGCGGCAGCAGGTGCCGAAGTACCGCCCAACGTGGTCGTGCACGGCACGAGCCAGGCGCGAGCCGATGAGATCGCCGCCTTCGCGGAGCGGATCCGCGCTGAAGCATTTCAACGCGTGCTCGGGATCGACCGGCCTGGCCGCTGGGTCGCCCGCTGCGCGATCCACGTGCATGCCACGCCCGACTCATTCGCTGATGCCGTGGGCATGCCCCCCGTCGGTTCACGCGGCGCCACCTCGATCGACTTCGCCGGGGATGCCGTGGCGAGCCGGCGGATCGACGTAATGGGCGACGGCTCTGACGTGATCCCCGACGCGCTCGCCCACGAGATCGTGCACGTGGTGCTGGCCGATCACTTCGTGCATGCCCCGCCGCCGCGTTGGGCCGACGAGGGGCTCGCCGTGCTCTTCGACGGCAGCGAAACGCAGTTCGGCCACGAGGAAGACTGCCGGACCGCGGTCGGGCAGGGCCTCGCATTTTCCGCCGCCGACCTGCTCGCCCTCGAGGAACTCCCAATCGGCACCCGCCGCCAACAGGTCTTTTATGGCCAGAGCGCTGCACTCGTCCGTTGGCTGATCAACCGTCGCGACGCCGCCACGCTCATCCGGTTCATCGACGACATGGAGGCGAGCGGTCTCGATGCCGCGATCGAGCGGCACTACGGCCTCGACTCGATCGCATCGCTCGAGTCTGCCTGGAAGGAGGTGACGCCTGACAACTCACTCAGCGCAAAGTAGACTGTCTACTTTCCCCTTATCGTCCGCCCGTGTAGTGTCCCGCGGCCTTTGCATCGGCATGCCGCCACGTCGCCTCGCCGGCATGCGCTGGCGAACGCCGATCAGCCCGCTGCGGCTGGGCCGGACGCACCGAGTAGCTGCGATACGACCGCTGCGGCTGAACGGTGCGCACCTGAGGCTGAACGACCTGCTGTGCCACCGCCGTCGACGCCACGAACATCACTCCCACCACCATCGCGATGAATGACCACTTCATGATCCTCTCCTCTTTGTTTTCAAGTTTGTCGACCGCTCTATCCTACGCCCGGCCCGGGCGGAGAGTTCAGCCGGCCCTGCGCCGCCGCAGCCCCCTCCCAAGCATTGCCGTGATTGCGGCCGCGACGGCCAGTCCGACAGTGCCCGGCTCCGGCACGGCCGTGATCGTCACGATCTGTTCGCGGTACGCAGAGAGATCGGCGATGTAGGTCTCCGAATAAAAGTCCACCAGAGGATCGGCTCCGAGTAGGACGGAATCGGGCTGGCCGTTGAGTGCCTTGGACGTTCCCACCATGATCCCGGCGAGTTCCCACTGCGAACCGCTCCAGCGAAACACCGGTCCACCCGAGTCGCCGGCGGTGGCCTGGCCTTCGTACCCTGCCAAATCGCCGGAGAACTGTGGGGCAATAAAATCCGTTCGCATCGCTGCTACGGCAACACCGTCGACAGACACCGTTTCAGAATCGGCAATCACGTTGAGCCCCCAGCTCATCTCGCGGGGAGTGAGCAGGTCGTAGCCGGCGATGTTGTAAGAGCCGCTCGTGACAGGCGTCCACGTCCACGGATTTGTCGAGCTGTTTACCGCCCAATAGGTGCCTGCCCCCCGCTGCCTTCCAGCCCCAACCATCAGCACCTCGTCGTTCACCGAAAACGTGGTCGCCAGGTTGACCCAGGGCAGTCCCGGATCTGCCGTCAGCTGATAGAGAAACAGATCCGCCGGCGTGGTGCTGCCGGACCCTATGACATTGACGAGCTGGCGGCCGCTGCCTGCCGCCATCTGGTACGTCGTGCCATTGGTGAGGGTGATGTCGCCGCCGCCGACATGGTTTGCCGTGAGCACCCACCGGTTGCCGACGTAGACGCCGCTGCCGATGCCACGAACACCCACGTTGGCCCAGGTCTCGTGGCTTGGGTCTACCGGGGCTTGGTTGTTGTCAGTCACCCAGCCGCCCGAGACGACCACGGCTTCAGCCGTTTGCACCACCATCAAGGCAAGCACAATCGCGAGCCCCACGGACGCGACGCGATGCAGAAGAGCGAGGCGATTCATGACCATCGTGTGGATGAGGGTTGGCCACACACCCCACGCCCACGACCGGCTCAAGCACACACGAAACGGCTGCGATGGAAAGACTGGAAACTGAAAGAAGCACGCCTGCCGCGAGCGCCGCGGCGAAGTCCATCGCAAAAAAACCGCCCCGGCTGCATGAGCAGGCCACGGGAGCGGGTGCGTGCATGAGCGTTTCCAGAAATCGTGCCGCCCGTGCCCCGAGCAGCTGGTGAAATGATACGCCCGCCCCGCGACCGATGCAAGGTTTTTTCATCCGGTCCAGCGGATGGCGGCCGAAAGCCGCCTACGGCAGCATCGCCACTTCGCCGTCCTTGCGATGGCCGAGCCGGCGATGCGTGGTCGCGTCGATGTCGAACGGGATCATGTGCACCGAGCCATCGGCCATCGCCATCGGAAACACGCCCGAGTGTGAGCCGCCAAATCGGCCCTCGAAGCCCGCGCCGGCATCGTCGCCATCCGCGCTGGGAACCGCGGCCGTAAACCGGATCGAATCATCGTCGAAGCCGACGAACCAGCCATGCCGATTGCCCGTGGCCGACGACGTGACGGCCTGGCCGCGCGGGATGAACCGCTCGCCGAGCAGATAGACATTCGACAGTCCGTCTCGCAGATGCGCAGGCCGCATCACGCTGCCGCGAAACACGACACCCGTGGCCCGATCGCCGGGCGTGCTGCCAGCCGCGGAGCCCGGCATCGCGAGGATGTCTTGCTCGGTCGTGGCCGCGCTGCCCGGATGGTCGACGATCGCCGCCGACACCACGTCGCCACCATTGGCCGCATAGTCGCTGCGGCCGGCCACGGAAGGTGAGTCAATGTTGAGATAGCTGAACGAGCCGACGGCCACGGCCGCCGAGACGCCGCGGGTCGGGCAGACGAACGAGCCGACATGCGTCTCATACACCCGCTTCGCGGCGGCCCGCTTGCCGGCTGCGTCTTGCCCCTGGCCGTCGTTCCGCAGGGCAGACTGATCGAGATAGGGAAGCAGCGCGTAATGCCAGCCGCCCGGCTGCCTGCTCCCGAACCCGGCATCCGGATCGCCGCTCCACTCCTGCCCCCAGCCGCCGGTCGGGAAATGCCCCTGGGCCTCGAGGTGCTGCTGGCTGGCGACGGCCAGTTGCCGCACGTTGTTGGCGCAGCTGGTGCGACGGCCGCTCTCGCGGGCCGCCTGAACGGCCGGCAGCAGCAGGCCAATGAGCGCGCTGATGATGGCGATCACGACGAGAAGCTCGACCAGCGAGAAGCCAGAACGCCGAGCGCTATTGCCTGAAGCATGGGCGCGGAGCATGGTTGCATGGGCGCGGAGCATGGATGTCCTCCATCGCGGAGTGAAGGCGGGAGGCATGGAGCCGGAGGCACCAGACCTGGTTTCGAAAACGGATTTGGGGGCTGATAGGCGGGATCGGCCGCTGCCCGCTGACGGGTGCGACCGACGAATCAGCCCGACGGAAAACTCAGATCAACCGACAATCTGTGCGACCGGCCCGGGGGTGGGTCATGTGGGGCCGGGGCAACTCTCCTCCGAGACCACACATGCATGGCCTCGAAAGCGCATCGACCCGCAGGATCATACGGAGGGGATCGGCTCAGTCAACGCTGCGCGATGTGAGTTTTTCGCGAAATCTCCCCATATCGCGCCCCCAGGAGCCGGAGGGCAGCGGCTGCACTTGCGGATCATAGGCCCGCGAACGACAACTTTTCCGGATTTCCCCCGTTCGCGCCCGAGATGCCGCGCATGATCCCCGACGCCCTTTTCACCAACTGGCAGGCCGTCCTCACGGCGATCGTGACCTTCGCGACGCTCGTGGCGCTCCTGTTTGGCCAGCGGGCGCCCGACATGGCGATGATCGGCGGCGTGGTCGTCCTCCTGGCGGCCGGCGTGCTCGCCCCCGACGAGGCATTCAAGGGGATGGCCAACGAGGGCATGCTCACCGTCGCCGCCCTCTTCGTGGTGGCCGCGGCAGTGGAACGTACCGGCGCCCTTGCCAGCCTCGTGGACCGCGCGCTCGGCCGCCCGCAATCGCTCGCCTCGGCGCAGGTCCGCACGATGGTGGCGCCGGCCGCCCTGTCGGCCTTCATGAACAACACGCCCGTCGTGGCCCTGATGGTGCCGGCGATCCGCGACTGGGCGAAGAAGCACCGCCTGAGCGTCTCGAAGCTGCTCATGCCGATGAATTGCGCCGTGATCCTCGGCGGCCTTTGCACGCTCATCGGCACGAGCACCAACGTGGTCGTCAGCGGGCTCGTGGCGGCGAAGACCGGCCGCGCGCTCGGCATGTTCGAGATCACCTGGCTCGGCGTGCCACTGCTGGTCGCGGGATTCGCCTACCTGTTCGTCGCCAGCAAGAGCCGCAGCCTGCTGAAGGATCGTCGCCCCGCGATGAGCCAGAGCGACGACCCGCGGCAATATTCGCTCGAGATGCTCGTCGAGCCGGGCAGCCCGCTCGTGGGCCGCACGATCGAGGAGGCCGGCTTGCGCGGCCTCGAGGGGCTCTTCCTCATGGAGATCGACCGCGCCGGCCATGTGATGGCGGCCGTGGCGCCCACCGAACGGCTCGAGGCGGGCGACCGGCTCGTGTTCGTGGGCGTCGTCGATTCCGTCGTCGAATTGCAGAAGATCCGCGGGCTGCGGCCGGCCACCGATCAGGTGTTTCAGCTCGACGGGCCGCGGTCGGAGCGGGTGCTCGTGGAGGCGGTCGTCTCCAACACCTGCCCGCTCATCGGCCAGACGATCCGCGAGGGCCGCTTCCGCTCCACCTACGACGCCGTCGTGATCGCCGTCGCCCGCAATGGCGAGCGGCTGCAAATGAAGATCGGCGACATCGCGCTCGAGCCGGGCGACACGCTCCTGCTCGAGGCCAGCCCCACCTTCCTCGATAGGCAGCGGTCGAGCCGCCACTTCTATCTGGTCAGCGAGGTCAGTGGTTCGACGCCCCCGCGGCACGATCGCGCCTGGATCGCCTGCACGGTGCTCGCCGCGATGGTGCTCGCCGCGACCTTCGAACTCGTGCCGATGGTGGCGGCCGCATTCGTGGCGGCGGCCGCGGTGCTCGTCACGGGCTGCATCTCGTCGAACGAGGCGCGGCGGAGCATCGAATGGGAATCGCTGCTCTTGATCGCGGCGAGCTTCGGGCTTGCCAAGGCCATGGAGAAGACCGGCCTCGATGAGGCGATCGCCCGCTCGACGATCGCCGCCGCCGGTGACGGCCCCCATGCCGTGCTCGCGGCGATCTACTTCGTGACGATGCTCTTCACCGAGCTCATGAGCAACAACGCCGCCGCGGTGCTCATCTTTCCGATCGCCTGGCAGACGGCGGCCGACCTGGGCGTGAACCCGATGCCCTTCGTGATGGCCGTCACCGTGGCCGCCAGCTGCGGCTTCGCCACGCCGATGGGCTATCAGACCAATCTCATGATCTATGGCCCCGGCGGTTACAAGTTTAGTGACTATCTACGGTTTGGCGGCCCGCTCAATCTGCTGGTGATGGCGATCACGGTGCTCCTCGCGCCGCTGATTTGGCCGTTTCGCTGACCAAAAACAGCCGCCCGGCTCGGAATCGTTCCCAAAGCCTTTCCGGGAACGTACCTTGTCAGCATGAGCGACATCCTCTTCCAGTATTACCGCGTCAATCCCACGACGTGGTTCTATCTCTCGTCGCTCCTCTCGATCGCGCTCTTCTTCAAGTTCAACCGGCTTTGGAGCGTGCGCAACCTCGACCTGATCGGGCTGATCCTGCTGGCCCCCGGCCTCCTGGCCGTCGAGTATGGCGGCTACAAGGCGAGCGCGGCCGTCCAGCAGATGGGCTTCATCTGGATCTTCGCCGTGTCGGGGGCATTGCTGCTGCGGATGCTCTTCGATTCGCTGATGGTGCGGAGGCCGCTGCTTGAATCGAATCTGTCCGGCGGCGGGCTCGCGTTTCTCGGCGTCTCGCTGCTCGTGTTTCTCCTCGCCAACGTGATCACCACGCGGCCGCAGCGCGACGACCTCGCCGGCGCCGCGGCGGCGACCCGGCTGGAGACCCGCGACGCCAAGGTCGATGCCGACCAGCTCGCCCGCCTTGGGCCCGGCTATCCCCTGCTCTTCGTCCTGCCGCAGATCTCGACGCAGCGGATCTTTTCCGCCGACGCGGGCGCCGACGGGCAGGAGCCCACCGAGACCAGCCGCCGCGTGCTCCACGAGACCACCGCCCGCGTGATGGCGATCCTTTCACAGTTGGCGATCGTGGCGGGCATGATCGCGATCGGCTGGCTGCACTTCGAGAACGTGCGGCTCGGCATCGCGGCCGCCGTTCTCTACCTGCTCCTCCCCTATACCGCGCTCATGACCGGCCGGGTCGACCATGCGCTGCCCGGAGCGCTCGTCGTCTGGGCGATCGCCGCCTACCGCCGGCCGCTCGTCAGCGGATCACTGATCGGCCTGGCGATCGGCACCATCTACTATCCGGTCTTCCTCCTGCCGCTGTGGTGCAGCTTCTACTGGGAGCGGGGCATTCGCCGCTTCCTGCTCGGCATCGCGGCAGCGCTCGGCCTGCTCGTGGTGGCGCTCTGGTTCACCTCGCCGAGCGCGGCGATTTTCCTGGGGCAGCTGCGGCAGATGTTCGGCTGGATCTTCCCCAGCGAGGTGTCGCTCGAGGGCTTCTGGGCGCTTCCCTTCAACGACGCGGTGTTTCGCCTGCCGGTGCTCGCCGCCTTCGTGGCGATGATGGCAACGCTCGCGATCTGGCCGTCGCCGAAGAACCTCGGCACGCTCCTGAGCTGTTCGGCGGCCGTCCTCCTCGGCAGCCAGTTCTGGAAAGCCCACAATGGCGGCCTCTTCATGGCGTGGTTTTTGCCGCTCCTGCTGCTGACGGTTTTTCGGCCGAACCTCGAGAACCGCGTCGCGCTGCTCGTGCTCGACGCCGAATGGTTTTACAAGCGCCGCCGGTAGGACAGGCTTCAGCCTGTCGTTCTTCGTCCTGCCTCTACATCCCCCGGCGCAGGTCATACTCGGCCGGCGCCTCACGGCTTGCGAGCCACGCGCGCCACCCCACGGAGTCCCATTCGAAGTTGACTCCCGTGATCGCCACGAGTGCCTCGAGCACGGCGTCGTTGCGCACCGCCACATTCACCCGCTTCGTGCCGCCGCCCACTGACAGGCCGCCAGAGGAGGGAGTAAACGTGGCCGAGGTCGAGCCCTCGGGCGTGCCGTCGCCGGCCAGCCCCAGGTGCTGCGTCTGGAGCGCGGCGATCAAGGCGCCGAGCAACTGTGGATCGAGCGGCCGCACAGCCCCGCCGGCACCGGAGGCTTCCGCGGCCGGAGGCTCCGCGAGCCTCCGAATCGCCTCGGCGGACCGATTCACGCGGGCGTTGTCGGGGCTCGCCAGCCCCGCGACGATCATCGGCATCACCTGCCCCGGCCCGATCGCCACGAGCCGTTCGGCGGCGGCGATCCGCGTTTCCCGATCGGCGTGATCGACGGCGAGCGTCGCCAACGCCAGCGTGGCATCTGAAGAGCGAATTCGCGAGAGCGCCTCCACATACAGGCTGCGCACCCGCCGCTCCGCCTCGGTTGCCACCGCCGCGCTCAGCGCCGGCACGGCGAAGGGATCGGCGATCTCCCGGATCTCCTCGGCGGCCTGCTCTGCCTGCCCGGCTTCGCCGAGCCGCTTGCGCAGCCTTTCGAGCCTTGCCTTCCATTCGATCCTCGCCAGATTCACCCGCTCGGCCCGCTCGATGAGCTCGATCTCCTGCACCGTCCGCCAGCCGCCGCGGTAGCGCACATACCCGCGCTCCGCCATCAATTCCTGTTGCGACTTCTGCGGCCCGGTGAACTCCTCGGCGCGGAGCACCGCAGGCAAGAGCACCACCACGACGATCGCGATCCAGCGTTGCATCACCATGACTCTACCCGACCGCCTCCCGAATCGCCCCGACATAAAACGAGAAAATCCGGAAGATCACCAGCGCGATCACGCCCGCCACCACGGCCCAGACCGCAAACCCGACCCCGCGGGCCGCCGCCTCGAAGCCGCGCTGCGATTCGTCGTCGAATTCCTCTGCGATCCGGTCGAGCACCTCGGCCGTGGTGCCGGTCGCCTCGCCGACGGCCACGGCATGCAGCAGACGCTCGGGGAAGCGGCCCGTCGCCTCGAGCGCCTCCGCCAGCGTCGCGCCGCCACGAAGACGGTCTTCGAGCGCGACGGCATCGATGCGCACGCCAGGCGCGGCCGACGACGCGAGCGTCACGAGCCGGCCCGCCGACAATCCCGCGTGGCTCGCGAGCGACGCCGCCCGGCACCACGCCGCCGCCTCGGCCGCTGCGGACGCGGCACCGAGCACGGGCACCCGGGCGGCGACCGCGCGGGCGATGCCATGCCGCCGCCAACTGCCCACCCCCCACCGCAGCACAAGCATGCCGATCACCGCAGCCGCGCCAAGCAGGGCGAGATAGGTTCCCAGCCCGGAGACGCCAGCCAGCCCGAGGCCGAGGATGTCGATGCCCTTGCCGTTGCCGTCGGTGAGCACACCGGCGAGAACAATGAGCAGGCCCACGACACCGAGCGCCGTCGCCAGTTGAAACGCCGGCCAGACGAGGCTCGAGCGGAGCGCCCGTGACGACTTCACCATGCCGCGGAGCGTGGCGGCGAGTTCGCGGAGCGTCTCCGCTTGATGGCCGGTTTCGTCGCCGACCTGCGCCATGCCGATCACGAATGCCGGAAACGCCCCCGCGGCCGCCCGCATCGCGTCGGCCATCCCGCCGCCGGCCGCCAGCACCCGCGACGCGGCCTCCATCGCAGGCCGATGCCTCGGCGGTACGCGGGCCGATTCGCTCGCCCACGCGCGCCGCGGATCGACGCCTGCCGCCAGCGCGATGGCGAGCCTGCCGAGCACGTCGGCGACCAGCGCGGTCGGCATCTCTTTCTCGATTCGCACAGGAAAAATTGCCTCCTCCGTGGGACGCGGCGCACGACCCTAACACATGCCCCCGGCATCTGGTAAAAACCGGTCGCGACGGCCACTGGAGAGCCCGCCCGCCAGGATTTCCGGCGGTTCCCCCCGCCCCACTTTTCCCGGCGATGAAAGCATCCGTTCACTGGCCGCGCATCGCCATCGTGGGAGTGGGCCTGATCGGCGGATCGGTGGGCCTCGCAGCCCTCTCGCGCCGCCTCGCCGGCCGCGTGATCGGCGTGGGCCGCTCGGCCGGATCGCTCGCGGAAGCGAAGCGGGCAGGCGCGGTCACGGAGACGACCACCGACCTCGCGGCCGCCGTCGCCGAGGCTGATCTCGTCGTCGTGGCCACGGGTGTGGCCGCGATTCCCGCGATGCTCGACGCGATCGACGCCGCCGTGCGGCCCGGCACGTTGATCACCGATGCCGGCAGCACGAAGCAATCGATCGTCGCCCATTGGGAAAAGCGCCGCCGGTCGCGGCGCGGACGGTTCGTCGGCGGCCATCCGATCGCCGGCAGCCACCGCCGCGGGCCCGCCGCCGCCGATGCCACGCTCTTCGCGGGGAGGGTCACCGTCGTCACGCCCGCCAAGGCCACGCCGGCGGCCGACGTGGAGGACGTGGGCGGCTTCTGGGCGGCGCTCGGGTCGACCGTCTTCGTGATGCCGCCCCGGCAACACGACCAACTGCTCGCCGCCACGAGCCACGCTCCCCACGTGATCGCCGCCGCGATCGCGGCCGCCACGCCCCCGGAGGCCCGGCAGTTCACGGCCGGCGGCTGGCGCGACACGACGCGGATCGCCGCCGGCGATCCAGACCTCTGGGCCGACATTCTGCTCGACAATGCGCCGATGGTGGCCAAGGCGCTTTCGCGGATCGCGGGCGCCACCGAAAAGATGCTCTCCGCGCTCGAGAAAGCCGACCGCAAGAAACTCGTCTCGCTCCTGAAAGCCGCCAAGGAAGACCGCGATGCTGTGGGAAGTTGACGTCCACCTGCTCGATCCCGCCGCCGATCATGCCGCCCGCGCCGTGGTCGCCGGCGCCGCCGAACTCGGCATCGACGGCTGCACGAAGGGACGCACCGCCGCCGGCTGGCTGATCGAAGGCGAACTCTCGAAGGCCGACGCCGAACGGCTCGCCGGCGCGCTCTTGGCCGACCCCGTCACCGAATCGTTCACGATCGCGGAGGTGGGCGACCGCGCCTTGGTCGCAGGCCCCGCCGACCTGCCGACCGTGCTCCATGTGCTGCCGCGTGCCGGCGTCACCGATCCGGCGGCGCAGAGCGCGCAGGAAGCGATGGCGCTCCTCGGCCTGCGGCCCGCGGCCGTGCGCAGCGTCCGCAAATACTGGCTGCCCTCGCTGCCGCCGGCCGATGCCCAGCGGCTCGCCTGGAAACTCCTGGCGAGCGAAGCGATCCACGACGTGGTGATCGGGCCACTTGCGCTCAAGACGCTCTCGGGCGGCAAGCCCTGGTCGTTCGAGCAGCACACGATCCGGCTCGAGGGGCTCGACGACGCCGCGCTCGCGAAGCTCAGCCGTGAGAAGTGCCTCGCGCTCACGCCCCGCGAGCTCCACGCGGTCCGCGACCACTTCCGCGCGCTCTCCCGCGATCCCTTCGAGATCGAGCTCGAGACGATCGCGCAGACTTGGAGCGAGCACTGCTGCCACAAGACGCTCGGCAGCCCGGTCGATCACGAGGGCCCGGCGGGCAGCGCCCGCTACGACAATCTGCTCAAGGAGACGGTCTTCGCCGCCACGCAGAAGGTTCGAGCGGCGCTCGGCGCGAAGGACTGGTGCGTGAGCGTGTTTCGCGACAACTCGGGCGTGGTGCGGTTCGACGGCGACAACGACATCTGCGTGAAGGTGGAGACCCACAACCATCCCTCGGCGATCGAGCCCTACGGCGGCGCGGCCACGGGGCTCGGCGGCGTGATCCGCGACGTGCTCGGCACGGGCCTCGGCGCGAAGCCGATTGCCAGCCTCGACGTCTTCTGCGTGGGCCCGCCCGACACGAAACCGGAGGACCTGCCGCCGGGCGTGATCCATCCACGGCGGCTGCTCGGCGGCGTGGTGGCGGGCGTGCGCGACTACGGCAATCGGATGGGCATCCCCACGATCGCCGGCGCCGTCGCCTTCGACCCCGGCTACACGATGAACCCGCTCGTCTTCTGCGGCACCGTCGGCATCATGCCGCGCAACTCCGCCGATGCGGCGGTGCAGCCGGGCGATCTCGTCGTCGTCGCTGGCGGCCGCACCGGCCGCGACGGCATCCACGGCGCCACGTTCTCGAGCGAGGAACTCTCGAGCGCGAGCGAGAGCCAGTCGGGCGGCTCGGTGCAGATCGGCCACGCGATCCACGAGAAGACGCTCACCGACTTCGTGCTCGAGGCCTCGCGTCAGCGGCTCTTCCACGCGATCACCGATTGCGGCGCCGGCGGGCTCTCGAGCGCCGTCGGCGAAATGGGCGCGAAGCTTGGCGCGACGGTCGATCTCGAGAAGGTGCCGCTGAAGTATGACGGCCTCTCGGCGACCGAGGTCTGGATCTCGGAGGCCCAGGAGCGGATGGTGCTCGCCGTGCCGCCGGCCGATTGGGAGAAGCTCGCGCGGATCGCCGCCGACGAAGGCGTGGAGGCAACCGCGATCGGCACGTTCACCGGGTCGGGAAGGCTCGTGCTCCGCTGGGAGGGCCGCACCGCCGGCGAACTCGACTGCCACTTCCTCCACGAGGGCCGGCCGAAGTTGCGGCTGAAATCGCGGCATGTGCCGCCGGCCGTGGAGCCGACCGCCTGGCAGGCAGGCGGACCCGACGACCTCGCCGCCGCGCTCGTCGACGTGCTCGGCTTGCCCGACGTGGCGAGCAAGGAATGGATCATCCGGCAATACGACCATGAGGTGCAGGGGGCGAGCGTGGTGAAGCCGCTGCTCGGCCCCGGCGAGGGCCCCGCCGACGGCACCGTGATCCGCGGCGTGCTCGGCCGCGACCGCGGCATCGTGCTCGGCGTGGGCATCCGCCACCGGCTCGGCTGGCTCGATCCGTATCAGATGGCCGCCGGCGCGATCGTGGAGGCCATGGCCAACTGCATCGCGACGGGCGCCGATCCCGCGAAGATCGCGCTGCTCGACAACTTCTGCTGGGGCGACACCCGCCGCGAGGATTCGCTCGGCACGCTCGTCGAAGCCTGCCGCGGCTGCCACGACACGGCGATCGCGTTTGCGGCGCCCTTCGTGAGCGGCAAAGACAGTCTCAACAACGTTTTCGCCTGGACCGATGCGGCGGGCAAGCAGCACGAGATCTCGATCCCGCCCACCCTCCTCGCGACCGCGATGGGTCAGGTGGACGACGTGCGGCGCACGGTCACGCCCGACCTCAAGCAGGCCGGCAACCGTCTGGCGATCGTAGGGCTTTCGCGCGACGACCTCGCCGGCAGCCAGCTCGCCCTCACCGGCCGCGTGCGCGGCGGCCGCGTGCCGCCGGTCGATGCCGCGGGCATCCGCGCGGTGTTCACGGCCGTCGCCGCCGCGATCAAGGGGGGACTCATCGCGGCCTGCCACGATTGCTCCGACGGCGGGCTCGCCGCGGGCGTCGCCGAAATGGCGCTCGCCGGCAGACTCGGTGCACGACTGGAACTGGCGAAGGTGCCCGCCGAGATCCGCGAGGCCGCCGGCGCCGCACGCGACTTCGCAATCGCCTTCACCGAGACGCCGGGGCGATTCCTCTGCGAGGTGCCGGCCGCCGCGGCCGATGCCTTTGCAAAGGCGGTCGATGGCGTGGCCTGGGCGTGGGTCGGCGATGTGATCGGCAATCAGTCGCTCGAGATCGCGACCAGCGGCGGCAGCACCGCGATCGCCGTGCAACGGCTGGACCGCGCCTGGCGCGGTGAAAGGAAGGAGTCTTGATGCTTGCTCCCCGTGCCTTGATCCTCCGCGCCCCCGGCACCAACTGCGACCACGAGACGGCGCACGCCTTCGAGCGAGCCGGGGCCATCGCCCGCCGGGTGCATGTGCGGGCCTTCGCGGAGAAGCCGTCGATCGCCGACGACTTCCAGATCCTCTGCATCCCAGGCGGCTTCTCTTACGGCGACGACATCGCCAGCGGCCGCATCTTCGCGCTCGAATTGAAAATGCGGCTCGGCGACTCGCTCAAGACATTTCGCGACAAGGGCGGGCTCTTGCTCGGCATCTGCAACGGCTTCCAAGTGCTCCTGCAGACGGGCCTCCTGCTCGGCGACTCCGCCACCGGCCAACCACGGGCCGCGCTCGCTCACAACCATTCGGGGCGGTTCATCGACCGCTGGGTGCCGCTGACAGCTCAAGCCCACAAGTGTCTCTTCCTGCGTGGCATCGAGGGTTCGTTCGATCTGCCGATCGCGCACGGCGAAGGCCGGTTCGTGACGCGATCGCCCGAGGATCTCGCCGCGCTCGACGCCGCCGGACAGCTCGTCCTGCGCTACGGCAAAGACGCCCAAGGCCGCTCGGCGAATCCCAACGGTGCCGCCGCCGACGTGGCGGGCGCCTGCGACGAGACGGGCCGCGTGCTCGGCATGATGCCGCACCCGGAGCGGTTCATCGACGCCACCCAACATCCGGCCTGGAACGGCCGGCTCGAAGCCACCGCCGCCGGCGCGGGTCTGGCGATCTTCGCCAATGCCGTGAAAGCCGTCTCATAAGTGGCGTACGCCTCCAGGCGTGCGTTCCCGTCCGCCGCTCCGCCCGCCGCGAGCCGGCGTTGACTCCCCCGCGGCGCCGCCTCTACCCTCCCCGCCCGAATCGCCCCCTTTCGCGGACACCTGCCGCCATGCACCCGCGCGCAACCATCCGCATCATCCTCGCGCTGCTCTGCACCTGCGCTGCGGGAGGCTGCCGCTTCACGCTGCTCTCGAGCTCCGTCTGGCAGCAGCCCGAGCCGCTCGAGACCGTGCTCGGCGACGACGACCGAGAGCCGTCCGCCACACGGCCCGCGCCGAAGACGATCCCGATCGAGATGGTCTTCGTGCGGACCGACGAGCACGACGCGCAGCTTGGCGAGGAACTTTGGGCATTCGTCGATGAGCAAATCCTCGACGACTCCCTGCGTCGCAGGCTCGCCGCCAATGGCCTGCGGGCAGGCGTGATCACCGGCACGCTGCCGGCAGCACTCGCCGCCCGATTCGAGCCATCGATAGCGCACGAACCCGATCAGCTCCCAGAAGGCCCCACGGCCAGCCCGACCGTGGCGCGACGGATGCTGCGGCTGCTGCCGGGCCGCGAGACCGAGCTCGTGGCCGCGAGCAATGTGGCGGAACTCGTGCTGCTCGAGCACGACGGCGAGGCGGTGCATGGCGGCACCTATCGCGAAGCGAGCACCCACTTCGCGCTCAAGTCGTGGCCCGCCGCCGACGGCCGCATCCGTCTCGAGCTCACGCCCACGATCAAGCACGGCCCCATGCAGCGATCGTGGGTGGGGGAGGAAGGGGTCTTCCGCATGGAGAATGGCCAGCGTCGCCACACGCTCGACCGCCTGCGGTTCAGCCTCACGATTCCCGCCGACGCCCTGCTGCTCGTGGGGCCTGCCGGCGACGGCGCGTCCACGGTGGGAGATGCGTTCTTTCGGGATCGCTCCGCTGGTGAGCCCACGATGCGGCTGCTCGCGATCCGGCCGCAGGCGCGGGCGGTCGATCCGCTCTTCGCGGCAGACGTTGCGGCCGGCGAGACCGCAGGCCGCTGACTGTTCCGGCGGCTTCTTTTGGCGGCAAGCTCGGCAAGGTGCGGCGACCCTGCCGACCGATGCCACGGCGCGACCCCGGAAAATACATAGACCGGGTAAGAGAAGCCTCTCTCGCAATCCGTTCTGGCGGCCACGATCACGCCGTGTCGATGACGACCATGAGGCGGAATGGGCGGAACTGCGGGGCGACTCGAAGGGCCTACGGTCATGAGCACGAACGGACGCACGGCGAAGCAATCGGGCCAATCCAACAAGGGGCACCGGCCCCGCGCGGCCACGGTTTTTGCGGCCGCGTTCATCGCGGGGGCTGCCGCCGCGTTTGGCGTGAACCGGGCGCTCGACGTGCATCTCGCGCAGTCGAAGCCCCGGGTCGAGAGCGAGCCGATCTTCGTGGCGCTGCGTTCGCTGCCGCAAGGCGCGGCCGTGACGGTGTGGGACGTGGCGCTCCGCGACTGGCCGAAGGCGATGATGCCTGCGGCCGCGATGCGGCCGCAGGATTCGTTCGAGGGCGCCGTCCTCAAGCACCCGATCCGCGAAGGGCAGCCGCTGCTCGCCTTCCAGCTCGTCAAGGCTGCGGCCGAGAGCGAGAGCCAGATGGCGGGCGCCGTGCCCGCCGCCCTGCCCGCGACCCAGCCCGTCGATGCGATCCCGCAGCCCGATCTCTGGGCGCCCGGCGAGCAGCCGGCCCCACCGGCAGCACCAGCCACGGCAGCAGTGGAGCCCGTGGTCGCGCCGATCGAACCGGCTACCGAAACCGTGATCCCGCCGACGACAGGCGAGCCCACCGTGGCGGTCGCGACCCCCGCCGAGCCGGTGGCCACCGCCGCCGAACCGGAGGTCGTGTCGGTCGTGCAGGCCGCTCCGACGAGCGACATCGAAGCCCCGCCGACGGCCACCCCGCAGGCACAGCCCGTTGCTGCCAAGCCGGCCGTGCGGTATCTCGTGGTGCCCGAGCGAATCGCGATGCAGGCCGATCGTTCGTTCGTGGCGCCGGCTCCCGCGCAGCCGACGACGAAACCGGTGCCACAGTCACAGCCGGCGGAGCAGGGAAAGCCGCAGCCGCAGCAGGTTGCCAAGCAGCCGCCGCCGGTGCGCGAGGCGCCGCAGTCGATTCAGCAGCGACCGCGGACCGCGCGACAGCCGCGGAGCACGGTGACGCAGCCGCCCGCGCCGCAACGGCCGGCCATGTCCAGCCAGCGGCCCGCGCCGGCGAAGCCGCGCGGCAACACCTCGACGTTCCAGTCGATGTTTCCCAATCTCTCGGCCGGCATGACGGCCGTCGAAGAGCAGTTGCAGAAGATCAAGCGGGATCGCGAAGCCGCCAGCGAGACCCCGGACGAGCAGCCGCAGCGTTCGGCTCGGTCGTTCTAGAGCCGTTCTGGAATACGTGTAGCGACGACTCGGCAAACCACGGACGGAGGCGAAGGGATCGGCTGAAGCTCGACGAGCATTTGGCCGCCGCGGCCACCGCGAGTCGACTTCTGCCGTCCCGAAGCCGGCGATACACGTACGTCCGATGCGCTCTAGGAGACAGGCACGGAGGCCTGTCGTACTGAGGGCGGAGACCGTCAAGCGAAAATCGGCAGGATGCCGATGTTTCGCGTGTATACAGACAGGCACGGAGGCCTGTCGTACTGAGGGCGGAGCCCGTCAAGCGAAAATCGGCAGGATGCCGATGTTTCGCGTGTATACAGACAGGCACGGAGGCCTGTCCTACGTGGGCTCGATCACGATCTTGCCGCCGACGGCGCCGGTTCGACTGATCGTGCTCGACTCCTGCAGCGAGTGAGCCTCGGCGGTGGCGGACAGCGGCAGCACGCGGTCGATCGGCACCCGCAGGCTGCCGGCCGCCATCCAGCGGTTGAGATCCGCGGCCACGGCGGCCTGCTCGTGGCTGTCGGCCTTGAACATCACGAAGCCGAAGAGCCTGCAGCCCTTCACATAGAACGGGCCGACCGGGAACGGTGGCCGGGCGTCGCGGCCGGCCATGATCACCATGCGTCCACCTTGCCCCAGCATCGCCACGGCCTGATCGAACAGCGGCTCGCGGAGCGTCTCCCAATAGACGTGCACGCCCTGGGGGGCCGCCGCCAGCACGGCCTCAACGAGATCGTCGCGGCGATAGTCGAGCACGAGATCAGCGCCGAGCCTTTTCACCCGCTCGCGCTTCTCGGGTGTGCCGGCCGTGGCGATCACGCGGGCACCGAGCAGCTTGGCGATCTGCACCACCGCCGAGCCCACGCCACCGGAGCCGCCATTCACGAAAATCGTCTCGCCCGGCTGCAAAGCCGCGTTGCCGACGAGACCGAGGTGCGCCGTGATCGAGACGAGCGACGCGGCTGCCGCGTCGCGGTCCGAGACGTTCTCGGGAGTGCGATGCAACCAACTCGCATCGACTGCCGCGAGCTCGGCGAACGTGCCCTGCCGGCCCAGCACGCCCTGATTCGATCCCCAGACCCGCATCCCGGGGCTGAGCCGATCCACCTCGCTGCCGACGGCCACGACCTCGCCGGCCAGGTCGCAGCCGACGATGAATGGAAATGTCAGCGGCATCGCGACCGTTCCGGCGCGGACGTAGGTGTCGATGGGGTTCACGGCGCAGGCCCGCACCCGCACGAGGGCCTGCCGCGGCCCGGGCACCGGATCGGGCAGGTCGCCGTGCACGATCTCCTCGGGGCCGCCCGTCTTCCTGATGAACGCCGCCTTCATCGCCCGCCTCCGGCCGCCGGTTGCGAGAGTGCCCGCAGCGCCGCGGCGGCCGCGGCGAGGGCGCCGAGCCCGCCCAGGATTTGCAGCCCGCGCGAGACCCCGATGGAAAACCGGCTCGTGCGGAGCAGCCGCTCCTCGTCCGGCGTTCGCGGCCGGGCCACGCCCGACCGGGCGAGCCCCTGCTTCCACGCCTTATAAATGTCTTGGTTGGGAGCAGCCCGCACGGCGGCCCGGATCGCCTCGAGATCGACCGCAACGTCGGCCCGCGGCAGCACGAGCATCGAGGCCGCCCAGGCAATCAGCGCCAAGGCAACGCCCGCAAGCACCACCGCATGGGCCACGCTCCAACGAGTCTGCGTCGAAACGGTCGCCGGCTGCTCTCGGAGCCGCGTGAGCTCGCGAAACTTCGGAACGTCGATCGCCCGCCCACAAGAGGGGCAGTTGACGCGACCACCTGCCAGCCCCGCCGACACGGGAATGTCCGCCGAGCAGGAGCACGGAAGGAGAAAGGTTTTCATCGGCTGCGATTCCGGACAGACGGAGAGGAACCGAGAGGCTCGGCTCGGCCACCGGTGCCGGCGGCCGCAGAGATTCTCCGGACGGATTTTTTTACCATTTTCAGCGTGATTCGCCGAAAATCGCTCGTTTTTTTCCAAAAAAAAGTTGGCCTTGCGACCGACGCGCCGCCATAATCTTGAGCCCTCCGGAAACCCTCGCCTGAAACGATGGTTCCAGCTCTTCTCACCCCAGTGGCCCCAGGTTGCCCAGCCACATTCGCCGTCCGCCATCCGGGCTGTTTTTTTGAACACTGGAATTGGCGGCGCCTTGAATCACACTGTCGGCCACACGAATGATGGAATCGGATGAGTGACGGGACGTGTCTGGAGCGGCACGCCGAGGACAGAAATGTCCGCTTGAATTGATCCTTGAAGGAGCATTGCCTTGTACGACTCACTGCTTGACGAACTCGAAGACGATGTTGTCTCCAATCCCCAAGAGGTGGAGGACCTGACGGTCAAGGTTGTCGATGCCGAAGAGGCCGACGCCGACCTGCTCGTCGACGATGACGCGGGCGTGCTGCCGGAAGGTGAGATCGAGGCCGAAGCCGAGGCGGAGCTGGAAACGGCGAACGAGTCGGAAGAGGGACTCATCGAGCAGGTCGAGAATTGGTCGGACGATCCCGTCCGCATGTATCTGACGCAGATGGGCGAGATCCCACTGCTCACCCGCGCCCAGGAGATCTTCCTGGCCCGGCAGATCGAGACGACCCGCGCCCAGTTCCGCGCCAAGCTGCTCGAGTGCGAGTATGTCTGCCAGCAGGCTTACAAGGTGCTCGCCCGCGTGCACCGCGGCGAGCTCCCCTTCGATCGCACGGTGCAGGTGTCGGTGACCGACCGCCTCGAGAAGGATCAGATTCTCGGCCGGCTCCCGCACAATCTGCGGACGCTCGACGTGCTGCTCAGGCAAAACAAGGCCGACTATCGGATCGCCCTCTCGAAGAAGCGGAAGATGGCGGATCGCCGCGAGGCCTGGGCCCGGCTCGGCCGTCGCCGCCGCCGTTGCGTGCGGCTCGTCGAGGAGCTCGGCCTGCGGACGCAGCGGATCGAGGCCATGATCCCGACGCTCGAGGGCTTCGTCGTCCGGCTCAAGGAACTCAAGAGCAAGATCGACGCCCATAAGAAGTCGAAGCAGCCCCCTTCGGCCCGCCAGAAGCTGGTCGACGAGTATCGCATGATCCTCAAGGCCTGCCAGGAGACGCCAAAGAGCCTCAAGCGCCGCGTCACCGAGATCAAGCAGATCTACGCGCAGTATCAGAAGGCGAAGCGCGGCCTGTCGGAGGGCAACCTCCGGCTCGTCGTCTCGATCGCGAAGAAGTATCGCAACCGCGGCCTCTCGTTCCTGGACCTGATCCAGGAGGGCAACGCGGGACTGATGCGGGCGGTCGACAAGTTCGAGTATCGGCGCGGCTTCAAGTTCTGCACCTACGCCACCTGGTGGATCCGGCAGGCGATCACCCGCGCGGTGGCCGACCAGAGCCGCACGATCCGCATTCCGGTGCACATGGTGGAGACGATGTCGCGGGTGCGGAATGTCGCCCGCACGCTGCTCCAGGAATACGGCCGCGAGCCGACGATCGAGGAGATCGCCGCCCGGGCCGGCACGCCGGTGGACGAGACGCGTCGCGTGACGGCGATGAGCCGCTACCCGATCAGCCTCGACCGCCCGGTGGGCAACAGTGAAGACAGCCACTTCGGCGACCTGCTCCCCGACACCGGCGCCGAAAACCCGGCCGTCGGCGCCGCGCAGGAGATGCTGCGAAACCGGATCGCGAAGGTCTTGAAGAGCCTCTCCTACCGCGAGCGCGAGATCATCAAGCTCCGCTACGGCCTCGGCGACGGCTACAGCTACACGCTCGAGGAAGTGGGCCACATCTTCAAGGTCACCCGCGAGCGAATCCGGCAGATCGAGGCGAAGGCCGTCCGCAAGCTGCAGGCCCCGGCCCGCAGCGAGGAACTCTCGGGCTTCCTCGACTAACCTTCCGGAAGGACTCCGATGCGCTTATTGATGCGCTTGGTGCCGGTTTTGCTGCTCGCATCCTTTGTCTGCGCCCCCTGTTCGGCCGCCGAGCCGGCTTTTTTGCGCACGACGATCGACATCGGCACGGTGGTGACCGATCTCGAGAAGTCGGTTCGGTTCTACACCGACGGGATCGGGTTCAAGGAGACGAAGGGCTTCGAGGTGTCGGCCGACGTGGCCTCGGGCGCCGGCCTCACCGACTCGAAGCCGCTCAAGGTCCGCGTGCTCGTGCTCGGGGAGGGCGACACGGCCACCAAGCTCAAACTGATGCAGGTGCCCGGCACGTCACCGCGCACGGGCGACAACGAGTTCATCCACTCCCACACCGGTTTCCGCTACCTCACGATCATCGTGGCCGATCAGAAGACAGCGCTCGCGAGGCTCGAGAAGATTGGCGTGAAGCCGCTCAAGCAGTCGCCCGTCGCGATCCCCGAGACGACTGCCCCCGGCGGCCTCTTCCTGACGTGCGTCCGTGACCCCGACGGCAACATCGTCGAACTCGTCGGGCCGTCCGCCTCGAAGTAGGACGGGCTTCAGCCTGTCAAAACCATGACAGCTTGAAGCCTGCTCGGTGACAGGCTGAAGCCTATCCTACCGGGGTGGGATTTTGCCGGCCCGTTCCAGCCAGCCGATCACCTCGTCGGCGAGCTGGTCGGGCGTGCGGGCGGCCGAGTCCACGACGATCTCCGGCGCAAGCGGCTCCTCGTAGGGATCGTCGATCCCCGTGAAGCCCTTGATCTCGCCGGCGCGGGCCTTCTTGTAGAGCCCCTTCGGGTCGCGGCCCTCGCAGACTTCGAGCGGAGCCTTGACGTGGATCTCCACGAAATCGCCCCCCTGGAGCATGGCCCGCACGGCGTCGCGGTCGCGGCGGTAGGGGCTGATGAAGGCCGTCAGCGCGATGATGCCGGCTTGGGCGAAGAGCTCCGCCACCGCGCCGATCCGCCGGATGTTTTCCTCGCGGTCCTGCGCCGAAAAGCCGAGGCCAAACCGCTGGGCAAACTCCGCCCCATGCCGCTTTTCGAGCAGCGTCGGGGCGGCATTGAGCCCAAGCCGCACATTGTCGCCATCGAGCACGAAGCTGCGGATGCCTCGGGCATTCAGCCGGTGATCGACGGCATTGGCAAGCGTGCTCTTTCCGCAGCCGGAGAGGCCGGTGAACCAGAGCACGCAGCCCTTGTGGCCCGCGGCTCGCTCGCGGTCGGCCCGCGTCACCGCGTGGTCGTGCCAGCGAACGTCGACGATCTCTTTGCCTGCTTCATGCATGCCGCACCATCACTCCCATCCATCCAGTTCCACGATCCGGGTGAATCGCTCCGGCTTCTCGCCGGGAAACCCTCGTTCGACCTCGAGCTCGACCTTTTCGCCGGGGCCCCGCTTGCCCATCTTTTCCGTGAGGGATTCGAAGTTGGGCACCGGATCGCCGTCGATCTTCAGGACGATGTCTCCGATCTGGAGGCCGGCCTTCGCGGCTGCCGAGCCCTCCTGCACCTGCGTGATCTGGCAGGGGCCGATGTTCGGCTGCCCGCCCACGCCGAGCTTGCCCCCCATGCGGAAGTCGATCTCGGCATCGGGGAGCTTGGCGGCGAGCTGGGCCAGCGCGTCCTCGGTGACGCCCGTGCCATAGAACTGCAGCGACTCGACCCCCCGCAGCCGGCCCAGGATGCCGATCGCTTTCTCGTCGATCCGCATGCCACGGAGCCCCACCTGCACGACGCCGCGCAGCCGCGTGAGGAGCCGCAGGTCGTCGGCCGTGCCCCGCCACGACGAATTGAGCACGACGATCATGCCACGGCTGCCGCTGGGCACGAAGCCTTCGGTCACGATGGCGCCGAGCGACTCGAGCTTCTCGCGAGCCGCCTCCACCATGCCGAGTTGGTGAAAATCGAGTATCGCGATCGCGAGGCTCGAGACGGGGCCCTCGGGCCCCTCGGCGATCGACTCGGCGAGCTTTTCCGCAGCGGCGGCGAGCGGCTCGTCCTCCGCTTCGAGAAACCCTCGCAGGATTTCCATCGCGCGGCTGGCGACCTCGAAATCGTCCCCCCGGATCGCCGCGCCGAGCGGCTCGATCGCGGGTAGGCCGGCGGCGGCAAGGCTGCGGCTGGCCGCCTCACGCTGAGCGAATTGCTCTGAGCCGAGTTGGCCGATCCACTCCCGGATCTCATCGGGCGTGGCCGCGGGCTTGGCGGGCACATCGGCCGGGGCGGCCGGTGGCGGCGTGGCCGTCGTCTCCTCCGCAACCGCTGCAACCGTCCCGGCCAGAGCCACGGCGGCGAGCGAGAGACGGCCTGCAAACTGCGTGATCCACGACATGCACAACGGTTCCGGGCGGGAAGAAATGACTATACCACTTCGGAATGCGACGGCAGGACTCCGAACGCGTTTTTTCGCGGGTAGAATTGCAGGTCATGCCGCTTCCGCTCGTCCTTGACCGTGCCCCGAGGCCCCCGCTGCCAACCACGCGAGAGGAGATGCTCGCGCGCGGCTGGGACGCCGTCGACGTTGTGTTCGTGAGCGGCGATGCCTACGTCGATCACCCGAGCTTCGCCAACGGCCTGCTCGCGCGGCTCCTAGAGGCGGCCGGCTTCCGCGTGGCCATGCTCGCGCAGCCCGACTGGCAGTCGTGCGAGCCCTGGCGGCAGTTTGGCCGGCCGCGGCTCTTCTTCGGCGTGTCGGCCGGCAACATGGACTCGATGATCAACCACTACACGGCGAATCGGAAGGTCCGCAACGACGACGCCTACTCGCCCAACGGCGAGATCGGTCGGCGGCCCGACCGGGCCACGCTCGCCTACTGCCAGCGGTCGCGCGAGGCGTTTCCGGGAGTGCCCGTCGTGGCGGGGGGCGTGGAGGCGAGCCTGCGGCGGATCGCGCATTACGACTACTGGAGCGACACGGTTCGGCGCTCGATCATCCTCGACTCGAAGGCCGACCTCGTCGTGTTCGGGATGGGCGAGCGGACGATCCTGGACGTGGCCCGCGGACTGGCCGCTGGCAAAACGGTGAAGGAGCTTCGCGATCTCCGCGGCATCGCCTACCGGCTCGGCGCCAGCGAGCCGCCCCCGACCGGCCCGGGCGGCGGTGCGGCCGACACCATCGAGCTGCCCGATTACGATTCTGTTGCGAAAGGCAAGCTCGCCTTCTGCGAGATGACGCGGATCTCGCACCTCGAGACGAATCCCCACAACGCCCGCCGGCTCGTGCAACGCCATGGCCGGGAGAGCGTCGTCGTGAACCCGCCCGCCCTGCCCCTCGAGCAGGACGAAATGGACCAGGTCTACGCCCTGCCCTTCACGCGACGGCCGCATCCGGCCTACGGAGCTGCGAAAATCCCCGCCTTCGAGGTGGTGGAGACGAGCGTGCAGATCATGCGCGGCTGCTTTGGCGGCTGCACGTTCTGCTCGATCACGGCCCACGAGGGGCGGATCATCCAGAGCCGCAGCCAAGACTCGATCATCACCGAGATCAAGCTGCTCGCCGGCCAGCCCGGCTTCAAGGGCACGGTGTCGGACATCGGCGGCCCCACCGCCAACATGTATCAGATGAGGTGCACACGGCCGGAGGTCGAGGCGAAGTGCCGCCGGCTCTCCTGCGTGCATCCCACCGTCTGCAAGCTCCTTGGCACCGACCACGGCCCGCTCAAGAGCCTCATGCGCGAGGCCCGCACCGTCGAGGGCGTGAAGCGGGTGCTCGTGGCCAGCGGCGTGCGGATGGATCTGGCCCGCCGCGATCCCGAGTATCTCGAGGAGCTCGCCGCCCACCACGTGGGCGGACACTTGAAGGTGGCCCCGGAGCACACCGACCCGGAGGTGCTCGACCTCATGAAGAAGCCGTCGGCCGACGACTACGTCGAGTTCGACAAGGCCTTCAAGTCGGCCAGCCGCCGCGTTGGGAAGAAGCAATACACCGTGCCCTACTTCATCGCGAGCCACCCGGGCAGCGGCGTGGAGGAGATGATCGACCTCGCCCTCTTCCTGAAGCGGAATAGCTACAAGCCCGATCAGGTGCAGGACTTCATCCCCAGCCCGTTCGACATCGCCGCCTGCATGTATTACACGGGGCTCGACCCGATGACGAAGCAGCCGGTGAAGGTGACGAAGGGGCTGAAGGACCGGCGGATGCAGCGGGCCCTGCTCCAGTTCTTCAAGCCGGAAAACTACTTCGAGGTGCGGCGGGCGCTCGAGCAATCCGGCCGTCACGACCTGATCGGCTCCGGCTGCGACTGCCTCATCCCCGACCGGCCGCCGAAGGAGGCCCTCGACAAGAAGCGCCGCGAAGCCACCCAGGCCTTCACGGAAGAGACATCGGGCGACCACATCAGAGGCGGTCCTGCCGCGGCCCGCGATGGGAGAGGCGGCCGCAAACAACGCCGCCCCCGCAAGTCGATCGGCTACCGCCCCAACCGCGGAAAGTAGGACAGGCTTCAGCCTGTCACCAACCACACTTCAGTCTGTCACCGACCACACGCCTCGGTGCGTTCCGCTTCCTTCGCTGGCCGCCCTCCTCATTTCCCGTCGACCTCCACAACGCCCAGCCGCGCCTCGCCCATTCCCGGCTCCGCGCCCGTGCGGCCCGCCACCACGATCCGCGAGCCATCGGCCACGAGCCGCATGCGGCGAATCTTCCAGCCCGGCCGAAATTCATCGAGCGTCGAGAGCGTCGCCACGTCGCAGATTCGCACGCAGTCGGGGTTGGCCGTGACGAGGATCCGGCCGTCGGCCGCGTAGTTGACGCCCGCGATGAGCCGCTCCTGCGGCGCGAGCTCGCCGCGGGCCGCGCCGGAAGCGGCATCGAAGATCATCACCCGCCCCGAGTTCGTGCCGCAGGCGAGCGAGCGGCCGTCGGGCGACCAGCCCACGGCGGTCGTCTCCTCGCCGACGGCGGCCGGTTCTTCGTGGGCACACAGGAGTGGGAGATCGACTACGACCGCACGTCGGCGGCGGGCCTCGACAACTTCACGGCCGACTACCTGCCCGTCGGCAGCTTCGTGGCGATCACGGCCGTGCCCGAACCATCGACGTGGGTACTGGCCGCGGGTGGGCTCGCCTGTGCGGCATGGGGAGCATGGCGGCGGTGCCGACGTGATCACGGCCGGCCCTGCACGCTGTAGTCCTCGGCAGGCAGCGCTCGATCACGGCCCGAGCGCACCGGCGGGCACGACTGCGATTCCGTCGGCGCGGCGGTAGGCTTCGCCGCCGGTCGTCACCACCACCGCGTCGAGCAGATCGTCGCCGATCCGCTCCGCCAGCCATCGGAGATGCCGCACGTCGTCGTCGCCGACCATCTGCGACAGCTTGACCTCGATCGCCACGATCCGCTGGTCGTCCCGCACGACGATCAGATCCACCTCACGCTTGCCCTCGGCGGTGCGGAGATGCCGCACCCGCGCCCCCGCCGCGTCGGCCGCGACCCGCACACCCAGCGCCACGAGCGATTCGAAGAGCGCACCCAGCAGCGTGCCGTCGCGCGGGATCGCGGGGCCGCCCGTCCAGCCATCGAGCAGCGCATCGGCGTCGACGCCGAGCAATCTGGTGGCCAGGGCCGGATCGGCCAGATGATGCCTCGGGCCCACGGTCAGCGTCCGCAGGTGATTGCGGGTTGGAAGCCATGCGTCCACGGGATCGAGGATCCAGATGCGTTCGAGCACGTCGCGGTATGTCAGCACGGTCGTCTTGGCGGGCTTCGTGGCCGAGCCGCCGGTGGCTGCGTCGCGAATCGTTTCGAAGGAGGCGGTCGTGGCGGTGGCCGCGGCATACGCCGTCAGCCACCGTCGCAGGGAGTCGGGTCGCCGGATGCTCTGCCCCGCCTCGGGCACGTCGCGATCGACGATGCGATCGAGGTATCCATCGAGGGCGGCCTTCCTGACGGCGCCGTCGAGTTGCCTGAGCGCGGGAAATCCTCCGGCCACCACCTCGCGGGCATAGTCGGCCAGTCGCAGCGCACACGTCCCGCGCACCGGAGGCCGGGAGCCGGTCAGCAAGGCGGCCAATGACACGGTCGGCCGTGACACTCCCCGCTCCGCCAGCGACAACGGCCGCATCCGCAGCCGCACGATCCGTCCGGCGCCGGAATGCGTGGACCGCTCCGCCGGTGAGGCCGAACCGGTGAGCAGAAACCGCCCAGGCGTCGGGTCATCGTCCACCGCGCGGCGAACGTGATCCCACACGGCCGGAAAGCACTGCCACTCGTCGATCACCACCGGAGGCGGAGACGCGATGACCCGGGCCGGATCGCCCCGCACGAGTTCGAGCGTCGCCTGGTCAGAGAGGTCGAAAAAACTCGCCGCGCGACGGCGGGCCGTGCGGGTTTTGCCGACGCCCTTCGGCCCCTCGATGGCGATCGCAGGCAACCCGCCCAGCAGCGTGTCGAGCGGAGAATCCACGGTGCGGTGCAGATATCGCGGCGGAGGCATGTGGCCAGGCTACCATCGAACGCTCCGCTACGCTACTTTTATGCTCTTCACTACGCTCCTTTCTGAGGCACGCCGATCGGCTCGGGGAGCTACAGCTACGCAGCAACGGGTACCAGCGGCAATCGGCCCGTGGGTTTCGTTTCGGACCCGCGGCACCGGCTACAACTTCGCGACGACCTGCTTGACCGGGTCCACAACGCAGGCGGCCTCCAACAGCACCACCGCCTTCAACCGTGCGACCATCAGTGGCGAGCAGGTCCAACTCGGCTTCCGCGTCGCAGCCGTGCCCGAGCCGGCGACGTGGGTGATCGGAGCGCCGGGGCTCGCCTATGCAGCGTGGGGAGCATGGCGACGGCGAGACCGCGATTGAACCGGTCTGCACCGGCGTGCGTAGACTGTTCGTCACCCCATCCGGAGGCCGATGCCATGCCCTGCCCCGCCCGTCTGCTCGTCTGTCTGATCGCCGCCGCCCTCGCCCTGCAGGCCTCGCCGGCTCAAGCGATCTCTCCGCAAAACCCCTACCGCAGCTTCAACCTTTCGGGGATCAACTACGGCTCCCAGCAGTGGGAGCGGGCGCAGCGGCAGGGAAAGGTCGTCTGGCCCTATTACAACGTGCCATCGCGGACATACTCGCGAAGCCCGGGCCGCAGTTCGGGCGTCTACGTCGGCGGCGTGATCGGCGGTGGCGGCGGCGCGGGTACGATCATCCAAGGTGGCTCCTACCGGCCAGCCCAGCGATCGTATTCCAGTCGCGGCTTCCGCCGCTGGAGGCGGTAGCAAGCGGTCTACTATCCGTCGAGCGATTCCCAGCGGGTGAAGGCCTCGGCGAGTCGGCGTTCCGCCTCCTGGAGCCGCGCCTGCTCGCGGGCGAGCACGTCGCCCGGCTGGCGGTAGTAGTCGGGCTTCGCCATCGCGGCATGCACTTCGGCGATCTCCCGTTCGAGCGTCTCGATCAGGCCGGGCAAGCCGGCCAGCTCCTGTTGCTCTTTGAACGAGAGCTTGCGCTTCTTGGCCGCCGGCTCCGAAGCCGGCCGCTTCGCGGGCGCCGCCTCGACACGCGCCGCCACCGGGCCGCGCTGCCGCAGCCAGTCGTCGTAGCCGCCGACATATTCCTTCACAAGGGAGGCCGGGCCGCCCCCGCCCTTTCGCGCCGCCTCGGCGGCTGGCTCGAAGACGATCGTGCTCGTGACCACGTTGTTGAGAAAGGCGCGGTCGTGGCTGACGAGGAGCACCGTGCCGGAAAACTCGGCCAGCCGCTCCTCGAGCAGTTCGAGTGTTTCGGCATCGAGGTCGTTCGTCGGCTCGTCGAGCACGATCAGGTTGGCGGGCTTGGCGAAGAGCCTGGCCAACAGCACCCGATTCCGCTCGCCCCCGGAGAGAAACTTCACCGGCGTGCGGGCCCGCTCCGGCGTGAAGAGAAAATCCTGCAGGTAGCCGATGATGTTGCGGGGCACGCCGCCGATCTGAACCGTGTCGTAGCCATCGCCCACGTTGGCGGCCACGGTCGCTTCGTCGTCGAGCTGCTCGCGCAGCTGATCGAAGTAGGCGATCTGCAGATTCGTGCCCCGCCGCACGGTGCCGGCCGTGGGCTCGAGCGTGCCGAGCAGGATCCGCAGGAGCGTCGTCTTGCCGGCGCCATTCGGCCCGATGATCCCGATCCGATCGCCGCGCATGACGGTGGCGGAGAAATCGGCGAGGATCGGGCGGTCGTCACGCCGAAACGAGACTCCCTCGGCGGCGGCGACCAGCGCGCCGCTCCGCTCCGCCTCCTGGATCTCGAGCTTCACCCTGCCCACGGCGACGGGGCGATCGCGACGGGCGCGCCGCATCTCCTCGAGGTTCCGCACGCGGCCCTCGTTGCGGGTGCGGCGGGCCTTGATGCCGGTGCGGATCCAGACCTCCTCCTCGGCGAGCTTCTTGTCGAAGAGGGCGTTTTGTTTCTGCTCGGCGGCGAGGGCCGCCTCCTTGCGGACGAGAAACGTCTCGTAGTCGCACGACCAGTCGAAGAGACGGCCGCGGTCGATCTCCAGAATCCGCGTGGCGAGCGACCGCAGGAACATCCGGTCGTGGGTGACGAACATCAGCGTGCCGCCCCAACGGCGGAAGAATTCCTCGAGCCACTCGACCGCGTCGATGTCGAGGTGGTTGGTGGGCTCGTCGAGCAACAAGAGGTCGGGGCCGGTGACGAGCGCCCGGGCCAGGAGCACCCGTCGCTTCATCCCGCTGGAAAGCGTTTCGAAGCCGCGATCCCCGTCGAGCATCATGCGCGACAGGATCTGGTCGACGGCATGGTCCCGCTGCCAGGCGGCTTCGGGATCGCTTCCATGCCCGGCCTCGAGGCCGGCCGCCACGATCTCGCGGATGCGGCCCGTGAGGTCCTGCGGCACGTCCTGCTGCAGGAGCGCGACGGTCGTGGCCGGCGCAAACGCCACCTCCCCTTGGTCGGGCTGAACGGCGCCAGTGAGGATCCGCATCAGCGACGTCTTGCCGGCGCCGTTGCGGCCGAGGAGCCCGATCCGCTGGCCGGCATCGATGGTGCAGCTGATGCCGTCGAGCAGCGTCGGCCCGCGATAGCGCAGGGTCACGTCACGGAGGGAGGCGAGTGGCACGATTGGCTGGCGGGGTTCACGACGCGCCGCGTCGCGGCGGGTCGTCCTGGTAAATACGGTATTTCTTCGTCACCAGCGCCCCGCCGCGTTCGAGCGTGCGTTTCGAGAGGTGGTTGCTCTCGAGCACCCAGGAAAACTCCACCTCGTCCATGCCCCAGGCATAGAGCTGCGGCACGAGCGCGGCCATCAGCACGAGGCCCACGCCCCAGGCCTGGTATTCGGGGATGACATTCGTGCTGATCGCCCGCATCCGCTTGATCGCCTTCTTGTTCCAGAGGAGCTTCAGGAAGCCAAACGGGAAGAGGCGGCCGTTGATCGCCCTGATCCGCGGGTTGTAGTCGAGCAGGCAGAAGACGCTGCCGATCGGCTTGCCGTCGACCTCGGCCACGAGCGCAAGCTCCGGCACGATCAGGTGCTTGAGGCTCGCCGCCATGTGCTTGACCTCGGCGGGTGAGAGCGGCACGAAGCCCCAGGTGCCGCCCAGGCTCGAGTTGTAGATGTCGAGGAACATCCGCACTTCCTCGTCGAAGCGGCTGCGGTCGAGCGGGCGGACCTTCACGCCGAACCGCTCCTTCACCCCCTCCACCATCACGCCCAGTTTCGAATCGAGCGACGAGAGCATCGAGAGCTTGCCCCAGAAGGCGAAGAGATCCTCGATCTTGCCGAAGCCGTTGGCCTCGACGAGCCCGGCGTAATAGGGCTTGTTGTGCGTCATCATGAAGAAGGGGGGCGTATCGAAGCCCTCGATCAACAGGCCGCACTCGTAGTTGAGCGAAGGGTTTACCGGCCCGCGGATCGTCTGCATGCCCTGGCCATGGAGCCACTCCTTGGCCGCGTCGAAGAGGGCCGTCGCGGCGGCGGGATCATCGTCGCACTCGAAGAAGCCGAAGAAGCCCCGCTGCTCGTTGTAACGCTCGATGTGGCCGGCATTCACGATCGCCGTGATTCGCCCCACGTCGGTGCCGCCGCGCGTGGCGAGAAACGATTGGCTCCGCGACTTCTCGTAAAACGGCGAGTGCCGAAACCCGAGCAGCTCCTCCTGCGACATGACCAGCGGCGGCATCCAGCAGGGGTCGTCGCGGTAGATCCGCCACGGCAGGTTCACAAACCGCTTTTGCTGGGCCCGCGTCTCGACCGGCCGAACCACCACATCCGCCACGTTCGCACGTCCTCTCTGCAGAAATGTCCTTGACTGCCGCCGATGCCATACCCCCCGCATAAGGGAGCGCCCAAACGAGTCGGAACCCGTGGCTTGGCAACCACTTCCGGTCACGAACGTCCCATCTTCAGGGGCCGGCATGAACCGCGTCAACGCCGGCGAAATTCCCGAAGTCCAAAGTCGTCCCGCGTTTTTTGCCGAACTAGTATTGCCCGCGGCCCGTTTGCAGCGGGGATTTCCCGCGTCTCCGGCCCGAAGAACCCCTCATGTCCACCACGCGCATCCAGCCGCCGGCTTCTCGCATCGTCGACTGCGTCGTCACCGGCGCCACGGGCCTCGTCGGCAACAACGTGGTGCGATTGCTCGCCCAGCGTGGCCAGAGCGTGCGGGCGGTCGTCCGCACCGCGGGCCGTGAGCTCGCCGGACTGCACGTGCAGACCGCGAAGGCGCCGCTCCACGACGAGCGGGCCCTCCAGGATGCGATCGACGGCGCGTCGTTCGTCGTGCACTCAGCGGCGATGGTGCACTGCGGCTGGCGGCACCGCGACGAAATGCACGCCGTGAACGTCGAGGGCACACGGCACGTCGCGCGGGCCGCACGCCGGGCCGGCGCACGGCTCGTGCATGTCTCGAGCGTCGATGCCGTGGGACTGCGGTCGGACGGCGCCCCGGCCGACGAAGACACGCCCCCCGGCGGCATGCCCGAGTGCCCCTATGTGGTCACGAAACGCGAGGCGGAGTCCGTCGTGCAGGACGAGATCGGCCGCGGCCTGGATGCCGTGATCGTGAACCCCGTCTACATGATCGGCCCCTGGGATTGGAAGCCGTCGAGCGGCCGGATGCTCCTCGAGGTGGGCGCGGGCAAGGGGCTCTTTGCCCCCCCGGGCGCCAACGACTTCGTCGATGTGCGTGACGTCGCCGAGGGCATCCTCGCGGCGCTGACGAAGGGCCGCACCGGCCGGCGTTACATCCTCGGCGGCCACACGCTCTCCTACCTCGACGCCTGGCGGATCTTCGCCCGCGCCGCCGGACGGATGCAGCCGCTGGGCATGGCGCCCCGGCCGATCGTGCGGACGGCCGGGTGGGTGGGGGATCTCGCGAGCCTCTTCACCCGCCGCGAACTGCCGGTGAATTCGGCCGCCGTGACGATGTCGATGCTGCCGCACAACTTCTCCTGCGCCCGCGCCCAGGCCGAACTCGGCTATGCTTACCGGCCGTTTGAATCGACCGTGGGCGACGCCTGGAACTGGTTTCTCGACCACGGCTTCGCCCGTCCTGTCCGCGAGCGCACCGCGCTCGCGCGGTAGCGCCATGCCGCACATCCTCGTCGTCGAGGACGAAGAACACCTCGCGATCGGCATCAAGTTCAACCTCGAGGCCGAGGGCTTCCAGGTGACGACGGCCGGCGACGGCCAGTCCGCGCTCGCGCAACTCGCCGCGAGCACGCCGCCGGTGGATCTCGTGGTGCTCGACCTGATGCTGCCCGGCATGAGCGGCTACGCCGTCTGCGAGGCGATCCGCGGGCAGGGCAACGACGTGCCGATCGTCATGCTCACCGCCCGCACGCTCGTGGAGGACCGGATTCGCGGGTTCGACGCCGGCACCGACGTCTACCTGCAGAAGCCGTTCGACCTCGAGGAACTGATCTCGATCGTCCGCAACCTGCTGGCGAGGCGCTCCCGCACCAGCCGCGGTCCCACCGAGAACGGCGGCGCCCGCAGCGCCGCCTACCGCTTCGGCGCCGCCGAAGTGAACTTCGACACCTGGGAGGCCAGCTTCCAAGGCAAGCCGGTCAAGCTCACGAATCTCGAGATGAAACTTTTGCGCTATCTCGTGGAGCACGAGGGCGTGGTCGTCTCGCGCGAGGAACTGCTCACGAAGGTCTGGGGCATGGCCCGCCCGCCGGCCACCCGCACGATCGACACCTTCATGCTCAACCTGCGGAAATACTTCGAGGACGACCCTTCGAAGCCGGTGCATTTCCTCTCCGTCCGCGGCATGGGCTACCGCTTCGTCCGGTAGGGTAGGCTTCAGCCTGCCCTGCTCGCCCAACGCGCCGCCGGAACGGCAGAAGTCTTCTCGCAAAGAAACTTTCTCCGCTGACGACCTACGGAGCTTCATTTCCCAGAAGGTCGAAAGTTCCTAACGCTCGTCGAGCTTCAGCCGATTCCGGCGGCTCTCCGTTGGGGGTCGTCTCCAAGCGACAGGCTTCAGCCTGCCCTACTTGCCCAGCAGCGCCGCCGCGGCCTTTCCCGGATCGGGGCTCTTCAAGAGCGACTCGCCCACGAGCATCGCGCCGATGCCGGCCGCCGCGAGCCGCTCGACGTCGGCCCGCGTCTTGATGCCGCTCTCCGCCACCAGCACGACCTCGCTCGGCACCCGCTCCCGCAGCCGAAGCACGTGGTCGAGATCGGTGGTCATCGTCTTGAGATCGCGGTTGTTCACGCCCACGAGCGTGGCCCCGAGATCGAGCACCCGCGGCAGATTCTCCTCGTCGTGCAGCTCGACGAGCGGCGTCATGCCCAGATCGATGATCTCGCGATACAGACTGCGCAAGTGGCAGTCGTCGAGGCACTCGGCGATCAGGAGCACCGCATCGGCCCCGTGGGCCCGGGCCTCGATCACCTGGTAGCGATCGACGATGAATTCCTTCCGCAAGACCGGCAGCGGCACGGCGATCCGCGCGGCCTCGAGATCGATGAGGCTGCCGCCGAAGTCCCAGGCGTCAGTGAGGACCGAAAGCGCCGCGGCGCCGGCCGCTTCGTAGCCGCGGACGACCTCTTCGATCGTGGCCCCGGGCCGGATCTCGCCCGCCGACGGGCTCTTGCGCTTGAACTCGGCGATCAGGTTGACGGCGCCCGGCCGCGACACGGCCGCGAAAAAATCCCGCACGGGCGACGCCGCCGCCAGCCTCCCCTCGAGCGCAGCCGTCGGCACCCGCTCCCGCGCAAGTGCCACCTCCTTCCGCTTCCGCTCCACGATTTTGTCAAGCACGTTCGGCATGTCTCTATCCCTGGCGTCACACAGGCCTATCGATGCTGAACGCCGGAATCGGCGGAAGCTCGACGAGCATTTGGACCGAGTCCTCGAGGGCCACCGCGAGGCGACTTCTGCCGTTCCGGCGGCAATCCGCGCGGCCTCGAGATGACAAGACCATCCTAGTGCCTGAAGTGCCGGCGCGACGTGAACACCATCGGGATCCCCGCCGCGTCGGCCGCAGCGATCACTTCGGCATCGCGTTTCGAGCCGCCCGGCTGGATGATCGCCGCGATGCCGGCCCGCTTGATGAGTTCGATCGAGTCGGGGAACGGGAAGAAGGCGTCGGAGGCGAGCACGCCCCCCTTGGCCCGATCGCCCGCCTTCTCCAGCGCGATCCGCGTCGCATCGACGCGGCTCGTCTGGCCGATGCCGGCGCCCACGAGGCTCGTGCCCTGGCAGACGGCGATCGCGTTGCTCGTGAGCCGGCGCACCATCGTGAACGCGAAGTCGAGCGGCTGCGTGAGGGCGGGCGACGGGGCCGTCTTCGTGACTACCTTCCAGGCGGCGGGGTCGTCGCAGAGCACGTCGGGCCGCTGGGCGAGGATCGCGCCGGCGATGCTCCGCAGTTCCATGCCCCCGGTCGCCTCCCACGGATCGCCCGGCGGCACCTCGACGAGCCGCACGCTCGCCTTCCAGGTGGGCTTCGTCGTGAGCAAGTCGACGGCCGACTGCTCGAAGGCCGGGGCCGCGATCACCTCGACGAAGAGCCCCGGCGCGAGGAGCAACTCGGCGCAGGCCCGGTCGAACGTGCGGTTGACCGCGACGATCGACCCGAAGGCGCTCGTCGGATCGGCCGCCATCGCCGTGGCGAGCGCCTCGGTCACCGTCACGGCGCTGGCTGCGCCGCAGGGATTCGTGTGCTTGACGACGACGGCCGCCGGCTCTTCGATGAGCCCGGCGAGCCGCGTGGCGCCGTCGAGATCGAGCAGGTTGTTGTAGGAGAGCTCCTTGCCGCAGAGCTGCTTGAGCCCCGCGAGGCCGAGGTGCGAGCCGACGGGGGCATACATTGCCGCCGACTGGTGCGGATTCTCGCCGTAGCGCAGCGGCAGCCGCTGCTCGAGATCGAGCGAGAACCGGGCCGCGAGCGGCGGGGCATCGGCCGCATCGCCGTCGCGGCCAGGCGCAGTCGGCTTGCCCGGCGTGGCCACGAGCCCGGCATGGCGGGCCATCCACCGCGAGATCACGGCGTCGTAGCCTGCCGTGTGCTCGAAGGCCCGCGCCGCGAACAGCCGCCGCTCGGCGAGCGTGGTGCCGCCGCGTTCGAGGGCGGCGACAAAATCGTCGTATTGGTCGGGGCTCGTCACCACCGCCGTGAAGGCATGGTTCTTGGCGGCCGCCCGCACGAGGCTCGGGCCCCCGATGTCGATCAGCTCGATCGCCTCGGCGGGCTGGCAGTCGGGCTTGGCGATCACGCTCTCGAAGGCGTAGAGATTCACGATCACGGCGTCGAACCGCTCGATGCCATGATCGGTGAGCACGGCGAGGTCGTCGGGCCGGTCGCCGCGGGCGAGGATGCCGGCGAAAATGTTGGGGTGAAGCGTCTTCACGCGGCCGTCGAGCACCTCGGGGAAGCCGGTGATCGCGGAGACGTCTTCGACGGCGACGCCGTGGCTGGCCAGCGCCGTGCTCGTGCCGCCGGTGCTGGCGACCTTCACGCCCGCCTTCTTGAGGGCGGCGGCGAGGCGGTCGATTCCGGTCTTGTCGAACACGCTGACGAGCACCCGCCGGATCGGCACGACGTCGATGGCTGGGGTGGTGGCCTTGTGGCCGCCGTGGTGGGCTGTGTGTGTGGGATTCATGCCCCGATTAGACCAGCCTCGCACCCCGACGGAAGCCCGCGCGACTAGGCCGCCGGGATCTCTACTTCCATGATCGTGCCGCGGTCGGGCAGGCGGCCCCTGACCGTCACCTTGCCGCGCAGCTGCTTCACGAGCGACCGCACGAGAAACAGGCCGAGGCCGGTGCCGGGGGTCGAACGCTCGAGCTCGCTCCCCAGCCGCGTGAACCGGCGAAACACGTTGGTTCGCTGCGAGACCGGGATGCCGGGGCCGTTGTCGGACACGAGGACGACCACCCTGCCCTGCGCTGTGGCCTGCGCCGTCACCTCGACGATCGGCTCGGGCAGCGAATACTTCACCGCATTGTCGACGAGATTGCGAAACACGATCTCGAGATCGGCCTCGCGGCCGCGGACCCGCAGGCCGGCATCGCAGTCGAGCCGCACGCTCCCCTCGGGCACGCCATACCGCCGCACGGCATTCGCGCAGGCCCTCACGAGCACCGGCTCGAGCGCCGCGGTCTCCGTCGCCTGTGCCGGCCGGCGTTGCAGCGTCTTGGCGGCGTCGAGCAGGTGATCGATGAGCGTGTCGAGCCGCTCCACGTCTTGCAGCATGAAGCGGTGGAAGTCGGCCTGCTGCTCGGGCGAGACGGGCCGGCGCGTGAGCGTCTGCAGATAGAGCTTCAGCGAGGCGAGCGGGCTCTTGAGCTCGTGCGTGACGCTGTCGATGAAGTTGCTCTGCCGCTGCGAGAGCGCGATCGCCTTCACCGTGAGCGCGAGGTAGACGATCACCCCCACGAGCACGAGCACGAGCAGGGCCACGCCGACCCCAAGGACCGCATAGTAGAAGGCCGCGTTCTCCGAGCCGAGCGCGGCGGCGATGCTCACGAGCACCCAGCCCACGCCGAGCGCGATGATCGACCCGATGAGCACGACGCCCAGCAGGATCGGCCAGCCGAGCGAGCGGCGAGGTTCCACGAGCAGGCTCCGTATCGAAAGGGAAACGACGAGCGTATGCTACCTCCGCCGCCCCCGCGGCGCTCGAGCACGAGCCCACTGCCCTCATCCCACGGCGTTTCTTCCGATGGCCGCCTCCCTGCCCCACGCCCCGCTCACGCTCGCCATCGGGCCGGTGACGGTCGCCTTCTCCTGGGCGCACGACCGTTGGTCGCACCGCGTGACGCTCCGCGACGGCCGCACGTGGCAATCGATCGAGGGGCCGCCGGCCGACGGCGACCCACGCTGGCCGGCCTCCCCCGTAATCGTGGAACTCTCGCGGCTCCAGACGCCGCGCGGCGATGCCGTCCTCGGCGTGGGGCTCGCCGGCCGGTCGCATTTCTCGGTATGCGTCGGCCCGGATCCCCACGATCCGGACCGAGCCCTCTTCGAAATCGCCTGCCGATCGAACGAGCCACCCGTCTGGCTGGGATCGACCTACCACGGTCCGGCCGGCCCCACGACCATCGCGCCGCCGCTGGCCGGCCTCGCCCTGCCCGCGACGATCCAGTGGGGCTATGCTTTTTCTGGCCGGGGCCTGGTGCTCCTGCCTTGCGAACCCCCCCGCGATCGATCAGATTCTTAGTCGCATTGGCTGGTTCGTCCCGGCGGAAATTCTTGGAACAGAGTCATGTTTGACGTCATCGAGCGGCTGAAGTCCGAGTGGACCGACAAGTATGTCGTGATCGACTCCCCCGCCCCCGAACTCGCCCGGTTCGCCACGACGACCGGACAGGTGAAGACGGTCAACATGAATGGCCGCTGCCTGGTCGAGTTCGATCAATACAACAACATCGGCTGGTACGATATCGACCCCTCGGCGTTGAAGATCGTGCCGAAGCCGCTGCCCAAGCCGCCGGAAGAAAAGCCGGCCAAGGCGGCCGCGCCGGTGAAGCCCGCTGCGGAAAAGCCCGCCGCCAAGCCGGCCGCCGCCGGGAAACCCTCCACCGCCGACATCCTTGCCGCCGCGCGGGCGAAGTCGGGCGGCGCGGCAGCCCCGGCCAAGCCTGCCGCCGCCAAGCCTTCCACGGCGGAGATCCTCGCGGCAGCCCGCGCGAAGAAGGCTCCCGCCGAAGCCGCACCCGTCGCGGAGCCGGCAGCCGAAGAAGCCGAACCTGCCCCCGCAGTCGAGCCGCCCGTCGCTCCCAAAGTGAAGAAGGCGGCTGCGGGCGGATCGCAGCCAACCACGACGGCCGACAAAATCGCCTGGTGCCGGGCGAACGACGCGAAGGGCTGATCGCCCCGAGCGTTCAGTCTTACCACCGTTCACGGAGGAACGACGATGCTGCGAACCACCACGCTTCTCGCGGTGCTGCTCTGCCTCACCGGCTGCGGCCGGATCGCCAACCACCCGATCGTGGGCGTGGCGAAGGATGAGGTTTCGAAGAATTCCCGTGTCGTCGAGCTGCTCGGCGGGCCGATCGAATTCAGCCCCACTGTCAACGGCCGCGCCAACGAGACCGACGGCATCGCGGCGATGCAGTTCGAGGCCAAGGGCCCGAAAGGCGTCGGGCTCGTCGTCGTGGAGGGAAAGAAGCTCGGACAGGAATGGGGCGTGACGCTGCTCGAAGTGAGACCCGCCGGCGGTGGCGATCACCTCCACCTCACAGCCGATCTCGTGGAACGCACCGGCACCGACACGCCGAAGTTCGATCCCTCGGCCGCTGCCAACGCGCCGACCACGCCATCAGCCCCCCCGCCGGGCGATATCGAGATCGCGCTGCCCCCGGGCGGCCCGACGCCGTAGCGGCGCGAATCTGCGCCGATCCTGCCGGCAAAAATGCCCGACATTTCGGAATTTTTTCGCGGTCACGCCAAATGTTTGACTCGCGCAAGCGAGGGTCCATAATGGCCTCGTCCTGTTCGACCTGCCTCCCGCCGCGGCGCCCTCGGCCGTCCCATCCGCGGGTTGCATGACGACGCGTCCGTTCCCCCGGCCGCGCTCGTGCTCGACATGCATGTTGAATCGACGACCGGAAACAAAAGCCCAGAGGTTCGGGATCGCCCCGCCGCCTTGATGGGTGAAGGAATCCACTTTTTAACCAGGAGTTGTTTCGTTCCGATGGCTCGCATCCGCAACGTCTTCGAAATCATTGAACTCTACGGCCACGACGAGAATTTCGAGCCCCATACGACGCCTGAGTTCGTCCCCACCACGGCGCCCGCGGGCTCCAGGCAGAAGCTCGACATCCTCGCCGAGCGGATCCAGCGCGGTATGCCCCTGTGGCACCCCGAAGATTCGACCGAATCGTCCGGCGCGCTCGTCGGCGCCAGCGAAGCCTGACGGCTACGGTCGGCGTCGTGAGCCGCCGTCCGACTGAACCAATTCATCGCCCTCCGCGGCCTCGGCCGCGGAGGGCGATTTCAATATCACGCTTCGCCGAGTCGGCCTTGAGCTTCTGCCGCTTGTCGTGAGCCTTTCGGCCCCGGCCGATCCCCATGAGCACTTTCACGCGTCCGTTCTTGAAATACATCTTCAGGGGCACGAGCGTGAGCCCCTTCTCGTAGGCCTGCGCGGCGAACTTCTTGATCTCGCGGCGGTGCAGCAGGAGCTTTCGCGGCCGCTTCGGCTTGTGGTTGAGCTGGTTGGCCTTCTCGTATTCGGGGATGTCGCAGCCGAGCAGCCAGGCCTCGTCCCCCTCCACGCGGCCGTAGGCCTCGTCGAGCGACATCCGCCCCACCCGCAGGCTCTTCACCTCGCTGCCCACCAGCGCGATCCCGCACTCGAGCGTGTCGAGGATCTCGTATTCGTGCCGGGCCTTGCGGTTTTCGGCGACGACCTTTTCGGCCGGCTTGTCGTCGGCCTTGGCCTTGCCGGACGGCTTGCCAGTCTGGGACTTGGTGGGTTTGGGGGCGGCCACGGATTGCGTGCTCGTGTGTGGGCAGGGCGTCCTCGAACAGATTACACTTTACGGTCTCGTGGCTCTCGGCCGCCCATTCTCCTTCCGCCTTTTGGAGCGCCCATGCCGATCTTCCGGCTTGCCCGCCTGCTGGTCACGGCCAGCGTCATGATGACATCGCTGACCCTGGCCCTCCCGACGAACGCAGCCGCCGACAGCCCGGGTTTCGTGGCGGGCGATGCGAAACCGGCCGGCGATGGCCCGGCGATCCAGGTGCCGGGCGGCTGGATGGTGGCCTACGACGAGACGATCCCCGGAACGGACGTGACGTTTCGGATGATTCCCGTGCCGGGCGGTACGTTCCGCATGGGAAGCCTCGATGGCGAGGCGGACCGGAAGTCCGACGAGGGGCCCGCGTTCGACGTGAACATCGCGCCCTTCTGGATGGGCAAGTGCGAGGTCTCCTGGCAGGAATACCGCGCCTACATGGCAGCCTGCGATCTCTTCAAGTCGCTGCAGGCGGCCGGAAAGCGGGTGGTCACCGACGCCAACAAGGCCGACGCGATCACCGCCCCCTCGTCGCTCTACGATCCGACGATGACGTTCACCAACGGCGAAGACCCGCAGCAGCCGGCGGTCACGATGTCGCAGTTTGCCGCCCGCCAATACACCGGCTGGCTCAGCAGCCTCACGTCGAGGTTCTACCGGCTGCCGAGCGAGAGCGAATGGGAGTATGCCTGCCGCGCGGGCACGACCACGCCCTGGTCGAGCGGCGCCGACGCCGCGTCGCTCGCCGACGTCGCCTGGTTCGCCGACACCTCGGAGGAGACCACGCACGGCGTCGGCACGAAGAAGCCCAACGCCTTCGGCCTGCACGACATGCACGGCAACGTGGCCGAGTGGGTGGTCGATGAACTCGTGGATGGCGGCTATGCCGGGCAGGCCGCGCTGCCGCAGCCGGTGGCCGCGGCGGCCGCAATCCAGTGGCCGAAGAGGCTCTCGCCGCGAATCGTCCGCGGCGGTGCGTATTACGACGAGCCCGCGCAGTGCCGCAGTGCCGCCCGCCGCGGCTCCGACGACGTGGCCTGGAAGGACGTCGATCCGAATTTCCCGAAGAGCCCGTGGTGGTACACGGAAGAACCGGCCCTCGGCGTCGGCATGCGGATCGTGCGGCCGCTCGAGGAGCCGGCCATGGCCGACCGCCGCCGCTGGTGGGATGCCGACATCGACAGCATCCGCGACGACGTCGAGAGCCGGATGAACGAAGGCCGCGGCGCCCGGGCCATCATCGACCCCCAGTTGCCGGCCGACGCCAGGGAAGCCGGTCTCTAACGCTCGCGACGAAGGAGCAACGCGTGATGTTCAGCCGCGGTGTGATGGTGTGCGCGGTCGCCCTGACCGGCGCGATCGGCGGCGGATGGAGCGAGGCCGCCGACTGGCCCGACTGGCGCGGGCCGCAGCAAAACCGCCACTACGACGGCCCGCCGCTCGTCACGTCGTTCGATCCGGAAAAGGACACGAACGTCGTCTGGAAGAACGACGAATCCGGCGGGATCTCCACGCCGGTGATCATGGGCGGAAAACTCTTCACGCTCGTGCGGCACAAGCCAGGCACGCAGGAGGAGGCCGAGAAGGTGCTCTGCCTCGACGCCGCCACGGGCCAGAAACTCTGGGAGAACGTGTTCAACGTCTATCTCTCCGACGTGCCGGCCGAGCGGGTCGGCTGGTCGGCCGTCGTGGCCGATCCTGAAAGCAACACCGTCTTCGCCCACGGCGTCTGCGGCGCGTTCACGGCGATCGACGCAGCGACGGGCACGACGAAGTGGCAGCGGTCGCTGCACGAGGAGTTTGGTTTTCTTTCCACCTACGGCGGCCGGACGAACATCCCCGTCGTGTTCGAGGATCTGGTCATCGCCAGCGCCGTCGTAACGGGTTGGGGCGACACGGCCCGGCCGGCGCATCGCTTCCTCGGCATGGACAAGGCGACTGGCGCGGTCCGCTGGATGAACGGCACGAAGGAACTGCCGGAAGACACGACCTACAGCACGCCGTCGCTCGCCGAGTTCGGCGGGCAGGCCGCGCTCGTCTTCGGATCGAGCGACGGGAGCGTGTGGAACTTCCAGCCGCGCACTGGCAAGGCCATCTGGAACTTCAAGCTCTCGCGCCGCGGCATCAACACGCCGCCGCTCGTGGATGGCGACACCGTGATCATCTCGCAGTCGGAGGAGAACCTCGACAACACGTCGATGGGCTCGGCCACCGTGTTCAAGGCGGCCGGAGCCGGCGACATCACGGCCACGGCCGCCGTCTGGCAGAAGAAGGGCATCATGGACGGCCGCGCGATGCCGGTGGTGCTCGGCGAGCGGGTGTATTTCATCGACGATGGCGCGAAGGTCTACGCCTTCGACAAGTCGACGGGCACGGCCGTGGGCCGGCCGCAGAAACTCCTCGGCACGATCGTCCGCGGCAGCCCGCTCGTGGCCGACGGCAGGCTCTACGTCTGCTCCACGAGCGGGTGGCATGTGCTCGAGCCGACGGCCGACGGCGTGAAGTTCGTGAACCGCATGCGGCTCGACGAGGACGACGAGGTCACCGCCTCGCCGATCGCCGCGAACGGCCTCCTCTATCTCACGACCGGTGCCCGGCTCTATTGCCTGGGGTCACAAGCGGCGCCGGTCGCGAACGGCCCGGCGGCCTCGCGGGTGGAGGCCGTGTCGGCGGCGACGAAGGGCCCGGCGGGCGAAGCGGCGTGGGTGCAGGTCGTCCCGGCCGAGGCCCAGATCGCCGCGGGCGAGACCGTGCAGCTGACGGCCCGCCTCTTCGACGCTACGGGCCGGTTCGTGAAGGAATCGCCGGCGACGTTCACCGCGACGGCCGGCACGGTGTCGAGCGACGGCCGCTACACCGCCCCGGCCGGCCAGCATGCCGCCGCGATCGTCACCGCAAAGGTGGGCAGCCTCGAAGGCCGGGCTCGCATCCGCTCGATGCCGCCACTGCCCTGGACCTTCACCTTCGACGAGATCCCGTTGGGAAAGGATCCGAAGACGGGCGTGATGAAGGGGGAGCCACCACTACCCTGGATCGGAATGCGGTATCGGCATGCCGTCCGCGAGGTCGATGGCTCGAAGTGCCTCGTGAAGGTGACCACGATCCCGAAGGGTACGCGGAGCCAGGGCTGGATCGGCCCGATCGGGCTGCATGACTATTCCGTCCGGGCCGACTTCCGCGCCCAGGAGACGGGCGTGGGCAAGCCGGGCGATCCGGCCGCCGCCTCGGCGAAGACCGCCGATTCCGATGCCGACGCATTTCAAAAAGCCTTCGGCAATCCGGCCGCGCTCGAGAAGGCCCGCATGCCCGACATGGGGCTCATTGCGCAGCGTTACACGCTGGACCTGATGGGCGCCGCGCAGCAATTGCAGCTGCGATCGTGGCCGCCGCAGGTGGCGACCTACTTCTCAAAGACGATCCCGTTTCCGTGGGAGGCCGGCCGCTGGTACACGATGAAATTCGAGGCCCGCACCTCCGGCAAGGCGGCGATGCTCCGCGGCAAAGTCTGGCCGCGGGGCGAGCCGGAGCCAACGGCCTGGACGATCGAGGCTACGCACGAGGCGGGCAATCTGCAGGGCAGCCCCGGCTTCTTCGGCAACTCGAAAGACTCCGAGATCTACATCGACAACGTGTCCGTGGAGGCGGTGCAATGAGCACGGAAAAAACGCTGCACACTGAGTGCGGGGTGAGCGGGGCTGCCCCTGCCGGTGAGACGGCGTTGGCGGCAAGCGAAGGCAGGATGCCGCAAGCGAAGGCGCTCTGGCTGGCGCAGTCAGCATCGAGTGAGCGGAGGCCAGGATTGCCGAAGCGAACGTCCGGCGAGACGGCAGGGGCAGCCCCGCGCGCGGCTCCAGCCAAGGTAGTTCTTGCCTTGCTGCTGACTGTGCTGCCGGTCACGGCAAGCGCGAATGACTGGAACCAGTGGGGCGGCTCGCCGATACGCAACAACGTGTCGCCGGCGAAGAACATTCCCGCCGAGTGGGCCCCCGGCGACTTCGATGCGACCACCGGCGTCTGGAAGCCCGAGACGAGCAAGAACGTCGCCTGGGTGGCTGCGCTCGGGAGCCAGTCGTATGGCAATCCGGTCGTGGCCGGCGGCAAGGCGTATGTCGGTTCCAATAACGGCAAGGGCTGGCTGAAGCGGTATCCCCCCGAGGTCGATCTCGGCTGCCTCCTGGCCTTCGACGCCACGGACGGCTCGTTCCTCTGGCAGGATTCGAGCGAGAAGCTGCCCACGGGCCGCGTGCACGACTGGCCGCTCCAGGGCATCTGCTGCGCGCCGCTCGTGGAGGGGGACCGGCTGTGGTACGTGACCAGCCGCGGCGAAGTGAAGTGCCTGGATACCGAGGGCTTTCGCGACGGCGAGAACGACGGGCCGTTCACGACGGAGAAGGTGCAGGAGAAGGACGAGGCCGACGTGGTGTGGGTGCTCGACATGATGAAGCAGCTCGGCGTCTCGCAGCACAACATGTGCTCCTGCAGCGTGACGACCGCCGGCGACTTCCTCTTCGTGAACACGAGCAACGGCGTCGACGAGGGGCACATCAATCTTCCCAATGCCGAGGCGCCGAGCTTCCTCTGCATCGACAAGCGCGACGGCACGGTGCTCTGGGCCGACAACACGCCGGGCGCCAACGTGCTCCACGGCCAGTGGTCGAGCCCGGCCTATGCCGAGCTCGGCGGTGTGCCGCAGGTGATCTTCGGCGGCGGCGACGGCTGGGTCTACTCGTTCGACGCCCGCGGCGAGAACGGCCGCGCGAAGAAGCTCTGGGAGTTCGACTGCAATCCCAAGGAATCGAAGTACACGCTCGGCGGCCGGGCCGACCGCAACCACATCATCGGCACGCCGGTGATCCACGAAGGGCTCGTCTACATCGCCGTCGGCGAAGACCCGGAGCACGGCGAGGGCGTGGGGCATCTCTGGTGCATCGATCCCACGAAGCGGGGTGATGTCTCGAGCGAGCTGGCCGTCAGCCTCAAGGACCCAAACGCTCCCCTGCCCCGCCGCCGCGAGCAGGCCGTGATCAAAGAGCAGGGGGAAGTGGCTCGGCCGAATCCGAATTCCGCCGCCGTCTGGCACTACCCCGGCTTCGATGCCGACACAAACGGCAAGCTCGACTTCGAGGAGACGATGCACCGCACCTGCGGCACCGTGGCGATTGCCGACGGCCTGCTTTTCGTCGCCGACTTCAGCGGCCTCTTCCACTGCCTCGACCTGAAGACGGGCAAGCCGCACTGGACCCACGACATGCTCGCCGCCAGCTGGGGCTCGCCGCTCATCGTGGATGGGAAGGTCTTTATCGGCGATGAAGATGGCGACATCACGGTCTTCACACTCTCCAAGGAGCAGGAGATCCTCGCCGAGATCAACATGGGCAACAGCGTCTATTCGACCCCGATCGTCGCCGGCGATACGCTCTACATCGCCAACAAGAGCCACCTTTTCGCAATCCGCGCCGGCGCCGTTCCTGCCGGCAAGTAATCACAAGGACATGACCATGCTCCGCACGCTCGCGCTCCTTGGCCTGCTCGTCCTGCCCCTCGCGGCCCAGGCCGACACCCCGGCCGCCAACCCGGTCGACATGATCCGTCACGCCAAGCGGATCGTCTGCCTCGGCGATTCGATCACGCACGCCGGCGGCTGGGTGGCGCCGTTTGCGGCCTGGCTCGAGCGCGAGGGCATCGGGACCGAGTTGATCAACATGGGCCTGCCCAGCGAGACCGTCTCGGGCCTCTCCGAAGCCGGGCACGCCGACGGAAAATTCCCGCGGCCCGATCTGGCCGAGCGGCTCGACCGCGTGCTGCGGGTGAGTCGGCCCGACCTCGTGATCGCCTGTTACGGGATGAATTGCGGCATCTATCAGCCGCTCGATGAGGCCCGGTTCACGAAGTTCAAGGAGGGAATCCAGCGGCTGCACGATGCGGTCGAGAAGACGGGCGCGAAGATCATCCACCTCACGCCGCCCCTCTACGACAAGCGGCCCGACAAGCCCGGCCCGGCCGGCGCGGCCGACTACGACGCCGTCCTCGACACCTATTCGAAGTGGCTGCTCTCGAAGCGGGCCGATGGCTGGGTCGTGCTCGACATCCACGGGCCGATGAAGGATTTGCTCGCCGCTGCGCGGGCCAAGGATCCGCAGGCGGTTTTTGCGCCCGACGCCGTGCATTCCAACGACGCCGGCGCGTGGGCCTTCGCCCGTTCGCTGTTCAAGGGGCTTGGCGACCACAAAGCGGCTGCCGCCGAGACGCCCGAGGCGTTTGCCGCATTCGTTCCGGATGTGAAGCGGCGGATGGAAGTCCTGCGTGATGCGTACCTGGCGGCGGCCGGGCACCAGCGGCCCGGCATGGCCCCGGGGCTGCCGCTCGGCGAGGCCGAGGCGCAGGCTCGCGGGCTCACCGAATCGATCCGCTCGCGCCGGCTGCATCTCATGGGCGGCCAGAAGGGCTCGATCGAGTGGAAGAACCCGATCGAGTGGCCGAAGCCCCGCGTGGTCGATCCGGGGCCGGAGCCGTCGGGGCCCGCCCCCGTTCCCTCCGATGCGATCGTGCTCTTCGACGGCAAGAACCTCGACCAATGGACCAATGGCGGAAACTGGAAGGTGGCCGGCGGCATCGCCACGGTCGGCAAGGGAAAGATCGAGACGAAGCAGGGCTTCGGCGACTGCCAGCTGCACGTCGAGTTTCGCACCGCCGCCGACACGAGCGGCGAGGGGCAGCAGCGAAGCAACTCGGGCGTCTTCCTCATGGGGAAATACGAGATTCAGATCCTCGACTCGTTCCAGGACGGCACCGACAGCCCCATCACCTATTTCGACGGCCAGTGCGGTGCCCTCTACAAGCAGCAGCCGCCGGCCGTGAACGCCTGCCGCAGGCCCGGGGAGTGGCAGACCTACGACATCCTCTTCACCCGGCCACGCTTCCACGCCGACGGCACGCTCGCGAAGCCCGCCCGGATCAGCGTGCTCCACAACGGCGTGGCCATCCACTCCGACACGGTGATCAAGGGCGATACGTTCTTCCACGCCCCTCCGAGCTACACGAAGCACGACGACGCCCTGCCGATCGGGCTGCAGGAGCACGGCAACCCGGTCCAGTTCCGCAACATCTGGGTCCGCCCCTTCGAGCCCCTCGCCCCAAAGCTCATCCCGTAGGACAGGCCTCCGTGCCTGTCATTGGTAGGACGGGCTTCAGCCTGTCGAAAGGAGACCGCTTGCTCCGCAAGCGGATAGACAGGCACGGAGGCCTGTCCTACCCGAGCGTCGCCTTGATCGCCTCGAGTTCGGCGGCGGGCTCGCGATCGACGCAGTCGAGCCGGCCCGCCCGTGCATACCAATAACGGGCGTTGCCGGGATCTCCCTCGACCTTGTGAAGCACCGCGTGAATCCAGGCGGCCATGCGATCAGCCTCATCCTGCTGCACGATCCCGTGTGCAGCCTCCCAGTCGCCCGCGAGGGCCAGATCGATCGCCGCGAGCAGATCGTCGCGGGTCATCGCGTGAACGACACCGACTGGATCGATCCGCCGATTGCTTCACCCCCGATGACTTCACCCTCGATCACCTCGCCCACCTCGCCCTGCTCGATCGGACCGCTCGAATACACGACCGGGTCTTTCTTCCGCCAGCCGGCGAGCACCCAGCCGTCCTTGCGGGCGACGAGCTGATTCATCGGCAGCGGTCCGGCGGCGGCCAGTTCGCCTTGGAGCGGCAGCGGCTCGACGTCGATCACCGCCTTGAAGAGCTTGTCGAATCGCTTCTGCAGGATTCGCCGCAGCGAGGTTTCGGCCATCGTGAGCTTCTCGCTGCCGCCCGGCTTGAATCCGGGCGGATAGATCTGCACGTCTCCGTCGCGGACGAGCCGGGTGCCGGCCGGCGACGACTCGATCGCGTAGGTGGCCCAGATGTCCATGCCGGGGAAATCGCGGTCGCCCGACACGAACTTGTCGCCGCGCACCATCAGCTTCACGCGGTCGTCGGCGGCGGAAATCGTCACCGGCCGCTGCTTGGCAAACGTGATCGCCCAGGGCTTCTGGTCGGCCTCGCTCTCGAGCGACTCGGGCATCGTGAGATTCTGCTCGCGGGCCAGGCGATCGACGTCGGCCTGCGTGATGATCCGGCCGCCGAGCTTCTCTTCGAGGATGTTGTTCACCGCCGACTCGTGCACCCGCGCGGTGAGCACGTTGCCACCGACGGCCGCGGGAGGCGGGCTGAAGGCCGCCAGTTGCGCAGCCAGCGCCTTGCGGGCCACGATCCGCAGGCTCGTGTCGGTGGTGTGCATGTGCACCATCTCGGGATAGAGGCCGCGTGCCTGGAGCGGCGCCCGGAAACGATTGCGGAACTGCTCGCCGATCTGCGCGACGGCGGGCCGCGTCTGCTCGTCGAATTGCTGCCGCACGCGGTCCCGGGCCTTGCGCTCGGCGATCGCCTCGGCCTTGGGCTTGGTCTCGGCGACCTTGCGGCTGGCGATCTTGCGGATGAACCGCTTGCCGAACCGCGAGTTGACGCCGATTCCGGTCACCTGCGTGTTGGCCGAGGCCGAGGCCTGCACCGACGACGCGGAGACATTGTCACCGTCGAGGAAGATCCGCCGCCGCGCGTCGAGGTCGGTGACGCCGCGGGTGTGCACCGTGACGGGCCCCTGCGTGCCGCGGGTCTGGGAGATGTTTTGGGCGTCGAGCACGAGATCGAAGACGGCACGGTCGTGCGCGGGAACGAAGTCGAGCCGTACGTTGCCGGTGGTGTGGCCCGAGCCGCGGATGCGGGTGCCGAGCACGACGTCGTCCACGGGCATCACCTGGTCGATCGGGCGGTTGACCGCGCCGGCCAGCAGGTTTTCGTGCACTTCGACCTCGATGTTCGGCCGCGCCATCGCGCCGCGGATCGACGAGACGAGCGAACCGGCCTGGCCCGACTCCGTGAGCCGTTCGAGGATCGGCGGCACCGGTGCGAGCATCTCGGCGCTGCCGGTCGAGGCCGTGGAAAACAGTGCCGAGGCGAGGGTGTCGAGCCGCTTGCCAAACCGCGCGGCGGCGTCGGCACCACGGGCGGCATCGGCCGCCTCGGCATACCGGGTGACGGCCTTCCGCACGCGGACGAAGTCGGGCATGTCGAGGCCGGTCTCGGTGGCGTTCATCGCCTTTTCGATCCGCCGCAGGGCGGCCGGGTCGGCGGCGGCCCCCGACGAAGCCTGCGCGGAAAGCGTCGGCCAATCGAGGTATTTCCGCCAATCGTTGCCGCTGGGGCTGCGATTCAGCAGGGAGTCGAGCGGGACGAGGGCATTTCGCAGGTTGCTCGCGGCGGCATCGAGGGCGGCGTCGCTGGCCGGCCGGAACGACTCGGTGGCCCGCAGGGCGTCGGTGCCGAGCGACTCGAATGTGTCGGCCGGGACCTGGGCGATGGCGGGGCTGGAAACAGCGAGGGCCACCAGGCCGCAGGCGACGAGCGGGAGCGTGAGGACTGACCGACTGGAAAACCTGACATCCATGATCGTGGAGCGCCTGGGGCCTCGGAAGCGTTTCAAAACGAGCCGGGAGTCTAGCCGCTCGGAGGCGTGAGCCCCACAGCAGCCTTCCGCGGTCTCCAATCCCCCCTTTTGCCGAGCACCGACGGAATTTCGTGCCCAAGCGGCGCAAGCATCGGCCTCATCCCGACTTCCGACGAATGGCCCGCGTCCTAAGTCGAGAAAAGTCGGCCCGAATGAAGCCCCGCGCACGCCCCGGACTCCTTGTCGCCGGCGGCGCCTGTCCCATTCAATCGTGGTTCACCGGAACACCCGCGTGGTTCGCCGGAACACCCGGCGCGTTCACACCCAGGAGAACCCGCATCATGCGTCAGAGCAACATTCGGTCGGTCTTGAGCGTGTCGCTCGCAGCGGGCGCGATCGCCGCCATGCTCGTCAATGCGTTCTTCGCTCCTCCTGCCGAAGGCGCGACCCCTGCCCCGCCGTCGGTCGTCGAGGGAGAAGCGATCGCGGGCGGCGCGGTGCAGAGAATCGACGACTATGCCGCCGCCACCGAGGCGGCCCGCCAATCGCAGGCGATGCTCCTGGTCTCGGTGGAACCGGCCGGGGGCGATCCCGCCGACGCCGCCGGGCAGAGGCTCGAGCGGCCCGACGTGCAGGAGCGGTTTGCCGCGAGCGGCACGCCATGGGTCTTCTGCCGGCTGGGGCTGCACGACGCCGGAGCCGGCCTCGTCGGCGATCCTGCGCTCCGCGAGATGCGTCGCGGCCCGGGCGTCTTCGTGGTGGACCACACCCCGGGAGCCTACACCGGCCGGATCGTCTCGATCCTGCCGCGGACCGCGGGCAAGTATTACTCCTTCAGCCCGTCGCACCTCGACGAACTTGCCTCGCTGCCGCAGGGCTCGCTCACGCAGCGGTCCCTCATCCTCGCGGTGCGGATTCACCCGGAGCATCCGCAGAGCACGCAGGGCTCGTTCGACCCGACGCTCACGGAGGCGGCCACATCTCACTCCGACCACCAGGCCCGGATCGGCCGACAGGGGCACCACGACTGGCAATCGCGTTCGCAAGCGCTCGCCGGCCGCGTCGGTGGCGGCGGCTATCCGCAGGAGGTCTGCGCGGAGAGCTGGGAGAATCAGGACCTGCTCGACTCGTGCGTCGATTGCGTCGCCAGCTGGCGGCAATCGTCGGGCCACTGGAGCGCCGTTCGCAGCCCGCAGTCGTCCTACGGCTACGACATCCGCCGCGGCCCCAACGGCATCTGGTACGCCACGGGGATCTTCGTCAGGTAGACCGCGTCGTCCCAAAGCGAATCCGCTGGACGAAGGCGAGCCGGAATCGGCGGAAGCGTGACGAGCATTTGGACCGAGTCCGCGAGGGCCACCGCGAGGCACCTTCTGCCGTTCCGGCGAGCCGGTGCGACACCAATCAAGATCCGCTTGCGGAACAAGCGGTCTACTTTGTGGTGATCTACACGGGCCCCGCGGCCGGCAGGATGAAGATCTTGCCGTCGCCCATGCGGCCGGTGCGGGCCGCCTCCACGATGCGATCGACCACCTCGTCGACGCGGGCGTCGTCCACCCAGAGCTGGATCTCCACCTTCGGCAGAAAGGCGAGCGAATACTCGCTGTCGCCGTATTGATCGAGGTAGCTCTTCTGCCGCCCGTAGCCCTTCACCTCGCGAACGGAGCAGGCCTCGAGCGGCGCGAACTTCAGCGCCTCGAGCACCCGCTCGGCCACGAAGGGCTTCACGATGGCAATGACTTCCTTCAACTGAAGAAATTTTCGCCGTAGAGATTCATCCCCGGGCAGGTCGTCACGGTGATGTCGCCATTGACCTTCGTCTGGCAGGCGAGACGCATCGTGTTTTCGTTGCCGATGTAGGCGAGCGACACGCCCAGCCGGGCCGATTCGAGGATGCCTTTCGAGCTCGTGTTCTCCATGCCCTTGGTGATCAGCACGCGGCAGGAACCGCAGGTGCCGAAGCCGTGGCAATTGGCCACCTTGTGGATGCCCGGGTAGAGCGACACGCCGGCCTGCAGGGCCTCTTTCCGGAGGTTGGCCCCGGCCGGAACTTGAATTTCCTTCTTTTCATTCGTGAACGTGATGGTGGGCATCTGTTTCTCTCGATGAATCGGGGGGAGTTGTCCGATACTGTAGCCAGCGCAGGGTCGTCCTTCCAGCAGACCGGGGCCAAAGCCATGGCGGAACTCACGAAATACCAGCAGTCGATCGTCAAAAACTACTACGAGAACCTCGACACGGCCCTCCTGCAGCGGCTCGGCGAACAGGTGACCGACCTCTATCTCGCCGAGGGCAAGAAACGGGCGAAGCTCTGGGAGTCGATCGAGAAATCGCTCGAGAAGCTCGGCGTTCCCAAGACGCGGATCGCGCGGGTCGTGACGTCCGACGATGCCCGCCAGCTCGCCACGCTCCTGCAGGAACTGCTGGCCAAGGACTGACCGGACCCTAGCGCCATTCTGGAATACGTGTAGCGACGACTCGGCACACCACGGACGGAGGCGAAGGGATCGGCTGAAGCTCGACGAGCATTTGGCCGCCGCGGCCACCGCGAGTCGACTTCTGCCGTCCCGAAGCCGGCGATACACGTACGTCCGATGCGCTCGAGCACCCCGGACTCGAGCGCCCCGGCCCCGCGCGAGGGGCGTCGGCCGCGACGGTCAGGCGAGACCCTTGTATCCGGCTCCGGCCTGCCTCATTCTGTGTGGCCTCCCCTCGGGAACCACGCGATGAGCACGACCAGATCCGCCGACCGCGCCAGCCTCCTCGAATCGCTTCGCTGGAAGAAGTTTCCGGTGCTCGACGACGGCTTCGTGGCGCTCGTCGATTGCATGGGCGACGACGGCTCGGTGGTGCAGGCGGCCCGCGTCAGCTACGGCGAGGGCACGCGGAAGGTGAGCGACGACCGCCAACTCATCCGCTATCTGATGCGGCATGCCCACACCACGCCCTTCGAGATGGCGGAGTTGAAGTTCGTCGTCCGCGTGCCGATGGATTGCTGGCGGCAGTGGATCCGCCATCGCACCGCGAGCGTGAACGAGTATTCGACGCGGTATTCGCTTGCGATCGATTCGATGCAGGCGACCCACGACAACGAGTGGCGGGCCCAGGCCGCGAACAACCGCCAGGGCTCGGGCGACCTCCTGCCGAAGGCGGTCGGCCACAAGCTCACGCAATCGGAAACGGAATTGCAGAGCTTCGCACGCCGCGTCTACGAGGAGCGGCTCGAAGCCGGCATCGCGCGCGAGCAGGCCCGCAAGGATCTGCCGCTGGCGACGTATACCGAGGCCTACTGGAAGATCGACCTCCACAACCTGCTGCACTTCCTGGCCCTGAGGATGGACTCGCACGCCCAGCTCGAGATCCGCCGCTATGCCGAGACGATCGGCCAGCAGATCGTGCAGCCGCTCTTCCCGCTCGTCTGGGAGGCGTTTCTCGACTATCGCGTCGAGGCGATGCGGCTCACGAAGCTCGATCGCGGCGTGATCCAACGGCTCGTCGCCCAGGCCGGCCCCAAGGGACTGCCCGCCTCGCAGGAAGGATTCCTCGCCGCGCAAGACCCATCCTGGCAGAGCCTCGAACGGTCGCGCGAGCGTGACGAGTGCCTGCAGAAGCTGATGTCGCTCGGCCTCGTGAAGTAAGCACCCCCGGAGCATCGCATGGAACCCGTCGTCGCCGAACTGATCAAGCTCAATCAGCAGTTGCTCACCGCCATCGCGTCGGGCGACTGGGATGCCTACCGCAGCCTGGTGGCCTCCGACATCACCTGCTTCGAGCCGGAGGCCCGCGGGCATCTCGTGGAAGGGCTCGCCTTTCACGAGTTTTATTTCAAGCTGTCGGGGGGCACGTCGCAGCCCGCCAAGCATCTCACGACGACGATGGTCGCGCCGAAGGTGCGGCTGCTGTCCGACACCGCCGCGGTGATCTCGTACGTGCGGCTCGTGCAGAAGCTCGACGACGCCGGCAAGCCGGTGACGGTCAGCTCCGAGGAGACTCGCGTCTGGCAAAAGCTCGGCGGCCGCTGGCAGCACGTCCACTTCCACCGCTCGTAGGACAGGCGTCTCTGCCTGTCTGTGACAGGCGCGGAGGCCTGTCGTACGAAAGGGCGGAGCCCGTCAAGCAAAAACGGACAGGATGTCCGTGTTTTGCGTGTAGACAGACAGGCTGAAGCCTATCCTACCGGATCACGATCTCGACCTCGTCGCCGGCTTCGAAGCGCGTGCCGCCGGCGGGCAGGGCGATCATCCCGCCGGCGCCGGCGAGGCCGAGCAGGTCGGAGGAGCCGGTCCAGACGAGCGGCGTGGCATCGATCCCGTGCGACGTGTGCGCGAGCGTGCAGGGCAGGTAGACCGGCCTGTCGGGGGCGGCCTTCGCCGGCGCCGTGAGCCGCGCCCGACCGCGCGGAAGATGCCAGTGCTCGCGGGCCGCGCCGGCGAGGATCTGGATCGCCGGCCGCGTGAAGAGTTCGAAGCAGACGAGGCTGCTCGCCGGATTGCCCGGCAGGCCAAAGACGAGCGTGGGGGCCGCCTGCTCACGGGGCAGCGCGCCGAAGAAGACCGGCTTGCCCGGCTTGAGCCGCACCTTGTGGAAGATCTTCTCGACACCGCAGAGCCGGAAGATCTCCGGCACGAGGTCGAGATCGCCGGCCGACACGCCGCCGGAGAGCACGAGCACGTCGGCCGCGAGCCCCTGCGCCACCGCCGCGCGGATCGCCTCCGGCCGGTCGGGGGCGATGCCCAGCGGGATCGGCTCGCCGCCGAGCAGCTTCACGGCGGCGAAGAGCATCGGGCCATTGCTGTTGCGCGTTTGGCCGAAGGCGGGCACCTCGTCGGTCGGCACGAGCTCGCTGCCGGTCGAGAGGATCGCCACGCGCACCTGCGTCGCGGCGACGACGTGTGTCGCACCCGCCTCGGCGGCCAGGCCGGTCTCGGCGGCCCCGAGCGTCATCCCGGCGGCGAGCACCTGCTGCCCGCGGCGAAACGCCGCCCCCTGCCGGGCGATGTGCTGGCCGGGGCGGAACTTCTCGTCGCGGAGCCGCACCTTTGCCCCGGCATGCACGCCGCGGCTATCGTCGACGGCGCACTCGACGGGAATGACGGCGTCGGCCCCCGCAGGCATCGGCGCCCCGGTCATGATCCGCGCGCACGCGCCGGGCTTGATCTGGAGCGTGGTGACGTCGCCGGCCGCGAGATCCACGACGACGTCCAGCTCCAGCACGCCATCGCGGGCGGCGATCGCGTCGTCGCTCAAGAGCGCGAAGCCGTCCATCATCGCCCGGTCCCACGGAGGCGAATCGACGTCGGAGACGACGGGCGCCGCGAGCCTGCGGCCGTAGGCGTCGAGCAATCGCGTCCGCCGCGGCGGCAGCGGGGCGGCGGTCTTCTCGATGAGGGCGATGGCTTCGGCGAGGTCGATCATGAATCGTGGCAGGATGAAGATGCGACAGGCTGAAGCCTGTCCTACCGGTGCAGGAACGTGCGCAGCAGGTCGTAGCCCGCCGGCGTCAGGAAGCTCTCGGGGTGGAACTGCACGCCATAGATCGGCAGCGTCTGATGGCGGATCGCCATGATCTCGCGCGAGCCGTCGGGTGCGGTGGACCAGGCATCGACCTCGAAGTCGCGGGGCAGCGTGGGCGGATCGATCACGAGGCTGTGATACCGCGTGGCCTCGATCGGGCTTTCCAAGCCGGCGAAGAGCCCCTTGCCCGCATGCTCGATCCGATCGACCTTGCCGTGCATGAGCCGCTTGGCCCGCACGATCCTGCCACCGAAGACCTGGCCGATCGACTGGTGGCCGAGGCAGACGCCGAGGATCGGCATCCGACCGGCGAACCGCCTGACGACGTCGCAGGAGATGCCGGCATCATCCGGCGTGCACGGCCCCGGCGAGATCACGAGGTGGCTCGGCGCCTTCTTTGCGATCTCGTCGCCGGTGATCTTGTCGTTGCGATGGACCTCGAGCGGCATCTCGGGCGCGATCTCGCCGATCCGCTGCACGAGGTTCCAGGTGAACGAGTCGTAATTATCAATGAGGAGGATCATGTATTTCGTTTGACGAGGGAGGCTGGAATCGGCGGAAGCTCGACGAGCATTTGGACCGAGTCCGCGAGGGCCACCGCGAGGAGACTTCTGCCGTTCCAGCCGACCGGACCGGCAAAAGGTTCCTCGCGGAAGCCGCGGCGGCCTAACGCTCGTCATGCTTCCGCCGATTCCGGCCTTTGGTTTTCCGTTACTCCAAAAGAGTGCTCGGGTGCCCTTCGCGGTCGACCAGCGGCATGACCTGGGGCCTGTAAATGGTGGTGTAGGCCTCGGCGAGGCGGTGGGCGTCGATCGCCGCCTGGCTGGCCCAGTGCTCCACGAGCGTGAACCGCTTCAGCTCGGCCGTCGAATGGTAGACGTCAAACCGCAGGCAGCCGGACTCGGCGCGGCTCTTTCGCATCGCCTGCACGAGCAGGTCGCGAATCTTCGGCACGTCGGCCGGGTCTTTGGCCGTCAGCAGCACAGTCAGGCAGATCATGGGCACCTCCTGCCCCCTACTCTACCAGCACGATCGGTGTGGCGGCGGCCCCGACCGCGATCCTGCGGGCAAGGATGCGGATGTAGGGCGGAATGAACGCGGCCCGGTGGGCGAAGGTGCCGGCTACCGCGCCCGGCTGGGTGTGGTCGGGCTCGCAGACATCCTCGATCGTGAAGCCGGCGGCGCAGATGCCGCCGAGCAGGGCCGAGAGCGAGTGGACGAATTCCTGCGTGCCGGCCTCGCGGAGCCGCGATGGCGGCTCCGGTGGAAGCGGCTGGCCGCCGGCCTGCGGATGCACGATTGCATAACGACCCAAAGCGTCGGGTTCGAGCGACGCCTGCAGGCTCGCGGGCGACTTGTGCTGGCTGACGTAGAGCCCGCCCGGCTTCGTCACGCGGGCCACCTCGCGAAACACCCGCGCCACGTCCGATAGGTAGCAGGTGCTCACGGGATGGATCACCAGGTCGAATCGGCCTTCCCTGAGCATCGAGAGATCGTCCATCGATCCCTGGAGGATCTCGAGGTCGATCTTCCGTTCGCGGGCGACCTGCCGATCGAGGTCGAGCATCGCCGGCGAGATGTCGAGCACGGTCACCTTCGCGCCGGCAGCCGCATAGAGCGGGCCATGTTTTCCACCGCCGGCGGCGAGGCAGAGCACGGCGAGACCGTCGAGCCGCCCGGGCAGCCACGAGCGCCCGGCCGCGCCAACCGAGCCGCCGCTGCCGAGCCACGCGCGCGGATCGCCGAACGCCTCGTCCACGGCCGGCCGCGCGAGCGCCGCCCTGCCCTGCGCGAGACGATCCCACGCGCGGGCATTCTGGTCGAGCACCGCCTCGCGCGACACGGCCGGCCGGTTCATCCCGCCCGCGCCCGCCGCCGCCACGCGATCCACGCCGCAGCCCCGCAGGCCGCGAGCACGAAGCCCGACGGCTCGGGCACGGCGTACGTCAGGTTGTCCATCGCGAAATAGGCGGGGGTATTCAACCCGTAGTCGCCAACGTCACTTCCAGCAAATGAAAACGCCAGGCTGTCGATGGTGTCCAAGCCGCTGAGATCGAACCAGTTCCAACCCGATCGGACACCAACGGGCGTTGCACCGCGCAGGTCAGCGAGAAAAAATTCCACGGAACCCACCGTTGCGCCATTCCGTGATCCCGTGGCGGTGACCGAGAACCAGTCGCCCGGTCCCAGCGGAATTGAGAATCCTTCCGGATCTGTTTCTGTCATGATGCCGTACGCATAAGTCGTATTGGCGATCCGGAAACCGCTGGCCTTGACCGGCTCCGAAAACACGATGGCCGCGGCGCTCGAGTAGGCGACCGCATAGTTCGTCGACTGATAGCCGCCGCCAGGTTTTGAGGCGTATTGATTGGTCCACGTGCCGTCGGTCGTGTTTACGACGTTCGAGATGGCAAAGCCGCTCCAATAAGGGAAATTCCATGTGGCGTCGATGCCGAACGTGTTGGAAAACGACACCCCTTCAAACTGAAAAGGCACACTGACAGAGCCGCCCGGCGACAACGTGCCGGGATTCCCGTTGAGGTAACCGCTCGAGGGCATACTCGCGCTCTCGAACGTAATGACGTCAGCTTTTACAGCGATGTTCGCGGTGATCACCAGGGCGACAAGCGTGCAGATACTCTTGCGCAGGTTCATGGGGCACTCCAAGGGGAGGTGAGGCTCTCGCCGCCTGACCGCGTGATCGCGGCGGCGAGAATGCGGAGGTCTGTCGATTCCGCAATAAGGTGGACGGAACCGTCGCCGGCGAGGCCGTGGGCTCCTTGGGGATGGCGACTGCGAATTTCGTCCTCCCAGGTCGGCCAATTGACCGCGTAACGCTGGTCGAAGAGGTTGTAGCCGTTGATCCACTGGCCATCGGGCCAGGCTGCAGCGGCGCATTCGCCCACGAATATCGTCCGTGAAAGGCCGTCGGGGATTTCCCGTTCCGCAAAGCCGCGATCGTTGACAAACACACCTTTCGCAGGATTGTTCGGCGCAAAGATCCGCTCGCCGTTGAGGCCGCCGTAATCGCTTCCGCCAAAGCCATGAACGATCCCCCCTTGCCGGTCAGCCGATGGGCAAAGGAATACCGTTATCGCGGTCTTCGCAGCGGCTGCATTCGCCGGGTCGTCATAAGGCTTGGTCAGATCGAGGCGATCGGCGATTTCCTGGGCTTCAAGCCACGGCAGTATCCAGGCGCTCCACGCCAGGTTGCGTTTCTGTCTCTCGATCGCAGTCGTCGCATTTGGCATTCTCCACTCCGTGCAGCCCACCGGAAACTTCCGGGTGGCCAGCAGATGCCCGTGGAGCGCGCAGCCGATATGACGGAGATTGTTCGCGCAACTCACCCGCCGGGCCGCCTCGCGGGCCGACTGCACGGCCGGGAGCAGGAGCGCGACGAGCGCGGCCACGATCGCCACGACGACGAGCAACTCGACGAGCGTCATGCCAACGCGGGAACGCGCGGCAGGTTTCGCGGGAATGGTCGTGTCCATACGCTGCGGGCGCACGCAAGCGCATCGCAAACCCCGGAGGTGAGCGCAGCCCGAACCCGGACCATTCACACCATCGGCGGCGCGATGCTTGCAGGAGCGTTGCTCGAAGACCTGTCGACCGGCCGCACCGGACTATTCCGGCGCCACCGTGCCTGCCTCCCCGCCCTCGCAGCTTGGCATGCTCTTGAAAACTGGTAGGTCTTCTGACTCCCAGACTCAGCCGGCTGCATGCCTTCTCGCGAGCAACGAGGCTTTCGCCGCGCCATCGCAATGGCCAGACCACAGCCAGCCTCGTCGCCTGGATACAGCGGCGGGGCCGTCCCGGAATCACACCGGAGTTCCCTGTTTGCCCATCGAAAGCAGATGCGATCGCTAGGCCACCAGAATCGTGAAGGGCAATCTATCGGGGGGTGGGAGCCTGTCAAGCGGCGCCGGTTTCACTCGCCTGACCGGCAGACTTTCACACGCGTCTCGAGCGGCTGTGAAACTGTGCCGATCAGGGTGCGAAAACGGCTGAAACTATGCCGGTCATGCGGTCTCGCGCCGCATAGTTTACGCATGCGGAAAGCGTGGCATTTCTTACCCAACGCGCAGCCGTAAGTCGTTGCCATAAAAAAACTTGGAGACACTCAAGCCGCCTTCGTCCATCCGTCGATAGCCACCTTGACCCCCGGGGCAATCACTGTGCCCGTCGGGCAACCAGGGGGCGGCAGCAACCTGCAATGCTTCGAGTCACGGAATGGCTCGACAGGCCTGTCGCGGAAAAGTTCGTGGATCACAACCTCGGGGCAACGAAGCCTCAAGAACGGAAGTCGACTTCCGGGTGCTCCACAAGCAAAGGAGATGTGGCTCGATGAAGCGTATGATGTTCCTCGGTGCGCTGGTTCTCGGTGTCACCGTTTGTAGCCAGTCTTTTGGTTTCGAGCTCCTTGACCGGATGCTCGGCCACAAGGGCTGCACCTCGTGCTGTGAGCCCGGCTGCGACGCCGGCAATGGATGCTGTGAGCCTGGCTGCGGTGCCGGCAACGGCTGTGCGGAACCGGCCTGCGGTGCTGGTAATGGGTGTGCGGAGCCCGCTTGCGACGCCGGTGCCGGCTGCTGCGAGCCGAGCTGCGGTGCGGCGTCTTGCTGCGGTGTTCGGAAGAAGCATGACCTCTTCGGCGGGCTGAAGGGCCTGTTCGAAAAGTGCAAGCGGAAGCACCACGGCTGCACCGACAGCTGCTGCGGTGAGCCCGATTGCGGTGCTGGCAACGGTTGCGCCGAGCCCGCTTGCGGTGCTGGCAACGGCTGTGCGGAACCGGCGTGCGACGCTGGTGCCGGCTGCTGCGAGCCCAGCTGCGGTGCGGCTTCTTGCTGCGGGACCCGTGCTCGGAAGTGCCGTGGCACCCCGATCCTTGACCTGCTCAAGGCGATCCACGAAGCGAAGAAGGATTGCCTGAGCCGTCGTCGTGCCAGCTGCTGCGATAGCTGCTGCAACGACCCGGATTGTGGTGCTGGCAACGGCTGCTGCGAGCCCGCCTGTGGCGCTGCCGGCAACGGCTGCTGCGAGCCGGCTTGCGGTGCGGCCTCGACTCCGGTCGAAGCGACCCCGGCCGCCCCGACCCCCGATGCCTCGGCTTCGGCCAAGGTCCCGGGCAAGGTCGTGGCGGTGAGCCGCACGGTTGCTGCCAAGTAAGGAGTGAATAGGTCGAAGCGGTAGAAACACCGTTGCCCGACTTCGGTCAGTGAGCTCCGCCCGGGAGGAAACTCCCGGGCGGAGTCGTTTTTTGGAAAAAGGTGTCAGGACTCTTTTCCGGCCAAAAAAGTGCCGGATCCCGAAAAAGTGACTTCGGAAAAGAGTCCTGACACCTTTTTCACGCAAGCAGGGTGGCGGGGGGGCCGGAGCGTGCCACGCGGCCGGCGACCAGTTCGATGACCGTCGTCGCGGCCCGTTTCGCGAAGGTGTGGTCGTGGGTCACAACGACCATGGTCTGACCGGCGCGGGCGAGATCGACGATCACGTCGAGCACCTCCGCCGACATCGCCGGATCGAGGGCGCTCGTCGGCTCGTCGAAGAGCATCACCCGCGGCTGCATCGCCAGCGCCCGCGCGATCGCCACCCGCTGCTGCTGGCCACCCGAAAGGGTCGCCGGCCGGGCCGACGCGAACGAGGAGAGCCCCACCCGGTCGAGCAGGGCCAGCGCCCGCTCCCGCGCCGCCTCCAGCGGCACTCGCGCCACCACCCGCGGTGCGGTGGCCACGTTCTCGAGCACCGACATATTGGGGAAGAGATTGAACTGCTGAAACACCATGCCCACATCGCGGCGCAGCCGCTCGAGCAGGCCCGGGTGATGCCCGCCCGGCGCAAGCGCGTGGCCCGCGATGCTGACGGCGCCGGAGTCGAAGTTCTCGAGGCCGTTGAGACACCGCAGGAGCGTGCTCTTGCCGCCGCCCGACGGGCCCACGATCGCCATCACCTCTCCCTCGGCCACGGCCAGGCTCACCGCGGAGAGCACCGGCACCGCCCCCCGCGCCTTCGAAAGCGCCTCGATCTCGATCATGGCGACTTCTCCAGCCGTCCCTCGAACCACCGCGAGACGAGCGACAAGGGCCAGCTCATCGCGAGGTAGAGCAGCGCCGTCACGATCGCGAGCTCCACGATCCGACCGGTCGAGAGCGCGAGCACGCTATATCGCTTCGTCAGCTCGATCACCGTGATCACCGAGCAGACGCTCGTGTCTTTGAAGAGCGCGATGAAGTCGCTCGTCACCGGCGGCATCACGAGCCGCACCGCCTGCGGCACGAGCACGTACCGCAGCGCCTGCCACTTCGTCATGCCCAGCGACAGCGCCGCCTCGAACTGTCCGAGCGGCACGGCCTTGAGCCCAGCCCGGTAGATCTCCGACTCGTAGGCGGAATAATTGAGCGCGAGCCCGGCCACTGCGGCCACGAGCGCGGGCAGCGCGAGGCCGATCTTCGGCAGGAGAAAGAAGATCGCGTAGAGCTGAAGCATGAGCGGTGTGCCGCGCAGCACCTCCACGTAGCCGGCCAGGAGCGGCCTGAGCCACGCCGGCCCGTGGAGCCGCCCGATCGCCACGAAGAGCCCGATCAGAACCGCCAGCGGAAACGCGGCGCAGGAGAGGAGCACCGTCATCCCCGCGGCCTTGAGCAACAGCGGCAGCGACTCGCGGGCGAGCTGCGCGAGGCTGCGGCGGCCTGCGGTCGGAATTTCGGCCGCATCGCGGAGCGCGAGCACCTGCTGGCGGCCGGCCAGATCCCAGCGGTCATACAGCGCCTTGAGCCGGCCGTCGGCGATGATCGTGCCGAGGGCTTCGTCGATCGCCGCGGAGAGCCGCGGCGTGTCTTGGGCGGTGAGGATCGTGTAGAGCCCGCCGCCGAACGGCCGGCCCACCATGCGCAGTCCGGCGAAGCGGTCGGCATAGAAATTGAAGATGCAGTCGTCCATCACGGCGGCGTCGAGCACGCCGCTTTGCACCTGTTCGAGCGAGTCGATCGTGCCGTCGTAGCCGATCACCTCGATCTCGAGGTCGGATCGCGAACGCATCACGATCTCCGCCGCAGAGCCGGTGAGCACGCCCACCCGCCACCGACCGCCGGGGCCGAGGGCCGCGAGTTGCTCGAACGAGTCGAGCGGGCCGTCACGCCGGGCGAGCAACTGCAGCGAATAGGCAAAGTAGGGGCGCGAGCAGTGGTAATCGCGCCGCCGTTCGGGGATCAGCTCGATGCCGTTGATCACGCAGTCGGCGGCGCGACCGAGGAGCAGCGGCAGCCGATCCCATTGCCCCTGCTGAAACCGCGGCTTCACGCCGAGCTGCGCGGCGACGAGGCCGGCAAGTTCCACCTCGAAACCGGTCAGCCGGCCGGGGTCCTTCGGATCGAGGAAGACGTGCGGCCCGCCCCCTTCCTGATCGGCGGCCCACACCAGCTCGCCCCGCGCGATCACCGCATCGAGTTCCGCGCCGCTCGCCGCGAGCGCCATGCCCACGGCCACCACGATCGCGACGCACGTGCGAATCATCCCTGACAGCATCCGCATCCCGATTCCCTTCATCCCGCCCCGCCGCGGAGTCGGCCCAGCCCCGCCGCCGGTTCCGCGAGCCGTGCGGCCAGCGCCGCGGATTCCTGCGCGAGCCGGTCACCGCGGTCGATGAAGCCGCCGGCCTTCGTGGCCGCGTCGGCGAAGTCGGCGAGCAACGGATCGACGAGCCCCGCCGCCGGCAGCCGCGAGACGAGCGCCGCGATGTCGCGGTCGAGCCCCATCCGCAGCCGCAGGAAGACGAGCCACCGCAGAAAAAATCCGCACAGGATCACCCAGACAAACGCCTCTTCGAGAAACGCGAGCCCCTCGACGGGCCGGCCGCTCCAGAGATGGCCGTAGAAAAAGTTCCAGCCGGCCCGCACGAGCACCGCCACGACGAGCGCCGAGAAGAGCAGCTCGCAGCCGATCCGCAGGAAGGGGCTGTCGATCCGACCGCGGCGCTCGGCCACGAGCTTGTCGATGCCGGAGGATAGCCAACCTGCCGTGCGATCGAGCAGCGTGCCCACGGTCGCCTGCACGCGATCGTCGTCGAGTCGGGCGCGGCCCACGAGCGGCTCGGCGATCTTCGCCCGCGCGGCCAAGCCCACGAGGATGCTGCGCGATTGCTCGACATCCGCCTCGCCGAGGCCGAGCTCCTCGATCGTCTGCCAGCTCCCGCGGCCCGCCGCCGGAGCCAGGCCGCCGCCGGCGAGGATCCGGCCGATCAAGCCGCCGCCGGCCGACCGGATCCGCGGCCAGAAGGCGCCGAGCGCCGCGACGATATGAAGAAATGTCGCGAAGGGTCCACCATGCCAGCGATCGACGAGCTCGTCCGTGATGAGCCGCTGCCACGCCGACCGGCTCGCCCGCAACTTCGATTCGACCGCCTTGCCCAGCAGCCCCTCGAGCCGCGCCCGCTCGTTCCACACGCCGGCAGCGAGCTGCGCCACCGGCTGCCTGAGCGGCTCGAGATCGCGGTGCGACTGCCGCAGAAACCAGTCGGCGAGATCGGCGGCGCCGGTGCGGCGAACCCGCCTCGCCGCGCGGCCGACCAATTCCTCGTCGATCGCCCGCACCAATTCCCGGAAGCCGGGCTCGGGCTCGAGCCCCGCCGCCGCGCGGCTGGCCGCGTCGAGCGCGTCGAGCCGGAAGATCCGCGGCACGTCGAAGCCCTGCGACTCGAGCTCGCGCCGCCAGTCTTCCCGGATATCGGGATCGCGGGAGGCGTGGGTCTGCACGAAGAGGAGCGGCCGGCCCGGCGCGAAGGCCGCCACCTCGCGCGACACGATCCAGGAGCGGTATTTCTGGGCGGTGGCCACGAGCAGGAGCACGTCGCAGGCGGGCACCACGGCCTCGAGCAGATCGCGGTTGCGGTTCAAGTCGCTCGGGCGGGCGTGCCCCGCGGCGGCCGGCGCGTCGCCTTGCGTGTCGGGATCGGGGCAGTCGACGAGCACGATGTTGGCCACGGCCGGCGATTCGCTCCGCACCACGCGGGCCTGCATCTGCTCGAGCGGCAGCCACGAGCAGTCGACGTCCTTCGCGACGATCACGACGGGATTCGTGGTGGTGGGCCGCGCCACGTCGCCCGCCGGGCTGACGTTGCCGCCGGCCAGCGCGTTGACGAGCGTGCTCTTGCCGGTGCCGGTGCCGCCGATCACGCCGACGACGAGCACCCGCGAGAGTTCGCGGCGGGCGCGGTCGAGCCGCGGCTCGATCTCCTCCCAGCCGGCGCGCACGCGGCGGGCCGGCGCCCATTCGGGCAGCGATCCGCTCCAGCGGGCGAGCGATTCGACCAGCTCGTCGAACGTGGCATCGTCGTGGGCGGCGGGGGTCGTGAGGGTGTCGTTGGTCATGCGCGCGAAAACTCCCGCCGCCATTCGAACAGGAGCCGCCGGGCGCCGGCCACCTCGGGCCGCGCGGCGGCGGTCGCGAGCCGATCGATCTCCTCGAGGCGGCCTCCGAGCACGACATCATGGAGCGTCTCGGCGAGCACGCGGCTGCGCTCCGCCGACCAACCCGCGAAGAGCTTCTCGATGAGCGGCTTGAGGCCCGCCATCGTCAGCCCGAGCGCGCCTTCGCCGGCAAGCGTGGCCGCCGTGCCGACCACCACGTCGCCCACATGGTGCACGAGCGTCGAGATGCCGCCGGCCGTGGCCGCCGCGGCGGGCACGACGGCCGCGCCGGCGAGGCCGAGCCCCACGGTGATCGCCGGGCGGGCGACCGCGCCCACGTTGAGGCCCGTGAGGATCCACCGCACCATGTTCGGGTTTTCCGCGGAGAAGCGGTCGAGCTCGGTGCGGACGAACGTGCGATAGTCGTCCGACACGATCGGCAGCGCCGCATGCCGCCGCTCGAGGTCGGCATACCAGGCGGCGCGGTCGCCATCCACGAGCGCGGTGTCGAGCATCGCGGCGAGCCGCGGGTTGCGGCGGCTGGCGTCTTCGAGTCGCTCCACGAAGTCGGCGAGCGCCTGCTTGAGTGCCGCCAGTTCGATCGCGGAAAAATCCTCCCGCTTCTCCTCGTCGCTGCGGGCGAGGCCCATCCGGCGGGCCGCCCACATGACGCCGCCACCCGCCACGCGATAGGCCTTGCTCACCGCGAGATCGAACGAGGATCGCCGCGGCTCGAGCCAATCCCAGATCTCGCTCCAGACAAGCTCGCGCGGCGCGGTCGGCAGCGTCACCCGCACGCGGGCCTCGTCGGCGAGCAGCTGCTTCGCCTCCTGCCATTCCCGGGCCGTCGATTCGAAGGCATCGAGCCAGGCCCCGGCGCCGGTCGCCGGGTCGAGCACGACGGCCAGCGCGCCGCGCATCGCTTCGAGCTTGATGCGGTCGAAATCGACATGCGCCAGGCTCGCGGCGAGATCCGCCGGGCCCGCGGGCGCGGCCGAGACGTGCGGCCCGCCGGCGGCATACTCGGGCAGCGCGTGAAACTCGATCCGGCCCGCCTCGGCCTTCGCGAAATCGTGCGGCGCGGCATAGACCGCGAGCGGCTCGATACCCGTCTCGGCCTTGAAGGTCGCGAGCCAGCCGCCGATTCGCTCCCGCTGTTGCGGCCAGTTGACCATGTTGAAGACCACGATCACGGTCTTCTTCGCGGCGGCTGCGGCGCTGAAAAAATCGCGGACGGCGGCGTCGTTGTATTTCTGCTGGGTGAGCACGGCGATGAGCACGTCGCAGGCGTTGCGCACGAGTTCCGCGCGGTGCCAGTTTTCGCGCAGCGTGCCGTCGACGTCGGGCGTGTCGAGCAGGATGAGCCGCGCCGGCTGTCGGCCGGTCACGTCTTCGCGCCACACGAGCCGGTCGTCGTCGCCGGGGGCGAGGGCGTCTTGCTCACTCGACCAGGCGGTGGGCACGAAGCCTGGAAAGAGCGCTGCCAGGTCGATCCGCGCGGCGAGCCCCTGCGGCAGGCTGGCGACGGGATGCCTGGTGCGCGCGGCCTCCGGCACCGATCGCGAGATCTCCGCGCCCACGATCGTGTTGGCGATCAGGCTCTTGCCGGTGTTGGTGCCGCCGCACACGGCCGCCACGAGCACCGGCTCGCGCGACACCTGCGGCTGGAGTTTGCCGAAGAGCTGCCCATGCCAATCGGAACCGGCGGGATCAGCGACGCCCAGCGCCGCAGCAAGCGGCTCGAGCGCGGCGAGCTGGCCGCAGAGCTCCGTGATGCTTCCGGCCCACGAGGCATAGCTGGTCGTCTGCATCGGATCGGACAAACTCTCGCTTCCTCGGGCCGCTCAGGTGCCGTTCATTGCCGCCCGGAAACCGCCGCGCTACACTACGTCCGGGAGAGAGGCACGCGATGCCCCAAGTGTGTCTTCCCCCGTTTCAGCCCGCAAATCCACCCTCCAACCCCCGCGATCGCCATGCTCGAACGTCGTCCCGTCTTCCCCGGTGTGATCGAGATGAATCACCAGGCGGGATACCGCATCGGCTGCAACGTGTATTTGGTCTATGAAGGCCGCGACTGGGCGCTCGTCGACGTCGGCTACGAGGAGACGGTGGATGAGATCATCGAGCTCGTCCGCCAAATGGATTTTCCGCTTTCGCAGTGCCGGGCGCTGGTTGCCACCCACGCCGACGTGGACCACATCCAGGGCCTCGCCAAGGCGAAGACCATTCTCAAGGCGCCGGTGCTCGCCCACCCGAAGGCAGTGGCCTCGCTCGAGTCGGGCGACACGATCAAGACGTTCGCCGAGATCGCCGCACAAAACGTCCATATGCCGATGCCGCCGGTGAAGATCGACCGCGAGATCGCCGACGGCGATACGATCGAGATCGGCGCGAGCAGGCTCGAGGTCTGGCACACGCCCGGCCACACCGACAGCCAGCTCGCCTTTCGCCTGGGCAACCTGCTGCTCTCCGGCGACAACATCTACCGCGACGGCTCGGTCGGCGCAATCGACGCGCATCACGGCAGCGACATTCCCTCCTTCATCAGGTCGCTCCAGCGGATCGCGAAGAGCGACGTCGAGTGGCTGCTGCCGAGCCACGGGCCGATCTTCCGCAAGGACGAGAAGCTGCTCGCGAAGACGATCGGCCGGCTGGAGGGCTATCTCACGCTCGCCGACTTCGGCACCTGCGCGCCGCACTGGCCGCTGATCGACGAGTGGGATCGCGAACTCGCCGAAGGCCGCTTCCCCAACGCGAAGCCGCAGCCCGCCTAGAGCCGTTCTGGAATACGTGGAGCGACGCTCGGCAAACCACGGACGGAGGCGAAGGGATCGGCTGAAGCTCGACGAGCATTTGGCCGCCGCGGCCACCGCGAGTCGACTTCTGCCGTCCCGAAGCCGGCTAGGCCGATTCCTGGCCTGGAAAACCCTGAGGGTTTTTCCGTAAAGACCGGTCCTGCGGGCGGCCGATATCTTCCCTGACGCTGTTTTTTCAGGGGGGACAATCCGATGACACGGCACCTTGCCGCCGCGGCGCTCGTCGCCGGGGCGATGTTCTTCAGCACCAACGCAGCCAAGGCCCAGCATCCGGGCCAGCAGGCCTACGGCCGCCAGTGGGGCCAATCCGCGGGCAATCCCGATTGGAATCGCTTCTACCACTATCCCTATGTGTGGTATCCGCAAAACTACTACGCGGACAGCTACTACCAGAGCGCTGACGACCTCTACCACCGCTATCCGCAGGAGATGCGTGTGCCCGTCTACAACCGGCAGTGGCAAAACGACTATCCGAAGTCGCGCCGCTACCACCAGGGGCACCACTTCCACCTCGACGTGTTCTAGTGATACGCCTGCAGGGCCATCCATGGCCCCTGCGGGCTTGGCGGGCTCCGCCCGCTGGCGTGAACCCGGCCCTCCGGGCCTGGCGGTTTGTCGCTCGGGCGAGGCGAAGGGCTGCCCGTGCCGTCGAGCCGGCGTTGGCGGCAAGCGAAGGCAGGATGCCGAAAGCGCAGCCGCCATCGAGTGAACGGAGCCCAGGATGGGCGCAGTGAACGTCCGAGCGAGGCGGCATGGGCAGCCCCTCGCCGGGTGAAGCAACCAGCATGGGCATGACAGGCACGGAGGCCTGTCGTACGCGGGCTAGAATCTTCGCCATGCAGGACTCACGTCACCCGCCGTTCGAGAATGAGCGCGAGGCCGCGCGGTGGTGGCTCGACAACGTCTATGCCGGCGATGATGCCGTGCAGCTCACGCCGCGGGCCGTGATCAGCGGCATGCTGATCGGCGGCGTGATGTCGATCAGCAATCTCTACGTCGGCCTGAAGACCGGCTGGGGCCTGGGCGTGACGATCACGTCCTGCATCATCGCCTACGCCGTCTTCACGTTCCTCGAGCGGATCGTGCCGGCCTATCGCAACCGGCCGTTCTCGACGCTCGAAAACTACACGATGTCGAGCGCCGCGAGCGCCGCCGGCTACATGAGCAGCGCCGGCCTCGTCTCGGCGATTCCCGCGCTCTATCTCACGACCGGCCGCACGCTCACCTGGTGGGAGATCGGCCTCTGGCTCTTCGCCCTCTCGATCCTCGGCGTCTTCATGGCGATCCCGCTCAAGCGGCAGCTGATCAACATCGACCAGCTCCCCTTCCCGTCCGGCATCGCCACCGCCGAAACGCTCAAGAGCATGCACAGCGAAGGGGGCGAGGCGGTGGCGAAGGCACGGTCGCTCTTCGCCTTCGGCATCGCGGGCGCCGCCGTCGCGGTCTGGCGCGATCTCTTCGCGCAGGTGAAATTCCTCGCCGCCTACGCCTTTCCGGCCGAGATCCCGTTTTGGCCGTCCGCCTTCGGCCGCGACCTGCTCGCGAAATACACGATCGGCATCGAGGGCTCGCTGATCATGGTCGCCGCCGGCGCGATCATGGGCATGCGGGTGGCGGCGTCGATGCTCGTGGGCTCGATCATCTTCTACGGTGTCATCGGGCCGATCCTCGTGGATCGCGGCATCGCCCAGCCCGGCTACCGCGGGATCGTGTCGTGGGTGCTCTGGCCCTCGACGGCGATGATGGTCGCCTCGGGGCTCTTGTCATTTGGACTCAAGTGGCGGACGGTGGCCCGCGCCTTCGGCGGCCTCTCGCGGCTCTTCGGCACCACGGCGGCGGCCGACGACGACGATCCGCTCGCGCACGTCGAGGTGCCCGCGTCATGGTTCATCGTCGGCACGCTCACTGCGGGCACGGCCTGCGTGATCCTCGGCCACTATCTCTTCGGCATCACATGGTGGATGGGCATCCTCGCGGTGCTCGTGACGTTCCTCCTCTCGATCGTCGCCGCCCGGGCCACCGGTGAGACCGACATCACGCCGATCGGTGCGATGGGGAAGATCACGCAGCTGATCTACGGCGTTGTCGCGCCGACGAACATCACCACGAACCTGATGACCGCCTCGATCACGTCTGGCGCCGCATCGCACGCCGCCGATCTGCTCACCGATCTCAAGAGCGGCTACCTGCTCGGCGGCAATCCCCGCAAGCAGACGATCTCACAGCTCTTCGGCGTCTTGGCTGGCACGCTCGTGAGCGTGCCGGCCTATCTCTTCGTGGTGCAGCGCAACCCCGAGCGGCTCGGCTCGGAGGCGCTCCCCGCGCCGTCGGCGAAAGTGTGGGCGGGCGTGGCCGAACTGCTCGCCAAGGGCATCGACGCCCTGCCCGCCGGGGCGCTCACCGCGATCGTGGTGGGCGCCGCGATCGGGATCGCGCTGACGCTCCTCGAGGAATTCGCTCCGAAGTCGTGGCGTCCGTGGCTCCCCTCGACGACGGGCCTCGGGATCGCCGGCGTGATCCCGGCGTTCAATGCCTTCGCGATGTTCGCCGGGGCGCTCGCCGCGTGGCTCTTCGCGAAGGCGCGGCCGCAGGCGGCGGAGACCTACACCGTGCCCATCTCGAGCGGCCTCATCGCCGGCGAAAGCCTGATGGGCGTGGCGATCATCCTCACCATCGAACTGCTGAAACTCTGGTGACTCGTGCATCGAGGGTGGCGCGCCGGCTCGCGGGCGGCAGAAGGCTCCTCGCGTTGCCCCACGCGGACTCGGTTCAAAAGCTCGTCACGCTTCTGCCGACCCGCGAGCCTACGTCATCCCTGTCGAAGAGCCGAGGCGCTGAGCAATTGAGCCGGCTTTTTTCCACAGCGCGTCTACGGCCAGACGACGCCGCAGAGGATGGTGGCCGCCTGATCGACCTCGTGGAGGTCGATCCACTCGTCGGCCGTGTGGGCCTGGGCGATCGAGCCCGGTCCGAAGACGACGCTCGGCACGCCGGCCGCCGCGAAGATGCTGGCATTGGTGCCGTAGCGGGCGGCCGTGCGCCGCGTTTCGACGCCACACGCTGCCGCCGCCGCTTCGATCGCCTTCGCGCACGCAGCCGCATCGGCCTCCGGCAGACCGGCGCTCTCCACGAATGGCGGTTCGTGCTCGATCCGCGCTCCCGGGGCGGCCGTGGCGATCCGGCGGATCACCTCGTCGCGGGCCTCGCTCGGCGACTCGCCCGGCACGATCCGGCGGTCGATCTCGAGCACGACGAGGTCGGGCACGAGGTTCACGCCCGTGCCGCCGCGGATGGTGCCCAGGCTCAGCGTGGGCGGGCCGCACGGCTGCTCGGGCCGGCGCCGCAGCAATTCCCGCGCGAGTTCCTCGATCGCGAGGATCACGCGGCCTGACGGATAGATCGCGTTTTCTCCCTGCTCGGGGAAGGCGCTGTGGCAGGCCCGCCCATGGATGCGGATTCGCCAGCGGACGGCGCCCTTGTGCTGCGTGACGATGTCGAGATCGGTCGGCTCGGCGACGATCGCAGCCGACGGCCGTGCCTTCACGAGCCCGCCGGCGGGTTGGCCGGCGTCTGGCGTCGTCCAGAGCTTCGCGAGCGCCTTCGCGCCCGAGAAGCCAAACTCCTCGTTCACCGTCGCCGAGAAGATCACCGTCTTCCTGCGCGGCTTGGTCGAGGCCCGCAGCCGGTCGAGCGCCACGAGCATCGCCGCCATGCCCCCCTTCACGTCGCAGGATCCGCGGCCATAGAGCCGGCCGTCGCGGACCAAGGGCGCAAAAGGCTCGATCGTCATGCCGCCGGCAGGCACCGTGTCTTGATGGGCGTCCCAGAGGATCACCGGGGCCTTGGCGACCGTCGCTTCGAGACGCGCGATCACGTTGTCGCGGCCGGGGGCGACGTGCTGCCGCGCCCAGGGAATGCCCGCCGCGGAGAACCGTTGCACGAGGTAGTCGGTGACGCGGCCCTCGAGATACTCGGGGCCGGAGACATCGCGGCCCATCGGGTTGACGCTCGGACGGCGAACGAGATCGGCGAGAGTGGCGACGTGGTCTGACATCGCAAACACCCTACCAAACCGGGGCGTTTCTTTCCCGCCGCACCGGGTGCGTGATACGATTTGCCGGTCGCGGGGTCGTGTCGCCGCCGAGGCGATGCAATCGACGGCGTTTCACTTCGCAGTTCCGGCAAAGGTGCTTCATGACTCGAACATTCGTCGGCGTCGCGGCGCCGCTCGTGATGATGGTGATCGCGATCGTCGCGGCCGCCCCCGCCCGCGGGCAGACCTCCGAAGACGAGCGGGCCATCCGCACCGCAGGCGTTGCCTATCAGCAGGCGCTCGAGCGCGGGGACGGCAAGGCGGTCGCCGAATTCTGGACGGCCGACGGCGACATCGTCGATGACGTCGGCAACGTGATGAAGGGCCGCGAGACGGCGTCGCTGGCGGTCGCGCCGGAGCCGGGCTCGCCGCGGCCCGAATTGAAACTCCGAGACACGAGCCTGCGGTTTCTCGCTCCGGGCGTGGCGCTCGAGGATGGCGTGATCGAGGTGAAGGCGCCGGGCGCTGCCGTGCCGACGACCGGCCGCTTTTCGGCCACATGGGTGAAGCAGGGCGATGGCTGGAAGATCGCGAGCCTACGTGAGGCCCGGCTCGGCGCCGCGGGCGGACAGGAGCAGTTGGCCGATCTCGACTGGATGGTGGGAGATTGGAACGTCATCGACAACGCGCCCGCAAAGCAGGGCGCCCGGAAGCCAACGATCGAGGTGTCCGTGCGCTGGAACGCCAACCGTACCTACCTGCTCCGCGACATGAAGATCACGCCTCCGGCCGGACCGGGCGCGGAACCGGCCGCCCCGATGCACGTCACGCAGCGGATCGGCTGGGATCCGCTTTTGCGGCAGATCCGCTCCTGGGTGTTCAGCAGCGACGGCGGGCACGGTGAGGCCTTCTGGAGCCGCGATGGCGGCTCGTGGCTCGCCCGCACGACGGCCGTGCTTCCAGACGGATCGCAGACGGCGTCGCTCAACGTCTACAACTACGATGGCAAGGACCGCTGCACGTGGCAGTCGATCCACACGCACGCCGGCAGCGAACACGCGCCGCCGGTCAACATGACGATGATCCGCAAGCCGGGGAGGCCGACGAAATGATGTCTCGCGTCTGTGCCACGCACTGCAACCTCCTCGCGGTTTCGGCGATCGCCGCAATCCTCGCGGCCGCCCCCGCTGCGGCGCAGCCCGCCGCCGACGCCAAAAACGACTCCGCTGCCACCGACGACATCGCCCAGAAGGCGGAGATCCTCCGCAGTTCGCGGTGGCGGCGGGCCATCTTCGAACTCGGCGAGTGGCTCGACACGCAGGAGATCTACCCACCCAAGCAGGTGTTGAAGATCAAGTCGGACTTCAATCGCCGCGTTGCGAAGATGTCGTCCTACGAACTTGAATACCTGCTCGAAGACCTCGAGGCGAAATTCAAGGTGATCGATTCACCTGAGGCGAAGGATGCCCGCGCCTGGGTCGGGCAATACCTCTCGGCGATGTCGGATCGCAAGCGCGAGGAGGTTCTGAAAGACATCCCCGACATCGTGACGATGTCTTCGGGCCAGCTCTCCCAGGAGATCCAGAAGATCGAGGAGAAGCGTCGGTCGCTCCAGCAGCAGCAGGCGGCCTTCGATCAGGGCCGCCAGGCGCTCGCCGAGCAGGCGCAGACGGCGCGGCAGCAGACCGCGATGGCCGCCGCGCGGTCGGCGGCGCAGGCGAGCGGCCCGGCCTACTCCCCCTATCGCAGCCAGGGAGGCGGCAAGCCCCCCTTCTCCGACGTGCACGGCTCCGGCATGTCGATCGGCGTCGGTCCGTTCGGCGCCTACGTGGGCTTCAACGTCGGCAACTTTTAGGACGCTTCCGACAAAAGGTGTCAGGACTCTTTTCCCGACGCCGTTCTGTGGAAAACGGGACCGTTTGGACCGGAAAAGAGTCCTGACACCTTTTTAAATGGCCCGCCTCGTCGGCCGCGGCCCCGGGCTGTATAACTCTTACGGTTATGACGGCTGGCCGGCGGTCCCTTCGGGCCCCGGCTTTTTTGGGCGTCGACTTCGTGACGAATTTCACGAAGTGGCGTCCCACGGCCGATTTTCAGAGGTGACCGGACCCGCTGACCGTTTCCGCCAGGCAACGCCCATGGACGCCATCCTCCCCGTGCTGCTCTTCGTCGCCATCGCGGCGGCGGTGTCGGTGGGTCTGGTGGGATTCGCGCAGCTCGTCGGCCCCAAACGGTCGAGCGCCGTGAAGGAGATGCCCTACGAGAGCGGCATGGACCCGATTCACGACACGCGGCGGCGGTTCGACGTGCGGTTTCACCTCGTGGCGCTCACGTTCCTCGTCTTCGACGTCGAACTGCTCTTCCTCTATCCCTGGGCGGTGGCCAGCCGCTCGGCCGCCGGCATCGATGCCGCGGTCGCGGGCGGCCTTGTTTCGTCGCGGCTGCTCGTCTTCGCCGGGGCCATGCTCTTCATCGCGATGGTGGTGATCGGGTTCGCCTACGACTGGCGGAAGGGGGTCTTCAAATGGCGGTAGGACAGTCCCAGAAGCTGGAACTTCCGGAAAACGTCGTCGTCAGCAAGCTCGACGAACTGGCGAACTGGTGCCGCAAAAACAGCCTTTGGCCGATGCCTTTCGCAACGGCCTGCTGCGGCATCGAGCTGATGGCCACCGGCGCGAGCAAGCATGACCTGGCGCGATTCGGCGCCGAGGTCTTCCGCTTCAGCCCGCGGCAGTGTGACCTGATGATCGTCGCCGGCCGCGTGGTAATGAAGATGCTGCCGGTGCTGCAGCGAATCTGGCTGCAGATGCACGAGCCGAAGTGGTGCATCTCCATGGGCGCCTGTGCGAGCACGGGTGGCGTGTTCGACACCTACGCCGTCGTGCAAGGGATCGACCGCTTCATCCCGGTCGACATGTACGTGCCGGGCTGCCCGCCGCGGCCGGAGCAGCTCATCCAGGCCATCATCGACCTGCAGGACAAGATCCAGCGCGAGGGCACGATCACCGGCCGCGAGTTCGACACCGCGGAGCGGCAGCGGCGGAAGCGGGCGCTCGTCGAGCAGTCCTTGCCGCTCACGATCGATGCCTCCCGCAACCCCGTCATCCAGCGCGAACTCGCCGACACCATCCAGCACGGCTGACGCCGTCGTTTCCCCCCGCCATGCCCCACCAGCCCACCCCCGTCGACGACGTCCTCGCCGCCCTCGCGGCGAAGTTCGGCCCGCTCGAGACATCCGTGTTTCGCGATGAAACGCGGGTCGTCGTGCCGGAGCCGAAGTCGTTCGCAGTGTTCGAGTTTCTGAAGGCGGGCGGCTTCGACCTGCTCATCGACGTCAGCTGCGTCGACTACCTCGAATACAAGGGGGCGAAGCATCGCTACGGGCTCGTCTACCTGCTCGCCTCGACGACCACCAACCAGCGGCTCACCATTCGCGTCTTCGTCGACGATCCCGACCCGAGCGTCCGCAGCGTCGTGCCGCTCTGGGAGGGCGCCAACTGGCTCGAACGCGAGGTCTGGGACCTCTTCGGCATCCGCTTCGAAGGCCACCCCGATCTGCGCCGGCTGGTGATGCCGGAGCAGTTCACCGCCCATCCGCTCCGCAAGGACTACCCGCTGCAAGGCCGCGGCGAACGCCACAACTTCCCCGTGCTCACGAGAGACGACGGCTGAACACTACATCGACAGGCTGAAGCCTGTCCTACTTATGGCAATCGCGACCAACGATTTTGATTCCGCAACCGGCGCCCCAGACGGCGCGCGCAGCGAAGACTATCTCTGGACGCTGAACTTCGGGCCGCAGCACCCCGCGACCCACACGACGCTCCGGCTCGTGCTCAAGCTCGAGGGAGAGCGGGTCGTCGACGCCATGCCGGAGATGGGCTACCTGCACTCCGGATTCGAGAAGATCGGCGAGCACCTCACGTTCAACCAATACGTGACGGTCACCGACCGGATGAACTACATCTCGCCGATGGCCAACAACGTGGCCTGGCACCATGCGGTCGAGAAGCTCCTGGGCATCGAGCTCACGCCGCGCTGCAAATACATCCGCACGATCATCACCGAGCTCGCGCGGATCAGCGACCACCTGCTCTGCAATGGCGCCGTCGGCCTTGACACCGGCGCCTTCACGTTCTTTCTGTACGCCTTCTATCAGCGCGAGGTGATCTACGACATCTTCGAGACGCTCTGCGGCGCCCGCTTTACGAATTCCTACACGCGGGTGGGCGGGGTCTCGCAGGATTTCACGCCGCTGGTGATCGAGAAGATCCGCACGTTCGTGAAGACCTTCCCGAAGACACTCGACGACATGGAGCGGCTGCTCACGCGCAACCGCATCTTCGTCGATCGCACGAAGGGCGTGGGCGTGCTCACCAAAGACGAGGCGATCAATCGGAGCGCGTCCGGCCCGGTCGCCCGCGCCAGCGGCGTCACCCGCGATCTGCGGAAAGACGAGCCCTACCTCGCCTACGAAGACTTCCAGTTCCAGATCTGCTGTGCCTCGGCCGGCGACTGCTACGCCCGCTACCTCGTGCGGATGCAGGAGATGCGGGAGAGCCTGAAGATCGTCACGCAGGCGCTCGAAAACCTCCCCTCCGGGGCGGTGAACGTGGGCATCGACCAGCGGACGGCGCTGCCGACGAAGAAGCAGGTCTACTCGACGATCGAGGGCACGATCTCGCACTTCGAGCTCTCGATGAGCAATCGCGGTTTCGAGGTGCCAAACGAGGAGGCCTACGGCGCGATCGAGGCTCCCAACGGCGAGCTCGGCTTCTACATCGTGGGCGACGGCAACGAAACGGCCTACCGCGCCCGCTGCCGCCCCCCCTCCGTGCTCCACTTCGCGCTCTTCCCCCACCTGATCCGCGGCCACACGCTGTCCGACGTGGTGGCGGTGCTCGGCAGCCTCAACATCATCGCCGCGGAGCTCGACCGATGATAAACCCGGCCAAACCGGCCAAACTGGCGAACTCAACGACGAGGAGGACGGGGCTGCCCGTATCGTCGAGCCGGCGTTGCCGTCCAGCGCAGGCAGGATGCCGGAGCGCAGACGGCATCGAGCGAGCGAAGGGCAGGATGCCCGAAGCGAGCGTCCGAGCGAGGCGGTACGGGCAGCCCCGTCCGGAGCCAACCACATGAGAAGGTTTTCGGAGACTTCGCACGAAGCATGATCGCCCCCAAAAAAATCCTCACCGACGAGATGGTGGCCAAGATCGAGGCGCTCGCGCCGCGGTATCCCAACCGCCGCGCCCTCACGCTTCCGGCGCTCCACATCGTCAATGCCGAGCTGCGGCACGTGCCGATGGAGGCGGTGGTCGAGATCGCCGCGGTGCTGGGGCTCGCGCCGGCGGAGGTGCAAGACACGCTCACCTTCTACCAGTTCTTCCACCAGGAGAAGCCGCACGGCACGGTGCGGGCCTTCGTCTGCCGGTCGGTCTCGTGTGCGCTTCGCGGCGGCGACCACCTGCTCGAGCACCTCTGCCATAAAAACGGCATCAAGCCCTACGGCACCACGCCCGACGGCGAACTGACGATCGAGCCGGCCGAGTGCCTGGGGGCCTGCGACTTCGCCCCCTGCATCCTCGCCAACGACGACCTGCTCAAGAACATGACGCCCGAGGCCGCCGAGGCCGAGCTCAAGAAACCCCGTGCGAGGGCCACCTGACATGCCGGCGGACATGCCCCCCTTCAAGCCCGTCCTGCTCGAAGCCGTCGGCGTGCCCGATGGCCACACGCTGGCCAGCTACAAGAGCCGCGGCGGCTACGCGCCGCTCGAAAAGCTGCTCCAGGAGAAGCAGCCGGGCGACGTCGTCGAGATGGTGAAGTCGTCGGGCCTGCGGGGCCGCGGCGGCGCCGGGTTTTCGACCGGCCTCAAGTGGACGTTCCTGCCGAAGGACCATCCGGGGCCGATCTACCTCTGCATCAACGCCGACGAGAGCGAGCCCGGCACGTTCAACAACCGCATCCTCATGGAGGACGATCCCCACCAGGTGATCGAGGGGATCATCATCTCGGCCTACGCCACCAAGGCATCGACGGCCTACCTCTACCTGCGCTACGAGTATCCGCACAGCTGGCATCGCCTGCAGGCGGCGATCGACGAGGCCTATGCGGCGGGCTACCTCGGGAAGAACATCAAAGGCAGCGGCTTCTCGCTCGACATCTATCTCCACCGCGGCGCCGCCGCCTACATCTGCGGCGAGGAGACGGGCCTCATCGAGAGCCTCGAGGGGAAGCGGGCCTGGCCGCGGATCAAGCCGCCGTTCCCGGCGATCGAGGGGCTCTTCCGCAAGCCGACGGTCGTCAATAACATTGAGACGATGGCCTGCGTGGCGCAGATCGCCCGCCGCGGCGTCGAGTGGTTCAAGTCAATCGGCGTGCCGGCCGACCCGAACAATCCCCGCGATCCCGGCTCCTACGGCCCGAAGCTGTACTGCCTGTCGGGCCACGTCGAGAAGCCCGGCTGCTACGAGGCGCCGCTCGGCATCACGGCGCGGCAGCTCATCGATGAATTCGGCGGCGGCGTCTGGAAGGGCCGCAAGGCCAAGGCGGTGATCCCCGGCGGCATCTCGATGGGCCTCATGACGGAGAGCGAGCTCGACACGCCGCTCGACTTCGCCGGGCCCGGCAAGGTGGGCTGCCTCGGCCTCGGCACGGCGGCCGTCGTCGTCATCGACGACCAGACGAGCATCGTCGACTTTCTCCACAACTCCTGCCGGTTCTTCGCCCACGAGTCGTGTGGCCAGTGCACGCCGTGCCGCGAGGGCACGAGCTGGTCGCTGCGGATGCTCGAGCGGATCAAGGCGGGCAAGGGGCGGCTCAAGGATCTCGACCTCCTGCTCGAGCTCGGCCAGACGATGGGCATGATGCCCGGCAGCACGATCTGCGGACTGGCCGACGGCGCCGCCTGGCCGATCAAGAACGCGATCAAGAAATTCCGTGGCGAGTTCGAGGACTACATCAAGCGGACCAATCCGTCGGGCTGGATGGTCACCGAGCCCGTGCCCGCCCTCCAAATCGTGGAAGCTCATTGATGCCCACAGTCATCGTTGACGGACAAGAGATCGAGATCGGCGCCGACGAGCGGCTCAACTGCATCGAGGCCGCGCGGCGGGCCGGCAAGGAGATTCCGCACTATTGCTGGCACCCGGGGCTGTCGGTCGTGGCCAGCTGCCGGATGTGCCTGATCGAGACGGGGCAGCGCGACGCCGCCACCGGCAAGATCACGATGGTGCCGAAGCTCGTGCCTGGCTGCCAGACGCCGGTCAAGGACGGCACCGTGATCGTCACCGAGAGCGACCTCGTGCGAGACAGCCGCGCTCGCGTGGAAGAGGCGCTGCTCATCGACCACCCGATCGACTGCCCGATCTGCGACAAGGCGGGCGAGTGCCTCCTGCAGGACTACCACTTCGAGCACGGCCAGGCGGAGCGGCGGGCCGACCTGCAGCCCTTCACCAGCCGGCGCCGCGACGTCGGCCCGACCGTCACGCTCTTCGTCGACCGCTGCATCATGTGCACTCGCTGCGTGCGGTTTACCCGCGAGGTGTCCGGCACGAGCGAGCTGATGGTCACCTCCCGTGGCGCCAAGGAAGAAATCGACGTCTTCCCGGGCTTCCCGCTCGACAACAAGCTCGCCGGCAACGTCGTCGATCTCTGCCCGGTCGGCGCGCTCGGCGACAAGGACTTCCTCTACCAGCAGCGGGTCTGGTTTCTGAAACGCGAGGCGAATGTCTGCGGCGGCTGCTCGGCCGGCTGCTCGATCTACACCGAGCACAACCAGGACACCGTCTACCGGCTCAAGCCCCGCGAGAACATGCACGTCAACAAGTGGTGGATCTGCGACGAGGGCCGCTACGGCTGGCACCACCTCCACGATCCGTCGCGGCTCCTCGCAGCGGGTCGCCGCGAGGAATCCTCCCGCCGCCAGGCCGCGCCGACCTTCGCGGCGGTCGAGTGGGCCGATGTCGTCACCAGGCTTCGCGACGACCTCAAGACCGCTGGCCGGCTGGCCGTGGCGGTCTCGCCGATGCTCACGGTCGAGGAGGCCTGGATGCTCTGCGCCGTCGCGCGGTCGATCGACCCGCAGGCCTATCTCGCCGTCGGCCACGTGCCGACAAGCGAGGCCGACGAAACGTTCCCCGGCGGCTTTACGATCCGCGCCGAGAAATGCCCCAACCGCCTCGGCGTGGAGGGCGTGATCGCGCTGTTCGATCCGGCCGTGCACGGCTGGGACGACCTCGTGGCGCACGTCCGCGCGGGCAACGCCGACGCGGCCTGGGTCACCGCGGGGTATGCCGTCTCGGATGGCACGTCGTGGATCGACGCCGACACCGCCGCGGCGTTCGCCGAACTCACGTGCCTCGTCGTGCAGGATCTCTTCGATTCGCCACTGGCGAAACTCGCCACCTGGCGGCTCCCGGCCGCCGGGTTCGCCGAGCGTGGCGGCACATGGGTAAACGTCGCCCACCGCGCGCAGAGCTTCGCGCAGGCGATCAAGCCGCCCGCCGGCGTCTGGCCCGAGGGGCGGCTCTTCTGGAACATGCTCGGCCGCCGCGGGCTCTACGACGGCGTCGCGGTCCGCCGCCAGATCGCCGAATCGTCGGCGGCCTTCGCAGCGCTCGCCGGCGAGATCCCCGCCACGGGCGTCGACCTCCGACTCCAGCAACTGGCCTCCACATGACCGCCTACCTCCCCTCCCTTGAAACGATCGCCGCCCTCGTGAAGATCGGCCTGCTCGTCGGCGGGCTGATGACGGCGGCCGCCTACCTCGTGCTCCTCGAGCGGTGGATCGCCGCCTGGGTGCAGGATCGCCGCGGGCCGAACCGCGTGGGCATTCCGCTCACGAAGATCCGGCTCTTCGGCCTGGGCCAGCCGCTCGCCGACGGCCTCAAGATCATCCTCAAGGAAGACTTCACGCCGAAGCACGTCGACAAGGTGCTCTACAACGCGGCGCCGCTCGTCATTCTCGCCGCGTCGCTGGCGATCTTCGCGGCGATCCCGTTCGGCAGCGTGTTGCCTCCGCTCAATATTCCCGGCCTGCCCGACCCGGTGCCCTTTCTCGTGGCGCCGGGCCTCGACGTGGGCGTGCTCTGGGTCTTCGCCCTCTCGAGCATCGCCGTCTACGGCGTGCTCCTCGGCGGCTGGGCGAGCAACAACAAATACGGCTTCTTGGGCGGCCTGCGGAGCAGCGCCCAACTCGTGGCCTACGAGATCCCGCTCGGCCTCGGCCTGCTCGGCGTCGTGCTCGCGGCCGGCTCGCTCAAGCTCGACGCGATCATGAACGCCCAGGCCCAGAGCGGCGTCTGGTATGCCTTCGCGCAGCCGCTCGGATTTCTCGTCTTCATGGTGGCGAGCTTCGCCGAGGCGGCGCGGTTGCCGTTCGATCTTCCCGAGGCGGAGCAGGAGCTCGTCGGCGGTTATCACACGGAGTATTCGGGGATCAAGCTGCTCCTGTTTCTCGTCTCCGAGTTTCTCCACATGATCACGGCGGCGTTTTTGATCGTGATCATGTTCCTCGGCGGCTGGCACCTCTGGGGCGTGACGGGCGCCGGACAGGAGGTGACGTGGGCCGGGGCCCTGCTCCGGTTCGGTGTCCTTTCGGCGAAGATCCTCGCCGTCATCGTCTTCTTCATGCTCGTCCGCTGGAGCTGGCCGAGGTTTCGGTTCGACCAGCTCATGAGCCTCGCCTGGAAGGTGATGCTGCCGCTGGGCCTCGCCAATCTCGTGACGGTGGCCGCGGTGGAGGAGTTTCGCCCGCAGCTCGTCGCCGCGCTCGGCGAAAGCTGGGCGACGTGCGCGGCGATCGCCGCGCCCTGGGCCGTCTTCTTCGTCGGCTGGATCGCATCCGGCATCCTCACTCCATCCGGCACCGACAACCGGCCGATCCTCACGCACGGCCCGCTCGACATCGAACACGAACTCCTACACGGAACCAGCGAGCACGAACTGGCAGGCACCCGATGAAACCATCCGATCCCGGCATCACGTGGCTGGAAGAAAAGCCTCTCGGGCTCACCGAGCGGCTCTACCTGCCGCTCTTTCTCCAGGGCCTCACGACCACCGCCCGGCACATGGTGAGCCCGAAGGTCACGGTGAATTTCCCCGAGCAGCGGCCCGCCGTGGGCAACCCGCTCATCTACCGCGGCGTGCACCGGCTCAACCGCGACGACGAGGGCCGCGTGAAGTGCGTCGCCTGCTTTCTCTGCGCGACGGCCTGCCCCGCCCACTGCATCGACATCGTCGCCACCGAGAGCCCCTGGCCCGACCGCGAAAAGTATCCCGAGAGCTTCCAGATCGACGAGCTGCGGTGCATCTTCTGCGGCATGTGCGAAGAGGCCTGCCCGGTCGATGCGATCGAGCTCACGAGCCTGCTCGATCTCACCGGCAAGAGCCGCGAGGAGATGATCTTCGACAAGGAGAAGCTGCTGAGCGTCTACGACATGACGAAAGATGCCGAGCCGATGAAGTCGGCGTCGCTGGGAGGCACGCTGTGAATCCGGCCCTGCCCGCGCTCTCCCCCGGCCTGATCCTGGCCGGCGCCGTCACTGCCGCCGCCGCGAGCCTCTGGCTGCTCCTGCCACGCGGCAGTGAGTCGCCCGCCGCCCGGTGGCTCGGCCTCCTGCTCGGCGCCGCGGCGCTCGCCGGCTTCGTGGCCACGGGCCGCCGGCTCGGCGGCCTCGGCGAGGAATCGGTGTTTCTCATCGTCTCGCTCGTTGCGATCGTGTCGGGCGCGGCGACGATCGTCACGCGGTCCCCCGTCTACTCGGCGATCTGGTTTGCACTCGCGCTGGCGGGCGTGGCGGGTGTCTTGCTCGTGCTCGGCGCACAGTTTCTGGGCGTCGCCACGATCGTGGTGTATGCCGGTGCGATCCTCGTGATGTTTCTCTTCGTGCTCATGCTCGCGCAGCCGTCGGGGCTCGCCCCGTACGACCGCGTGTCGAGCGAGCCACTGCTTTCGGCCGTGGCCGGCGCGATCCTCCTCGGCCTGCTCACGCTCGCGATCGGCCGGCTCTCGACGGAGCCCTCGCTCTGCTGTGCCGTGCCCTCGCGATCAGCGGCGGTGACGGCCACCCCACCCGGTGCGTCGACCGCGAATGACGCCGCCGTGGTCGCGGTCGACCCGCTCGCGAAGGATCAGGTCGCCCGCCTCGGCGCCGAACTCTTCGGCCGCCACCTCCTCGCCGTCGAGGTCGCGGGCGTGCTCCTGCTCGCCGCCCTGATCGGAGCGATCGCGGTCGTCTCACGGGGCGAAGCCGCCCTGGAGGAAGACCGCCGGACGGCGATCGGGAGGGCCACGCGATGATGCCGCTCGCCGCACCCCTGTTGGCCGCCACCTCGATGGCCCTCCTGCAAAACGCGCTCATCGTCGGCGCGATCCTCTTCGCGCTCGGGCTCGTCGGCATCCTCACCCGGCGCAACCTGATCGTGATGTTTCTCTCCGCGGAGCTCATGCTGCAGGGCATCTCCGTGAGCCTCGTCGCCTGGAGCCGCCACCACGGCGACTGGGGCGGGCAGGTGCTCGTGATCTTCGTCCTCACCGTCGCGGCCTGCGAGGCGGCCGTCGCGCTCGTCTTCGTGCTGCAGGCGTTCGCCCGCACCGGCCGGCTCGATGCGGCCGCCTGGCAGGCGCTCCGCGAAGCGATTCTCGTGCGGTCGGTCGACCGCGAGCTGCCCCCGTCCGACGCCGCGGCGGCCTCGTGGCCGCGGCTCACGCCCGCGGGTGTGCTGCCGGAGCGCACGGCCGACACTCCGCTCGAGCGCGAGCACGTCTAACCCGTCTTCCACTCTCTCCGAACCATGCCGCCACTCTCCCCCGCCACGCTCCTCGTTCTCGTGCCGCTCTTGCCGCTCGTGGGCGCGATCCTCACGATCCTGCTCGGTCGGGTGCTCGGCTCACGGGCGCACCTGCCGGCCATCGCGGGCATCGCGGCCGCGGCCGGCGCCGCCGTGATGCTGCTGTTGGCGACGGCCAACCAGGTGGGCAGCCCGCACGGCTCGCATCAGGAGCCGATCCGTCCGGTCGAGATGATCTCGACGCTCTGGCAGTGGGCGACGGTGGACGAGGCCTACACCCCCGCTGCCGACAGCGCCGCGGCCATCCCCGGCACCGCGGTGAGTCGCCAGCCCTCCGATGCGCGTTCCTTCTCGATCCCGGTGGCGCTGCGGCTCGATCCACTCACCGCCACGATGCTCACGATCATCACCTGCGTGGGCCTGCTCGTGGCGATCTATTCCGTGGGCTACATGCACGACGATCCCGGTTACCCGCGGTTCTTCGCGCTCGTGTCGATGTTCGTCTTCTCGATGGCGATGCTCGTGGCGGCGAGCAATTTCCTGATCGTCTATGTCTTCTGGGAGGCGGTGGGCGCCTGCAGCTACCTGCTGATCGGCTTCTGGTTTCGGAAGCCCGAGGCGGCCCGGGCGGCGAAGAAGGCGTTTCTCGTCAACCGCGTCGGCGACTTCGGGCTGGCCATCGCCACGTTCCTGCTCTGGATGACCTACGGCACGCTTGACTTCCACGACACGCTCTCCCCCGACGGCACGATTCTTCCCGGCATCCTCGGGCAGACCCGCCTCGCCGACGCAGCCGGCATCGTGGGCGGCGTGGTGGGCACCGCGATCTGCCTGCTCTTGCTTTTGGCCGCCTGCGGCAAGAGCGCTCAGCTGCCGCTGCACGTCTGGCTGCCCGACGCGATGGAAGGCCCCACGCCGGCCAGCGCCCTGATCCACGCCGCCACGATGGTCACGGCGGGCATCTATTTGATCACCCGCTGTGCGCCGCTCTTTGTGGCCTGCCCCGGCGCCCTGTCGGCCGTGTCGATCGTCGGTGGCACGACGGCCCTCGTCGCGGCGCTCATCGCCACGGTGCAGAACGACCTCAAGCGGGTGCTCGCCTATTCCACGATCAGTCAGCTCGGCTACATGTTTGCGAGCCTCGGCACCGGCACGATGCTCGGCTTCACGGCGGCGATCTTCCACCTCGTGACCCACGCCTTCTTCAAGGCGCTCCTCTTCATGGGTGCAGGCTCCGTGATGCACGCGATGGGGGGCGTGATCGACATGCGGCGGTTCGGCGGCCTGCGACGCGTCATGCCGATCACCGCGGCCACGTTCTTGATCGGTTCGCTCGCGCTCGCCGGCGTCGCACCGTTTGCAGGCTTCTTCAGCAAGGATGAAATCCTCGCCACGCTCCACTCCCGCGGCTGGCCCGACGCCCATTCCGAACACCACGACGCGGCGGCGAGCCCCGCCGTGGCCGCCGCCGTACGACAGGCCTCCGTGCCTGTCTTATTTGCCGCGCATTCACAAACCGCGTCGCAGCCCCTTTCCACCCTCGACACGCCCGCAACGTTTCGCACGCTCTTCTGGATGGCGCTCGTCACCGCGGGGCTCACGGCCTTCTACACGTTTCGCGCCGTCTTCATGACGTTCACCGGCCCCACGCGGGTGCCGGAGGAGGCGGGGCACCATGCCCACGAATCCCCGCCGGTGATGACGCTCCCGCTGGTGATCCTCGCCGTGCCGTCGGCCCTCGCCGGCTGGTGGCTCTTCAGCACCAACTGGCTGGCCCACTTCCTCTCCGCGACGCCCTCGCTCACCGCTCCTTCCGTGGCGAAGACGGCGGCTCCACACGTCTTCCACATGGATCTCGCGATCCAGGGCTCGCTGGCCGCGGCGATCGGGATCGTGATCGCCGCGATCGGCCACCTCGGTCGCCGCAGCGACGCCCCGCAGATGGAGCGTTTCCTCGGGCCGCTCCAGACGGTCTTCGCCAACAAGTTCTACTTCGACCAGCTCTATTCCGCGCTCGTCGTGCGGCCGCTCGAGGCGCTGGCGATGGTCGCGGCGCTCATCGACCGCTACGTGATCGACGGCCTCGTCAATGGCGTCGCCACGATCCCCGTCGTGCTCGGCGGCATCGTCCGCCGCCTGCAGTCGGGGCTCGTGCAGCGATATGCTCTGGCCGGCGTCATGGGTGTGCTCATGATCGTCCTCGCCCTCGCCTGGCAGCTCCGCGGCTGAGAAACACACCACTCCCCTCCACCCCCACGCTCCATCCATGAACGGCCCTTCCCCCGGCATGCATCTGCTCCTCACGATCGTCACTCCCCTGGTCGGGGCGGTCGTGGCCTGGCTGCTCGGCAGCCGCGGCCGCCATGCCGTGCGGCAGAGCGCGGTCGTCACCGCGCTGATCACGCTCACGCTCGCCGGCTGGCTCGTCGTCCGCTATCTGCAGAGCCCCGAGGCGGCCGTCGGCGAGCCCTATGCCGTGATCTCGGCCCCGTGGCTCGTCGATGGCGCGTTCAACGTGCAGCTGTCGCTCGGGCTCGACGGGCTGTCGCTCTGGCTCTTCGGCCTGTCGGCCCTGCTCTCGCTGACGGCCGTGCTGGTCTCCTGGGAGGCGGTCGAGGAGCGGCCCGTCGGCTTCTACGTGCTGCTGCTCGTGCTCGAGGCGGCGATGCTCGGCGTCTTCGCCGCTCGCGACGTGATTCTTTTCTACGTGTTCTTCGAGTTCACGCTCGTGCCGCTCTTCTTCCTGATTGGCATCTGGGGGCACGACGACCGCCGCAAGGCCGCGATCAAGTTCTTCCTCTACACGCTCGCCGGCAGCGTGCTCACGTTCCTCGGCCTGCTCACGATCGTCCTCTGGAACGCCGCCCACACCGGCACCGTCACGTTCGACATCGCCGCGCTCACGGCGGGCCTCGCCGCCCATCCGCTGCCGATGTCGGCCCAGGGGGGCTGGCTGCAGATGATCGTCTTCTTCGCGCTCTTCATCGGCTTCGCGATCAAGGTGCCGATCGTCCCCTTCCACACCTGGCTGCCGCTGGCGCACGTCGAGGCGCCGACGGGGGGCAGCGTGGATCTCGCCGGCATCCTGCTCAAGCTCGGCATCTACGGCTTCCTCCGGTTTTCGCTGCCAATGCTGCCCGACGCAGCGGCGGTGGCGGCCCCGTGGCTCTTCGGTCTGGGTGTCGCGGGGATCATCTACGGGGCGCTCGTGGCCCTGGTGCAGACCGACCTCAAGCGGCTGATCGCCTATTCGTCGGTGAGCCACATGGGCTACTGCGTCATGGGTCTCTTCGCGCTCGAGCCGGTTGCGGTCGAGGGTGCGACGCTGCAACTCGTGAACCACGGCCTGTCCGCGGCCGGCCTGTTCGCGATGGTCGGCATGATCTACGAGCGGTTCCACACGCGGTCGATCGCGAATCTCGGCGGCATCGCCAGCCGCGCCCCCTGGCTCGCCGTGCTCTTCATGCTCTTCACGTTCTCGAGCATCGGCCTGCCGGGGCTCAATGGCTTCGTCGGCGAGTTCATGATCCTCGCCGGCTCGTTCCAGCGGGCCTGGGGAGGCGTGTCGCCCGAGTGGCAGTTTGCCTATCTCACGATGGCAGTCCTCGCCGTCGCGGGTGTCGTGCTCGGCGCCTGGTACATGCTCTGGGCGGTCGAGCGGGTGCTCTTCGGCCCGTCGCGGCAGCCGCCCGGCCATGCCTCCGTCCACGCGGCCCACTCCCCAAGCGACCACGCCGGCCATGCCCATGGCGGCCACGGTCACTCGAGCCACGAGCCGGCCGGCGATTCCTGCGACCTCCGTTGGTATGAGCTCGCTGCGGTGCTGCCGCTGGCGGTGTTCGCGCTCTGGATCGGCCTCGTGCCATCGATGTTCCTCAAGCCTTCGGCCGCAGCCGTCCGTTCGGCCACGGCTCGGAGCGCCGCCGCCTTCGACGAGCGGATGGAGGGCCCCGCGGCCTCCGCCGCCGACAAGGTCGTCCACCTCCCCTGACTCATTCGCCCGCCATGACGCCGACGCCCGACATGACCTCGCTGCAAACCTTCTCCCTGCTCGCGCCCGAGATCGCGCTCGTGGCCGCGGCCATCGTGGCCTACCTCGCCGGCGCGTTCGCCGGCCTGCGGAGCGGCTGGCTCGTGGCCCTTGTGGGCATCGCGGCGGCGATGGCCCTCGCCGGCGGCCAGCCGGCGGCCGACGCAACCTCGGTCGTGGCCGGGCCAATCTCGATCAACGCCTTTTCGTCCTACATCCGCTGGACGGTGCTCGCCCTCGGCGCGCTGTTGGCGCTCGTCCAGGCAGGTGACCTCTTTCCGTCGGCTGTGAGCCGAGGGAATGCGGCCTGGCGCGGCGGCACCTGCGAGGAGGCGGGCACGTTTCTCCTCTTGCTCGCCGGGCTCTCGCTCGTGGGCGTGAGCGACGATCTCGTGCTGCTCTTCGCCGGCCTCGAGCTCGTCTCGATCCCGACCTACATCCTGCTGGCCCTCAAACGGACCGACCCGCACGGACAGGAGGCGAGCCTCAAGTATTTCTTCCTCTCGCTCGTCGCCTCGGCGCTCTTTCTCTATGCCCTCGTCTGCCTCTACGGGATCGGCGGCTCGACGAGCCTCACCTCGATCGGCGAACGCCTGCGGTCCACGGACGTGTCGACTGTCGGCATCGCCACGGTCTTGTTGCCAGTGGTGCTCGGCATGGCGATGGCCGGCGCCGCGTTCCGCCTCGCGGCCGTGCCGATGCACTTCTACGCTCCCGACGTCTACGAGGGCACGAGCCCCGGCAATGCGGCGCTCCTCTCGACGCTGCCGAAGGTTGCGGGCGTCGTGGTGCTCCTGCGGCTTCTCGGCCTTGCCGTCACCGGTCCGACACAGGCTGCGGCGGTGGGCCCGGCAGCGGCGGCCTACACGACGCTCTTCTGGCAGCTGGCGGCGATCCTCGCCGCGATCACGATGACCGTCGGCAACGTGATGGCGCTGGTGCAGAAGAACCTCCGCCGCATGCTCGCCTGCTCGTCGATCGCCCACGCCGGCTACCTGCTGCTTGGCGTGGCCGCGGCGGCCGCCTTCGCGGCGACGGGGGCGGCCGGCACTGGCAGCCAGGGAGCCATCACGGCCGCCGACGCCGGCTGGACCCGCGGCCTGGGGGGCACCGGCGCGACGCTCTTCTATCTGGCAACCTACGCCCTGGCGACGATCGGGGTCTTCGCGGCGATCACCTACCTCGGCCACCGCTGGCCCGAATGGTCCACCGGCAGCGGCCCGCGTCCGCCGCGCGAGGAGATCACGACGGTGGACGATCTCAACGGGCTTTCCAGCACCAACCCCGTGGCTGCGTTCGCGATCGCCACGTTCCTCCTGAGCCTCGCCGGCATTCCACCGCTGCCCGGGTTTTGGGGCAAGCTCTCGCTCGCCACCGCCGCGCTCGAGATCGACTGGAATGCGCCGGTCACGTTCGGCAGCCGCCGCGCCGTCTTCGTGGCGTTGGCCGTGATCCTCGTGCTCAACGCCGCGATCGCCGCCGCCTATTACCTGCGGATCATCGCGGCGATGTACTTCCGCTCGACGAAGCGCGGCGTGCAGGCCGATGGCGGCATTTCCGCGGGCTTGGCGATGCTCGCCTGCCTTGGCCTCGTCTTCGCGGCCACCGTGGCCCCGCGGTGGCTCTTCCATCCGGCGGTGCAGGCGGGCATGGCGGTGCGGGCAGGTGCCACGGCGGCAGTGACGCCTCCAATCGACAAGCTTCATGCCCGGCACCTCCCCATCGAGACGCGATGAGCACCACACCCGACCAGTCCACCGTCACTGCCATCCTCGCTGACATCGCCGATCCGGAGACGGGCCGACCGCTCACCGCGATGGGCCAGGTCAAATCGGTCGAGGCTTCGCCCACGGCGATCAAAGTGACGATCGGCCTCACGACCCACTCCGCGATCCTCTGGAAGCAGACCCGCGGCCGCATCGAAGAACTCGTGCGCTCGCGGTTCCCGCAGGTGGCAACCGTCACGATCGAGGTCGTGCCGCACGATCGCCCGCCCGGCAAGCTCGGCCAGATCGGCCTCGAGGCCAAGAGTGTGATCGCAGTCGGCTCCGGCAAGGGAGGCGTGGGCAAGAGCACGATCGCCACCTCGATCGCCATCGGCCTCGCGCGGGCCGGCAGCCGCGTGGGCCTCCTCGATGCCGACGTCTACGGCCCGAGCGTGCCGCACCTGCTGGGCCTCTCCGGCCGCCCGCAGATCGAGCAGGGCAAGATCCAGCCGATGCACCTCGCGCTCGGCGCGAACCAGATGCCAGTGATGTCGATGGGCTTCCTCGTGCCGCCGGGCGAGGCGGTCGTCTGGCGCGGTCCGATGCTCCACGGCGCCATCTCGCAGATGCTCCGCGACACCGCCTGGGGCCCGCTCGACTATCTGATCATCGACATGCCGCCCGGCACCGGCGACATCGCGCTGACGCTCTCGCAGGTCCTGCCGCTCACCGGCGCCGTGGTCGTCTGCACGCCGCAAGACGTGGCCCTGCTCGACGCGACCAAGGCGATCGCGATGTTTCGCAAGGTGAATATCCCGATCCTGGGCATGGTGGAGAACATGAGCTTCTTCGTCTGCCCCGACACGCAAAAGCGCTACGACATCTTCGGCACCGGCGGCGCGAAGCGCACGGCCAAGGACCTCGACATCCCGTTCCTCGGCGAGGTGCCGATCCAGATCCCGATCCGCGAGCACGGCGACGCAGGCCAGACCGCGGCCAACTACGACGACCCCGCCTCGCGTCGGTATCTCGAGTCGATCTGCGAACGGCTCGCCGGCAACCTCGCCGCCGCCACCGCCGCCCGCCCCCCGATGCCCTCTCTGCCGGTCCTGTAACTACGAACAGCGACCGCTTGCTCAAAGTAGACCGCTTGCTCCGCAAGCGGATCCCTACACGCGAGCGAGCACGGGTCGGCGGAAGCTCGCGGAGCATTTGGACCGAGTCCGCGAGGGCCACCGCGACGCGACTTCTGCCGCCCGGGCGAGCGGCTGCGGCACAAAAAGATCCGCTTGCGGAGCAAGCGGTCTACACATGCGGCTGCACGGCGGCCACGGTCTTGCGGGCGATGTCGCGGGCGGCGACGGCGTCTTCTTTCGTGTAGAAGCCCGAAGGGGTGAGGTCCTCGGCACCGTAAAACGCGAGTTCGCGGTCCCGTCGCAGCGTCCGCGATCCGGCCGCGAGCGCCTCCACCTCCCGCTGGATCGCCTTGGGCAGCCGCGACCGCTCGGCCACCAGCACGTCCGACACGTCGTGGATCCGCGGCGGCTCGATGCCGGACGCCCGCAAAAGCCCTTTGAGCGCGAGCTCGACGACCTCCTGCGACTCGCGGACCACGTCGGCCCAGCTTTGGGCTGCGAACAGCGAATCGAGCGCCGCCAGCCGCGCGGCTGCTCGACGGACGTAGTCGGCGGCAAGGTCAGGACTGCGCACGGGAACCCTCGTGAATCCAGTAGGGCTGGCCCTGGGCCATGCGCCGCACCAGTTCTCCGCTCGCGATCCGGCCGCGGATGGCGATGAGCCGTCGGGAGACGACGAGATCGCGGTCGTGGAGCACGATCCCGCAGACGGCGGCTTCCGCCCAACTGCCGGAAACGGCCGCTGTCGGATCGGGCAGGTGCACGAAGTGCAGGTCGACCTCGCGGCCGTCCCACGGCGGCACGCCCGCCTCCCATTCTCGATAGAGCGCTCGCGTGATCGGCACACGCTCCGCAACCACCACCAGCAGATCGACATCCGAAGTTGTCGACAGCTCGCCCCGCGCGAACGAACCGTAGACGACGACCCCGAGCAGGGCGTCTCCCAGCCGCGCACGCAGCGGCAAGACGACCGCCGCCGCGGCATCGATCCCGGCCGCGCCCGGGGCCGCCAGCGTGCGGCTGCACCACTCGTTGAGCGACGCGCCGGCGGTCGCCGCTTCCCGCCGCAGAAGCCCGTGCAACCGCGGATCGATCCGCAGCACGAACGTGCCGGAGGCCTGCTCTCGGCCCTTGGTGCGGGCTGCCGGTTTCGACGGCCTGATACTACTGCTCATGCATGAATGATACCGTTGCGGCTGGCCTCAGTACAGCCACAGCCGCAGGGCATCGCGGTCGATCGTTGGCTGCCGGGTATACCGCATCACCCTGCCCAGCGATCGCACCTCGGGAGCTCGCGAGCCCAGCCGGGCCCACTCGGCAAGCGTCGCCCGCGGCGTTCGCGGTGCAGCAGGGAGCCCCCAGGCGTCGCCGACGCTGCGCCACAATGCGTCGAGCCGGGACCGCTTCAGGTGGATCGCGTCGAGCCCGTACCAGTCTCCTGGCTGCTCGATGGAGGTCGCGCCCAGTTCCGCGGCGAGGGCCAGCAGCTCATCGTCGAGCCACTGCGCCGCTTCTTTGAGTTCGTCGAGTGCGAGCAGACAGCCGGGCACGTAAAGGGTCCGCAGGAGGCTGTAGCGCGTGGCGCCCACGCTGAAGATGCTTGCCAGCGGCAGGCCCGTGATCGCGAGGCGGGCCCCACGGTCGGCGAGCCGTCGGGCTGCTTCTTTGACCGCCCCCGCCACCGCCGCGACGCCGAGGCCGTAGAGCAGTTCGTTGCCGACGTCCGTCACGAGCGCCAGCGGCTTCTCCACCTGCGTGCGGTCGAGCGCCCGCCAGAGGCCGCTCGAGAGGATCGACGGCAATCGCCGCGCCCAGACGCGGCTGCTCACACCGTAGGCGCGGCCGTGACCGGCCGCCACGTAGAGATCGATCGGCCCGCTCGAGCGGGCCCGCGCCGTGGCTGCCAGCCGCGCAAGCCCCCGCGCCACGTTGCTCGCGCCGAGCACGACGATCGGGCGGCGGGAAGCGGTCAGTTCCACCGCCGCCACGGCGTGCCCCCTGAAAGATTTTGCCAGCAGGAGACCGCGAGCATCGCAAACATGATGCCGAGATAGGGCTCGTTGTTCGTGTATCCCCAGAAGGCGACCAATCCACCAGCAACCACCCCGAGCATGCCGGCGATCCGCGGCGCGTCGTCGATGCCGAGGCTCGCCAGCCCCTCCCGCACGATCTGCCCGCCGTCGAGCGGGGGCACCGGCAGGAGGTTCAAAAGCGGCCAGAAGATGTTCACCTGCAGGAGAAACCAGACAAGGGCAAACCCGATCGGCGATGCAAAGGGCCGCCCCTCGGAGAGCCCGAGCGCCGTGCCGACCGACCGGATCGGGAAGGGCACGCGATAGCCCCAGGCCTTCAGCGCGGCGACGATCGCCGCGGCCAGGAGCAACTGCGCGAGCGGCCCGGCTGCCGACACGATGAGCCGCTCGATCGGGCGGCGGGCACCGCGGCGGCCCCAGCCATCGGGCACGGCGAGTCCGCCGAAGTGGTAGAGGATCACGTGCGCGGACTGTCCAAACCGGCGATAGGCGAGCGCGTGGCCCAGTTCATGAACGAGCAGCGACACGAGCACCACGCCGACCCAGGCCGCCAGGTATCTCAAGAGGTCCCGCTGGTCTCCCTCGGCGAGGCTCTGGCAGAGGTTCCAGCCGAGCAGGACGGCCGCCACCCAAAACCAGCCCGACACGCGCACGGGAATGCCGAGCAGCGAAAACCGCAGATCGGCCGGCGTCGGCTGTGGCTCACCGAGAACCATGCCCGCCATTATGCCGCATGATCGGCCACCACGACCGGCCAGCTGCGTTTCTGCTTGTCCGCAGGGTTTCCTTGGGCGTTCGTGCCCGTGGCGATCGCCAGCACCGCCGCGGCGGCCCGTTCGGCCGAGCCCTCCACGGCGACATCGGCGGCGATGCGCTCGAGCCGAGCCACGGTGCGGCCGCGGACCACGGGATTGCATAGCCACTCGACAACGTGGTCGGCCGCGCGGCCGGCCGGATCCTGCACGGCGAGAAACTCCGGATAGACGGCCTCGGGATCGGCGGGCTCGACGTCGCGCGGCACGCGCCAGCCGCCCCGCGCCGGCCGAATCGGCTCCGGGCAGCCGAGCAGGTTGACGAGCGTGATGAACCGGGCGTGGCGACACCAGCTCTGCACGACATAGGCCAGGCGGCTGATGCGGTAAACGATCACGGTCGGCACCCGGGCGGCGAGCAGTTCGAGCGACACCGAGCCGCTGACGGCGATCGCACAAGCGGCCTCGGCGATCAGGCTCCGCGTGCGGCCCGCCGCGACCTCCAGATCGAGACCGCGGAGTTCGTGCCCCAGCGCCGCCATCATCTCGCGCACCCGCGCCGCATGCCGCTCGTGCAGGGCTCCGATGGCAAACCGTGCCTCCGGCACGCGGGCATGCACCGCCGCGGCGGCGCGGAGGATCGGCCCGAGATTGCTTTCGATCTCCTGGCCGCGGGATCCGGGCAGCAGAAGGACGAGCGGTCTGCCAGACGCGCCGCGTCCCGGCTCGACCGGCTCGAGTTCGTCGAAGAACGGATGGCCCACGAGCGTGCTCGGCATTCCCTGCGCGGTAAACCAGTCGTGCTCGAAGGGCAGCGCCGAAAGCACATGGTCGATGAGCCGCCGCATCTTCTTGATCCGCCAACTCGCCCAGGCCCAGATCTGCGGTGGGCAGTAGAACACGACCGGAATCCCATGCCGCTTCGCCCGCCACGCGAGCCACCAGTGGAAGCCCGGGAAGTCGACGAGCACGCAGATATCGGGGCGGGCATCGAGAAAGCTGCGCTCGGCCCGCCGCGCGAGCTCGACGAAGCGATGGATGTTGAGGATCACCCGCAAAAACCACATGACGGCGAGTTTCGTCATGTCGGCCACGAGCGTGCAGCCCTCGGCGGCCATACACGGCCCGCCCAGGCCGACGCACTCGACATCGGGCCGCCGCGCCTTCAGCGCGCGCACGAGCAGCGCCGCATGATGGTCGCCCGAAGGCTCGCCCGCCGAGAGAAACACGCGCATGAAAAACTCCGCATGGGACCTCTGTCCCACGCGGAGTATTTCAAGTTCTTGCCGCCCCCCCTAGGCCATTTTCAAGAGGGTTTTGTGGGCTTTCCGGCCCGTGCCAAGCGACGCTCACTTCGCAGCCGGCGCGAATCCCTTCTCGATATTCCCAAACACCATGTTCACCTGCTCCTCAGCCGATGCCTTCTCGACCTTGCCCTTGCAGTTCGGGCAGCAGAAGCCGACCTCGACGCCATCGACGCTGACCTGCGTGCCGGGCTTCACCGGGCCGCCGCTGAAGGGGCAGCCCTTCTGCACGAGCTGGCCCGTGCTCACCATCTGCTGGTGGGCCTTGGCGGCAAACTTCGTCGAGTCTCCCTCGAAGGCGTTCTGGCAGTTGCCACAGCAGAAGTAGACCGAGCCGCCGTCGAAGGCGACGCTCTTCTCCGGGTTGCAGCCCTTGCCCGAGACGGGGCACTTCGCATCCTTCGGCTCCTTCACGGCGGCCACGCCGATCACGGCCGAGCAGCAGACGGCGGCCAGCAAGGCCGCGGCGATCATGAGTCGCGTCTTCATGGAATTATTCCTTTATTGACGGTGAGCACTTCAGAGGGCGGATCGACGCCGCCCGATGGCCACTGATGATAGGGCGGAGACGGATGCCGCCGCAACAGAATCGTCAGCCGCGTCGAATCACGCCCACAACCGGCTGATGACCCCGTAATAGAGCGGAATCCCCAGGCTGATGTTGAACGGGAACGTCACACTCAGCGACAGGAGTTCGAAGAGGCCGGGATTGGCCTCCGGCACCGCCTGCCGCATCGCCGCGGGCACGACGATATAGGAGGAACTGGCGCAGAGCAGCGTAAAGAGGAGCGCGTCACCCTTGCTCATCCCGAGGGCATAGGCCAGGCCGATGCCGATCGCCGCGTTCGCCAGCGGCGCGAGGATTCCGAAGGCCACCAGTTTCGGCCCCACCTCGATCAGCTTGCCCGCCTTCCTGGCGGCGAGCATGCCGACATCGAGGAGGAAGAGCAGCACGATCCCCTTGAAGATCCCCGACATGAACGGCTTCAGACTCTCGCCCGACGTTGGCCCGGTGATCACGCCGATGATCAGGCTACCGATCAGAAGCAGGACGGTGCCGTTGAAAAACGACTCGTGGAGAATCGCCTTCATGCCCGCCCGTCCGCCCTCTTCTTTTCGCGGGGCGAACATCCGCACGAGCATGATGCCCATGATGACCGCCGGCGATTCCATCAGCGACATGACAGCGACCATATGCCCGCCGAATTCGACGTGCTGCCGACTGAGGAATTCGGTGCCGACGACGAATGTCACGATGCTGATCGAGCCATAGGTCGCCGCCATCGCCGCGGCGTCATACACGCTGAGAATGCGTCTGAGGAAGAAGAACGTATAGAACGGCACGAATAGGGCCATCGCCATCGCGGCCACGATCGTGGCGGCCACCTCCGTCGTCAGCCCGGCCTGGGCGAGCTTTTCGCCCCCCGTGTAGCCGATCGAGATCAGCAGATAGGTCGAGAAGAATTTCGGCAACGGATAGGGCAGTTCGAGATCGGAGTGCAGCAAGACCGACACGAACCCCAAGAAGAAGAACAGGGCCGCGGGGCTCAGCACGTTCGCCAGAATCGTCTGCGTGTCCATGGATCCTCGTCCTTTCGTCGCGGTCGTCGCGGCTCGGGGACAATGTCGTCATCGCGGTGGCGCGCGGCCAATAGAGAAGACAGGTTTTTGCATAGAAAAAACCGATGGTTTGCCATTACCCATCCCGCCTGTCATCGCATTGCTTTTTTCTATTGCTTGTGACTCTTTCTCTATTTGCGTCGCAGGCGGAAGATGCCGATAAGCAGCAAGACGCGGAGTCCGAGCCTGCGCAGCCCCGCCGTATTTTTCTTGTGGGAGGCATGCCGAATGTGCACCATCGACTCGCTCTCGACGAACAGCCGCCGACGATGGCTGGCGAGCATGGTGGCTGGGGGGATGGCAGCGTCGTGGCACGCGAGCCTGGCATCACACGCGCAGGCCGCTCAGTCGGCCGCCGAGGGCATGAGCCCAGCGCAGGCCCTCGACTTTCTCCAGGAGGGCAATTCCCGGTTCGTCGCCGGCAAGACCGCGGCCCCGAATCGCGACATCGACCGGCTGCGGGAGGTGGCGCCGCGACAGACGCCGTTCGCTGCCTTTCTCGGCTGCGCCGACTCGCGCGTGCCGATCGAGATCGTCTTCGATCAGGGCTTCGGCGACCTGTTCGTCAGCCGCATCGCGGGCAACGTGGCCGCCACTGAAAATATCGCCAGCCTCGAATTCGCCACGCAGGTGCTGGGGGCAAAGGTGCTCTACGTCCTGGGCCATACCTCCTGCGGTGCCGTTGCCGCCGCGGCCAAGGCCGAGCCGGTGCCCGGGCAGATCTCGGCACTGTTTCAGCTCATCCGGCCCGCCGTCCGCGCCGCCAAGGGGGATGTCGAAGCGGCCATCCGTGAAAACGTGAAGCTTCAGGCCCAGACGCTGGTGGAGGCGTCCACGGTGATCTCGTCGCTTGTCTCGGCTGGGAAGGTCTTGGTCGCCGGAGGTATCTTCGACCTCCAGACCGGCCGCGTCGAGCCGGTGCGATTGGGATAGCAGACGGCCGTGCATGGACTGGCTCAACTACCACCACCTGCTCTACTTCTGGACCGTCGCCAAGGAGAACAGCGTCTCCAAGGCGGCGGCGGCCCTCCACGTGGCCCAGCCCACGGTGAGCGCCCAACTGCGGTCGCTCGAACGGTCGCTCGGCCAGAAACTCTTCGAGCGGCAAGGACGGCATCTGAAGCTGACGCTCGAAGGGGAAAAGGTCTTTCGCTACGCCGACGAGATTTTTTCCCTCGGGCGTGAATTGCTGCAGTCCGTGAAGGGCGAACCGCTGCACGCCCCGAAGCGGTTTCGCGTCGGCGTCTCCGATGCGCTCCCGAAATTGACGACCTATCGGCTGATCGAGCCGGCGCTCGCCATGCAGCCGGCCTTCCGGCTGCACGTGCGGATCGACAAGACGGAACGGCTGCTGGGGGAGCTCGCCGTGCATGCGGTCGATCTCGTGATCGCCGACGCGCCGATGATGCCGTCGCTGCGGGTGCGGGCCTTCAGCCATTTGCTGGGCGAGACGAGCGTGTCGATCTACGGGTCGGCCGGCCTGGCCCGCGGCGCGCGACGGAAGTTTCCACAGTCGCTGCACGGCGCGCCGATGCTGCTCCAGACCGCCAACACCGCTCTGCGCCAGTCGCTCGACCAATGGTTCGACGTCCACCAGATCGCGCCCACGATCGTGGGCGAGGTGGAAGACATGGCCATGCTGCAGACGCTCGGCGAGCATGGTCTCGGTCTTTTCGCCGCTCCCACCGTGATGCGCAAGGAAATCTGCCGCCGCTACCATGTCGCCTGGGTGGGTGAACTCGACAAAGTGCGTGAAAAGTTCTATGCAATCTCGGTCGAGCGAAGGATCACGCACCCCGCCGTGCGGCTGATCGCCGATCAGGCGAAGCGACGCCTGTTCACCTGACCGTTCAAACGCTTTGTGAGGGCCCCACGCCTTGAGTTATTCCCTGCGCAATCTCGACGCCCTCGAGTCCGAGGCCATCCACACGATCCGCGAGGTGGCGGCGGCCTTCGAGAATCCCGTCCTGCTCTATTCGATCGGCAAAGACTCGATGTGCATGCTGCACGTCGCCCGCAAGGCGTTCGCGCCGGGGCCCGTGCCCTTCCCGCTGTTGCACATCGACACCACGTGGAACTTCCGCGCGATGATCGAGTTTCGCGACCGCTATTGCGCGGAGCACGGCTTCAGGCTGATCGTGCACGTCAACGAGAAGGCGCTGGCCGCCGGCATGAACCCCTTCGACTATCCGAGCAGCGTCTACACGCCGACGATGAACACCCACGCCCTCATCGACGCCCTCGACACCTACCGTTTCGACGCCGCCCTCGGCGGCGGACGGCGCGACGAGGAAAAGTCGCGGGCCAAGGAGCGGGTGTTTTCCTTCCGCGACGCCAACCACCAGTGGAACCCGAAGAACCAGCGGCCGGAGCTCTGGGATCTCTATAACACGCGGATCAGCCGCGGCGAGAACATCCGCGTCTTTCCGCTCTCCAATTGGACCGAGCTCGACATCTGGCAATACATCCACCGCGAGAACATCCCGCTCGTGCCGCTTTACTTCGCCGCCGAACGGCCGGTGGTGGAGCGCGAAGGGCAGCTGATCATGGTCGATGACGAACGCTTCCGGCTGCATCCCGGCGAGGTGCCGCAGATGAAGCGGGTGCGATTTCGCACGATGGGCGACTATCCGCTCACGGCGGCCCATGAATCGACCGCCTTCACCGTGCCGGAGGTGATCGAGGAGATGCTGCTCACGAAGACGAGCGAGCGGCAGGGACGGCTCATCGACAAGGACGAGGCCGGCTCGATGGAGAAGAAGAAGCGCGAGGGCTACTTCTGACGCCGGCCGCGGGGCTCCGGCAGGCCGGCGGCGATGACGGCGCCGGCCGCGATCACCGCGGCGCCGATCACGAAGACGTGCCGGAAGCCGTAGGCGTCAACCGCCGCGCCGATCACCGGCGAGAGCACGAAGGGGGCCGCCAGCGCCGCCCCCACGATGCTGACATACCGCGGATGCTCCGCCGGCCCCGGCGCCAGTTCGAGCGCATAGTTCGTGAAGATCTTGAGCGAGATCGGGTTGAGGCCGAGCGGCATGTAGACGATCCAAAACCATTCCACGGCCGTCGCCTGCGGCAGGAGCGAGAGCAGCGTGACGACGAGCGGCGTGGCGCTCGAGAGGGCGACGAGCCAGACGAGCACGACCCGCGTGCCGCGGCGGTCGGAGAGCGGGCCAGCCACGAGGCTTGCCACGCCGGTGGCGGCGTTTTGCACGATCACCCAGGTGAGCAGGCTGCCGATCTGGCTGCCGAGCCGGTCGCGGGCGAAGGCCTGGTAGTGCGGAAAGAGCATGAGCACCGCGGAGAAGCAGGCGGCCACGAGCGACAGCCGCACGAGCGCCCGGTCGGCGGCGAGCGTCCGCCGCCAGCCGCCGACACCCCGCGCGATGGCCTGCAGCGATCGGCCGACGAAGCCATTCGACGACGAGACACCGCCGGTCTTGGATTCACGCAAAGGCGGGGGCTGATCCGGCGGCTCGTCGAGAAAGAGCGGCGCGATCGCCGCCAGCGCGAAGAAGAATCCCGTCACGCCGAATATTTTCGGAAACCCGTCCGGCTCCCCGAGCCACGGCCGCAAGAGCATCACCGCCGCGACGATCGCGAGCACGCTCCCGATCGCCACGCTGACGACCATCGCCCGGCCGCGATGTCCGGGGGAGATGAGTTTTCCCTGGAGCGCCGCCAGCACCAACTGGTTGAGCCCGATCGCCGTGGAGAAGAGCCCATAGAGGATGAGGAACACGAGGGCGAGCAGGTCGGGCCGCCGTGCCTCGAGCGGGCCCCATGCCGCGGCAAGCAGCCCGAAGCAGCCGGCCATCGCCAGGCTCGTCGCCACCAGCGACCACTTTTTGCAGGGCAGCCGGCCGAGACGGTCCGACACGAAGAGCGGCGGCAGGCTCTGGCCGCCCCGGTTGAGCACGGGCAGGAGCCCGCGCAAGAGCCCGGAATCAACGACGGCGTCGAGCACTGCCGGCATGATGATCGTCTCGGTCTTGAAGATCCAACCGACGCGAACGATCACCTGGTAGATCTCGAGCCATACCGTGTTGCGGGCCTCGCGACCGGCGGCATTCACCGCCGACGCCTCCGGCTCGTTGCAACTCACGGTCATGGGGGTACGATTTTCTCTTGGTGATTCCACGGAATCGACGTCCGCAGCATGAAGTGTTCTGCGGATGCCGTCCATCCTCGATCCGCACGGCCGGTTCTCACCGGCCTCAGCCGAAACCTCCGCCCGACGAACCAACGATGACGATTTGCCTGCTCAAGTCGAAGATCCACCGCGCGAAAGTGACCGGCGCCTCGATCGATTACGAGGGCAGCCTCACGATCGCGGCCGACCTCGCCGAGCGGGTGGGCCTTCGGCCCTACGAAAAAATCCTCGTGGGCAATCTCGCCAACGGCGAGCGGTTCGAGACCTACGTGATCTACGGCAAGCCGGGCTCCGGAGCGATCGAACTCAACGGCGCCACGGCGCACCTCGGCGAACCAGGCAACCGGCTCACGATCATGTCGTTCGCCTGGCTCGATGCCGACGAGGCCGCGCGGCACAAACCCGCGGTGATCGTCCTCGATGAACACAACACGATCATCCGGTAGGACGGGCTTCAGCCTGTCTCCTACTATGCTTCAGCCTGTCTGGCCCTCCCCTCGCTCGCGCACCACCATGATCCCCCCCCGCGCATGCGTCTGGATCCTGCTCGTGCTCATCGGCTGCCGGCCCGCGCCCCACCCGGCCGTCGGCCGCACGGTGGGTGAATTGCCACTCGTCTCGATCACCGACGCGACACTCCCCCCGCCAGCGTTCGCCGGCAAGGTGACGCTCCTCAACTTCTGGGGAACCTGGTGCGGCCCCTGCCGCCGCGAATTGCCGGGCATGGCACGAATCGCCGGCCGCCTCGCACAGGAGCCGGCGTTTCAGCTCGTGGCCGTGTCCTGCGGGGGCGGCGGTCCCGACGAGATCACGGAGATCACCGACACGACCCGCGGCTTCCTCGCGCAGCAAAAGATCGAGCTCGACGCTTGGGCCGATCCGTCCGGCATGGCGCGCGTGATCGCCGCCGAGACGCTCAGCTTCTCGGCCTACCCGACGACCTATCTCGTCGGCCCCGATGCCCGCGTGCGGGCGGTGTGGGTCGGCTACCGCTCCCGCGACGAGGCCGACATGGCCGGCGCAATTGTTGAAGCGCTCAAGTCGTCGCTGCCGGCTGCGGCGGCCGCTGGCGGCGCAGCCGCTCGATGATCGCGGCGGCCGCGGCGGCCGGATCGGCAGCCCCCGTCACGGCCGACGCCACGGCCACGCGTGAGTAGCCGAGCGCCGCGACCTCGTCGATCCGCTCGAGCGTGATGCCGCCGATCGCAAATGCGGGCAGCGCGATCTCGCTCGCAACCGCCGCGAGAAACTCGGGGGGCGCATACGCCGCGAACGATTTGGTCTGCGACGGAAAGCAGGGCCCCACGCCGAGACAGTCGGCGCCGTCGAGTACGGCCGCGCGGGCCTCGGCCAGATCGTGGGCGGTGCGGCCGACGAGGGCCCACGGCCCGACCACGCGGCGGACCAGCGCGAGCGGCAGGTCGTCGGCGCCGGTATGCACGCCATCGGCGCCGACGGCCGCGGCCACGTCGGCCCGGTCGTTCACGACGACGAGCGCCCGGCCGTCGGGGTGGCGGCGGCGGACGATCTCGACGGCCGCCCGCGCCCGCGTGGCGAGCACCGGCAGCGGCAGGTCCTTGTCGCGAATCTGCAGCATCCGCACGCCCGCCTCGAGAACCGCTTCGACGAGCTGCTCGAAGTCGCGGGCGTCGTCGCGGCCATCGACGAGCACGCAGAGATTGACACCGCGCAGTCGGTCGGTGGCGTTGGCCGTGCCGACCGCCCCGCGCTCGAGCACGTAGAGCCGGTAGCGCAGCCGTTCGAAGGCGGCCGAGGCCTCGGGCTCGAGGAGCCGCGACACTTCCTCGAGGCTGCGCAATGCCTGCGCGGCGCGGGCGGCATTCGCCGCGACGAGATCATGCACGGTCGCCCGCGGCAGGGCAGCCGCCGCTTCCACGCCGGCGCCGACATCGCCCGACACGTCGCGAAGCTGGATGCGATCCGCAAGGCGGCCCGAGGCAAGCACCGCGGCGAGATCGTGCCGCAGGTTCTTCGCGAGGCCGGTGAGGTGGGGGTCGTCGAGCACGAACCGCACCACGTCCTCGATCACCCGCAACGCCTCCCCGGCCCGATTGGCGGAGGCATCGAGCGCCCGCCACGCGTTCGCTCTAGCCCCGAACTGGCCGGGGTCGGCCGGCCCTGAAATGCCTCTCTCGCCGCGATTTTCAACGCGTCTTTCCATGCTTCTGTTGTAGCCTCCACACGCCTTGGAAAAATGGTCGGGCGTTTCTACACTCCCCCGCCATGGTGGCCGCCGCTCGATACCTGACGCTGCTCTGGCCGGGGATGCCCTGGCTGTGGCTGCGCGGCAGCGCGGCGGGCCTCGTGCTCGCCCTGGCCTTTGCGGTCGTGCTCGACCTCGCGATCGTCGCGACTTGGATCTATTCGGACTTCTTCGGCCTTCCGGTTTCGCTCGGGCTCTGGGCGGCGGCCGCGGCCGTCTGGATCGTCGCGACGGTCTCGGCCATTTCGGCGTTTCCACCGCCGATCCGCACCACGCGCGATGCCGCGACAGACGCCCTCTTCGTCGCCGCCCGAGATGCCTATCTCTCCCGCGATTGGCTGACTGCGGAAACCAAGCTCCGCTCGCTGCTGGTCGTCGCGCCCACCGACGGGGAGGCCCAGCTGCTCCTCGCGACGCTCCTCCGCCGGGTCGGGAGGCTGAAGGAGTCGCGGGAGGCGCTGGAACAACTGTCGCGCAGCGATTCGGGAGGCCCGTGGCTCTCGGCGATCGCCCGAGAACTGGAACGGGTGGCGGCGGCTGCCAAAAAGCCCCCCGCGCCGGCGACGACGGCTGACGACGAAGACGGGGAGGCGGCCATTCTGCCGCTCGACCGTGGCTCCCCGGCAGAGGGTCTGGGCGAGCGGGCGGCATGAGGGAACGCAAAACGCCGCCCGTTTCCCGAATTTCACGCCCCCACAAAGACTTTCCGCGACGACTCTCCTAGAATCCTCCGCGGGATTTGGCGTAAGGTTTGCACTGTCTCGCAGGTGCCGATGGGCGGCTGCCGGAATGGCATGCAACCCATTCGGTGACAACAGCCTGGCGTGATTCTGACGAAGGAACAACAGTCATGTACGAGCGTTTTACGGACCGTGCCCGCAAGGTGATGCAACTGGCCAACCAGGAGGCCCAGCGGTTCAACCACGAATACATCGGCACGGAGCACGTCCTCCTCGGCCTCATCAAGGAGGGGAGTGGCGTCGCCGCCAACGTCCTGAAAAACCTCGACATCGACCTGCGGAAGATCCGCATGGAAGTCGAGAAACTCGTCCAGAGCGGCCCCGATATGGTCACCATGGGCAAGCTCCCCCAGACGCCCCGGGCCAAGAAGGTGATCGAGTATTCGATGGAGGAGGCCCGAAACCTCAACCATAACTACGTCGGCACCGAGCACATCCTCCTCGGCCTCCTTCGCGAGCAGGAAGGGGTAGCCGCGCAGGTGCTGATGAACCTCGGCCTCAAGCTGGAAGACGTCCGCGAGGAGGTGCTCAATCTCCTCGGCCACGGGATGGAAAACGAGGGGGGTGAACGGGCCGGCATGGGCGGTCGCCAGACGGCCGGCGCCGGCGGCGGTGGCGGCGAATCCTCCACCAAGGGGGGCAAGAGCAAGACCCCCGCGCTCGACAGCTTCGGCCGCGACCTCACCGAACTCGCCCGCCAGGGCAAGCTCGATCCCGTCATCGGCCGCGAGAAGGAGATCGAGCGGGCGATCCAGATCCTCTGTCGCCGCACCAAGAACAACCCCGTCCTCCTCGGCGAGGCTGGCGTGGGCAAGACGGCGATCATCGAGGGCTTCGCGCAGCGCGTCATCGATGGCAACGTGCCGGAATTGCTCGCCGACCGGCGGATCGTCGTCCTCGATCTCGCGATGATGGTGGCCGGCACGAAGTATCGCGGCCAGTTCGAGGAGCGGATCAAGGCCGTGATGAACGAGGTTCGCCGCGCCAAGAACACGATCCTCTTCATCGACGAGCTGCACACGCTCGTCGGTGCCGGTGGTGCGGAGGGGGCGATCGACGCCTCCAACGTGCTCAAGCCGGCCCTCGCCCGCGGCGAGATCCAGTGCATCGGCGCCACCACGCTCGACGAATACCGCAAATACATCGAGAAGGATTCGGCCCTCGACCGCCGCTTCCAGATCATCATGGTGGAGCCGGCGAGCAAGGCGGAGGCGGTGGAGATCCTGAAGGGTCTGCGCGACCGCTATGAATCGCACCACCGCGTGCAGATCACCAACGAAGCCCTCGAGGCCGCCGTCGAGCTCTCCAGCCGCTACATCACCGGCCGCTGCCTCCCCGACAAGGCGATCGACGTGATCGACGAGGCGGGCGCCCGCGTGCGGCTCAAGGCGATGACCAAGCCGCCGGATCTCAAGGAGATCGACGAGGAGGTCGAGAAGCTCAACAAGGAGAAGGAAGAGGCGGTCGCCAACCAGGATTTCGAGAAGGCGGCGGCGCTCCGTGACCAGGCCGACAAGCTCAAGAAGAAGAAGCAGACGATGACCCGCGACTGGCGCGACAAGAGCCGCGAGGCCGATGGCGTGGTCGACGAGGAGGTCGTGGCCGAGGTCGTCTCGAAGATGACCGGCATTCCGCTCACGCGGATGTCCACCGAGGATCAGGCCCGGCTCATGGGCATGGAAGACGAGCTCCACAAGAAGGTCATCGGCCAGGATGCGGCCATCAAGAGCGTGTCGAAGGCTGTCCGCCGCAGCCGCTCGGGCCTCAAGGATCCGAAGCGGCCGATCGGTTCGTTCGTCTTCGCCGGCCCCACGGGCGTGGGCAAGACGCTGCTCGCCAAGGCCCTGGCGCAATTCATGTTCGGCGACGCCGAGGCGCTCATCCAGATCGACATGAGCGAATACATGGAGAAGCACAACGTCAGCCGGCTCATCGGCGCGCCGCCGGGCTACGTGGGCTTCGAGGAAGGCGGGCAGCTGACGGAGAAGATCAGAAGGCGTCCGTATGCCGTGGTCTTGCTCGACGAAATCGAGAAGGCCCACCCCGACGTCTTCAACATGCTCTTGCAGGTGATGGAGGAAGGCCGCCTCACCGACTCGTTCGGCCGCAACGTCGACTTCCGCAACACGATCATCATCATGACGACCAATGCGGGCGCCGAGGCGATCAAGAACGAGGCCGCCTTCGGCTTCCAGAAGCCCGATGACGACGCCAGCTACGAGGGGATGAAGGGCCGCGTCAACGAGCGGATCGAGAAGGTCTTCCGACCGGAATTCCTCAATCGCCTCGATGACGTGATCGTCTTCCATCACCTCACGGTCGACGACCTCAAGAAGGTGATTGACATCGAGCTGGCGAAGGTTCGCGAGCGTCTCCTCGAGCGCGGTCTCAAGCTCGAGCTCACCGATGAGGCCAAGAAGTTCCTCATCAAGAAGGGCTCCGACACCGACTTCGGCGCCCGTCCGCTGCGCCGCGCCCTCGAAAACTACATCGAGGATCCGGTCAGCGAGGAGCTCCTCAAGGGCGAGTTCGAGGGCAAGGACACGATCCAGGTGGATTGCGTCGAGATCGCCGACAAGAAGCAGCTCGTCTTCAAGGGCCTGGTGACGGCCGAACCGGTCGCCGCCGGCCCAGCCCAGTAGACCGCTGCAAACGACACCGCGTCGTCCTGAAGCGGTTTGCTGGAAAAACTGGCGGCGGCGGTGGAGTCGAATTAGGCTTCTCCCCATGGTTCCACGGAGCCCGATGGCCCGCCGCGCCCTGCTCGCCGCTTTTGCGCCGCTGCTCTTTCTCTGCGCATCGTGCCAGCCGGCCGCCGAGGGCCGGCCCACGACGTCGACGCTCCATGCGACCCAGCCGGCAGCCGTCAGGAGCCTGTTTCCGCTGGCGACCTACAGCCAGCTCGTCGGCACGAAGGCGGTCGACATCGACATTGGTCATTGGCTGAGCGGCGATGTCGCAGGCGTCACACCATTCAAGGCATTCGAACCGGGCAAGGTCACGGTGCTCATGTTTTGGGCCTCCTGGTGCCCCAACTGCCGGGCCGCCCTGCCGCTTGCGGCCGGTCTGCAGGAGCAATACGGACCGCGCGGCGTGACGTTCGTCGGCGTGAGCCACGAGGATGCAGAAGACGTGCGCAAGTTCCTCGCCGAGTCGGCGCAGCAGCCGGACGACGCCGCGCGGCGGCTCTGCCTGACGGCCGATCCCGACAATTCGGTCCACGCCGCCTACATGGAGGCCGTCGATGAGACGGCGATCCCGACGACCTTCATCATCGGCAAACAGGGGCTCGTCGAGTGGATCGGCCATCCGAGCGAACTCGAGACGCCGCTGCGGCTCGTCGTCGAGGATGGCTGGGACCGCGCGGCATTCATCGCGGAGCGCAAGTCACTCGAGCCGATCCGCGCCCTTATCGCAACGATCATGGACGACCAGCAGGCGGGGAAGACGGCCGAGGCGTCAGCAGACTTGAAGGCCTATGTCGCCGAAAACAAGCAGGATGCAGTCACACTCAACGAGATCGCCTGGCTCGTTTTCGACCTGGCGGGCGGCAAGCCGCTGCCCGGCCCGTTCCTGGCCGAAGCCATCGCCGCCGCCAACGCGGCGATCGCGCTCCAGCCGAACAACGCCAACTTCCTCGACACGCTGGCCCACCTGCGGGCGCTCGAGGGGGATCTCACCGCCGCGATTGCCGCACAAAAGCGCGCCGTTGAACAGGGCGGCACCGAACGCTTCGGCGACTACCTCCGCGAGCTCGAGTCTCGCGCGAAATAGGGCTGGTTCCTGTTCGGCGTGGCTGTCTACTGGGTGATGAGCCCGGCCTTATCTCGCCCAATCCGGCTCGGGGCTGCACATGCCCTCTCGGCGGACGTTCGCAGATGCCATCCAGGCATCTGCTCTCTGCATGTCCGCTTCGCTTTCGGCATCCTGCCTGCGCTCGCTCCCACAGCCCGCGAGAAGGCATGTGCAGCCCCGAGCCTCCCTCAATCGGTGAAGGGAGGCTCGGGTGACCTGTACCCCGCTCGCCGGCGTTGCTGACAAGCGCAGGCAGGATGCCGAGAGCGCAGTCAGCATCGAGCGAGCGGAGGGCAGCGGGCACCGATCCGCTTTAGCGGATTGGTCGACGTAGCGAGCGTCCGGAGAGCCGGGGTACAGGTCACCCGAAGCCGGCTTGGGCGAGTTGATAGATGACAGGCTGAAGCCTGCCCCACAGTTGAATTGGGCGCGTCGATGGTGGACACCAGCCTTCCCAGCTTGCGCCGCTTGCCGCGCGGCCGAAGAGTCGGCTCATGCTGCGCGACCCGCATGGCCGATACGACCGGCAGGGAGTCGCTCTGCAATCATGTCCACCGCATCCGCTACCACCGCAGCTCCGCCCGGCGTCACCGGCTGGTTCGCCAACCAGGTTGCCAATGTCGGTGAATTCGCCATGCGCCGCGTGGCCGGCATCGGTGACGTGGCGATCTTCTCGCTGAAGACGCTCGGCTGGATCTTCGCGCGTCGACAGCGTCGCGACGTGCTTCTGCCCGCCTTCTATCAGATCGGCGTGCTCTCGCTGCCCGTGGTCGCGCTCACGGGCCTCTTCATCGGCATGGTGCTGGCCGTGCAGAGCTACGCGCAATTCAAGGCGCTGGGGCTCGAGACGCGGCTGGGGTCGGTCATCAATCTCTCGCTCGTCCGCGAACTGGGTCCGGTGCTCGCGGCGACGATGCTCGCTGGACGGGTTGGCAGCGCGATGGCGGCCGAGCTGGGCACGATGCGGGTGACGGAGCAGATCGACGCGCTCGAGAGCATGGGGGCCAATCCCATCTACTACCTCGTCGTGCCGCGGTTCCTCGGCTGCCTGGTACTCATCCCGACGCTCACGATCATGGCCGACTTCATGGGCGTGCTCGGCGGCTATCTCTACTCGAACGTGCTATTGGGCATCGACTACCACCACTACTGGGCCAATTCGCGGGAATACGTCGATGCCTTCGACTTCCTGATGGGCATCTTCAAGAGTTTCTTCTTCGGGGCCGCGATCGCGCTGGTGAGCTGCCACCATGGTTTCCACTGCGACCATGGTGCCGAGGGGGTCGGCCGGTCGGCCACCAACGCCTTCGTCCACTCGTTCGTGCTGATCCTGGTGCTCGATCTCTTCTTGGGGATCTGGCTCAACAACGTCCACGATTTCTTCCGCCCGGAGGGGCCGCGCAAGCTGCTTTGATGCCATGCAAGCCACCACCATCCACACGCCGATCCGTCGCGAGCATCCGGAGAGCCCGATGCTCGAGATCGACGACGTCTCCGTGCAGTTCGGCTCGCAGCCCGTGCTGCGCGACATCTCGCTCACCATCCCCGCCGGCGAGACGCTCGTGATCCTCGGCGAGAGCGGCTGCGGCAAGACGGTGCTGCTCAAGACGCTCATCGGGCTCGTGCGGCCCACGCGCGGCGAGGTCCGCTTCGAGGGGCAGTCGCTCGGCCGCATGACCGAGCGGCAGCTCGCCACGATCCGCACCCGCTACGGCTTCGTCTTCCAGGGAGCCGCCCTCTTCGACAGCCTCACAATCGCCGACAACATCGCCTTCCCGCTCCGCGAGCACACGCGGATCGGCGAGCGCGAGATCGCCGAGATCGTGGAGTCGCTCTTGCTCGAAGTGGGGCTGCCCCGGTCGGCGGCCCGCAAGAAGCCGGTGCAGCTCTCCGGCGGCATGCGGAAGCGGGCCGGCCTGGCCCGGGCGCTCGCGCTCGATCCGCCGCTGGTGCTCTACGACGAGCCCACCACCGGCCTCGATCCGATCATGAGCGACGTCATCAATGAATTGATCCTCCGGGTGCGGGCCCGCGAGGGCGTGACGAGCATCGTCGTCACCCACGACATGCAGACGGCCCGCAAGGTGGCCGACCGCATCATCATGCTCTACCCGCTCCCGCGGCTCGCCGCCGGCGAGTCGCAGATCGTCTTCGAGGGCACGCCGGAGGAGCTCGATGCCACCCGCGATCCGCGGATCCGGCAGTTCGTCGAGGGCCGGGCGGGCGCCCGGCTGACCGAATTGCAGGATGAACAGGCCCGCCTCGCCGAGGAATCGCCATGAACGATCGCGTGATGCAGTTTCGCGTCGGCGTGATGGTGCTCGCAACGGCCATCATCGCCGGCATCCTGATCGTGCTCTTCGGCGATCTGCCCTCGCTCGTGCAGGCCACCTATCCGCTGAAGATGGAATTCGCCGACGCCCGCGGCGTGTCGGAGGGAACGCCCGTGCGCAAGAACGGCATCCTCGTGGGCCGCGTCACCGACGTCACGCTCAACGAGCGTGGCGGCGTCAGCGTCGTGGCCGACATCGATTCCTACGTGCCGATCTACAAGGACGAGCAGCCGCGAATCAGCGGCTCGCTCCTCGGCGACGCCGAAATCTCGCTCGTGCCCGGCCGGATCGTGCCGCCGCGGCAGCGGCTCGCCAAGGAGGAGGTGCTCACCGGCGCCATCTCCCGCGATCCCTTCGAGGTCTTCGCGACGCTCGAGCCCAAATTCGGCGCCACGCTCGATTCGCTCGCCGAGGCCAGCGAATCGGTCAGCAAGCTCTCCAAAAACTTTGATCGGATGTTCGCCGGTGGCGACGACAAATTCGAGACGATGGTGCGCAAGACCGAGGCCGCGCTCGACAATTTCACGATCGCGATGAACAACATCAACGACGTGATGGGCGACCCGAAATCGCGCGAGCGGATGAAGGCCGCGATCGAGGCCCTGCCGCAGGTGATGGCCGACCTGCGGACCACCGTCCAGGGCATCGGCACCGTCGTGGACTCGGCCGACCGAAACCTCCGCAATCTCGAGGGGCTCACGAAGCCGCTCGGCGATCGCGGCGAGCAGATGGTGGCCCAGGTCGACCGCACGATCGGCCGGCTCGACGAGACGCTCCAGCAGGCGGCGCTGTTCACGAAGGCGCTCAACGAATCGCAGGGTACGCTCGGCAAGCTCGTCCGCGACCCGAAGGTCTACGACGACCTCGCCCAGGCGGCCAACAACGTCAACAAACTCACGAAGGAATTGCGGCCGATCGTGGACGACGTGCGCGTCTTCACCGACAAGATCGCCCGCCACCCGGAGCAGCTCGGCGTCCGCGGCGCCCTCGACCGCCGCCCTGGCCTGAAGTAGACCGCTTGCTCCGCAAGCGGATCTCCTGTCCGGCTCAACTCGCCCAATCCGGCTGGTGGGATAGGCTTCAGCCTGTCATGCCCTATCTCGCCCAACCCGGCTTCGGGCGGCCCGTACCCCGTCGCCGGACGCTCGCTACGGACATCCTGTCCTTCGCTCGCTCGGATGCTGACGGCGCTTCGCCATCCTGGCTGCGCTTGTCAGCATACGCCGGCTCCCGGGGTACGGGTCACCCGAAGCCTCCCCTTACTGTGCCTTCTCGAAGAATCGGCGGCTACGGGCGTCGAGGCGGGAGATGCTCAGTATCGTGTAACGCACGCCGAACGTGTCGGTGATCACCGCGCCGCCGTCGGGCAGCCGCAGGACGTCGTCCGCGTGGGCCACCTTGAAGCGGCGGGGGCCGCGATCGGTTTCCACGGTCCACTCGGCCGGCTCGCTGTCGGAGACCTCCTCGATCCGCGTCACGAGCGGCAGGAATTCGCGGCGGGAGAGTTCTGCCTCGAGGGCCGCCCGCAGCCCGGGCTCGACGGCCGCGAGCGAGTCGATCCAGGCGAGTTCGACGTCGTTCTCTCCGACGATTGCCACGGGGCCCTGGGGATCGGAGATCGGGAAGGCGCGGAGGACGTCGACGTCGGCGTGCATCCGGCCCTGGGCGTCGATGAAGTCGAGCCGGCCATGCGGCCTGCTCTCGAGCCGCCATTCGATCGTAGGATTTTTCAGTGCACCCATGGCTCGTGTCTCGGTTCGGGTCGTCCGGTCATCAATCATCAGGCACCGGCGGCCGCTTCCTCCGCGGCCTTCATCTGGGCGTTGTAGAGCCGGGCGTAGGCGCCGTCGGCTGCAAGCAATTCATCGTGTGTGCCGATCTCGACGATCCTGCCCGCGTCGAGGACCACGAGCCGGTCGGCCCGTCGCAGCGTCGAGAGCCGATGCGCGATGGCGATCGTGGTGCGGCCGGCCACGAGCCGGTCGATGGCCGATTGGATGATCGCCTCCGTCTCGGGATCGACGCTCGAAGTGGCCTCGTCGAGGATCAGGATTCGCGGGTCCACGAGCAGGGCGCGGGCGATCGAGAGCCGCTGCCGCTCGCCGCCGGAGAGCGAGCCGCCGCGTTCTCCCACACGCGAGTCGTAGGCCGCCGGCAGGCGCAGGATGAAGTCGTGGGCGCCCGCGGCCCGCGCGGCCGCCACGATCTTGTCGCGGGGTGCGTCCGGAAGGCCGTAGGCGATGTTCTCCGCGATCGTGCCGAAGAAGAGGAAGGGCTCCTGCAACACGCAGCCGAGGTTGCGGCGGTAGTCGGAGATCGAGAGTTGCCGCAGGTCGGTCCCGTCGATCGTGATCGAGCCGCTCGAAGGGTCGTAGAACCGGCAGACGAGGTTCGCGAGCGTCGATTTGCCGGAGCCGCTCGCGCCCACGAGACCGATCATCTCTCCCGGCTCGATCGTGAGGTCGATGCCGTGGAGGATCTCGCGGGAGCCATAGCGGAAGTGCACGCCCGAAATCACGATCCTCCCGCGCACGCGGCCGGGATCGACCGGCCGGCCGGCCTCCGCCACGCTCGGCTTGCAGTCGAGAATCTCGAAGATCCGCTGGGCGCTTGCCGCAGCCCGCTGCGTGGCGGGCACCATGTGGATCATCGACTCGACGCGGCCGTAGAAGCGGGAGATGTAGGTGAGGAAGGCGGTGAGCGTGCCGACCGTCACCGAGCCGCCGAAGACGAGCCAGGCGCCGGCCGCCCAGACGACGAGGATGCCCCCTTCGCTGCAAAGGCTCACGAGCGGACCGAAGAACGACCAGACGATGTTCACGCGATCGTTCGCCTCGAGCACGCGGTCGTTGGCGGTGCGGAAGCGGCCGACCTCGCGACGCTCCTGCGCAAAGGCCTTCACCACGCGGATGCCGGGGATCGTGTCGGCCAGCACGCTCGTCATGTCGGCCCAGGCCACGCTCGCCCGCGCGAAGCCGCGACGCAACCGGTAGCGGACGGCGTAGGCCAGCCAGAGGACGAACGGAAAGGGGGCGAGCGTGACGACCGCGAGCGTGGGATTCATCCAGATGAGGACGGCCGCCGTCAGGAGCACGAGCATCACGTTCGAGGCAAACTCGATCAGATTCACCGACAGAAACATGTTGATCCGGTCGGTGTCGCTGCCCACCCGCGTGATCAGGTCTCCGGTGCGCTTGCCGGAGAAGAAGTCGAGCGAGAGGTTTTGCATGTGGGCATACGTCCTCACCCGCAGGTCGGCCGCCACCCGCTCGCTCACCCAGGCGAGCACCCATGACCGCGCCCAGGAGAGCAGCCAGGCCGCGCAGGCCGCCAGGGCGAGACCGGCGAGATACCACCAGACGAGCGAGAAGGGCACGTTCGCGCCGTTCTGCCGCGGGATCAGCACCTGATCGACCAGCGGCATCGTGAGATAGGGGGGCACGAGCGCGGCGGCGGTGCCGGCGAGCGTGAGCAGCCCACCGAGGATCGCCATTCCCGCGTGCGGCCGGGCGAACGACACGAGCCGCCCGAGCGCCTGCCACGAGGCGCCGCCCGCGACCGCCGCGGCCTCCTCGTCGCCGGCCTTCGCCGAGGGAGCGGCGGCGGCTTCCTGCTCGGGAGCCTCCTCGCGAAGCTGGGGCTTCTGGTGCCGCGCCGCCCGCTCGCCATGCAGTCGCTCGTCGAACGCATCCTCGAGAGCGTGCACTCCCTTGGCGCGGGCCGCCGTGAAAAGCCAGCGGGCGATCACGTCGCCGCGCGTGGCAAGCTCGATCCGGCCGATCGCATTCCGCATGCGCACGTCGAGTTGCGTCGTCGCATCGAGCGGCCAGGCCCAGGCGCCGTCTGCCGTTCGCCGCGCCGGTGCCTCGTCGGCCGAGGCCGGGGCGTCGGCGAGCAGACGCTTGTCGGTCAGGACCAGCCAGCCGTCGGTGAAGCCGAGGTCGGCGCTCAAGTCGAACCGGCAGGCCGCCAACAGTGTCTCTCCCGTCTCGAGCTGAAACCGCTCCCGAGGCGGCTGCCCGGCCGTGCCGTGAAGATTTTCCATAGAAAGCGGCTATCCGGGGCGATTTGGTGGTTTTTTGAGCAAAAAAAGCGGCTTACGGGGCTCTGCCAACAGATTCTTGCCTCGTCTTCCGAAGATTCCTAAATTACCCTGTTTCAGACGTCTACAGCGTAAATTTTTCCTGTCTTCCGACCGACCGACAGCGATTTTGCATACCGGATTGTCATCCCTTCCATGACCACGCTCCGCGGACCGCACGCGTCCGCTGGTTTCGTCGCGTTATTCAGGTCTCCCGCCGTTCCGTCGGTGCCTTGGCACGAGACGTGCATGGATGGTCCCTTCGATTCGGGACGAGTGAAAAAAAGTTCGCATTCGAGACACGAAAGCGTAAACTTTTTGAAAGGTCGTGCGAAGTCGGTCTCGCTGAGTCGAGAGTTGCTCGCTCGATCTGTCGATGTGACTGATGATAAGGTATCAGGTTCGATTCATGGTGCCGGCAGGCACGGGCATCGCAAGCGAACGCACGTCCGCGCGGCGTGCGGCGATGCAAGACGGCTCGCCGGTGTAGGAAATCATTCGACCCATGGCCACTTTGGCCGGTTCGTGGTTGGTCGGTTCGTCTCCCCCGGGATCTTCAACTCCCGCGTCGTTCTTCAGCCTGCCTGCGAAGCCATGCTTCGGCAGGGGCGTCTCTCCAGCGGCTCCCGACTGCCAGCCGCCCTGACGACGTCCGTCGTCAGCTCCGTTTGCACCCCTGCCCTTTCAAACCGGGCTTTTTGGGCGACGCGCCCGACAAGCCCCGAGGCGATCCGTGCAGCCTCCGTCCCATCAGTGCCTGCGGGAATGTCCTGCGGCCGGGAGAGGCGCACACAACCCAGCCCACGCACGCGTCTGCGTCCGGGCAAGAGAACATGAATTCCTTCCATGGAGATCAAATCGCTCAAGGTTCTGCGCGGTCCCAACCAATGGGCTTCGTTTCCCGTTCTCGAGGCCTGGGTCGATCTCGGCCACCTCGAAGACTACCCATCGAACACGCTGCCGGGCTTCAATGACCGGCTGATGAGCTGGCTGCCGACGATGATCGAGCATCGCTGCTCGATCGGCGAGCGCGGCGGCTTCTTCCAGCGACTGCGCACCGGCACCTGGATGGGCCACATCCTCGAGCATGTCACGCTCGAGCTGCAGTCGCTCGCGGGCACCCCGGTGGGCTACGGTCGCGCCCGGGAGACCAACACGCGCGGCGTCTACAAGGTCGTGATCGAATACAAGGAAGAGAAGTTCGCGATCGCGTGCTTCCATACGGCGCACCGCCTGCTCGACGCCGCCATCGCCGACCAGCCCTTCGATATCGCCGCCGAAATCAAGCGGCTCCGCAGTGTTTTGCTCGAAGAGCAGCTCGGGCCCAGCACGCGGTCGATCGTCGAGGCGGCCATCGCCCGCGGCATCCCGGCGCGGCGGCTCACCGAGGGTTCGCTCGTGCGGCTCGGCCAGGGCGCCAAGCAGCGGCGGATTCTCGCCGCCGAGACCGATCGCACCGGCGCGGTCGCCGAGACGATCGCGCAAGACAAGGACCTCACCCGCACGCTCCTGGCCGAGGCCGGGATCCCGGTGCCGGAAGGCCGGCCGGTGGCCGACGCCGCCGATGCCTGGGCGGTGGCCGAGGAGATCGGCGTGCCCGTCGTCGTGAAGCCGCGCTACGGCAATCAGGGCCGCGGCGTCTCCGTCAACGTCTCGACCCGTGAAGAGATCGAGAAGGCCTGGCAGGTCGCCCGCGAAGAGGATTCCTCGGTGGTCGTCGAGCGGTTCGTCACCGGCGCCGATTACCGGCTCTTGGTCGTCGGCGGCAAGGTGGTGGCCGCGGCGCGTCGTCATCCGCCCACGGTGGTCGGCGACGGCCAAGCGACGGTGCGCCAGCTCGTCGACCGGGTCAACGAAGACCCGCGGCGCTGCGGCGACCATGCCACAGCCCTGAGCCCGATCGCCATCGACGAGGTGGCGCTCGCCGTGCTCGCCGAACAGGGGCTCGCCCCTGATTCCGTTCCGGCCGACGGACGGAAGGTCTTCCTGCGTCAAAACGCCAACCTGAGCACCGGCGGCACGTCGGAAGACGTGACCGACGTCGTCCATCCGGAGGCGGCCGCGCGGGCGGTCGAGGCGGCGCGGATCATCGGCCTCGACGTGGCAGGCATCGACATCGTCACCGCCGACATCACGCAATCGCTCGAATCGCAGCGGGGCGTGGTGATCGAGGTCAACGCCGGCCCGGGCCTGCGGATGCACCTCGAGCCCACGGTCGGCACGCCGCGGAACGTGGGCGCCGCGATCGTCGACACCCTCTTCGCCCCCGACGACGATGGCCGCATCCCGGTCGCCGCCGTCACGGGCACCAACGGCAAGACCACGGTCGTGCGGCTGATCTCCCATCTGGCCACCACCGGCGGCGCCACGGTCGGCACCACCTGCACCGAGGGCGTCTGGATCGGCGGCCGCCTGATCGACACGGGCGACTGCAGCGGCCCGGCCAGCGCCCGCCGCGTGCTCGCCAATCCCGCGGTGACGACGGCGGTGCTGGAGACGGCCCGCGGCGGCATCCTGCGCGAGGGCTGCGGCTTCGACTTCTGCGACGTCGCCGTGGTGACCAACATCTCATCGGGCGACCATCTCGGCATCGCGGAGATCGACACGCCCGAGCAGATCGCCTGGGTGAAGGGGGCGATCGTCGCGGCGGTGAGCAAGAAGGGCTCCGCCGTGCTCAATGCGGCCGATCCGCTCGTCGTCGACATGCGGAAGTGGTGCAAGGGGCAGGTGGTCTACTTCGCGCTCGACCCGACGAACCCGGTGCTCGTCGAGCACCTCGCGGCGGGCGGCCTGGCGGCGACGGTCCGCGACGGCTGGATCGTGCTCTGCGACGGCCCGCGGGAAACCCGTCTCGCACATCTCGACCGCGTGCCGCTGGTGCACAAGGGCTTCGTGACCTTCCAGGTGGAAAACGTGCTGGCATCGGCCGCGGCCGCCTGGTGCCTGGGCGTGCCGCTCGAGCTCGTCCGCCTCGGCCTCGAGAGCTTCTCCTCCGGCACCGGCGGCTCGCCGGGCCGGTTCAATCTCCTCGATCTCGAGGGCGCGTCGATCGTGGTCGACTACGGCCACAACGTGCCGTCGCTCGAGCAGATCTGCGCCACGATGCGGCGGCTGCCGCACGAGCGCCGCACGGCTGTCTATTCGGCCGCCGGCGACCGTCGCGACGAAGACCTGCTCACGCAGGGACGGCTGCTCGCGGCCACGTTCGACCGCGTCGTGATCTACGAAGATGCCTACATCCGCGGCCGTGAGCCGGGCGAGATCACCCGGCTCCTCTCCGAGGGCATCCGACAGGGCATGCGGGCCGACCGCCCGACCACGATCGAGTCGGGGGGCAATTGGGAACAGTCGGCGGCGCTCGTGCTCGACGCCGTGACGGCCGGCGACCTCGTGCTGCTCCAGCCCGACACGATCGAGCAAACGATGCCGTGGCTCGCCGCACGCTACGGCCAGCGGCTTCGCGAGACCAACTTCGACGAGATGGCCGGCCTCGCCATCCACGAAAACCAGGATCGGGCCCCTGGGCCGCACGAGCCCGTCGAAGTGCGAAACGTCCGTCTCGGCCGCGGCGTCTGTGCCACCCGCGCGATTCTCGCCGGCGAGACGATCCTCACGACGTGGGGCCGCACGCTCGCCAAGCGCTCGCGGCACTCGATGCAGGTGTCGGCCGACACCCACATCCTGCCCGACGGCGTGACCGTGCTCTTCAACCACTCCTGCGAGCCGAACTGCGGCGTGGTGATCCACGCCGGCGAGAAGCGGCTCGAGGTGCGGGCGATTAAGCCGATCGCGGCGGGCGAGGAGCTCACCTTCGATTACGAGACGTTCGAATACGAGGTGCAGCATCTCAAGGGGCCATGCCTCTGCGGCGCCGCGACGTGCCGCGGCCGCGTGGCGGGCTACAAGCACCTGCCCGCCGACGTGAAGGCCCGCTACGGCGAGTTCATCGCCGACTACCTGCGAATCCTCGACGCCGAAGTGTCCGCCCCCATCGGCGCGTGATCGCTGTCATCTCGTCGGGCTGACGCTGCACCCGTAGGGTAGGCGTCGGCCTGCCTTAGCCGCACGAGCCCAAGGCGCCACCGGAACGGCAGAAGGTTCCTCGCGGTGGCCCTCGCGGACTCGGTCCACATGCTCGTCACGCTTCCGCCGATTCCGACGGCTCGCTTCAAAGGAGACCGCTTGCCCCCTCGCCCGCCGGGGCACTGGCCTGGGCCCGTAAGATGGACGGGTTGCAGCGGTCGCGCGGTTTGGACCCCCGTTTTTCCCGGGAAAAATCCAAAAAAAGAGTGAACAAAACCCTTGAAGCCTGCGTCTGAGGAATTAGTCTCAAAGGGTCTTTTCTCAGGAGTTGAAACATGACTTCGTTCGGTCTCCTCCCGACCCGCACGTCGTTGGTCAAGCAGATCCACACCGTGGTCTGCGCGGTGCTCGTCCTCGCACCGCAGATGCCTTCCGTCGCCCGCGGCCAGTGCTGCGGTGAGGCGGCTTCCGCGCCCGTCGCGACGCAGACCTATCGGCTCGATTACCAGACCGTCTACGACGAGCAGCAGGTCACGGCCTACCGCGTCGCGTATGAGACGGTCTACGACACGAAGACCTACACCGTCACGAAGCCGGTCTGGGAGACGCAGACCTCGGAGCGTCGCTACACCGTGCAGCGGCCGGTGTGGGAGACGCAGACGCGCGAAGAGCGCTACACCGTCATGAAGCCGGTCTACGAGACGCAGGTCGTCGACCGCAGCTACGACGTCACCCGCGACGTGGTCGAGACGAGCACCCGCGAGGAGCGGTTCACCGTCATGAAGCCCGTCTATGAGACCGCGGTGCAGCAGCAGGTGAGCGTCGTCCGTCGGCCCGTCTACGAGACGAGCGAGCGTGAAGAAGCCTACACCGTCGCCGAGCCCGTCACGACCGTTCGCACCGCCTACTCCGTCGGCTCGCAGGCCGTCGACACCGTCACGCCGATGGTCGCCCCCGGCACCGCGCATCTTGGCTGGGTGCCCGGCGGCTATGCCGTCAATCCCTACACCGGACTGATGTCGTGGCAGCGCGGCGGCTATGCCTGGACGGTCACCCCGGGCGTCGTCATGAACCAGGTCAACCGCACGTATCAGCCGACCTACACGCCGGTGCAGGTGCCGGAGACGACGATGGTCAACCGCGTCGTCACCCGCAAGGTGCCGGTGCAGACGGTCCGCTACGTCGACGAGCAGGTCGTGCAGCAGGTGCCGGTGCAGACGATGCGCATGGTCGCCGAAGAACAGGTTCGCCAGGTTCCCGTCCAGACCGTCCGCAAAGTGGTGGAGCGGGTCGACAACAAGGTGCCGGTGCAGACGATGCGGATGGTTGCCGAAGAGCAGGTCCGCCAGGTGCCCGTGCAGGTCATGAAGATGGTGGCCGAAGAGCGGGTCGAGCCGGTGAGCACGCAGGTCTGCAGATATGTCACCGAGCAGCGTTCGATGCAGGTGCCGCGGGTCGTCGAGAAGAAGACGCCATACACCTACACCGTTCGCTCGCCCCGCACGGTCGTGATGCGGGTGCCGCTCGACGGCTGCGGCAATCCGATCCCGTCGGCGGCCGCCGCTGCCGCGCTCACGCCCGCCGCCCCCGCCCCGTCGGCTGCCGCCCGTCCCGCTACGGCGCCGGCCGCGACCCCTCCGTCGCTCACGCCCGCCGAAGCCGGCGCGAGGAAGACGTTCAGCGACAAGCCGGCCGATCAGCCCGCCAAGTCGCAGGAAGGCTGGACGGGTTCGGCGCAACCCCACGTCGATCCCTCCCAGGCCGAGGCCGTCCGTGCCCAGAAGCCGGTCGCGCCGCAGCAGCCGTCCGCGGCCCGCAACGATAACGATGCCGCCACCCTGCGGCCGATCGAGTCGATCCCCACGCCCCCGGCCAAGGCCGAGGCTGCCGCGCCCCAGCCGCAGCCCGCCGCCCCGAAGCCCGCCCAGGAGCCGACGGTCGCCCCACTCGGCCCGTCGGTCGAGCCCGCCCCGCCCGCGGCCGACACCCGCGACGTGCCCGCCGCCGAAACCTCCGGCGGCGTCCTGCGGGTCGAAGCCGCCCGCGGCGACCGCACGACCTGATTGCCCGCCGGCTTTGCACGGGTTAGTTTGAGCGGCCCGATCGCGACAAATCTTTCGATCGGCAGTCCACCAAGCGGCTTCCCATGAAACTCGTGCGATTGCTTCTTGTCTGCGGGCTCTTCCTTGCAGCATCGCCGGTTTCGGCGGCGGAGAAGCTCAAGGCGCTCATCGTCGACGGCCAAAACAATCACCCCTGCTGGCCGAAGACGACTCCGATGATGCGGAAGTATCTCGAAGACACCGGCCTGTTCACGGTCGATGTCGTCACGCATGCGCCCAAGGGAGAGGATCCGAACTTCACGCCGGCCTTTGGCAACTACACCGTCGTGATCAGCAATTTCGGCCACGGCGCGGCGAACTGGCCGGCCGAGACGAGGACCGCGTTCGAAGACTACGTGACGAACGGGGGCGGCTTCGTGGTCGTGCATGCCGCCGACAACGCGTTCCCCGAGTGGCTGGCCTACAACAAGATGATCGGCCTCGGCGGCTGGGGTGGCCGCAACGAGAAGAACGGCCCGTTCGTCTACTACACCGATGAAGGCACGCTTGTTCGCGATCCCTCCCCCGGCCCCGGCGGCAGCCACGGCCCGCAATCGCCGTTTGCAGTCATCGTGCGCGACGCGAATCATCCGATTACGAACGGCATGCCCGCCACCTGGATGCACGCGAAGGACGAACTGTACGACAGCCTCCGCGGCCCTGCCGAAAACATGCATGTGTTGGCCACGGCCTTCTCGCCGAAGACCAAGCGGCACGAGCCGATCATCATGACGATCGACTACGGCAAAGGCCGTGTCTTCCATACCCCGATGGGGCACGAGACCTATTCGATGGAGTGCGTCGGCTTCATCAACACGCTGCAGCGCGGCGCGGAATGGGCTGCGACCGGAAACGTGACGCTCCCCGTCGCGGCCGACTTCCCGAAGGCCGACGCCGCCTCGAGCCGGCCGTTCGCCCCCTGATCCCCGAACAGGGCGGAGCACTTTCCACGAGGAGCCCTGCTGTGCTTCCAGACCGTCGCGTCTTGCAGGCGCTCGCGGCCACGGTGGCGACGCTCTCGATCGCGGCCGCGGCCTCGACCGCCGAGGACGAATTCGAGCGGCCGCCGATCTCCTACAGCGAATCGACGCCCAGCAACGCAGTCGAGCGGCTCCAGTCGCTGCTTGACCGCGGGGAGGCCCGGCTCGCCTATGACGAAAAGCTCGGCTACCTGCGGAGCGTGCTCGCGGCGCTCCGCGTGCCGGTCTCGAGCCAGACGCTCGTCTTCTCGAAAACGAGCCTGCAGCAGCAGCGGATCACGCCGAAGAATCCGCGGGCGCTCTACTTCAACGACGACGTCTACGTCGGCTATGTCCACGCGGGCGATGTCATCGAACTTTCGGTGGCTGATCCCGCCCTCGGCACGGTTTTCTACACGCTCGACCAAAAGACCGCGGAGCGGCCCCGCTTCGTGCGGCAGACCGAGGAGTGCCTGATCTGCCACGGCGGCTCCCAGACCCGCGGCGTGCCTGGCCACATCGTCCGTTCCGTCTATCCCGATGCCACCGGGCAGCCGATCTTCTCGGCAGGATCGCACCGGGTCGATCACACCACGCCGTTCGAGGATCGCTGGGGCGGCTGGTACGTGACCGGCAAGCACGGCGCCGCCACGCACTTGGGAAACATCACCTACAGAGCACGGCCCGAAGAGGGTGCGGCCGGCGATACGACCGGCCTCAATGCGACCGACATCCGCGACCGCTTCCATGCGGCCGGCTACCTTACCCCCGACAGCGACCTGGTCGCCCTCATGGTGCTCGCGCATCAGGCGAACGCCCACACGATCATGGCCAAGGCCTCGTTCGACGCCCGCCAGTCGCTCTTTCGCGAGGCCGCCCTCAATCGCGAATTGAAGGAGCCGGAGGACCGCCGGTGGCCGAGCACCAACACGGTCCTCGACGGTGCGGCGGCGGCGCTCGTGGAATGCTTTCTGTTTTGCGATGAGCCGCCGCTGACCGCGCCGATCAGCGGCACGACGGCGTTTGCCGAGCAGTTCGCAGCCGGTGGCAAGTCCGATTCCAGCGGCCGCTCGTTGCGGGCGCTGGACCTCCAGACGCGGCTCTTTCGCAATCCGTGCAGTTTCCTCGTCTATAGCGAGAGCTTCGACGCCTTGCCGGCCGAACTGCGGGAGCGATTCTGGTCGCGCATGGATGCAGTGCTCTTCCACAACGAAGGAGGTGAGAGGTTTGCCCACCTCTCAGCGGCCGACCGGGCCGCGATCCGCGAGATTCTCGCGACCACCAAACCGGGAGCGCCGGCGCAATGGGCGGCTCCGTGATCATGCCTCCCGCAGCCGACGCCGCGGTCATCATCGGCGTGGACTTCACGTCGGCCCCGTCGGCGAAGAAGCCGATCACGGTGGCGCACGGCCGTTGCATGGAGTTGGCCCGCGGCCCCGTCTACCAGCTCGAGGAGGTTCTGACCATCGACAGCCTCGGCGGCTTTGAAGGCTTCCTCGAGGGGGGCGGGGCGTGGCTCGGTGGGTTCGACCTGCCGTTTGGTCAGCCCCGACCACTCATCGAGCACGAAGGATGGCCCGCCGACTGGCCGGACTTCGTGCGATTTTTCTGTGGCCAGCCGCGCGACCGGCTCCGCACCGCGTTTCGCCGCTGGTGCGATGCCCGCCCGCCGGGCGACAAGTTTGCCTGGCGCAAGGCCGACAAGCCGGCGGGCTCGAGCCCGGCCATGCGCTGGGCCAATCCGCCGGTCGCCTGGATGATGCACGCCGGCATCGGCCGGATGCTCGACGCGGGTCTCGCGTTTCCCGCGCACCGACAACGGGGACATGCGGGCAGGCCGAAGCGAATCGCGCTCGAGGCCTATCCGGGCTTCACCGCGCGGAAGGTCTGCAGGCGGTCCTATAAGAGCGACGTGGCCTCGAAGCAGACACCGGATCGGATGCGCAATCGCCGCGGGATCGTCGCGGCGCTCGTGGCGGGCACGGCCGGCCTCGAGCCCAGGCTGGCGATCAGCCCGGCCTGGCGACGACGGCTCGTCGCCGACGGTAGCGGCGACCTGCTCGACGCCGTGATCTGTGCGTTGCAGGCGGCCCATGCCGCCGCCCTTCCCCGCTACGGCCTGCCGAAACCGCTCGATCCGCTCGAAGGCTGGATCGCCTCCGTTCCGGTCGAGTAGATTCTTCGCGACGCCAGAGAGGACAGGCATGCCCGGCAAGGTCAGGGAAGACCGTTCGACCACGACACGCGATCGGCGCGCAGCCGCACGCGACGGCCGACGCCCGGCCAAGACCAATCGAGCGCCGAAGGCCGCGTCGCCTCTCTTTGCGGATGAGCATCCCGACGAACAGTCCGGCGTCCGACGGCTCTACACGGTGGCGATGATGGCCGACGTGCTTGGCGCGCCCCCTGCCGCGGTGCGGCACTGGGTGCGGGGCGGGCTCTTGTCGGCAGCCCGACGGGCCGGCGCCCTCGAGTGGTTTGATTTTTCGCAGCTCGTGATCGGCCGGCGGCTCGTGAGACTGCTGTCGGCCGGCCTCTCGCTGCGCGACATCGACGCCAAGCTTTCCGGGCTCGCGCCGGGTGGCGCCGCCGAGGCGGCGAAGCAGAGCTCGCTGATCGTCGCCGACGGCCGGCGGCTGAGCATCCGCCTCGGCGATCGGCTCGTGAGCGCAGGTGGACAGATGCAGCTGGGCTTTTACACCGACGGCCTCCACGCCAACGAGCCGGAGGCGACGCCCGCCCTCATCCAGCCGATGCATGCCGCACCGGCACCGACCGTCGAGATCGAACTCGACGCGGGCAACGACCCGACCTGCGTGGCGGATTTGCTCGACCTAGCCGACGATCTCGAGGCAGCCGGCGAATATCTCGAAGCCGCCGAAGCGCTCCGGGCGGCGCTCCAGGCTGGCGGGCCGACCGCCCAGGTGGTCTACATGCTCGCCGAACTGCTCTACCGCGCAGGCGACCTCACCGCGGCGCGGGAGCGGTATTACGCGGCGGTGGAACTCGATGCGGATCATCTCGAGGCCCGCTCGAGCCTGGGCTGTGTGCTTGCCGAACTCGGCGAGCACGAACTCGCGCTGGCCGCGCTCGAGGGCGTATTGCGGCAGCAGCCCGATTACGCCGATGCGCACTGGCACATGGCGGGCGTCCTCGAAGATTCCGGCCGCCCCGACGATGCCCAGCGCCACCTGCGGGCGTTCCTGGCTCTGGCGCCCGAAAGCCCCTGGGCAGCGCTCGCCCGCGAAAAACTCCGGTAACCACCCCGCGGTAGGACAGGCTTCAGCCTGTCACCAAGCACACTTCAGGCCCGGAGGGCCGCGTAAACACCAGCGAGCGGAGCTCGCCAGGCACTTGTTTTCGACGGGCCTCCGCCCGTCATGTCGACAGGATGTCGAACCTTTCCGTGAAGTTAGTAAGCCCCCCACGGCCCGCGGACGGGATGCACGCCAAATTGCACCGTGTCGCTCGGCTGATTCGGGGTCGGAACCATCGCGCCCCCCGAGCCCGGCACTGCACCGGCCCCAGGATAGGGCCGACGGTACTGGTGGTAGATCGGCATCACTCGCGAGCTCGGCACGCCCCACGAATATTCGCTCGTAAACTCCGCGGTCGGCGGCACGACGAGCGCCATCGGCCGGCCGACGCTCGGGTCATACCAGCGGCTGTGCCAGCTCTTCCCCTGGCTCCGCAGGAAATACCGCTTCTCGATCACATCGTGATGCAGCGCGTGGTGACTCCCGTCGCAGAGACCGCACAATCCGCCGTGGCAGCAGTGGTGGCCGCATCCGGGGCAGCAGGCGTCGGTGCCGCACTGCGAGCAGGTGGCATGGCGGCGGTGATGGCCGCCCGCGAAGCAGATGGCGCCGGCCAGCCCGCCGACGGCGAGCGTTCCGGCGATCACGAGCCTCACACTGATTGTTCCGACCGTTGATCGCTGCATCGCGTCGTTGCTCCTCACCACCAGTAGGCACGGACGTCGGTTCGCATGCCCGTCACGCCGGCGGGCCGAACGTAGTGCCGCCGGTGCTTGTAGAGAAATTCATGGGGCATGAACGGCGGATAGGTGTACCAGGTGTGTCCCACGCGCGGCGGCACGGGCCGCGGCGCCACGTAGAGCTGCGCGCCGAAGCCAGGGCCCGACCCTGCCGGCACCGGCGGCACGTAATAGTTGTAGAAGACGTCGGGCGTGGGAGCCTCGGCGCCGCCATTGATCGGCGCGGCCGATGCATCGACCGCGAGCCAGGCGACGACGATCGCCGCCGCGACACTCGTTCCCCGCATGATCGTGCGCAGGTGCATCACTAGCCTCCCTCTCCTCGCGAACGTCCAGCCCCCCGCCGGCTCATCGATTCGACTGCCAGTTCTTCGGCAGCAGACGATTCAGCCGATGACACGACGGCCGCCACCGCCGACGCCCCTGCCCAGTAGGCAAGGTCCGCCGTACGGCACCCCGGCCGCGCGACCTCACAAACGCCCCCTACAACCGCTATACTTTGCCCCTCTTGCCACAAGGCTCGCCGCTGTTCACAGTCTCTGCGATGGCCACGAAGACACGAAAACCGCCGAAAAAGTCCCGCGGCAAGAAGTCCTCCCCGCGCGCGGACAAACCATCCACGCAGCCAGAGCCTGAAGCGGCCGCAGAACCGCAGGCGGCGCCGGCCGCGTCGAGCAATGGCAAGGCTCCCGCCAAACGGCGCGCGACCGCCCAGTCGCTCGCCGCCGGCCAGCGCGACATCTCCGTCAGCGAGTTCTTCGCAAAGAACCGCCACCTGCTCGGCTTCGATTCGCCGCGCAAGGCGTTGCTGACGAGCGTAAAGGAGGCCGTGGACAACTCGCTCGACGCCTGCGAGGAGGCCGGCATCCTCCCCGAGATCTGGGTGCACATCGAACAGGTCGGCGAGAGCGGCAGTCGCTACCGGATGGGCGTGCAGGACAACGGCCCGGGCATCGTCCGCAAGCAGATTCCGCTGATCTTCGGCAAGCTGCTCTACGGCTCGAAGTTTCACCGGCTGCGGATGAGCCGCGGCCAGCAGGGCATCGGCATCTCGGCGGCCGGCATGTATGGCGTGCTCACCACCGGCAAGCCGGTGAAGATCATCTCCAAGACCGGTCCCAAGGATCGCGCCCACTACTACGAGCTGCGGATCGACACGAAGACCAACCAGCCCGAGATCTTGAACGGCAAGGGCGAGGGCGTGGACATCCCGCCCGGCAAGGCCGGCGACGAGCTGATGAAGAAGCACTCGATCGAGTGGGTCGCCGCCAACGACAAGGACGAGGCGATCGACCACGGCACCCGCGTGACGATCGAGATGGAGGCGAAGTTTCAGCGCGGGCGAGGGAGCGTCGAGGAGTATCTCGAGCAGACGGCGATCGCCAACCCGCACGCGCGGATCCACTTCCAGGGCCCGGACGGGCCGGAGCGGATCCTCGAGCGGTCCAACGACGAACTGCCCCCCGAGCCCAAGGAGATCAAGCCGCATCCCTATGGCGTGGAGCTCGGCCGGCTCGTGACGATGCTCCAGGAGCACCCGAAGCTCACGCTCGCGCAGTTCCTCACGCAATCATTCTCGCGTGTCTCCCACGGCACGGCGAAGAAGATCTGCGACATGGCCAAACTCTCCACGCGGGTGACGACCGGGAAACTCGGCCGCGGCGAGGCCGACGCGCTCTTCAAGTCGATCCAGGAGACGAAGATTCCACCGCCGGCCACCGACTGCATCGTGCCGATCGGGGAGCAGCGATTGCTCGCCGGCCTGCGGCAGGTGGTGCCTGGGGAGTTTTTCACCGCGGCCACGCGGCCGCCATCGGTCTACCGCGGCAATCCGTTCGTGATCGAGGCGGCGCTCGCCTACGGTGGCGGCGTGGCCGCGCAGAAGATCACCCGCGAGGCGCTCGGCGAACTGGCGAGCGAGAGCGACGCCCGCAGCCTGCGGCAGTTTCTCACCACCACGTTCACCGGCATGGGGGGCGAGGCGGCCGACAAGATCCTCGCCGAGGCGCAGCTCGCCCCGCGGCAGAGCCCCTCCAAGCTCAAGAAGCAGCAGCTCGACGCCCTGCACGGGGCGATGCAGCACGTGAACGTGGACGAGGGGCAGAGCATGAACGTGCTGCGGTATGCCAACCGTGTGCCATTGCAGTTTCAGCCGGCCGCGTGCGCCGTCACGCAGACGATCACCTCGACGAACTGGCGGTCCTATGGCCTCTCGCAGTCCCGCGGCGGCCTCCCCAACGGCCCCGTCACGGCGATGGTGCACGTGGCGAGCGTCTGGGTGCCGTTCACGAGCGAATCGAAGGAGGCGATCGCTTCCTATCCAGAGATCCAGAAGGAAATCCGCCTGGCCCTGCAGGCCGTCGGCCGCAAGCTCGGCATGTATATGCGGCGCCGGCTCCGCGTGGCTCAGGAGGGACAGCGGCGCAGCATCTTTCTCCGCTACCTGGGCGAAGTCGCCACGGCCGTCGCCATGATCAACGGCGTCGACCGCGCGAAGCTCTACGACCAGCTCCTGGCCGTCGCCAAAAAGAAGACGGCCGAGGCCGACGTCAAGCTCGACGACCGCGGCCGCCCGATCGAAGACGAGGAAGAACTCGAACTCGGCGACAACTGCATCATCGTGCCGCAGAAGCTGCCGGGAGAGACCGTGGAAGCCGACCCCGATCCGGCCGCCCCCGCCGGCAAGCGGAAGGGGCGACGCGGCTCTAGCCGGCGCGGGCGGTCTTGAGCCGCTCGACCTCGGCTTCGAGCGTCTTCACCCGGTCCTCGAGCTCACGAAACTTCTCGCGGGCCTTCTCCATCCGTTCCTTCATCTCCGCGCGGGCCTCGTGCATCCGCTCGCGAACCTCCGGTGGGAGTTCGCGATGCGGCCCGCGCGGCGGGCCGGCGTGATCGCCGCGCGGGGGCGGGCCCCCGGGGCCGCGGCGTGATTCCATCAGATCGAGAAAGCGATCGAGTCTCTCGGCGATCCGGTCGAGTTTGTCCGACACGTCCGCCGATCGCTCGTAGCCGGGCTGGTCTTCCGACGCCGTCACGACGTTCATCCGATCGACGATGCCGAGCAATCCGAGGCCGCAAACGGCCGCCCCCAACCACTTCCATACGCTGTTCATACATGGCTCCTTTGGCTCTGAATGTCCTGCGAACGCCGCTGGTTCGGCGTATGCTGTGCAGTGGAATGAACGGCACTGCTGCGGAAAAGTTTCGCGACCCTTCCCTCGTCGACTTTGGCACGGGGATTCCCGGCCATTTCGCCGCATCCGGCCGCCGGCTCGAATGCCTCGGTGGCGTGCTGGTGGACCGTCCGCTCGCCGCCCCGGATCTGCCGCACTGCCGCCACCCGGGTCGGTGGCGCGACGCGGCGGCTGTGTTTCATGAAGACGCAGCGGGCGGCAGCCGAGGCCGCTGGGAATACCGCCGCCCGTTGCCCGACTCGTGGCAGGTGCGCGTGCAACTGGGCGATTCACCCGGCGCGGCAGCGCTCGTGCTCGAGGTGCGGCCCGCCCCCTCGGGGCAGGTGGGCATATTTCTCGAACAGGTGCCGCAGTGGCAATGGCTCGCGGCCACAGCGCGGCCCGGCATGCGGGCGCTTTCGCTCTTCGCTCACTCAGGCGCCGCCACGCTCGCGCTCGCCGCCGCCGGCGCGGAGGTGGTTCACGTCGATGCCTCCAAGCAGGCGACGGCGCTGGCCCGGCGGAATGCCGCCGCGTCGGGCCTGGACCAGAAGCCGATTCGCTGGCTCTGCGAAGACGCGCAGACATTCGTGGCGCGGGAGGTGCGGCGCGGGGCCGCCTACGATGCGATCGTGCTCGATCCGCCATCGTGGGGTCACGGCCCCAAGGGCCAGGCCTTCTCGATCGCCCGCGACCTCCAGCCACTCCTGGCCGACCTTGCGAAACTGCTCGGCGACGCGCCGCAGGGGCCGATCCTGCTCACGTGCCACTCGCCCCGCTGGCATCACCGCCACCTGCACGACACACTGGGGGAGGCATGTGGCCTCGACGGCTGCGAGTCGGGCCGGCTCGCCTGCACCGACGCCTCCGGCCGCACACTCGCACTGGGCGACTACGCCCGCCACTTCCGCCCATGACGCTCCCGCACGAAACGATCACGAGCCCGTCGAACCCGCGGGTGCGGGAGGCGGCCCGGCTGCGCGAGGCCGACGCCCGCCGCGCCACGGGGCTCGCGGTCGTGGATGGCCGCCGCGAGCTCTCCCGCGCCGCGGCGGCGGGCGTGGAGATCGTGGAAGTGTTTCTCGACGCCGATGCGCCGAGCGATCCTGCCCGCGACGCCTGGCTCGCGCCGCTCGCCGCGCGCGGCACGCGGGTGACCGCGCTGGCCAGCCGCGCCTTCGAGAAGATCGCGTTCGGCAGCCGCAACGAGGGGCTCGTGGGCGTGGTGCGGTTTGCGGCGCGGCCACTCGATGTTTTTCACGTCACCGCCGACCGTCCCGTCCTCGTCGTCGAGGGCGTGGAGAAGCCCGGCAACTTGGGCGCGGTCCTGCGCACGGCAGACGCCGCGGGCATCGCCGGGGTGATCGCCAGCGGCGCGGGCACCGATCCCGCCAACCCGGCCGCGATCCGCGCGAGCCTCGGCACCGTCTTCACCGTCCCGCTCGCGGTGACGACGTCCGCCGCCGCGATCGAGTGGTGTGGCCGGCACGGGCGCCGCGTGATCGCGGCGATGCCCGACGGCACACTCCTCTGGCACAAGGCGCGGCTCGCCGGCGCGACGGCGATCGTGCTCGGCAGCGAGGCGCGTGGGCTTTCGCCGGCGTGGCAGGTTGCCGCCGATGCCGGCCAGATCTCGCTCGACACCGTCCGCCTCCCGATGCTGGGCATCGCCGACAGCCTCAACGTCTCGGCGACGGCCGCGATCCTGGCCTACGAGGCCCTCCGTCAGATGGACATGCCATGACCGATGCTCCCGACATCTTCGACACGCTCGCCACAACGGCCGCCGATGGCGCGCCGTCCATGTTCGCAGCGCTTGCCCAATCGCTCACGGCCCGCCACCGTTGGCATGCGCTCTTCGATCTGCGGCTTCTCGAGGCCCGCGCGGCGCTCGGCCTGCCGCTGACCGGTGACATCGGGGCGATCGACGAACAGACCCGCGGGCGGCTCGACGAACGATCGCTCGCCGCCTGCCGCGAGGCGGGCTGGCCGCTCCTCGAGGAAGGGCACGTGGCGGCCGGCTGGATGTATCTGCGCGCCGCCGCCGAGCCGGCCGCGGTGTCGCACAAGCTGGCGGAACTGGCCAGTGCGCCGAGCGCCGATGAAGAGGCCGCGGCCACCCGGCTCCAGGAGATCGTGCAGATCGCGCTCTGGGAGGGGCTCGATCCGTCGCTTGGCATCCGGCTCGTGCTCGAATCACAGGGCACCTGCAATTCGATCACCGCCTACGAGCAGGCCATCTCGCGGCTGCCGGCGGCGGGGCAGCGGCAGCCCGCGGGCGTGCTCGTGGAGCACCTCCATCGCGAGCTCTTCCATTCGCTGGCAGCCGACCTCGAACGCCGCGGCCTCGTGCCCCGCGAGACGATCGCCGCGACGGCATCGATCGTGGGCCTCCTCGACGCCGCGGGGGGCCTGCACGACGACCCACACTTTCACATCGATGTCTCGCACCTGCAGTCGGTGCTCAGGATCGCGCGGGTCTGCACCGAGCGGTCCGTGATCGAAAAGGCCTGGGAACTCGCGGTCTATGCCTGCCGGCTGCCGGACGAGGTGACGTATCCAGGCGAACCACCGTTTGAAAACGTGGGCGAGTCCTCGCGGCTTTTCTACGCGGCGCAGCTGGGCCGCGATGTGGACGACGCGCTGCGGTATTTTCGCAAGGCGGCGGCGCTGGCCCGCGTGGAGGATGCCGGCACGCTGCCGGCCGACACGCTCGTCTATCTGCTCTGGCGGCTCGATCGGCCCGCGGAGGCGCTGCATGCGGCGCTCGAGCGGCCGACCGACCAGGGCATGCCGAGCGTCATGCAGGCCATCGGCATGCTGCCTTCGCTCGTCGATCTCGCCGTGGCCGGCAACGCCATCGACGTGCTCCGCGAGGCCTGCCGGAAACGCGGCGACGAGATCACGTTCGCCGCGACCTACGCAGCCGATCAACGCACGCGGAACTGATATTCACCGCGTAGGCACGCCGGCCGCGTGTCGTAGCCGACCTGCTCGGCCGTCATGAAGCCGCGACCGGGCGGCAGCTGCCAGGGGGTGAGCATATCGGGCCCCTGTGTCACGCCATTGCAGCTCCGCCAGCGGTTGCAGGCGTCGCATGGATCGGGGCAGCTCGGCTCGTGCTTCTCGCCGCAGTAGCGCGGGCCGCAGCCCGTGTTGCCATAGGGCATGCCGCCATGCCCCGGCGCACAGGTGCGGCAATGAAACGCCTCGCCGGCCACGGCAGGAGCGGCAGCCAGCACGAGCGCGACGACACAGGCTCTGACGAACGAACGCATCATGCCTACGGTATCGGTCGCAGGCCGGCTGCGGGCGGCGCGACGACGCAATCGCAGGCCTTTTTCTGCGCAGCTTACCCAGGCTTCCGCTGCCGCACTCGTTCGAAGAGGCGGAGATACTCGCGGGCGCTCGAATCCCACGACCAGTCCTGGGCCATCACCTGCCGCACGAGGCCGTTCCAGAGTTCGGCGTTCGCATGGGCCTCGAGCGCTCGCGCGAGAGCGTGCTCGAGCGCGAGCGCGTCGAACGCCTCGAAGACGAAGCCGCTGGCCGTGCCGTTGCGGAGCGTCTCGCGCGTGCTATCGACGACGGTATCGACGAGGCCGCCGGTGGCCCGCACGACGGGGATCGTGCCGTAGCGCATGGCATAGAGCTGCGTGAGGCCGCACGGTTCGAAGCGGCTGGGCACGAGCGCGATGTCGGCGGCCGCCTGCACGAGGTGGGCGAGCCCCTCATCGAACCCGATGACCACGTCGATCGTGCCGGGGAACGACGCCGCCACCCGCCGCAGCGCCTCCTCCGTGCCGTTGTTGCCGGTGCCGAGAATCACGAAGTGCGCCCGCCCGCTGCCGGCCATGCGGCCGAGCAGCTCGATCACGAGCTCGATCCCCTTCTGCTCGACGAGCCTGCCCACGAGCGCGACGAGCGGCCGGGCATCGGGGGCGGCGCGTCCCAGCCGCGCCGCGAGCGCGACGCGGGCCGCATACTTGCCGTCGCGGAAGTCGGTGGCGGTGTAGGGCCGCGGAATGTGCGGGTCGGCCGCGGGGTTCCACACCGCGGTGTCGATGCCGTTGACGATGCCGGCGAGCGCGTCGCTCCGCGCGGCCAACACGCCCTCCAAACCGCAGCCGCCCGGATCCTTTTGGATCTCGCGGGCATAGGTGGGGCTCACGGTCGTGATCTCGTCGGCGAAGACGAGCCCCGTCTTCAGCAGGTTGAGCTGCCCGTAAAACTCCATCTGCTGCCAGTTGAAGTATTTCCAGTCGAGGCCGGTGAGCAGCATGTCCCAATGCCAGAAGAGCCCCTGGTAGGCCATGTTGTGGATCGTCATCACGGTGCGGGCCTGATTGAGCATCGGCCACGATTGGTACAGCAGCTTCTGGTAGGCGGGCACGAGGCCGGTCTGCCAATCGTGGCAGTGGATGATGTCGAAGGGACGGTCCTGCCGGCCGCCGATCTCGAGCGCCGCCCGCGAGAAGAAGATGAATCGCTCGGCGTTGTCGGCATAGTCTTCGGCGCCGCCATAGAGCGTGGGGCGGTCGAAGCAGGCGTCGTTGCCGACAAGCAGCACCGTGGCCTGCGATCCCGGCAGACGGCTCCTGAGCACCCGAGCGGTCAGCCGCCGCGCCCCGATCGGCACGTCGAACGTCATGTCGGTCGACTCGATCGGGATCCCCTTCGAGAAGACCTCGCGATAGGCGGGGATCACGAGCGTGACGTCGCAGCCCAGCCGGGCAAGCGCGCCGGGCAGCGCGCCGGCCACGTCGGCCAATCCGCCCGTCTTGGCGTATGGCGCCGCCTCACTGGCGACCAACAAAACACGCATTGGCTTCGCTTCCCTTGCTCGCGCCAAGACATCCTGCAACCGCCATACTATAACGCAGTGACTCCGCCACCATGAGCCCGCTCGTCAACCCCGCCGCGCTGTTTCGCTTTCGCCTGCCCTGCCGGCAGCGCAAGAAGCTCTGGCCGCCATCGGCTTGGGATCTCGACGACTCCTGCCGGCTGCCGGGGCTCGCGCCCATGGCAAACGTGCCCGACGTGATGACGCTCTCCATGGCCTGGAACGAAGACGGCCTCGGCGTGCGGGCGGTGGCCCGCGGCGTCGGCAACGCCCGCTGGTGCCACCCGACGAAGCCGGAGGATAGCGACGGCCTCCACCTCTGGATCGCGACGCGGCCGACGGGCGAAAGCCACCGGGCCGGCCGCTACTGCCGACGGCTCGCGCTGTTGCCGACGGGCGGTGGCCGCAATGCCGACAAGCCGATCGCCGTGCCCGGCTTGATTCCGCGCACAAGCGAGGTCCCCGCGGAACTCCCCGAGGGCTCGATCCCGATCGAGAGCCGGCTCTCCACCGACGGCTGGCAGATCGACGCCTTCATCTCGGCCGCCGCGCTTCCCGGCTGGGACCCGCTCGAAATCCCCCGCCTCGGCTTCTTCGCCGCGCTCATCGACCGCCGGCTCGGCCGCGTGCCGTTCTGCGCGCCACCCGAGTTTCCCTGGGAGAGCGATCCGACAACCTGGGCGGAACTGGACCTCTCGTAGTGGGCGTCGCTCACTCCCGAAACGGCTCGATTTCGAGGCGGGCAGGCGGCAGGCTGCCGAGGAAGACGCGGCCGTAGGGTTTCGTGAGCATCCGCGGGTCGAGAATCACCACGGCGCCTCTGTCGGTATGCGAGCGGATGAGTCGGCCGAAGCCCTGCTTGAGTTTCAGCACCGCCTCCGGCAGCTGATACTCCGCAAAGGGATTGCCGCCGGCGGCCTTGATCGCCTCGATCCGCGCGGCGACGAGCGGCCGATCGGGCACGGCGAAGGGCAGCTTCGTGATGATCACGTTGACGAGCTGGTCTCCCGGCAGGTCGATGCCCTGCCAGAAGCCGTCGGTGCCGAGCAGCACGCTCGCCGGGCCTTCCTTGAAGTCGGCCAGCATCTGCGAGCGATTGAGGCCGTCGGCCTGGCTCACGAGGCGATAGTTTTTTCGCGCGCAGAAGCCCGCGAGATCGGCCGATGCCTTCGCCAGCGAGGCGATGCTCGTGAAGAGCACCATCGCCCGCCCCTCGGTGCGGTCCACGTAGCGCTTGATCATCTCCACAACGGCGCGGTCGTAGGCCTCGCGGTTGGCCGGGTCGGGAAGCCGATCGACGAGGATCAGCTCCGCCTGCCGCGGATAATCGAACGGGCTGCCGAGCCGCTTCGACTTCGCCTCGCGGAGGCCGAGCCGGCCGCGCAGGTAGGCAAACGGGTCGCCCGCCGCTTCGGCCTCCATATCTTCGTCGCGTTCGCCGCCGATCGCGAGCGTGGCGCTGGCAAGCACGACCGTCCCCACCCGGTCGAAGAGCTCCCGCTTGAGCGTCGCCCCCACGTCGATCGGCGCGCTCGAGAGCCGCAGCCGTTCGCGGCCGCGCCGGCTGCGATGGGCCTCCACCCACCACACGCTCCCCGGCTGCCCCTGCTCGAGCCAGAGGCGGAGGCTGCCGGCGACCGTCGTGAGCCGATCGGCGAGCGAATGGAAATCGTGCCGCTCCGCCTCGTTTGAAACGCCGTCGCCGGCGGTCCGGAGCTTGCGAGCGAGCCCGAGCAACACGTCGCCGAGCGTGTCGGGAACGAGCCGCGGCGCGGCGATCCGCCAGGGACCGTCGCCCCGTTCTCCCACGGCACCCAGTTCCCCGACGGCCGCCCGCACGCCCGCGAAGAAATCCTCCGCCGCCCGCCGGCATCGCAACACGTCGTGCTCGAGATCGGGCATCCGATAATGCACGAGCAGGCCGCGGTGCGTCCGCTCGTTGTAGAGCTTCGCAAGGATGCGGTCGACCGTGCTGCTCGAGAGGCCCACGCCGAGGTGCTCCCCCGCCACGCTCTCCACCGTGTGGGCCTCGTCGAAGATGACGATGTCGTAGTCAGGCAGCAGGCTCGCGCCGCCGCCGCGCAGCGCCAGGTCGGAAAAGAAGAGGGCGTGATTGACCACGAGCACCTGCGCATGGTGCATCCGGCGGCGGGCGGCGTAGTAGAAGCACTGGTGATGGGTGGGGCATGCGCGGCCCATGCAGTTACCCGAGTCGCTCTGCACCTCGTCCCAGACCGCGTCTGTCGGCGCGAAGGAGAGATCGGCCAGCGACCCGTCGCCCGTCCGCCGCGCCCATGAATGCAGCTCCCGCAGCTCCGCGAGTTCCTCGTCCTCCTTGAAGAGGCTGCCCGATCGCTCGAGCGCGAGCGCCAGCCGCCGCAGGCTCACGTAGTTGCCGCGGCCCTTCACGAGCACCGCCGAAAACTCCCGCGGCATGACCGAGGCCACGAGCGGAATGTCTTTCTTGATGAGTTGCTCCTGCAGCGCGATCGTGTGCGTGGAGATCACGACCCGCCGCGTGCGCCGCGCGGAAGCCGCGATGGTGGCGGGCTCGTCGCGGTCGTAATCCCAGCCGTCTTCCACGGCGGCGTCGGCCGGCGCGGGAGATTCGACCTGGTCCGCCGTCGCTGCCAGCACCGCCGGCACGAGATAGGCGAGGCTCTTGCCGACACCCGTCCCGGCCTCGACGACCACGTGCTTCCGCTCCGCGATCGCCTCCGTGATCAGCCGCGCCATCTCGAGCTGCTGCGGACGCGGCTCCCAGCCTGCCAGCCGCGCCGAAAGCCGACCACCGAGCGCCAGAAAATCGTCGGGGGTGGTCATGAGGGCACAGTGTAACGCCTGCCGGATGGATTTTTGACGGCCTCCAAGTACAAGTAGATGGCGCTTCCACCCACGGAAAGGACCGGGCCCGTGTCACAGCATTCCGAACCGCAGCAGGCGTCGCAGAAGGCTTGGGGGGGCGTGTTCCGCGAGCCCACCGACAAGCGGGTCGAGGCGTTTTCCGAGAGTGTGTCGTTTGACCGGCGGCTCGCCGACGACGACATCGACGGCTCGATCGCCCATGCGCGGATGCTCGCCGCCTGCGGGCTCATGACGGCCGCCGAGGCTGACGCGATCGCCGTGGCGCTCGAGGAGATCCGCCGGGAGATCACGGCGGGCCGTTTTGAGTTCACGGTCTCGAAGGAAGACATCCATCTCCACATCGAGTCGGCGCTCACGGCGCGGCTTGGCGACGCCGGCCGGAAACTGCACACGGCGCGGAGCCGCAACGACCAGGTCGCGACCGACCTCCGGCTCTACTGCCGGCGGGCGATCGACCGGATCGACCACGGGCTGCTCGAATTGCAGCGGGCCTTCCTCGGCTTCGCCGAGCGCGAGCAAGGATTCGTGATCCCGGGCTACACACACCTGCGGCGGGCGCAGCCGGTCCTCGCGTCGCATCAGCTGCTCTCCTGGTGCGAGAAACTTCAGCGCGACCGTGACCGGCTCGCCGACTGCCGCCGGCGCACCAACATCCTGCCGCTCGGATCGGGAGCGCTCGCCGGATCGAGCCTGCCCATCGACCGCGAGCGGGTGCGGGAATCGCTCGGCTTCGAAGGCGTCGCCGCCAACAGCCTCGACGGCGCCAGCGATCGCGACTTCGTCTGCGAACTGGCGTTCGTGATCGCGCTCTGCGCAGTCCACCTCTCGCAGTGGGCGGAGGAATGGACCATCTACAGCACGCAGGAATTCGGGTTTCTGGTGCTCCCTGAGGGATTCTGCACCGGCAGCTCGATCATGCCGCAGAAGATCAATCCCGACGTGCTGGAGCTCGTCCGCGGCAAGAGTGCGCGGACGATCGGCAACGTGCAGTCGCTGCTCGTGCTGCTCAAGGGGCTGCCGACCGCCTACAACCGAGATCTCCAGGAAGACAAGGAAGCGATCTTCGACTCGATCGACACGATCGAGGCCGTGCTCGGCGTGGCTGCGCCGCTCGTGGCCGGCACGACGTTCGACCGGGCGCGGATCACCGCGACGATCGAGCGGGGGCATCTCGACGCCACCAGCCTCATGGAGGCGCTCATCGCCGCGGGAGTGCCGCAGCGCACCGCCCACGAGACGGTCGGCCGGCTCGTGCGGCTGGCGATGGCAAAGGGGGCGAGCCTGGCGGACCTTTCCGATGAGGAATGCCTGCAGGAATATGCCGGCTGGAACGCCTCGTTCCGCGGCGCCCTGGGGGCCTCCCGGGCGGTGGAGCGGATGACGAGTTTCGGCTCGACCGCGCCGGCCCGGGTTGCCGACCAAATGGCGGTATGGCAGCGCCGCTTGGCATAGGCAGGGCCCTCATCGGGATCATCGGCATCCTCGCGATGGCCTGCGCCGTCGCCTACGGTGATGAGTCGCTCGCGCAGGCTATCGAAGACCTGCGCAGCGATTCACCTCGGGCACGGCTCGCCGCAACCGAGCAGCTCGGCCGGACCGGCCTCGACGCGCTGCCGGCGTTCATCGATCTCCTGCAATCGACCGATCCGGAGGGAGCACGGGCTCGCAACATCGCGCGGGGGCTCGTCCGCAATCTCGGCAGCGATGCCCGGCGGGTGCTCGTGGCCTGGCTCGGCTCGCCCGACATCGACCACTGGGCCGGCGTGATCACGGCGCTCGATGCGCTCGAGGACGACGAGGCCATGGAGTTTTTCCTCGCCCCGGCGGTCGCGGAGGGCGTGCCGCCGCTCGCCCGCTCGCGGGCGCTCGTCGCACTCGAGCATCATGCAGAGCGGTCTGGCCAGGGCGACGCGTGGCAGCCGCCCACGCGTGGCGAAGCGATCTCGCTCTTGTCCAAGCGGCTCGATCAGGTGCTCGCCCCGCCGCCCTATTCGCTTCACGGCGGCGCCCGGCATGCGATCGCGCGAGACGATGTCGCCCGCTACCACGAGGCCGACAACATCGCGGCCCGCGATCGCGAGGCCGCCCATCTGGCCAGAGACCTCGCAGCGCTCGGCGTCAGCGAGCCGCATGCCGTGCGGCTCGTTTTGCTTGCGCAACTCGAGGCGACCCGGGCCCAGCCCAAGCCGGCCACGACCGAGGAACGGCTTGCGTCGCTCGAAGGGCCAAACGGCATCGACATCGAGGCGATCGCCGATGTGCTCGACCTGGCCGTCGTACGCGGCATGTTTCCCGCGGCGGCGGCCGCGGCCGAGGCGCTCTCCCTCGCCGCGCAGCAGGCCGGAAAGCCGCCGGCCGAGACAGTCGCGCTGCCGCCGGTCGCCCGCGCTGCCCTCGTGCGGGCGCTCGCCGTCCCGGATTTCGCGCTCCAGTTTGCGGCGGCCCGCACGCTCGCCCTCGCGGGGTGCGACCCGCCCTATCCCGGCGCGAGCCGCGTGATCGAGGTGCTCCGGCATGCTGCCACGTCCACCGGCGTCGACCGAGTCGTCGTCGCCCACCACGAGGCCGCGATCGCCGCGGAGCTTGCCACCAAATGCTCGCGGTTCGGCTATCAGCCGCTCATCGCCTCCACCGGCCGCGAAGCCTTTGCACTCGCACAGAAGGGCCGCGACGTGGTGCTCGTGATCCTCGGCGCGCGAATCAACCATCCTTCGGCCTACGAGACCGCGCAGTTCATCCAGCAGCAGCCCTTCGGCGACATCCCGCCGATCCTCGTCGTGATCGACCCGCTCGACGACGACCCGCGCGGCCGGTTTCTCACGCGGCGGATCGGGTCATTTGCAGGGCTCGAATGCGTGGCGCTCGTCGATCGGCTCGACAGTTTTTTCGAGCCGGTGGTGGATCCGCAGACGCAGGCCGTGGTGAGCCCGCCCCGGTTTCCGGAGACGCTCGCCCACCTCGCCGGCCCGCAGGCCGTCGATGCGAAGGCCCGCGCCGGCCGTGCTGCGGAGCGGCTCGAGCAGGCGAGGCAGGCGGCGGCGCTCCTGGAAGTGCTCGCCTGCAGGGGCTGGGACGTGCCAAATCCCCAACGTTACAATCGAATGCGACTCGCATCCCCCCCTTCCGACGACGCCGACCCCGTCGCTCCGCCCGCTGATGCTGCGCTCCCCCGCCCAACCCGCTGACGACGGCAGCCCGCCGATCAAGGGGCTGATCGGTGCGGGCGCGGCGATGCGGGAGGTCTACGCGATGACGCGGAAGGTGGCCGTGTCAAATGCCTCGGTGCTGCTCGTCGGCGAGACCGGCACCGGCAAGGAGCTCATCGCCAAGGCGATCCACGAGCTCTCGCCCCGCGGCACTGGCCCCTTCGTGCGGGTCAACTGCGGCGCGCTCTCCGAGAGCCTGCTCGAAAGCGAGCTCTTCGGCCACGTCCGCGGCTCGTTCACCGGGGCCGTCGCCAATCGCGCCGGCCGCTTCGAGGCCGCCCACACCGGCACGATCTTCCTCGACGAGATCAATTCGACGACGCCGAAGCTCCAGGTCAAGCTCCTCCGCGTCTTGCAGGAGCGGGAGTTCGAGCGGGTGGGCGACACCGAGACGATCCGCGTCGACACGCGGGTGATCGCGGCGAGCAATCGCGAACTGCTCGACGAGGTGGCGAAGGAAAACTTCCGCGAGGATCTCTACTACCGCCTCAACGTGGTCCCGATCTACCTGCCGCCGCTGCGGGCCCGCCGCGAAGACATCCCGCAGCTCGTCAGCCACTTCCTCGAGATCTACAACGAGGCCAATGACCGGTACGTCGTCCACATTCACAAGGACGCCATGGAGTCGCTCGCCCGATACCACTGGCCGGGCAACGTGCGCGAGCTGCAAAATGTCGTCGAGCGGTGCGTGGTGATGGCGCCCGGCGACGAGCTGACGCTCGACCTCCTGCCGCCGGCGATGCGGGGGGACCGGCCGGCCGTGTCGGTGCCCGGCCGCGGCGGCGATCTCGACAGCCTCGCGCGGGAGCTCGTCGAACAGGGCATGACGACGGCCACGCCCGACGACGAGAATCTCTTCGATCGGATCGTGAGCCGCGTGGAGCGGGAGCTCATCTCGCAGATGCTCGCCGCCTGCGACGGCGTGCAGCTGAAAGCCGCCGCCCGCCTGGGCATCAACCGCAACACGCTCCGCAAAAAACTCCTCGAGCACGGCCTCGAAGAGTAGGACAGGCTTCAGCCTGTCATGCCCTCGCCTACCGCCAAACCGTACGACAGGCCTCTGTGCCTGTCTCTCAGCCGCCCTTCTCCGTCATCTCGCGGGCGTGATAACTCGACCGCACGAGCGGGCCCGATGCCACCTTCTTGAATCCCATCGAGCGGGCGAGCCCGCCCAGCTCGTCGAATTCCTCCGGCGGCACATACCGCTCGACCGGCAGCGAGTCGAGCGTGGGCTGGAGATACTGGCCGAGCGTGAGGAAATCGACGCCGTGCTCGAGCAGATCGGCGAAGACATCGAGCAGTTCGTCCCGCGTCTCGCCGAGCCCCAGCATCAGGCCGCTCTTCGTCTTCACATCGGGTGAGCACTTCTTCGCGTCGGCGAGTAGTTGCAGCGTCCACGAATAGACGCTCTTGCGCCCGCGGACGGTGCGGTAGAGCCGCGGCACCGTCTCGGTGTTGTGGTTGAAGACGTCGGGCTTCGATTCCATCAGCCGGTCGAGGGCCCCCTCCTTGCCGATAAAATCGGGCACGAGCACCTCGATCGCCGCGCCGGTGGCGGCCCGCACCGCCTCGACCGTGCGGCGGAAGTGGTCGGCGCCGCCGTCGGGGAGATCATCGCGGGTCACGCTCGTGATCACGACATGCTTCAATCCGAGCCGCTTCGCCGCCTCGGCCACCCGTTCCGGCTCGTCGTGCTCGAGTTCCTCGGTCTTGCCCTTCGGCACGGAGCAGAATCCGCAGGGCCGCGTGCAGACATTGCCGAGGATCATGAACGTGGCGGTGCGCGACGACCAGCATTCGAGCCGGTTGGGGCACTTGGCCGACGAGCAGACGGTCTCGAGGCCGAGTTCGGCGATCAGGTGCGCCGTTTCGGCATGGCCGCCGCCGGGCGCGAGGTTTTGCCGCAGCCAGGGGGGCAGCCGCCGGGATTGTGGCGGCACGGTGGCCGCGGCCGGGGCGCCCGCATCGATGATCGGCAGGGAGATGAGCGGCGAAGGAACACTACTATCCGACACGGCTGGCAAACTCCGGATGGCCGGGCCCGGCGCCGCGGAGGGGCACCGGAAAGCCCGACTGGATGTGTGACTGCGGAAACGCGAAGGCGTCGACCATCTGTTGCACGATCGCCGACCGGGCGTCCTGCAGGCGAACCTTCCGCTGCACGTCGGCCTCGATCGAACTCATCGTCGCCCCCATGGTACGCGATCCCGGGCCGGCGGCGACGGGCACGGTCCGCACGCGGTGAAAAAGCTCAACCGCCGGCTGCACGTTCAAAAACCCGCCGTGCCAGACGACGCCGCGGCGCACGGCCACGCCCATCGCCGCCAAGAGCCCCGAGCGGCCGAAGATGCCATGCGCCCGCGAGTCGCGCGCGGCGCCGCACCGCACCGCCCGCACGGCCCCCTCGAGCGCGGACTCGAAGCGTTCGAGATACGGCCCGACGTCATAGGACGTGAGCCCGAGGTCTTCGAGTTTTGCAAAGAGCGCGATGCCGACCTGCCCCGGCCCGTGCAGCACCGCCCCGCCACCGCGGCCGACGAACCGGATCACGAGCTGCCGCGCCCGCAGTTCATCGTCAGTGAGATCGACGTCGGTCCGCGAGCCGAGCCGGCCGATCGTGATCACGGGCTCGAGTTCGTAGAGCACGAGCGTGGGCGACCGCCCACCGGGCTCCGCGACTTCATAGGCAAGCCGCTCGGCCATCGCCCAGTAGGCATCGAGCCCGATCGGTCCCGCCAGCCAGACTGAAAGCGACCGCCGCGGGAGAAGATGAACTGATGGCATACGGTGTTTGTATTCCGGCAAACAGCCTGAATGAGTGACAGGCTAAAGCGTGTTTCAGTGGCAGGCTGAAGCCCATGTTATCCGGTGAGGGCGGCGTGGAGGGCTTCCCAGGGCAGTGGCACCCAGGGCACGGCGTCGGGGAGCGTGCCCAATCGCAATTGCTGCGGCGGGCCCGCGTCGGCTCGCTCGAGCGCGCGATCGACCGCGACTCCAAGCCGCTCGAGCCAGTCGGGCACCTCGACTCCCGAGCCACTCGCCAACCCAAGGAAGGCCTCGGACCGCTCCTCGAGCCGCCCGCCCGCCCCGGCAGGCTCACCCATGACGAGTTCCGACACAGCCGGATCGACGAGCGCCTCGAGTTCATCCTGCTCGAGCGCCGCCGTGAATGGCCGGCGCACGCGGTCGGCCACGCTCGCCAGCCGCACGCCCCAGAAGCCCTCGAGCTTCTCGAGCCGCGCGGCGAGGTCTGCAGCCGTCTCCTTCGTTTCGTCGCGCATCCTTCCCCGCCAGGCCTCGGCCGCCTCGCGCTCGCCGCGCCGCGCAAGCACGCGATGGGCCATGTTCACCGGCCGCAGCGTCCAGGCGATCCGGTCATGCTCGGCCTTGATCCGCAGGAAGTCGAGCAGCACGTGGAGGTTCTCGCCGCGGTCGGATTGGGTCGTCGTCGAGTTCCAGTCGCGATACTCCCCGTGGTTCTCCGCGATGCTTTCGAGCACGAACCGCAGCCGTCCCGCCGCCTGCCTGATCGGCAGCACGCCGCTCTCGAGCTCCTCGATGAGCTTCGCGGGATGCCGCGGGGGGCTGCCCTCGAGATCGACGTCGGCTTCCATGCCGTGGCGCTCGACGAGTTGCTCGAGAAAGTGCTTCACGCCGCCGCGCAGAATCCCGCGCAGCGACGGCGGCGCGAGCAGGTGCTGGGTGAAGAGACCGGAGCCGTAGCGTTCGATGAATTCCTTCACCACGGCGAAGGCCTTCGGCTCGCGCACCCGCTCGAGCACCGAAAGCCGCAACTGCCGCGCGTGGGTCATCCAGGTGTCGAGCAGCTTCGGCACGAGGAGCGCCAGGCCGTCGAGAATCCGCTGGGTGACGACCGCGCGATCAGGGTGGCTGCCGTCGGGCCCGGGCAGTTCCGCACTCTCCACGATCCGCTCGACGAGCGACGACGTCGCCGCCTCGAACACACGGTCGAATTCGCTCACGCTCGCCGCGCCGGCCGGCCGCTTGCTTTCGAGCGCCTTGGCGAGATGCACGACGCCCGACGTCTCGGCGACGAGCCCGAGCCGCGGCAGACAGGCCGCCAGCCGCTCGAGCAATCGCTCGCGGCTCCGCGCCCGCACGATGCGGATCGGCTTGCCGCCCCGCGAGAGCGGCACATAGAGCACCGGCCTGCCGACGAGCCGACTGCGCACCGCCTCGAGGGCCGCGCCCGCAGCGTCGGGCCGGCCTTCGAGCATCGCTGCGAAGAGCCGGCCCACGCTCCCCTTCGCCGACGCCTTCTGGAACATGGCTTCGTCGCGGCCCACGTGCAGCCGCGCCGCGAGGATCCAGAGCGTTTCGGTCGCCTGCACCGCAGCGTCGATGAGCCGCTCCGCCGCCGCATCGCGCTGCCAGCGGAGGCGGTCGTATTCGGCCGGCGGCATCCCCGGCGGCGGCACCGCATCGGCCGCCGCGATGATGCCCGCGGCCTTTACCATCGAGCGGCGCAGCCGCCGCAGTGTGTGCCGCCAGCCGATCACCGAATCGATCTCGGCACGCGGCGGTGTGGTGCCATGGGCGACGTCGCTTGCGCACATCGCCGTCACGGCATGCCGCAGAAGCCGACAGACACCGGCGAGAAACTCCGCGGCCCGCTCCACCTCGCCGATGCTTCCCGAGGCCGTCGCGCCGGGCATGTCGACATCCAGCATGCCCCCTTCGTTGCCATCGTCCGCGGAATCCCGCCAGACCATCGATTCGTAGGCGGCCGCCACCCGCTCCTCGCCACTGGCCTGGTCGTCGTCTTGTTCGTTGTCTTCGCCGAGCAGGTCGTCGTGCGAGCCGACGCGTCGGCCGTCCGCTCCGCGCTCGCTGGCCACCCGCTCGATGCAGTCGGCGACGGCCGTGGTGTTGGCATCGACGAGTTCGAGAAAGCGGCGCACTCGCGCACGGCCCTCCACACTCCCTTCGGCGACGGCCCTGGCGGTCCAGCGGACGGCGGCGGCCAGCCAGTCGGCGCCCGACCGCTCGATCGCCGTGCCCTCGAGCAGCGACGCCCAATGGACGAGCAGCCCCATGGCGCCATCGAGATCTCCTTCGCTCAAGAGCGCGTCGGCCGCCTGGGCATGGCTCTCGGGCGAAGAAAACGCTGAGACTTCCTTCCTCCAAAAGGCCGGCGGCGGGGTCGTCTCGACGATCTGCCGCCGCCGCTCGAGCGCGCGAATCACCTCCCGCGCCGAGTCGAGCAGCTCGCGGCCCGAGAGATGCTGCACGCCCGACACGGTCGTGGTCGCATGGCGATCCCACCAGGTCGCCAGTCGTTCGAGCGCCGCCGCGGATCGAATCGCGTCGGCCGCGGGGCCGTCGAGGCTGCTCGCCTGCCAGACCGCCGCATACCCGGAGAGGATCGATTCCGTCACCGCGACGAGATCATCCACGCGCGGATCGGTGAGGCTCTCGCCCCCCGGCTCGTGAAGCGGAAATTGGCCGCCGAGTCCGAGGATGTTCCAGGGATCGACCGCAGCGCCGCAGCCGACCGCGCGGAAGAGCAGATCGGTGGCGTCGTCGAGCAGGTCGAGGGCGCGGCCCTTGCCGGTGGCCGGGTCGCCATGCCGCAGGCTCTGCTGCGCAGCCACGACCCGGCTCGTGATCCGCGCAAACATCCGGGCGGACGCCGCCGGCACCATGCCCGCCATCCGTTCGGCCCCCTCGGCCCGGCCGAGCCGCGCGAGCACCGCCGCGAGCGCCACGCTCTCCACCTGCCGGGCGCGGCGGCCGGCAAGCAGCGCGTTGATGTGCCGCCGCACGCCGCCGAATGGCTGCCGCAGCCGCTGCATCTCGGCCTCGAGCCGCTGCCGGTGATCGGCGGGAAGCCGGCCGAGCAGCCAGCGATAAAACTCGTCGCGATAGCCGGCGATCCGCGGCAGAAGTTCGGCGAGCGGGAGCGCCGCCTGATGGGCGCCTGGGCCGTGCCCCGACAACCCCGATGCCATCAGCATGACACCGGCGAGCACCGCCGACGATTCGCCGCGCAGTTGCGCCTGCCGCTCGGGTGAGTGGTCGAGCGGCGACGTGGTCGCAGCCTCGGGCCAGGAGAGGATGCCATCGAGCGTGGCCTGCTGCACCACCATCCGCCGGTAGCAGCCGCGGTCGTCGATCCGCGCAGGATCCCAGAGTCCGAAGAGATAGTTGGGGCGGCTCGCTGCGGGATGCAGGAAGTCGAAGGCGCGAGGATCGATCGCCAGTTCCTCGAGGAGCGCGGGATCGAAATCGGCCTGCTGCAGAAGCGCCGGCGGTGCGGCCACCAGAATCTCGATCGCACCCGCCACGAGATCTCGGTAGCGACCGTGCGCGGTGCCCACTCCGGCAACATAGAGCGGGATCGCCCGCACACGCTCGTGCGGATAGGGCTCCGAAAGCCGGCCGTTTTCGAGCACGGCCACGGGCCGCCAGCCGACGTAATCATTGAGCTGCGCGATCGCCTGCCGAACGATGTCAGCCTCGAGTTCGCTGCCGGCCACTGCCTCGTCCCACGGCCCACCGGTGGCGAGCAACGCCTGCGCCGCCGCCATCACGAAAAACGGCCGTTCGATCCCGCCGGGAGGCTGATGCTCGAGGAGGTCGGCATGAAACTCGCGATACGCGGGCAGCAGTCGATCGAATAGAATCCGGAGCACCGCACGGGCCTGGGTCGCATCGCGAAAGGCCGGTTCCGCGGTTTCGAGCGCCGCCAGCCGATCCCGCAGCACCGCTGCAACCCGCACGACCGTATCGGCCCGTTCGACGATCCCCTGCGGCGTGGCCGGCTCGAACGGCGCGGAGAGATCAGACAGTGCCCGCCAGGCGGCCGGGTCAAACGCCCCGGACGAGAAATTCAGATAGCCGAGCACGACGGCGGCCGGATCCGCTGCCCGCGACGACTTGGTTTCCTGCTGCATCGACAGACGAACCCTGGAGACGCTTTTTTGACCGCCGAATCGTAGCATTTTTGCGTGGCCGGATTCCTGAACTATCGTTGGTCGGGCACCCCCTATCCGGCAGGACACGCCATGCACACGCTCCGAAACCTGTTCCTCGGCATGACCTTGGCCATTGTCGCGGCCCGCGCCGGCCAGGCCGACTGCCTCTGCGGAGCTGACTGTCTCCGCGGAACCGTGGCCGACGAGTTCGCAGCCGAACGGGCCGGACTCCAGCGCGAGTGGCTCGTGCAGCTGCCCTTCGATGCCTCGACCTCGCAACTCGAGCACGTCTCCGTCGGCAACGGGCTCGTCGTCGCGCAAACCGGCGATGGCAACGTGCATGCGATTCAGGCGACGGATGGCGGGCCGGGTAGCCCAGGCATCGGCACACTGCTCTGGTCGTTTCCCGCCGGAGGCGGCGGCGGACCGGTGAGCCCGGTGGGCATCGGCACCGACATCGTCGCGGTCGCGCACGACAAGCAACTCTTCGGCATCGAGCGCGGCACGGGGCAGCTGCGCTGGCAGGAGCGATTCGGCATGCTCACGGAAAATGCCCCGGCGGTGTCGGGCAGTTGGGTCTACCAGCCCGTCGGCCCGAGCGGCCTGATGCGGCTGCCGTCCAACCCGTTTCGGCCCGGACCCAAGGCCGAGCTGCCCACCAAGGCCGACGCGAAAGACAAGAAGAAGGCCCGCGCTGCAAAAAAGAAGCAGCGGAAGAAGGATGCGGAGAAAGCTTCCGCGGAAAGCCTCGAACCGATCTCGCTCGACTCCGCAGGCGCCATTCAGAGCCAGCCGCAGGCCTTCAACGGCGGCGTGCTCTGGTGCACCGCCGACGGCACGCTCGTGGCGATCGAGCCGAGCGTTGATGGCTGGCAGCGGAACGAGTTTTATCTCGATCGAGCGCCCGCGGGCCGACCGGTCGCGAAGGATGGCACGATCTTCGCCGCCACGGCGGAAGGCGACCTCGTGCGGATCGACACGGTCGACCTGCCTGGCGGTGGCCTGCGGCTCACCTGGCGTGTGCTGCTCGAATCCAAGCCGGAGGCAGACCTCTTCGTGTCGAATGATCGCGTCGTGGTATCGCTCGGCGAGGACGGACTGGCATGCTATTCAGCCACGACGGGCGAACATGTCTGGAGCACCTGGTTTCCCGGCCGCATCGTCGCCGTCAGCGGCACGCGCGTGTGGATCCTCGACCGCGTGGGCCGCCTCACCGGCATCGACGCCGCCACCGGCGAGCGCCGTGAGCGATTCTGCCTCGGCGATTTCACACTGCCGGTCGTGAACCAGGCGACCGACAGCCTGATCCTCGCGTCGCCCAGCGGGGCGGTCGTGTCGCTCAGGCCGTTCGGCCCTCCGCCCGCGCGGTGAAAAAGGCGACAGGCACAGAGGCCTGTCCTACTTGCCGCGTTGGACTGGGACGCGGGCTTTCGGATCTTGCCGCCAGACTTCCTGCAACAGGGCGTAGAGCGTCTTGTCGATCCGGAAGAGCCGGTGCGGATCCTGGAGGAAGCACTCCGTGGCCACGGCGAAAAACTCGGCCGGGCTCTCGGCGGCGTACTCATCGAACGCCACGCTCCGTCCCTCGTCGAGCGCGTCTTCGAACCGCGCGCGGCAATCGTCGAAGGCGGCGAGCCAGCGCCGGCGGTCGCGGTTCGAAACGAGCGGTGGGATGCCGTCGGCCTCGCCGTCGAGCATGTCGATCGCATGGGCGCACTCGTGGATCACGACCGACCGCGGCCCGTCGAGGAGGCGGCCCCCTTCACGCACCCGCGGCCAGGAGAGCACCATGCTGCCGCCGGTCCAGGTCTCGCCGAGCCGTGGCTCCTGCCATTCGAGTTCGCCGCCCCCATCGAGGGGCGCCGACTTCCTGGCGAGGTAGTCGCCGGGATAGACGAGCACCGATTGCAGCCGCTCGAAAAACTCCCCCGGGAGGCCGAGCGCGAGGATCCCGGCCTGCCCCGCGATCGAGAGCCGGATTTCATCGGTGATCTCGAGTCCGTTGCAGCCCTCGAACCGCTTCTCGGCGAGAAAGACGGCGATCCAGGCCCGCAGCCGCTCGCGCTCGTCATCGTCGAGCCAGGCCATCTGCCGCACGGTGCGGGCGAGGATCTCGTTCCAGGCCGGCGGAAACGGGCGGTCGCGGATCGCCCGGCGCCGACGCTCCCGCAGCCAGCCGAACATCGTCGTGCCTCAGCCGGTCAGGACGGCTTCGAGCCCGGGGGAGGCTGGATCTGGAAGCCATATTCGCCGAGGGCCAACGCCAGCATCACGCAGCCAACGGCGATGGCGATGAACGACAGCACCAGCATCGCCGTGTAGACGTTCACCGGCGGCGGTTTCTGCTGATCGTCTGCCATGCTCGTGTCGCTCGTGCGTCGCTGTGGAGAAACGGATCGCCGCTCAGACCTTCAGCCGCGTGGCCACGCGGTCGCCCGGCTGGATGATGCCCCGCCGAAACTCGGGCACCACGCGGCCCACGCACCGATCCGGCTTCACACTGATCACCTGCACGCGGCCGAGATATTCATCGTCGCGCCAGACCTCGAGGAAGTGGCCCGCCTGCACGCCGTCGTCGCCGCCGAGCGTGACCTCGACCGCGTCGTCGGCCACCGCGGTGACCACGCCGTCGATCGCCGGCACATGGTCGCGGGGCAGGCTCTCGATCGCCAGCCCGTGGTGCTTCAAGAGCTCGCGGGCGTTGGCCACCTGCTTCTCGAGCTGCTTCTTCCGCTCGGTGGCGATCTCGAGAAACGATTCCTTTTCATGGAGGTCGCCAGCGAGCTTCGCGGTGCGATCGACCTGCTCGTCGACCTTCGCCTGCATGCCGCGAATCTGCGAACGCAGGTCGTCGACCGTCTTGGTGACCTTCTCGAGCTCGGCGCGAGTGGCGGTCAGCTCGGTCTGAGCCTGTTCGCGTTCGTTCTCGCGCGATTCTTTCTTCTCGCGCAGGTCCTTGAGCTCCTTGTCTTTCTGCTCGAGGGCCGTCTGGAGCTTCGCCACGATCTGGTCGCGGGACGCTTCCTTCTCAGCCACCCGCTGCGTGAGGGCGTTGATCTGGTTCGTGAGCGTCTCGCGCTCCTTCTTCGCCTCGGTGAGCTGCGCCTTGAAGCCGAGCGGCTTGCCGGCCTGCACCTGATCGGCGGTCCGTTCGATCTCCTCGCGCCAGTTCGTGTGGGTCGAGTAGACCGCGACGGCGAAGCTCATGAACACGAGGCTCATGACGAACACCGCGAAGACGAAGATTTTGCCGATGATATTCATGTCGTTCCTCTCCCCCGCAGACTATCCCTGCATCGGCAGGCCGGTCAACGCATCTCCAGACCGGCTCCTCCGGGCCTTCCGCTCCGCCACCGTCTCGAGCGCGGCGGCCGCCACAACCGCCACACATAACCCGGTCGGCACAGACCCCCACGCCAGCCAGGGGCTCCGGCGGCCGTCGGGCTCGACCTTGGCCCGGATCGTGCCGGTATTGCGGCGGGGCCCTCGGGCAAGCAGCCGTCCGGAACCGTCGATCCAGGCGGAAAACCCGGTGTTGGCCGCGATCACCAGCGGCGTGCGGACCTCGACGGCGCGGAAGATGCCCGCCGCGAGATGCATGTCGAGCTCGCTCGATCCCCAAAACCAGCCGTCATTGGTGAGGTTCACGAGCACGTCGGGCCGGCCGCCGGCCGCCTCGAGATCGAGCACGATCGATCGCACCGCCTCCGGCAGCGCTGTCTCGTAACAGATCGTGGGGGCGACACGGAGCCCTTCGATCGTCACCGCCAGGCAGGTGCGGCCCGCCGTGAGTCCGGCGGGCAGGGGCGTAAGCCGGTAGAGCCAGGGGAAGCGATCGGCAAACGGCACATACTCGCCGAACATGACGGGATACATCTTGTCATAGCGGCCGATCGCATCGCCATCGGCGGCGAGGAAGAGCGCCGAGTTGTAGTGCTCGGCGCCGCCGGCCGCCCGCGGCGTGATCACCTGCCTGTCGAGGCCCACGAGCCAGCGCGTGGCATAGCGCCGTGCGAAGGCGCCGACGGTCGCAAGCCGCTCTGCTTCGAGCACACGGCGGGCGCGGGCTTGCCGCTGGTCGTCTGGCTCTGCCTGCTCGCTTCCCGCCGCCTCGGCCACCACGCTCTCCGGCAGCGTCTCCGCCGGATCGATCTCGAGCAGGCCCCATCGCCACATCGTCTCGGGCCAGACGACGAGGTCGGGCCGCGGTCCGGAGGCCGTGAGCGCCCGCACGGTGAGTTCGTCGTAATGCCGGGCCACCTGCTCGGCCGCGGCCGGATCGTGCTTGAGCTCGGTGTCGATCGAGCCCTGCACCAGCAGGATGTCGAGCGGCCGGCGAGTCGACCGCGGCTCCTCGGCGAGCCGCCAGGCGCCATAGGCCAGCGCGATCGCCGGCAGCCCCACGACCACGGTGGCCGCCCGCCACGCGCCGTATGCGATCGGTGATCGCGGCCGCGCGAGAAGCGCGGCGATGCCGGCGGCCACCGCCATCACGATGCCGCCGACGCCGACGGCGCCACAGAGATCGGCAGCCTGCAGGAGCATGGTCCAGCGCCACTGCGTGTGGCCGAGCGCCGCAAACGTAAAGCCGCCAAGCACCCAGCCGCGCAATTGCTCGCAGCCCATCCACGCGATCGGTGCCGCCAATTCGAGCGGCCACCCGCGACGGTGCACGAGCCGCCGTGCGACCCAGATGAAAAGCGGCAGATAGGCGGCGAGATAGGCGGACAGCGCGACCCAGCCGATCGACGTGGCCGGATGCGGCAGCCGCAGCCAGTGGATCGCCAGAAGCCAGTGCAGGAAGCCGGCGGCCCACAACACCATCCACGGACGCCTCCCGTCGAGCGCATCCCGCTGCACGATCCAGAGCCAGGGGAGCGGCGCCAGCCACGCGAGCATCCAGAGATCTGCCGGCGGCTGCACGAGAAACATCGCGATCGCGCCGATGAAGGCGAGCGTGCTCGAGCGAAGGCTCATCGATCGCTCCCGTGCATGGCTTCCAGCGGCATGAACTCGGCGATCGTCATCCCGGCGACCACCCGCGCATCCTCGTCCACCAACTGCCGCACGAGCCGGCCGGTGACCGGCGCCTCGAGATCGACCGTTGCGCCTCCCCAGGCCAGCTCCGCCACGCGGTCGCCTTCCATCACGGCCGCCCCCTCGGGGACGAGCCAGAGCGACAACACGATCGCGCCGCCCGCCGCGCCGATGTCGGGCACCACGAGGAGGTGGGCGGGGCGTTTCATGTCGCCGCCGCTCACTGTTGCTCGCGCAGCCAGGCGAGCATCACGCGGCCGACGGCGTCGAGCGATTCGGCCGAGCAGTTCTCGGCCGTGTCTTGCGTGGTGTGCCACTGCGGGTAGTCGAAGTCGATGACGTCGCAGGTGGGGATGCGGCCGACCATCCGCAGCGGCACGTGGTCGTCTTCGACCGCATACTTCGGCCGCGGCACGAACTGCCGCACGCCCATCCGCGCGGCGACATCCCAAATCGCATCGACCACCGGCCGCGTGTCGGGCCAGGAGACGCTGTGCTGCTCCTGCCAGATCTCGAGATTTTTGTCGGCCACCATGTCGAGAATCACGCCGGCGCGATAGCGATAGGGTGCATTCCCCTTCTGCTGCGTCGCGGCGTAGTCGCGCGCGAAGAAATTCGATCCGAGGCAGTAGGGATCCCGCTGCGCGACGACGTATTCCTCGGCGTCGAAGAGGACGAAATCCACACCCACGGTCCCGCGGAGCGACGGCATCGCCCCGGCGAGTTCCATGAGCACGGCCACGCCGCTGGCACCGTCGTTGGCGCCGACGAACGTGCCGCGGGGATCGACCGGATCGCGATCGGGAAACGGCCGCGTGTCGTAGTGGGCCCCGAGGAGGATGCGTTCAACGCGGTCGGGATGCCATTCCACGATGATGTTTTCCATCCGCACCGGCTCTCCCGTCCGGCGATCGCGAATCTGAAAGGCCTGCGATCGCACCCGGCCGCCGGCGGCCCGGAAGTGCTTCAGGATCAATTCCCGCTGCTTGATCATCCCCGCCGAACCGCTCGGCCGCGGCCCGATCGCGGCGATCGCCTCGAGGTGGGCCATCGCGCGGTCGCCGGAGAAGGCCGGGAGGTCGTCGGCGCCCGCCCGCGAAGCTGCCGCGGCCACGAAAGCGGCCGCCACCACGACGATCACGCGCCGGCTTCGTGCGCAACAACCGGTCGGCGAGGATGGGGCGAAAGCGTGAGACAGCATGCTGCAAAGTCTACCGGCTTCTGTGGTAAAACTGGGATGTCGATCTCCGGGGCCCTGGCACCGGCAGGAGGAAGCCTTGCCATATCCACGATCAGTCCACCGCTGCCTGACGCTCTGGGTGACGCTCTGGGCGGGCTTGCTCGTGACGTTCGCCGGCAGCGCGGCACGCGGCGGCGGCGGTCCGGAGAATGTGTTTCTCGTGGTCAACTCGTCGAGCGCCGACAGCCTCACCGTCGCCAATACTTTCGCGGCGCTCCGCGGCATCCCACCGATCAACGTGCTGATGCTGCCCTGGCAGGGGAGCGTCGAGGCGGTGCCGATCGCGACCTTCCGCGACGAGCTCCTGCGGCCGATCCTGCAGGCGATCGATTCCCGCAGGCTCGCGCCGCAGATCGACCATGTCGTGTATTCCACCGACTTTCCATGGCGGATCGACTTCGCCGCCGAGTTGCCCGGGGCGCTGATCGGCAAAGACCAGTATCCCTCGGGCTCGCTCACTGGCATGACGACGCTCTTCGCCACGGTGCAGCAGGGCAGCCCCGCCTATCTCGACACCGCCAGCAACCTCTACTGGCGGCCGCTCGACTCCGCGGGCGTGCCCACCGCGACGGCGGGCTTTCGCAGCTGGTATGGCTGGGGGCCGCTCGGCGAAATCGTGGAGGCGGGCGGCTCGCGGTATCTGCTCGCGACCATGCTGGGCGTGACGGCGGGCCGCGGCAACTCGGTGCCCGAGATCGTCCGCTACCTGACGGCGTCGGCCGCGGCCGACGGCACGAAGCCACCCGGCACGATTTATTTCGTGACCAACTCCGACGTGCGGACGACCACCCGCAGCGGCGTCTTCGCCGCCACCGTGGCCGAACTCGGCAAGCTCGGCGTGAAGGCGGAGATCGTCTCGGGCAAACTGCCGATGCGCAAGCGCGACGTGGCGGGGCTGATGACCGGCAGCGCCGACTTCGACCTGCCGGGCAGCGGCAGCACGATCGTGCCGGGGGCGATCTGCGAGAATCTCACGAGCTTCGGCGGGATCTTCTCGCCATCCGCCGGCCAGACGCCGCTCTCGGCGTTCCTGCGAGCGGGCGCCGCAGGCTCCAGTGGGACCGTCATCGAGCCCTATGCGCTGCAGGTGAAGTTTCCCCATGCGGCCATCCAGGTGCACTATGCACGTGGAGCGACGCTCGCCGAGGCCTTCTATCAGTCCGTGCGGTCTCCCTATCAGCTGATCGTCGTGGGCGACCCGCTCTGCCGCCCGTGGGCATCGATTCCGCTCGTCGAGGCGGTAATCGCCCCCGACGCGACGCAGATCCAGCCGGGCGACACGCTGGCGGGAGCCGTCGAACTCGAGCCGCGTGGCACCGTGCCCGGCGGAAATGGCATCACCGTCGATCGCTTCGAGTTCTTCGTCGATGGCGTGCGACTCGCGCAGTGCAGCCCCGGGGAACGGTTCACGCTCGACACCACGACGATGGCCGATGGCCACCACGAACTGCGGGTCGTGGCGATCGATTCATCCCCGGTCGAGACCCAAGGCCGCTGGATCATGCCCGTCTCGTTCCGCAATTACGGCCGGTCGCTCTCGCTCGAGGCCGAGCCGCCGCGGGTGAAGCCCGGCGGCACGGTTCGCGTGAGCGTGAAGGGGGATGGGCTCGACGGCATCGTGATCTTCGCGATGGGCCGCGTACTCGGTCGCGAGGCGAAGCCGGAGGCCACGATCGAAGTGCCGGCCGAACTCCTCGGCCGCGGCGTGGTGACGATCCGCGCTACCGGCCGCGCCGGCCCCGGCGCCACCAACAGCGTCAATGCGGAGCCCGTGACGATCAACGTCACCGATAGCCCGTAGGACAGGCGTCTCCGCCTGTCTGTGCCGCCGTAGGACAGGCGTCTCCGCCTGTCTGGGACAGGCACGGAGGCCTGTCCTACGCCAAATGCTCCGTCTCGTTGAACGAGACGAGCCGAGGCCCCGGCCATTCGAGGAGCGTCAGCGAGGCATTCGCCAGCGCGGGCAGTTTCGTGAATGGCCGCTGGGCGGCGGCTGCGAGCAATGGATGATCGCGGCCGAGCATGCTGCCGAGCGCCGCGGTGAGCACGCCGCCATGGGCGACCACGATCATTCCCGCCACATCGCGGCGACCGAGCGCCTCGAGCACACGATGGCCGCGGGCGGCGAGTTCGGCCCTCGATTCGCCGCCGGGAATCCGATACTCGACGTCGCCGCTTCGCCACCGGGCCACCGCCTCCGGAAACCGCGCTTCGAGGTCGGCCCAGAGATGCCCCTGGAAGATTCCGGCGTGGAGTTCACAAAGTCCCTCGTCGACATGGATCGGAAGCCCAAGGGAGGCGGCGATCATCTCGGCAGTGTGGCGGGCTCGCTTCAGCGGGCTCGACCAGATCTCCCAGGTCGCATCGGGAGCGTTCGCGGCGTCGAGCATCGCGCGGCTCCAGCTGGCGACGGCCGCGGCCTGTCGCCGACCAAGCTGGGAGAGCTCGACATCGGCCTGCCCCTGCACCCGCTCCTCGACATTCGAGATGCTTTCGCCGTGGCGGACCAGATATTGCTGCATGCCCTCGATGCTACCGCGCCGATTCGCCGGCGGGCAGGGCGGCGAGTGCCGATCTGCCGGCGGCGGGCCTCTGGCCGTGCGCGGTGCCGGCGTGGGTCTTCGAGAGGTGTTCGACGAAATCCCGGCTCGCCCCCTGCAGCACGAAGACCTCGCTCGCCTGCTGCGGCGCATCGTGTGGCCGCACGATGCAGATCACCTCGGCCTTCCCATCGTGCTTCCGCACGTGATCGAGCAGCGCCTGCTCGCCCGATGAAAGCGGTTGGGGCGCGGTGGCAACCGCAGCCGCGGGGCCGGGCGAGGCGGTCGGCAGCGCATCGTCGCGATCGCGGCGATCGAACGAAACCGGCGGCATCTCGGCCGGCATGCTGGGCACGCCGGCGGCGGTCGTGTCGGCCACGGCGCCGCTCGGGTAGACGCTGCGGTAGACGAAGGCGAGGCCTGCCTCGTCGAGCTGCTCGTGAATCGCCGGCAGCGCGGCGAAGAGGCCTTCGTTGTCGGTCGGATCGGCGGCATTGCACACGCCCAAGAGCGTGCCATCGATGCCGAAGAGGCCGCCACCGCTGCGGCCCTGCACGGGCTGGCCGGCCACCTGCACGTTGGCGGGGCCGAGATACTTGTCGACGGCGGTGACCCGGCTGTGGTGGATCGTCGGATCCTGGCCGCCGTTGCAGCCCACCGTCACGACGGGCTCTCCGGCGGCCGTGGTGCGCTGCGTGCCGCCGACCCGCGCCGGCTCGACCGGCACGTCGGTGAAGATGCTCACGAGCGCGAGATCACGCTTCAAGTCCCATGAGATCAACTGTCCGGCGAGCCCGCGCGGCCCGCCCGGCCCAAAGAGATCGACCTCGATCATCCCCTTGCCTTCGGAATCGCGGAAGATGTGGCCGCAGGTGAGGATCAGCGCTTCGCCCTGACGGCAATCAACCACCGTGCCGGTGCCCCACGAGGCTCCGTCGGGATCGCCCACCCGCAGGCGGGCGGTGGCGCTCAAGAGCCGCTGTTCGAGCGCCGCTCGATCCTCGGCGGCAAGCGGCGGCGGAATGTTGGCTGGTGGCGTGGCGCGCTCGGCGAGCGGCCGCGCCGATCCTGGCAGCCGCTCCAATGACTCTCGGGTGCCGCGATCGTCGCGGGCCACGGATGGCAGCCCCTGCACGGTCGCTGCGACGGCGGCGGTCGGCGGCGCGGCAGGCTCGGTCGAGAGCGGTGCGGTGGCGGCCGTGGCCGGCAGCGGGATGCCGGGAACTCGCGGCTCGGGGCTGGTCGCGGCAAGGGGCGTGGCAGCCTTCGCGCCCGGCAGGCCGAGCGCCTCGCGGCTCTTCGCGAGCAGGTTTTCCATCTCCTCGTGCGTCGTGGCGCCGTTGATGCGGCCCACTTCCTGCCCCTTCACAAGCAAGACGTAGCAGGGAACGCCGGTGACGCCGAAGCGGCGGACGAGATCCCCCTCGCGATCGACGTCGATGTGCCGCACGGCCCAACCCGCCGACTCCACCTCCGCGACGAGCGGCGCCATCGAGCGACAGGGCCCACACCACGACGCGGAGAAATCGAGCAGCACGATCTCGCCCGTGGCGGCGGCCTGCACCGGATTGGCGCGGGTTATGCCGGCCGTCGCGACGATCGCCGCGGCCGACAGCAGGCAGATTCCGGCGGCGCGGACGACCGACCGACGGACGAATGTGGCGTGCTGAAACAGGGTCATCCGCGGCTCCATGCTGGGGTTCCTTCGCGGGCGGTGCCGAAGGGGTCGGGATACTGCCGCCACCCCCCACCTGCCACAAGATCACTTTCGCCCCGCATCTGCGTCGCAAGGCCTTTCCCATTCGCCCCGGGCCTGCGCTGTTTCCCCGTTTCCACAGACATTCTTACAATCCGCTTTCCTCGCAGCCCACGGAACTTCATGCCCGCCCCCACCCAACGCCGGATTCTCGTCACCTCGGCCCTGCCCTACGCCAACGGTCACATCCATCTGGGGCATCTGGTCGAGTACATCCAGACCGACATCTTCGTCCGCTTTCAGAAGCTCCGCGGCCATCGGGCCATCTACCTCTGCGCCGACGACACCCACGGCACGGCGATCATGATCCGCGCGAAGGCCGAGGGCCGCAGCGAGCAGGCCTTGATCGCCGCGATGCGCGAGGCGCATCTGGCCGACTTCGGCGGCTTCCAGATCGAATTCGACCATTACGGCAGCACCGACAGCGACGCCAACCGTCGTCTCTGCGGCGAGATCTGGCAGGCGCTTCGGCGGCGCGGCCTCGTCACCTCGCGCGACGTGAAGCAGCTCTACGATCCGGTCGCGGGCGTCTTCCTGGCCGATCGGTTCGTCCGCGGCGGCTGCCCGAAGTGCAAGGCCGCCGACCAATATGGCGATTCCTGCGAGCAGTGCGGCGCCACGTATGGGCCGGCCGACCTCATCGAGCCGCGGAGCACGCTCTCCGGCGCGCGGCCCGAGGAGCGGTCGGCCGAGCACCTCTTCGTGACGCTCGAGGCGATGCATTCCTTCCTCGACCAGTGGACGCGGTCCTCGGGCGCGCTCGATCCGCGGGTGGCCAACTACCTTGCGGGGCACTTCCTCGGCGATCCGCTCCGCGACTGGGACATCTCCCGCCCCGCGCCCTACTTCGGCTTCGAGATCCCCGACGCGCCGGGCCACTACTGGTATGTCTGGTTCGATGCGCCGATCGGCTACCTCGCGGCCACGAGCGAGTGGTGCGGGCGGCAGGGGGAATCGTTCGACGCCTGGTGGCGGCGCAGCGGGGCGAACGAGCCGCCCGCCGAGATCCATCACTTCATCGGCAAAGACATCACCTATTTCCACACGCTCTTCTGGCCCGCCATGCTCGAGGCGGCCGAGCTTTCGCTGCCGACGAAGGTCCGCATCCACGGCTTCCTCACCGTCAACGGGCAGAAGATGTCGAAGAGCCGCGGCACGTTCCTGCTCGCACGCACCTACCTCGACCACCTCGATCCCGGCATGCTCCGCTACTTCTATGCGTCGAAGCTCGCCGGCGGCATCGACGACATCGACCTGAATCTCGAGGAGTTCGCGGCGAAGGTGAACGCGGATCTCGTCGGCAAGGTGGTGAACCTCGCCAGCCGCACCGCGCGGTGGCTCGAGCAGACGGGCCTCTCTTCGCGCTACCCCGAAGACGGCGGCCTCTTCGCGCAGGCCGCAGCCGACGGCGCCGAGATCGCGGCCGCCTACGAAGCCTGCGATTTTGCGCGTGCAATGCGGGCGATCATGCTCGCAGCCGACCGAGCCAATCTGTATGTCGATACCGAGCAGCCCTGGAAGCTCGCGAAGGCGGGGCCCGACGCCGCGGCAAAGCTGCAGGACGTGGCGACGGTGGCGCTCAACCTCTTCAGGCAGTTGGCCGTCTACCTCGCGCCGGTGCTCCCGAAGCTCGCCGCGCAGGCGGGCGATCTCGTCGGCGGGCCGATCCGCTCATGGGAGGAATCGCAGCGGCCGCTCGCCGGGCTGCCGGTCGGCGCATTCACCCCGCTCATGCGCCGCGTCGAGGCGGCGCAGATCGAGGCGTTGCTCGCGCAATCGCTCGCCGAAGCCCGTGCATCATCCCCACCGTCAGGAGCCCCTTCGATGGATTCCCAGCCAACCGCGACCGCCGCCGACAGCGCCGAGCCCCTCGCTGCCGAACCACTCGCCCCCACCTGCACGATCGACGACTTTGCGAAGATCGATCTCCGTGTGGCACGGATCCTCACGGCCGAGGAGGTGCCCGAGGCGAAGAAACTGCTCAAGCTCACCGTGAGCCTCGGCGGCGACGCGACGCGTACCGTCTTCGCCGGCATCAAGGGATTCCACGCGCCGGAGGCGCTCGTGGGCCGGCTGGTGGTGGTGGTCGCGAACCTCGCGCCGCGGCAGATGAAGTTTGGCTTGAGCGAGGGCATGGTGGTGGCGGCCAGCGGTGCAGGCGCCCAAGGTGTCTACCTGCTTTCCCCCGATTCCGGCGCCCTGCCCGGCATGCGGCTGCATTGAACAAAAAAGGTGTCAGGACTCTTTTTCAGCCCCATTGATTGGGCCGAAAAAGAGTCCTGACACCTTTTTGGGTTCGCGCGCTCGGGGCGTAGAATCCTGCACTCTCCAGGAGAACGAACCATGGCGCAGAAAATGATACTGTTTCCGACCGATTTTTCGCTTGCGAGCGATGCCGCGCTTCCGCATGCCGAGGCGCTCGCGAAGCAGAGCAATGCGCGACTGTTGATCGTGCACGTCGAGGAGCCGCCCCTGGCCTACGGCGGCGGCGAGCTGTATTACGGCCTGCCCGAGCCGAGCTCGGAGCGGATCCTCAAGATGCTCGAGGACGTGAAGCCCGCCGACCCGAAGCTCCCGTTCGCGCACCGGCTCACGATGGGCGATCCCGCCGGGGAGATCGTCCGCATCGCCGCCGAGGAGGGTGCCGAGATGATCGTGCTCGGCACGCACGGCCGCACCGGCGTCACGCGGCTCCTCATGGGCAGCGTCGCCGAGGCGATCGTACGGCGGGCGCCATGCCCGGTGCTTGTCTATCGCGAGACGGCGGAGACACTGGCGAAGAAGAAGCCGGCAGCCGCCGGCGTGTGACGGCCCGGTACGCGTGTTTGTTCGCCGATGCCCACCCGACCGATTCTCGAGTTGCGCGCGAGTGTTCGTTCGCGGCTGCGCGGATTGTTCGATGCCGTCGGCTTCCTCGAGGTCGACACGCCGGTGCTCTCGAGCGAGGTGCTGCCCGAGGCCCACATCGACCCGATCGCCGTGCACCTCGACGGCCATGGCACACCGCCACATTTTCTTCAGGCGAGCCCCGAGGCCCTGATGAAGCGGCTGCTCGCGGCCGGCTCTGGGCCGATCTACCAGTTCGCCCGATCGTTTCGCGCGGGGGAGCGCGGGGCGCGGCACGACGTCGAGTTCGTGCTGCTCGAGTGGTATGCGCCGGGCACCACGCTCGACGACACCGCCCCCTTCCTCGCGCGGCTCTGCGAGGCGGCCCTCGGCACGTCCGGCATCGAGCGGACGACCTGCCGCGAGGCGTTTCTCACCCATGCCGCCGTCGATCCTCTCTCGGCCTCGCTCGCGGCATGGCGAGCCGCGGGCGCGCGGGCCGGGGTGCGATTGCCGGAGCACCACGCCGACACGCCGGACGACTGGTTCGAGGCGATCCTCTCGGAGATGGTCGCGCCACAGCTTGGCCGTGGCCGGCCGACGATGCTCGAGGACTGGCCGGCCTCGCAGGCGGCCTTCGCGCGGATCGTTGGCGGCGCCCCGCCGGTCGCGCGGCGGTTCGAGCTTTTCGTCGAGGGCGTCGAGCTCGCCAATGGCTGGGAAGAGGAGACGGGCCGGGAATCTCTGCTCGAGCGGATCGCGGATGCAAATCGGATCCGCGCGGCGAACGGCCGGGGCGCTTTGCCGGTGCCCGAGCGGCTCGTCGCGGCGCATGGAGCGCAGATGCCCGCGGGCGTCGGCGCGGCGCTCGGCTTCGATCGGCTCGTGATGCTCGCCGGCGGAGCCGACACGATCGATCGCGTGCGGGCTTTCAGTTCGCGGACGGCCTGACCACGTCGGCCATCGTCACCATCCAGCGCTCGCCCGGGCGCCCCTGCCATTCGGCAGGCATGGGCTCGAGCGTGATCTCGATCGTACAGGTGCCCGCCTTGGCCCGCACGAGCCATGTTCCTTCGCGCTCACCAGCCGACGTGGCGATCACGCTGGCCCGATCCGAAGCCCCGCAGGCGGCCACTGCATCGACGCTGCCGGCCGCCTCCAAGCCGCATATGCTCCGCGCATCGGCAAGCCGTTGCTCGTGAATCGTGTCGAGCCAGAGCCGCGCGGCTGCGCCGGCCCGCGCCGCCGCGATCGATCGCGCGGTGGCTTTCGCGGCCACGGCCTGCGCCCCGAACCCCACGGCGAGGGCAAGGCCGGCGATCGCCGCCAGCCGACCCGCCTTCGGCGCCTCTGGCCGGGCGACATCCCGCAGCGCGGCGACCGCGATTGCGATCGTGACGAGCGGCAGCACCCAGAAGACCGGGCTCGCCAGCGCCAGCGCCGAAATGCCGCCGAGCGCGGCCGCCGCCACCGCCAGCCGGCTCACCGGCAGATAGCCGGGCACCTCGTCGGACTGGCTCCCGAACTGCATGGCGTCCTCAGGCCTTCTTGAATGACCGCTGGATCTCCTCGAGCGACGTCACGCCGTCGGCGACGCGCGCGATGCCCTCCTGTTGCAGCAGCCGCATGCCGTCCTTCATCGCGGCCTGCCGCAGCACCTTGCCGTCGGCCTTCTTCGCCAGGTAGCGGTTGAGCGTCGGACCGGAGGCGATCTCGAAGATCCCCGTGCGGCCGAGGTAGCCGGTGCCTGTGCAGACATCGCAGCCTTTTTCGGCCGCGCGGGGAAGGGTCGACCGCTCCGTGGGATCGATCTTCAGCTTTGCGAGCAATTCCGGGGGCGCGAGAAAATCCTCCCTGCATTGCGGGCAGAGTTTGCGAACGAGCCGGCCGCCCACCGCGCCCAGGAGCGCTCGCGAGAGCACCTCCGGCGCGATGCCGAGTTTCATCAGGTTCGCAAGCCCGTCGACCGCATCCTCCCCGCGGATGCCGATCACGACGAGCAGGCCTTCGTCTGCTGCAGCGACGAGCTTCCCAGCAAGCTCGGGGTCTTTCAGATCGCAGCAGGCAAGCGCGCCCGGATAGCCACGCCTGGCCTCGTCGACCGCCGCCGTGGGGGAAATATTCTTCGTGGCATCCCAGCGAACGACCTTCACGTTTTGAATCTCGGCACCGGGATTGGCGGCATCCTCGATGGCGACGAAATCGCGCACGAGCCGATCGGCCGTGGTCAGGACCATGTCGAAGAGCGTCGTCAGACCGCCGCGCTTCGGTGTCGCGATCACGATCAGCCCCTTCTCGAGCGCCAGCAGGTGACGCACGCGATCGACCAGTGGCGGGGGCATGCCGGTGTCGGCGATCGACTTGAATTTCGGCCGGCCGTACTCGAGCGCGAGTTGCGCCCGTTCGCCCGTTGGCACTCCCTGCGTCACGATCCTACAGGGCCAGGGCTTGCCCTCGATCACCGTCAGGAACTGGCCGGACTGCCGCTTGCGCCGCTCCTTGGGGTCGAGCCCCCCGATCGTCTTGAGCACCGCGAGCACGGCATCGCCGGCGGCGCGGTCGATCGTTTCCGCCTGGGACATCACGCCGTCGATCTGCCGATGCACACCCGCGGAATCCTTCGTGAAATCGACAATGACGTCGCTCGCGCGTTCCTTCACTGCGGCGGCGATCAGTTCGCAGGCTCGCGGGTAGGCTTCCGCGCCGGTCACCTGTTCGAGCCGCGTTGGATCGACACCGCGGACGACGTCGAAAGACACCTTTGGAAGCGTCTTCTCCGCCTCGACTGCTGCCTTGGCGCCACGGCGGGGCAAGAAACGTCCAAACAATCCGGCAAGCCCGGCCCCGAAGCCATGGCCCGTTGGTTTGGGCAACGCGGCGCCGAGCAGGCAGAGCACCTGCTCGCCAGACGGTGCCGTCCGCAGCGTCACACGACATGGCCGTCGAGCATCGCCCGTCGCGACGATGAACTCCCCCTCCTGCGTCCCCTTCGTGGCGGTCGGCTTCACGGCGGAGAGCGACTTGATCGCGGCAATCAGGCTTGTCAGGTCATCCCGCTCGAGCGGCTCGCCATCCTGCCAGGCGTTGTCGATCTTCCAGCGCACGCTCGCTGCCTGCGTGGAAAGATCGAAGAGCACGCCCGTCGCGGCTCTCGCCGCGGCGGCGGCGAAAACCGCCTGGGCCTGCCGAAACCCGGGCAGTTTTGCGGCGGTCTTGCGGCGGGCTGCCAACTCCGCGGGAGTGCCGCCGGCCGCCTCGAGCGCGGCCGGCTTCAGCCGCGGTTTTTTTTCGGATCCTGCCTTCGCGGCAGGGCCACGGGAAAGCTTGAGAACGGCCATGGCTGAATCAGGCGACTCCGATGCCCTTGAGGGCCATCATCAGGGCATCACGGTTGGGCGCGATCTCGAGCGCGTCATTCCGATCGATGAGCCCCTGGTCGATCAGGCTCTTGAGGCTCATCGTGAAGTCCTGCATGCCGTCCTGCGCGGATTTCTTGATGTGATCGGGGAGCAGGTGGTCCTTCTCCTCGAGGACGTATTTCCGGACGAGCACGTCGAAAAACATCAGCTCGCACACCGGCACCCGGCTCACGCCCGGCCTGATCGACTTGAGCAGCTTCTGCGCCACGATCCCCTTCATGTTGAAGGCGATCGCACTGCGGATCGCGGCATGCTCCTCCTGCGGAAACAGGTCCAGGATGCGGGTGATGGTGCTCGAGGCGCTCGCGGCATGGATGGTGCCGAAGACGAGATGCCCCGTCTCGGCCGCATGGATCGCGGTCTTGAAGGTCTCCACGTCGCGCAGCTCGCCGACGAGGATGATGTCTGGATCTTCGCGAACGGCATGCTTCATGCCGACCTCGAAGTTTTTGACGTCGGTGCCGATCTCGCGCTGATTGATCAGGCACTTGTCTTCGGTGAAGATGAACTCGATCGGATCCTCGAGCGTGAGGATATGCTTGCGGTAGTTCTGGTTGATGTAGTTGAGCATCGACCCGATCGTCGTGCTCTTGCCCGACCCCGTCACTCCGGCGAGCAGCACCATGCCCTGGTCGAGCTGGCAGAGCTTCTCGATCGCCGGCGGCAGAAAGAGCCCCTTGAAGTCGGGGATCGTGTTGTTGACGCGGCGGGCGACCATGCCGAGCGATCCCTGCTGATAGAGCAGGTTCACGCGAAACCGCCACTTCACGCCATCGACCGTGCAGGTGTGGGCGAAGTCGGCGCCGCCGTCGGTCTCGAGAATCTTGCGTTGCCGCTGGTCGAGCATCGGCATGCACAGCTTTTCCATCTGTTCGTCATCGAGCCGGGGCGCCTTCAGCGGCTGGAGCGCCCCCTTCACCCGCATGAAGGGCGGCTGGCCGACCTTCAGATGCAAATCGCTCCCCTGCAGCTTCACCAGCGCCTCGAAGAAGCGGTCAATCTCGAGCGCCGGGCGGCTGCCCCGGGACGCGCTCACCGGGGGCGGCGTGTCGTCGGATGAGGTGCTCGAGGCTGCGTGCGGGGTCGTGGCCATGGCTAACGTGGGCGGGGCCGGCGGCGGGAGTGATCGCGGGCGGGAGCGGAGGCAGGGGTGAACTTACGATCGCGACGGGCGGACGGGGATGCCCCGTTTCAAAAAAAGTTCCTTGACCTCTCGAATCGTACACTCCCCGAAGTGGAAGATGCCAGCGGCCAGCGCCGCGTCGGCCCCGCCGTGCTCGACGGCGTCGGCAAGGTGGTCCGGGCGGCCGGCCCCGCCGCTGGCCACGACCGGAATGCCCACGGCCCGACTCACGGCCGCAGTGATTTCGAGATCGTAGCCGTCGCGGGTGCCGTCGCGATCCATGCAGGTGAGCACGATCTCGCCGGCGCCGAGCGATTCGACGTGCTTCGCCCACGGCACGGCCTCGAGGCCGGTCGGCACGCGGCCGCCGTTCACAAACACTTCCCACACCTCGCGGCCGTCTCGCACCACCCGCTTGGGGTCGATGTTCACGACGGTCGCGCAGCTGCCGAGACGGTCGGCCACCTGCGTGATCAAGTCCGGCGTCCGCACGGCGGCCGAGTTGATGCTCACCTTCTCGGCGCCCGCCTGGATCAGCTGGCAGGCGTCGTCGAGTGTACGGATGCCGCCGCCGACCGTGAACGGCATGAAGATCGTCTCGGAGACGCGGCGCACCACGTCGAGCATGATCGCGCGGCCCTCGTGGCTCGCCGTGATGTCGAGGAAGACGAGCTCGTCGGCACCCTCCGCTTCGTATCGCGCCGCGACGGCGACCGGGTCGCCGGCATCGACGAGGTCGAGGAACCGCGTCCCCTTGACCACGCGGCCCTTCTCCACGTCGAGACAGGGAATGATCCGCTTCGCCAGCATCAGCGTCGCCCGCTGCCGATGACGCCCTCTTCGGGGCTCGAGGCCGTGGCGTAGAGCCGCCGCGGGATTCGTCCGGCGAGATAGGCCTGTCGCCCGGCGAAGCAGGCCGCCTTCATCGCCTGGGCCATGCGGAGCGGATCGGCGGCATGGGCGATTGCGGTGTTGAGGAGCACCCCGTCGACGCCGAGCTCCATCGCCGCCGCCACGTCGCTCGCCGTGCCCACGCCCGCATCGACGATCACCGGATAGTCGGGGTCGCCCTCCTTGAGATACTCGAGGCAGATTCGCAGGTTGTTGGCATTGAGGATCCCCTGCCCTGAGCCGATCGGACTGCCGGCCGGCATGACGCTCGCGGCGCCGAGGTCCTTGAGCCGCCGGGCTACGATCGGATCGTCGGTCGAATAGACGAGCACCGCGAAGCCGTCCGCCACGAGCCGCGCGGTCGCCTCGAGCGTGCCGACGGGATCGGGAAGGAGCGTCCGCTTGTCGCCGAGCACCTCCAGCTTCACCCATTCAGCGCCGGGATTGCCGAGGTCGCGAAGCAGTTCGCGGCCGAGCCGCGCCACCCGCACGGCATCGTCGGCCGTGAAGCAGCCGGCCGTGTTTGGCAGGATCGTGTAGCGCGAGGCATCGAGATGATCGAGGATGTTTTCGCCCGCGGCATTGACGAGCCGCTCACGGCGCACCGCGACAGTCACGCAATCGGTTCCGGAGGCGTCGAGGCAGCGGGCCATCTCGGCATAGCTCGCATACTTTCCGGTGCCGACGACGAGCCTGCTCGAGAGCGTCATGCCGCCGACCACGAGCGTGTCGCGGGCGGGCGTGTCGATCACGGGGGCGGAGGGTGAGGTCATGGCGGGTTTTTTCGGGGTGTCAGCCGCCACCGACGAGCGTGACGATCTCGAGGCGGTCGCCCGCCTTGAGCATACAGTCGGCGAGGCGGGCCCGTGGCACCACCTCCTCGTTCACCTCGACGGCCAGCGGCCGGCCGGCGAGGCCGAGCGCCGCGACCACGTCGAGGGCCGAAGAGCCTGGCGCCGCCGGATAGGACTCGCCGTTGACCTGAATGTCGACCGTGCCCGGGGCTGCCATGACCTACTTCGCCTTCGCCCCGGCGGCTTTCTCCTTCATGCCGGCCGCCCCCGCCTTCGCGCCGCCGCCGCGCGGCCGCGCCACGTCGAGCGGCACGAGCTCCACCACGCCCGTCTGTTGGGCATTGAAGGGGATCGCATAGGCCACCGTCATGCCGGTGGAGGAATCGGTCACGTAAAGAACCGAATTGGCGAACTGCACCCCGCCGCCGGCTGGCATATCGGCGGCGCCCGAGACGAGGAGGAACTTCGGGTTCTTCACCTGTCCCGCCTTGAAGCCGAGATCCTTGAGCACGTTGTGCTTGTAGCCACTGGCGAAGCGCGGCGGCGTGGCGGTCGTATTGAGGATTCCGCCGGACAGATCGCCCGTCTCGAAGTCGAGCATGAAGAGCGCCTCGACGGCTCCGTTGATCGGCACGGTGCAGACCGCGAATGACTCGTCCGCGAGCGACGTGAGGGCCTGCACCGTGGCGAGCGGAGGCCGGGGCGCTGCCACGAGCCCGACCGCGATGCCCGCGGCGAAGAGCGCCGCCGCACCTGAAGAACATCCAAACACCTGCGCGCCAAACACCTGCGAGCCACGCGAAACCTGGTTCATGCCCGACTCCCTTCTGGAGGAACTGCTGGAAATCTATTGCTGTTTGGCGTCGGCCTTCACCGAGAGCCGAAACTTGCCGATGTTGTGCTGCCCGTCGGCATATTGCTGGTCGATCGTGATCGTCAGCGGCGACCCGGCCGGGATCTTCACGTCGGGCGCGATGTCGAAGATGGCGAAATGCTCCTTGCCGGTGGCGCCGGCGATGCCCCAGCCCGTGGCGGGATTCCCGTCGATCGCGGCCGCGGCGGTGAAGTTCGGCTGCGCATAGTCGGAAGTCGCGTTACCAAACTTCACGTTCGTCGAGGTCTCGGCCTGGCCGGGCACGCCATGGAGCACGGCAAACGTGCTCAGCACGAAATTGCCGTTGCCGGAGCGGCCCGGGCCCTGCGACGGCAGGCTCGGATCGGCAAGCACATCGAGCCTGATCGACCGCGGCACCACGCCCGCCGGCAGGACGGCCTTCACCGAGTAGGTGTCCTTGGCGAGCTGGCCCGTCACCATGATGGTGCCATCGGGGCCGATCGTGCCGGTCGCCCCGGCCATGCTCTTGAATTCAGCCGGCACGAGCGGCTTCCAATCGCCGGCCGCAGTGGCAGGCGGTGTCGCGGGAGCCGTGGCTGCTGCCGGCGCTGCCGGCGCTGCCGGTGTGGCGGGCGCTGCAGGTGTGGCGGGCGCTGCAGGTGTGGCGGGCGCTGCGGGTGTGGCGGGCGCTGCGGGTGTGGCCGGCGCTGCAGGTGTGGCCGGCGCTGCGGGTGTCGCAGCCGCAGCCGCAACGGCCTCTGCCGGCGGTGCCGGCGGCGGAGGGAGCAGTTTCGGTGCGGGCGTCGGGATGATCGCGGCGCCGGCATGGGTGCCGACGATCAGCGACTTGCCGTCCGGGGCGAACGCCACCGACCAGACGCTCGACTTCTGCGGCGCCGGGCCTTCCTGCTCCGCCTTGGCGCCGACGTCCCAAAACTTCACCGCTCCATCCAGGCTGCCGCTCGCGAGCCGGCTGCCATCGGGCGAGAACATCGCCGTGGTCACCCAATCCTTGTGTCCCTTGAGCGTCGCCGCCTCCTTCGCGTCGCTCGTCGTCCAGAGCTTGATCGTGCGGTCGGCGCCGCCGCTGGCGATCTTCGAGCCATCGGGCGAATAGGCGACGACCCAGATGGCGTCGCCGTGCCCCTCGAGCTTGCCCTTCTCGTTGCCGTTGGCGTCCCAGAGTTTGACGAGCTTGTCGCCGCCGCCGGTCGCGAGCGTGCCGCCATCGGGGGAGAATTCGAGGGCGGTCGCGGGCCCGGCGTGCGCCGAGATCGTCTTCGCCTCGCTGCCATTGGCCGTGTTCCAGATGATCACGGTGCCATCCTCGCCAGCCGTCGCCAGTTTCGAGCCGTCCGGGGAGAAGTCGAGCGACCGCACCCAGCCCTTATGCTTCTTGAGATCGCTCCTGAGCGTGCGTGCGGGATAGTCCCAGAGCTTCACCAGTCCGTCATAGCCGGCGGTGGCCGCGAGCTTGCCGTCCTTCGAGATGCGCAACGCCCAGACGGCCGTGGGATGTCCGGCCATGTCGCCGACACGCGTGCCATCGGGCTTCCAGACGACCACGTCGCCCGGCCGGTAGAGCAGGCTCTCGCCACCGGCGGTCGCAAATGTCGCGCCATCGGGGGCATACTCGGCCGCGATCACCCATCGTTTGAAGTCCCCGATCGCTGTCGCCGGATGTTCCGCGGGTTTGGCGGCCGGCTGTGCCGCTGGTGCGGCGGGGTCGGCGGCCAACGCCCGAGCGGCCGCACACACGAGCAGAATCGCGGAGATCCGAAGCCATGCCAGTCGCATTGTAGGGCTCTTTCCGTAAGGACGGTTGCCGGGCGGCTCTTTTGCCACACGGCCGGTAGTATAGTTTCTCGCCGATAGTATAGTTTCTCGGCATGGCCTCGCTCGACCGTCGAAAAAACCGAGTTCAGCAACCCGCGGTCCGATCCGATCGCCACGCCGTCCTCGTTGCCAGCGGCGACCTGCGGGAGGAGGCCAACCGCGTCTGCTGGCCGGCCCAGCAGGATCTCGAAGCGGCGCTGGGGAAAGCGTTCGCCGCGGCCGGCTGGCGGCTCACGCGCGGTCATGCGGCGTCGAAGTCGCGCGGCCACGGCTTCATCGCCTCCGCCCGCGAGGGGCTCGACGTCTTTGCATCGATCGACCCACGGGTGCCGCTCGTCGTCGCCGAGGCCGTCTGGCAGTATTCCAACCACGTGCTGCCAGGCCTCACGACGCACGCCGGCCCGATCCTCACCGTCGCCAATTGGTCGGGGCAATGGCCGGGCCTTGTCGGCATGCTCAATCTGAATGGCTCGCTCACGAAGGCCGGCGTTCCATACTCTACGCTCTGGGCCGATGACTTCGCGAGCCCGACCTTCCGCCGTCACCTCGCGTCGTGGCTCGATACGTCCGTCGTGCATCACGACACGAGCCACGTGGTGCCGCTCACCGCTGTCTCCATTCCCAAGCCGCTCGCACAGACCGCCGAGCAGATCGCCTCCGACCTGCGGCGGCGAAAAGCGCTGATGGGCGTCTTCGACGAAGGCTGCATGGGGATGTACAACGCGATCATCCCGGATCACCTGCTCCATGCGACGGGTGTCTTCAAGGAACGGCTGAGCCAAAGCGCGCTCTACCACGAGACCATGCGGGTCTCCGACGCCGATGCCCGCGATGTTTTCCGCTGGCTCGAGAAGGCGGGCATGCGGTTTCACTTCGGCAAGCGCGAGGCGACCGACCTGACGAAAACCCAGGTGCTCCTGCAGTGCAAGGTGTACGTGGCCGCCTTGCGGATCGCCGATCGCTACGGCTGCGATCTCGTAGGCATCCAATACCAGCAGGGCCTCAAGGACCTGCTGCCGGCGAGCGACCTGGTCGAGGGGATGCTCAACAATGCGAGGCGGCCGCCGGTGACGGCCGAGGGCTCTGCGCGAGTGCTCTGGAAGGGCAGGCCGCTCGTCCACTTCAACGAGGTCGACGAGTGCGCCGGCCTCGACGGCCTGATCACGCAGCGCGTGCACGAGGCGCTTGGAGAGCCGGTGGAGAACACGCTCCACGACATCCGCTGGGGAGACTGGGATCGTTCGGGGTCCACCGACCAGTGGGTCTGGGTCTTCGAGATCTCGGGGGCCGCGCCGCCGGCGCACTTCATCGGTGGCTGGAAGGGAGCGGAGGGCTGGCGGCAGCCGCCGATGTATTTCCGGCTCGGCGGCAGCACGCTCGCCGGCGTGAGCAGGCCGGGCGAGATCGTCTGGAGCCGGATCTGGGTCAACAACGTCGCCGGACAGGAGCGGCTCTGCATGGATATCGGCCGCGCGCAGGTCGTCAGCCTCCCCGAGGAGGAGACCCGGCGGCGTCTGGAAGAGACGACGAAGCAGTGGCCGATCATGCATGCCGTCACCTACGGCATCTCCCGCGACCAGATGATGGCCCGCCACAAGGCCAACCACGTGCAGGTGGCCTATGCGAACGACGCCGCCGGCGCCGACAAGGCAGCCCTCACGAAGGCCGCCGTGGCACGCGCCCTCGGCATCGAGGTGCACTTCTGCGGCACCCGCGGCCAGGGCGCCTCGCCGTCACTCCGCTGGGATGCGTAGTGCTCCTCTCGCCCAAGCCGCTGCCGGAACGGCAGAAGTCGGTCGCTTCGCGACTCCTGCGGATCCTTCGCGCTACAATTTCTCCTTTGACGACCTACGGCGATGCCGACCTCAGAAGGTCGAAATTGCAGACGCTCGTCGAGCTTCCGCCGATTCCGGCGGCTCCACGGTAGGCGAGGGGGTCGGCGGAAGCTCGAGGAGCATTTGGACCGAGTCCGCGAGGGCCACCGCGACTCGACTTCTGCCGCCCCCGAGCCGGCGCGATACCGTTTGATCCACTCCGGGACGAAGCGGTCTACTAGGCTGCTCGTTCGCCCCTCCCCCGGAAAGGAACTCCATGAAACGGTCTGGCTATCTCGGCATCGACGCCGGCACGCAGGGGCTCTCGGTGATTTTCACCGCCGACGAGATGCGGATTCTCGCGACGGGCGAGGGGGCGTATGAGATGGTGCCGGGCCTCGGGCCGGAGTGCTACGAACAGCATCCCGGCGACTGGGAGCGGGCCCTCGGCACCGCCATGGCCGACCTGCGCGCGAAGCTCGCCACGGCTCAGATCGATCCCGACGTGCGAGCCATCGGCATTTCCGGCCAGATGCATGGCGAGGTGCTCGCCGACGAGCTCGGCCGTTCGCTGGGCCCAGCGCGACTCTGGTGCGATGCCCGCAACGAGGCCGAGGGGCACGAGCTCACCGATCGGCTCGGCGTGAAGATGCCCAAACGGATCACCGCGGCGCGGTGGCTCTGGACGATCCGCAACCAGCCCGAGAAGGCCGCGAAGGTGGCCCATATCACGACGCCCGCCGGCTGGATCGCATTTCGGCTCACGGGGCGGTGGAACCTCGGCATCGGCGACGCGGCCGGGATGTTTCCGATCGATCAGAAGACGCTGAACTACGACGCGAAGCTCCTGGCCGACTTCGACGCCCTTGTCGCCAACGCCAAAAAATCATCGATCCGCCCGCTCGGCGATCTGCTGCCGACGGTGTGCCGTGCTGGTGAGGATGGCGGGGAGCTCGACGCCCATGGTGCCGCCGTGCTCGGCCTGCCGGCAGGCATTCCCGTCGCACCGGCCGAAGGGGATCAGCCCGCGGCGCTCGCCGGATCGCTGATCGGCCGTGCGGGGATGGTGGCGATGAGCTTTGGCACGAGCGTGGTCGCCAACTCGGTGGGCGACCGGGCGTTTCGCGGCATCGCGACGGCGATCGATCATTTCTGCGCGCCCGACGGCAAGCCGATCAACATGGTCTTCCTCCGCAACGGCACCACGCCGATGAACACGGTCGTGGAGATGTTTGGCCAGGCGTCGGGGGGCGACCGCGGCGCGGGCTTCGCCGCCGTGATGCCGCAGTTGCTCGCGGCGCCCGATGATTGCGGCGGCCTCCTCGCCCTCCCCTTCATGGACGACGAGCCGGGCCTCGGTGTCTCCCGCGGCGGCACGGCTTGCGTGGTGGGGTTCAACGGCACGAACGCCACGCCGGGCAACGTCGCCAAGGCGATGCTCCTGGCGACGATCTTCAACCTCCGCATGGGGAGCGACCTGCTCGACGCGCAGGGCTACCCGCGCAGCGAGATCATCCTCTCCGGCGGCCTCACGAAGACTCCCGCGCTCGGGCAGATCCTGGCCGACGTCTTCAATACCCCCGTCACGATTCTCGACGGCGCAGCGGAGGGCACGGCCTGGGGCGCGGCGCTCATGGCGAAGTATCGCGACCTGTCGCTCGCGGGCAGCGCGACCGACTGGCAGTCATTCCTGGCCAGCCACGCCTCGGGCAAGCCCACGCACTTCGCGCCGCGACCGGCTTCCGTCGCTGTCTACAGCCGCCTCTACGACCGCTACCGCAAGCTCGTCGCCCTGCAGGGCCAACTCCTGTAGGACAGGCTTCAGCCTGTCACCGGGCAGGCTTCAGCCTGTCACCGGGCAGGCTTCAGCCTGTCACCGGGCAGGCTTCAGCCTGTCACCGAGCAGGCTTCAGCCTGTCACGCCCCTCCGCCTGATCCCCTTCGCGCCCAAGGGAGCCGCCGGACGTAGGCGAGGGGGTCGGCGGAAGCTCGAGGAGCATTTGGACCGAGTCCGCGAGGGACACCGCGACAATCCGAAGGAGTTGCGAAGCAACCGACTTCTGCCGCCCCCGAGCCGGTGCGAATCGAGAGCGGGAAGGATCGAGATCCGCTTCGGGACGAAGCGGTCTACTTACACCCGTTCCTTCAGCCGGCGGCTCGCGCGGGTGAGCGTGTCGCGTTCTTCCGGCGTGAGGCTGGCCTCGCCCGAGCGGCTGATCTTTTCGAGGATCCTGTCCACCGATTCCTGCAGTTCCGCGTCGAGCTTCGATGCCGGGCGTCGTTCCGGCTCGGAGCGGCCGGGCCGCGACCCGAAGTCGTCTTCCGGGCGCACCACGCGCATCCGTCGCCGCCACCGGGCGGTCATGTCTGACAAGCCGCCGAGGTTCCAGCCGCGCCAGGCGTAGAGGAGCCCGAAGATCGCGCCGGCGAGATGGGCCACGTTCGCCACATTGCCGCCGCCGTGTGCCGCGCCCGACACGTCCGACACGAAGTAGAGCACGCCCAGCGCCCAGGCCGGCACCGGGAGCACTCCCCACAAGAGCACCGTCTGATGGGGGTAATACCAGATGAAGACGGCGAAGACGGCCATCACCGCGCCGCTGGCGCCCACGAGAAACATCCGCGGCGCGAAGGCGGCCTGCCCGAGCTGCACGCTCACGAGCCAGGCGATCCCCGCGAGCACGATCGCCGTGACGTAGAACCGGAAAAACTCCGCCCGCCCCATGATGTCTTCGACGGGGCGGCCGAAGAACCACAGTGCGATCATGTTGAAGACGAGGTGCCAGGGATTGGTCGCATCGTGCACGAAGCCGTAGGTGACGAGCTGCCAGGCCTCGAGGAGGTGCTGCGGCAGGTCGCCCTTGAGCGCGAGGAAGTCGTTCACGGGGACTTCCCCGGCGCCAAGCAGGTTGGCCACCCAGACGGCGATGTTGGCGACGATGATCGTGAGCACACCCGTCCATTCGGCCATGAAGGACGAGGGCTCTGGCCGGTAGTAGCCGCGGTCGGCGAATCCCATCTGCTGCATGGTAGGCCTCCCGTGCCCCCCGGGGCAACCGCGACACCGGCGCGGGCCGCTGCCGAAGCGGTTCGGCGTGTGCTAGATTCCGCATCGCTCGCCTGGCCACCCTGCGCATCGCACGGTTTACGGGCAACCACACACCAGTCAATCCACCAGTCAATCAGGAGAGAACGCATGGCCACGAACGGCACGCTCGGCCGCAAGCTGCGCATGGGAATCGTCGGAGGGGGTCAGGGTTCGTTCATCGGCCGCGTGCATGTCACGGCCGCCGTGCTCGACAACCGGGCCGAGCTCGTGGCCGGCGCGTTTTCGAGCGACGCCGAGCGATCCAAGGCGAGCGCCGCCGACTATGCCGTCGATGCCGCGCGGGCCTACGGCTCCTACGAGGAGATGTTCGCCAAGGAAAAGGCGCTGCCCGCGGAGAAGCGGATCGACTTCGTCTCGGTGACGACGCCCAACCACATGCACTTCCCGGTGGCCAAGGCGGCCGTCGAGGCTGGCTTCCACGTCATCTGCGACAAGCCGCTCACGCTCACGCTCGCCGAGGCGGAGGCCCTCGCCGAGGCGGTGAAGAAGTCGAGCGTCGTCTTCGCCGTCTCGCACAACTACACCGGCTATCCGCTCGTGCGGCAGGCCCGCGAGATGATCCTCTCGGGCGAGCTCGGCGAGATCCAGGCGACCCGCGCCGAATACATACAGGGCTGGCTGCGGACGCGGCTCGAGGCCGAAGGGCAGAAGCAGGCCGCCTGGCGAACCGACCCGAAGAAGAGCGGCGCTGCCGGCGCCTTCGGCGACATCGCCACGCATGCCTACAACCTCGGCCGCTACATGACGGGCCTCCTCCCCGACACGATCAGCGCACACCTGAAGATCTTCGAGCCGTCCCGCGCGCTCGACGACTACGGCCACGCCGTCATCCGCTACGAGAATGGCGGCTTGGGCACCGTGACGGCCTCGCAGATCAGCCACGGCCGCGAGAACGACCTGCGGATCCAGATCGACGGCACCCGCGCGAGCCTCGAGTGGCACCAGGAAAACCCCAACCAGATGATCGTCCGCACAAACGGCGAGCCACACCGGATCTACACCCGCGATCCCAACGCCCCCTTCATGAATGCCGCGGGCAAGGCCGCCTGCCGGCTCCCCTCGGGGCATCCCGAGGCCTTCTTCGAGGCCTTCGCCAACGTCTACCGCGCCGCCTACGACGCAATGGAGCAGGTTGCCGCGACGGGCAAGCACGAGCGAACGAACACGATCTACCCAAACATCCACGACGGCGTGGAGGGAATGTATTTCATCGAGCAGTCGGTTGCGTCGAGCAAGGCCAACGGCGCCTGGCTGCCGCTCAAACACCCGCTGGCACGACGCTAGGCGACCATGGCAAAGAACGACACGGCGTATTTCGTGTTCGACATCGAGAGCGTGGCCGACGGCGACCTCGTCTCGCGGCTGAAGTATCCGGGCGAGAAGCTCTCGCCAGAGAAGGCGATCGCGAAGTATCGCGAGGAGCTCCTCGCCGAGAACGGCAAGGACTTTATCCCCTACACGTTCCAATTGCCCGTCTCGCTCGTGGTCGCGAAGGTGGCGCACGACTACCGCCTCATCGAGCTCGTCGCCCTCGACGAGGAGCAGTCGCGGCCGCACGAGATCGTGAAAGCCTTCTGGGTGGGCTGGCAGAAATACAAGCGGCCGCGGCTCGTCAGCTTCAACGGCCGCGGCTTCGACCTGCCGCTGCTCGAGCTCTGCGCCTTCCGCTACGGGCTCTCGATTCCCGATTGGTATGCCGAGGATCGCAAGAGCTTCGAGCAGCCCCGCAACCGTTACAACACCTGGTCACACTTCGATCTCCACGAGTGGCTCACCAACAACGGCGCCTCGCGGTTCAACGGCGGCCTCTCGCTCGCGGCCAACCTGATCGGCAAGCCGGGCAAAATGGATGTCGCCGGCCACATGGTGCAGGATCTCTGGCAGGCCGGGAAGGCGGCGGAGATCCACGATTACTGCCGCGGTGACGTGCTCGACACGTATTTCATCTTCCTGCGGTCGCGGGTCGTCGCCGGCGAGCTTTCGCTCGAGGAGGAGCACGCGATCATCGACGACGCGCGACAATGGATCGAAGAGCGTGCGAAGTCATCTCCGGGGCTCGCCCGCTACCTTGCCGCCTGGGGCAATTGGAAAAGCCCGTACGCGTAAACCGCTTTGTCTTCAAACGGTATCGCACCGGCTCGAGGGCGGCAGAAGGTGCCTCGCGGTGTCCCTCGCGGACTCGGGCCAAATGCTCGTCACGCTTCCGCCGACCCCCTCGCCTCAGTCCAGCGTTTCCGGAAGCGGACTACTTTGACAGGCTGAAGCCTGTCCTACTTGTCGGCGTCTTCGGCGGGCTTCTCCTCGGCGGGCTTTTGCTCCGCGGGCTTCTCCTCGGCCGGCTCCTCCTCGGCGGGCTTTTCAGCCTCCGTGGCGAGGCTGCCGAGCGCGTCGAGCGGGCTGGCTTCACCGGCCGGCTTCTCTCCGTCCGTGACGGCTGCGGGCTCGGAGGCCGCATTGGCCGACGGCGGGGCAAGTGACGCAGCAATCGCCTTCGCCGCGGCCTTGCCGGCGGCGTCTATCTTCCCCTTCGGCGCCCGGGCCTCGACCGTATACATGCGGCCGCCGATCACGACCGCATAGCTCCAGCGCTCGATCGTCTCCGCCATGCCATCCGCCTTGATCGTGCCGGGGACACCCCACGCCACGCCGAGATGGTCACCGATCTTCACGGCAGACGGCTTCTGCAGCGGCGACGCATCACCCAGCGCCTGCTTCACGCCGGCGGCGATGCCGGAGGCGAATTCCTTGTGGTTTTCTTCGGTGATTTCCCCGAGCCCCTCCGGCGCCGGGGCTGCCGTGACCAGCACCTTGGGATACGACTTTCTCGGCCCCGGCTGATATTTGACGAGGCAGTCCTTCTGGCGAGGCAGTCGCGTCCAGCCGACGGGCGACGAGACGGCGATGCGCCCGTCGTCCACCGCGAACGCCGTGGATGGATCGATCGTCACAGCCTCCGCTGCAGCGGCAGCCTTCGACTTCTTCTTCGTCGCCTTCGCGGAACAGCCGCCTCCCGGCACGATCACGGTGCAGACGAGCAGGCATACAAAAGCCCTGCCCGCGACGAGCAAAATACCCTGTGCGGTCATCGCATCCCCCTTCTCGGGCCGGGCGGCGCCCGGCGGTTACTCGCTGATCGCTTCCTTCACCAGTTGCACGAAGTGCTGCGACTTCGAGGTGTTCGTGAGATCGGAGGCCTTCTTCTCGGCCGCCTTCTTGTCGGCATATTCGAAGAGCACCAGCCGCTTCATCGACGGATTGAAGACGCCCCAGTAGGCCTTCATCCGCGCCTCTTTCGCCACCTTCTTGCGGCTCGGCTTCTTGGCGGCGGCCTTCTTCGGCTCCTTCGCGGCCTTTTCCTTCTTCTCCTTGGCGGGCTTCTCCTTGGCTGCCTTCTTCGTGGTCTTCGCGCGGGCCTCCGCTGCGTCTGCCTGGGCCCTGAGTTCCTTGCGATTCACCGTTTTCCGCGCCATGTCGCCCTGCCATCCTTCCCAAGAATGTTGTCTGTGTGCGCCGTCCGGCCGCACGGCCGGGAGCGAGCGGCAGTATAGCGGCACCGCGCATCGACCGCACGGGCGTCTATACTTTCGGCGTATGGCAACCACCGCCGCTGACGTCCTGCCCGCCGGGCCCCTCGCCGCCTACCGCGGCCTCGAAGACGCGATCCTCGACGAGCGGATCGAGGCCGTCCGCCGCCGGATGGGGCCGCGGCTCGTGATCCTCGGCCACCATTACCAGCAAGACGGCGTGATCGCCCACGCCGATCTCCAAGGGGACAGCTACCAGCTCTCGAAGTCGGCCGCGGAGCGGGAGGGCTGCGAAGCGATCGCCTTCTGCGGCGTCCACTTCATGGCCGAGACGGCCGACATCCTCGTCAACCGCCCCGAGAAGGTGGCGGCCCGCGGCGGCAGGCGGGTTGCCGTCGTGCTCCCCGACATGGCCGCCGGCTGCTCGATGGCCGACATGGCGGGCATCGAGCAGGTGGAAGACGCCTGGGCCGACCTCGGCACCGTGATCGACACCACCGACATCACGCCCGTCACCTACATCAACTCGGCCGCGAGCCTGAAGGCCTTCTGCGGCCGCCACGGCGGCATCGTCTGCACGTCGAGCAACGCCCGCGCCGTCCTCGAATGGGCCTTCGCGCGAACGAAGCGGGTGCTCTTCTTTCCCGACCAGCACCTCGGCCGCAACACGGCGCGGAAGATGGGGATCCTGCTCGACGAGATGTGCGTCTGGAATCCCCACGATCCCACGCTCGGCGGCAACTCGCAGGAGCAGCTCCAAAAGAGCCGCGTGATCCTCTGGCAGGGCCACTGCAGCGTGCATGCGATGTTCAAGCCGGAACACGTTGACGCGATGCGGGCGAACATCCCGGGCGTGAAGATTCTCGTCCATCCCGAGTGCTCGATGGAGGTGGTCGACAAGGCCGACCTCGCCGGCTCGACGAGCTACATCCTCAAGCAGGTCGAGCAGGCCCCTCCGGGCACGAAGTGGGCGATCGGCACGGAGCTCCACCTCGTCAAGCGGCTCGAGCAGCGGCACCCGGAGCAGACGATCCGGTTTCTCTCGCCGGTCGTCTGCATGTGCGCGACGATGTATCGCATCGACCTCGCCCACCTCTGCTGGAGCCTCGAGCACCTCGAGGCGGGCAAGCCGGTGAACGTGATCCGCGTCGACGACGAAACCGCCAAGTGGTCCGTGACCGCCCTCGAGCGCATGCTCGCCGTCCGGTAGGACAGGCTTCAGCCTGTCCCGGTAGGGTCTGCTTCAGCCTGCCTCTCAATCAGCTTCAGCCTGTCTCGTGACACGCCGCCACCGGAACGTCAGAAGTCGACTCGCGGTGGCCCTCGCGGACTCGGTCCAAATGCTCGTCGAGCTTCCGCCGATTCCGCCGGCTCCCGTATCGGAGGTAGCCAAAGTAATCCGCTTGCGGAGCAAGCGGTCTACTTTTGACAGGCTCGGAGGCCTGTCCTACCGGCTCAGCCCGGCGGGCATGGCGGCGGTGCGCTGATCGGGCCGCGACTGCATGCGGAGCGCGTCGATCGTGGTGACGAGCTCGCGAAACTTCACCTCGTCCACGTTGCCCGAGAGCACGGCGTGCACCGCGCCGGCGGTGTTGACGATCACAATGTTCGGCTTGCCGGGATGCACGCCGTAGGCGTGCTCGAGGCGGCCCTCGAAGTCGAGCCAGACCGGCACGTAGGGCGAGTCTTTCCGCACCTGCGCGCGGGCGACCGGGTGCATGGCCCTCGGCAGTTCGGGCAGGCTCGCCACGGCGATCACGCGCACATCCGGCACCCGCGCGCCGACGGGCCATCCGGCCAGGCCGATCACGGGCTGGCGGCTCCATTCCGTCGCCGAGACCTGCGTGGCGGTCGGATGGAAGTGCACGTGCAGCCGGCGGCCGAGTTCCTGCGCCGCCTCGGCCCCCTTGCGTTCGGCGTAGACGAGTACGACCACGTCGCCGCGCATCGTGCCGGTCTCGTGCCGGTGCTTGAATTGATCCTCCATCGCGATATTGACCACCCGCTCCGCCGGCTGGGCGGAGGCGGTCGCGGCCAGCGCGAGGAACGTCACGAGGGCGAGGGCGAGCCGGTCACTGCGCATGGGGGCACCTGGGGTTTTTGGTGAGCGGGGGAAATACCGCGCAGGCAGCGACCGGCACAAGGGGGGTTTGGCGGGTTCCTGTGACAGGCACGGAGGCCCGTCCTACTCGACGGCGAGCTGACGGAATCGGCGGAAGCTCGCGGAGCATTTGGACCGAGTCTTCGAGGGCCACCGCGACGCGACTTCTGCCGTTCCGGCAGCGGATTGGGCGGAAGTGTAGCGGGCTGAAGCCTAGGTCGGGACAGGCTGAAGCCTGTCCTACCGGCGGGGGCGGAGGAGCGAGAGGATGGCCGGGAGGAAGACGAGCGAGGTGATCGTACAGGTGGTCACGCCGAGCGTGAGCACGCGGCCGAGGCTTTCGAGGCCGCGGTGGCTCGCCACCATCAGCGCGCCGAAGCCGAGGATCGTCGTCAGGGCGTCCACGAGCACGGAGTTGGCGGTCGAGGCGCTGATTCGATACGGACCGGGCCGCTCGAGGTAGTCGTGCACGATGTGCACGCCGTAGTCGACGGCGATGCCGAGGATGAGCGGGATGCCGATCAGGTTGGCGGGATTGAGATCGATCCCCACGAGCCCCATGAGGCCGAGCGTCTGCGCCATGCCGAGTGCCAGCGGCAGCGCGGCGAGGAGCGAGTTCGTCAGGCTGCGGAAGTCGAGCCAGAGCACGGCGAGGATGACGATCAACGAATAGATCGCCGCCTGCTCGTAGCTCCGCTTCATCTCGAGCGAGGCCTCGTAGGCCTGCAGCGGGTTGCCGGTCGCCCGTTCATCGACGCTCCGCACGTCCTTCACGAACTGCTCGAGCGACTCGAAGTTCCAGATGTCGCCGCGGCCGTAGATCTTGAGCAGATGCTTGCCGCTCTGCCCTACGAAACGATCCACGAGGCTCGGCGGCAGGTCGGAGAGCGTGGGCGGCTCGGGGTCGGCCACGCCGGCGAGCGCGTGGAGCCGGCTGAGCAGGTCGCCGGCCGACCGCTGCTGAAACATGGCGATCGCCTGGAAGCATTCCTCGGGCCCCATGCGGCGGAGCGATTCGCGGGCCCGCTCGAGGTGCCAGGCGGTCCGCAGGGCGCCGGGCCGCTTGGAGGCCTCGGCCTGCGCCCAGGCGAGCGTCTCGCCGAGCGCGTCGAGCCGGTCGAGCGGGATTTCGGGCGGCCGTTCGGGGAGCGACGCGAGCCGACCGCGGATCCGCTCGATGAGCGGCCGCTTGAGCTGCTCGTCCACGGGGAGGAGCGACGCGATCTCATCCACCCGTTCCACGCTCGCGAGCTTCGTGAGCGCCTCCTTGCGCTCGAGCAATTGCTCACGGGAGTCGGCCATCGAGAGGGCATACCAGACGCTCTGGTCGCTCTCGGCGAGCAGCTTCTTCTCGATCTCCACGCTCTCGAGGCCGTCGGGCTGCATGTTGAGCAGGTTGTGGTCGTAGTCGAGGTCGTGCAGGCCGGAGGCGATCGCCATCGTCGCCGCCATCCCCGCCAGGGCCACGAACCGCGGATGCCGCATGATCGGCGCGAGCCAGGTGTGCACCGGCACGGGCTCGGGAATCCGCCGGCCGAGCGGCCCGCGATCGACGATCGCCACCACCGCCGGCAGCACGAAGAGCTCCGCCAGGCAGCACAGCAGGATGCCGCCGCCGGCGATGAGGCCCAGCTCCGCCACCCCCACGAAGCTCGTGAGCGCCGCCGAAAAGAAGGCCACGGCCGTCGTGATCGCGCCGGTGAGGATTCCCGGGCCGACCGACGCGCTCGTCTCCAGGAGGGCTTCCTCGCAATCGAGGCCGCGGCGGCGCATCTCGAGGTAGCGGCCGATGTAGTAGGTGCCATAGTCGATCCCCACGCCGATCATCGTGACGGTGAAGGTCACGGAGAGGATGTTCAAATGGCCGACGCTCGCCGTCGCCCAGCCGAAGGCCCAGGCCATGCCGATCACGAGCACGCCGTTGGCCATCAGCGCATGCCGCACGCCACCGAAGCCGGCGATGATCACGATCGCCACGGCGGTGAGCGAGAGTCCGCTGGCCCAGACCATCGATTGCTGGCTGGCCCGCATCTCGTCGTCTTCCATCACGGGCAAGCCGGTGAGGCCGATCGTCACGTCGGGATGGCGGGCGGCGACGAGCTTCATCAGCCGCCGCAGTTCGTCGGTGGCGGCCGAGGCGCCGGCGAAGCCCCCCTTCTCCTTCGCGAGCCGCAGGAGCACGAAGCCGAGCTTGCCATCCTTGGCGAGCAGGTGCTCGCTCGAAAGATCGCGAAGCGTGGAGAGCGATTCGGGCATTCCCGGCCAGGGCGAGACATAGTCGGCGTGCTGCTGCTTTCCCGGCGTGGCAGTTGGCTCGAGCCCCGCCACGAGGCTCTCGGCATACCGTTCGAGCGCGGCGGCGGGGGGCTCGTCGCGCGGGCCCGCGCCCGGCTGCGCGCCGGCCACCATCTGGCCGGCGAGGCCGCCCACCATCGTGCCCACCTTCAGCTGCGCCCAGCCGCCGTCGAGGATCGGCTGGGTGCGCTCGATGAAGCGGTCGATCTCCGCGAGGTCGGCGGGGGAGAGGTAATGGAGCCCCTTGGCGCGGATCTTCGAGAGATCGACCTCATGGAGCACGGAGCGGAAGAGCGTGCCGTCGCGCCCGATCTCCTCCGATACCTCCTCGAGCACCGCCACGACGCTCGCCCGCGACGTCCCCTCCACCACGACGACGGCATCGTCGTCTTCGCCGAATTCCTCCATGTAGTCGATCCAGAGCTTGTTGTAGTCGCTCTTCGGATCGAGCAGGTCGGTGCGGCTCACCTTGTAGCCGAGCTTCTGCGACGTCCACCAGCCGGCCGCCACGGCCGACGCGATCGCGAGCGCCAGGATCGTGACGCTGTGCGCGATGCAGAGCCGCGTCCAGCCGACGAGCGCCCGGGCAAGCAGGCTCGGCCGTGCGTGGTCGGAATCAGCAACGGCCGGATCGGGCGCGCGATCGGCGTTGGCGACGTCGTCGCCTGGGTCGTCTTCTGCACTCGTGAATGCCATGCCGCCGTCGCCTTCCGCGCTCGTGGGGGGTCGAGGATCGTAGGGAAACTGCGTAGCGGGGCCAACACCCGCTTTTCGCGGCGCCGGCAAGCGGCGCAAGCTGGGAAAACACCCTGTTTTTCCGAGGCGGAATGACTGGGCCGAAGGGTCCGCGCAGGCCGAAAACCCTTCCTGACCGGTCGCGGGCAAGCCGCGCTCGGATCGGCCGTTTTGGATTCGTTTTGGATTTCGGGGGGGTCTTCATGCGTGCGCATCAATTGCCGGCTCGTGCCGTCGTGTCGTGTGGGTTCTTGATCGCGCTGGCGGCGGTCGCGCCGGCTGCACGGCTGCGAGCCGCGGAGGCTCCGCAGACGCCGGGGCTTCTGCCGGCATTCTCCGATGGCGGTTCGTCGAGCCGCGAGGCCCGTCGGCAGGCGATCGACTGCCTGCCACTCGAGCAGATGACGGAGCCGCAGCGCCAGGCCGTCGAGAAGGCGCTCCGCTCCACGACGCTCTATCGCAAGCTGCCGGTGCAGACGTTGACGTGCGACACCGATCTCTTCGACTTCGCGCTCGCCAATCCGGAGTCGATCGTCGACATCTGGCGTGTGCTCGGCATCAGCCGGCTCGTGCTCGATCCCGCGGGACACGCGCAGTGGCGGCTCGCCGACGGCTATGGCACTGTGGGCATGCTGCGGCTGCTGCACCACGCTCGGCGCGGCCACAAGGGCACGCTCGTCTTCCACGGCCGCGGCGCCTACTCCGGCCCGCTCGCGCCCAAGCCGCTCTCGGGCACCTGTCTGCTCGTCGTGCAGCACGAACCCGTCACGCCCGCCGCCGACGGCCGGCAGCGGCAGCAGATTCGGATCGACGCCTTCCTCGACGTCGATGGCGTGGGCCTCGAGATCGTCACGCGGTCATTGCAGCCGATCATCGTCCGCTCTGCCGCGTCGAATCTCCACGAGATCTGCCTCTTCATGTCGACGCTCTCGGAAGCGGCGACGGAAAACCCGGAGGGCATCGTGCATTTGGCCTCGCGGCTCACGCGGACCGATCCCGAAGACCGGCAGGCGCTCGCGACGATCGCGCGGGCAGCCGGTAAAAACAGCCCACTGGCAGCCGCGACGCCCGCCGACGCGGAGCGGCTCCAAACGGAACTCGCCGCCCGCTGGCTCTCGACCGACGAACTCGATCAAGTCCACCGACGGCGGTAGTACGACAGGCGTCTCTGCCTGTCACTGTACGACAGGCGTCTCTGCCTGTCTCTGCAGGACAGGCACGGAGGCCTGTCGTACACGCTCACCGCGTGGTGTCGCCGCTCGCCGGCGGCGCGACGGCGAGCCTCGGACGAGCCTCGGACGCCACCAGGTAGGGCCGCTTGTATTCCGGCATGTAGCCCTGCGCGCCGCGGACCGACACCTGTTGCCCCACGAGCGGGGCCAGGTTCACGCCCGCCTGCGGCGCGACGAAGGCGAGCACCGCGTTGTTGTCGTCGACGATCGCCCAGCGCGGCGCGTCGGGCCGTCGCGAGACGACGGTCGCGAGCCGGCCGGTCGTCTCCATCATGCTCGGTGGTGTCCAGGTCGGCTGGCCACCGGCCGGCGCGCCGCCCGCCATCACGCCCGGGCGGATCGGCCGCGCGCCCATGCCGGAGAGGCTCGACCACATGCTGCCGAGCCGCAGCGGCGAGGGATCCGCGGGCGTGGCAGCGACGAGCGCTCGCTGCTTGTTTTGGATCGCCTCGAATCGCATCAGCCGGGCATCGATCGCCTCGGCCCGCAGCCGTTCGGATTGCGACGTCGTCTGTTGCGCGGCCACCCGGAGCCGCTCCCGCAATTGCACGAGGTTCCACTCCTCGCTCGGGCCGGTCACGGCCAGCGAGAGCGCAAGATCGATGTCGGCCAATTCGTCGCTTACTCCCGCAGCGCCGCCGCTGGTCGTGGCCACGGGCCCCGGCCGGGGCGCGGCATCGAAGACGCTCGTGCCCATCGGCAGCCAGCCGGAGAAGAGTCGCTTCGAGAGCGGCACCGGCTCGAGCGCCGGCGGATCGACGGCGGCGGTCGGCGGCGGCGCGACTGATTCGCGGGCTTCGTTCACGGCCAGCGCGATCGCCTCGCCCGCTTCCTTGATTGCGAGCGCCGCTTCGGCCGCGCTCGCGCCGGTGGCCGCTTCCGCATCGAGCGTTGGTTGTGGTGCCAGCGCCGCGAGCGCGGGCGGCAGTGCGAGGTCGGCGAGCAGCGCCCAGCGAAACTCTCCGGCCGGTGGCTCGATCCGCGCCCAGAGACCGGCATGGCGACCTTCCGTGATCCGCACCTGCTCGATCACGCGCACCCGCTCGCCCGCCTCGAGGCTTACCTGTGCCACGTGCCGGAGGTCGTTGAGCTGCGAGCCGATCCGCGCCACGGCGCCGTCGGCCACGATCACGCCCGTGTAGCCGCCGGTGCGTGGACCGGCCGCCGCGCCGTCGGCCGTCTCGCCCAAGCGCGATTCATCATCCACGTCGGCGGCGCGGATCCAGCTGAAGCTGCCTGCGACGGGCCGCACCGCGCAGTAGCCGCTGCCCGCAGGATCGATCGACCACACTTCGACCGTCGCCCCATGCGCAAGCCGCTCGGTGGGATAGAAGTCGTTGCTTGGTCCAGCGCGGAGATAGGTGTGCGCCGCCGCGACGCGCACCGTCGCCGGAAAAGGCGACGCAGCCGTGGCATCATCGGCGCGCGATGGCGTCGCCACGACGATGAACAGGCACACGGCAAGCGGGAGGCGCATCAGGCTCATGCGCGGGAACGTAGAAAACCGCTCGCGATGGCGAAAGGCCTAAAAAACAAGCGCGTAGACGAGGCTTGGGCGTCCTCGTCTACGCGCTCTGGAAGCCGTGCCGAAGGCCCGACTGCCACACTTCTTGTAGACCGTCGGCCCCAGTTGCTCAAGCCGCGAATTTTGATTTCGACGGCGTCCGGAAAATGGGCGATTCCCGCCCAAACCAGGCCCCCTCCAATGGGCTATCCGTTGCGGGGCGGGGCGATTGGGGAAACCTGCGCCCGGGGGGCTCGGCGCACCGGTTCGTGGCAGCATGCCATGCCAGCGGCACCGGCGCCAGCAGATCTCACCACCGGTCCGCCGGCCGTTCGAGCACCTCGCGGAGCAGGATCGCCTGACGGATCGAGGCGGGGTTGCGCAGGGCCTGCGCGAGCTCGGCGGCAATCTTCGCGCGGTGCGTCGTCGCAACGGGTGGCGTCGCCCGCGCCGATTCATCGGCCCGCCGCACCGTGGCAGGCTTCGCGAGCGACGGGCGATCATGCTTGAGATCGTGCGCGAAAGCCTCGCGCACATGGCTCGCCACATCCGTCGCGACCGGCGCGGGCTTCGCGGCTGCCGGCGTCGGCTGCGGTGCGCGGGGCTGGGGGGTTGGCTTCGGCGCTGGCTTGGGGGCCGGCTCGCGATTCACCCGGCGCAGAAATTCCTCGATCTGTTGCTCGAGCTGCTCGCGTCCTTCGGCGGGCATGTGCGGCGCCACAGGCCGCACCGGCTCTGGCCGGCGCACGACCGGCGGCTCGGCGGGGCGGCCATTCCCCGCTGCGCGCCGAAACACGGCGAAGACCTGCGAGAGGATCCAGAAGCCGACGAACAAGACCGGCAGGAGATTCTCCAGCCAATCGAGCCCGGCGGCGAAGAGGACGCATGTCAATGGCATGGGAACGAGTCGAAAGGCCGAAGCAGGATCAGGTGGGGCTGGCGGTGGCGATCGTGCGGCGCATGTCGGTGTCGGCCTGCAGGTTTCGCAGTTTGTAGAAATCGATGATTCCCAGACTGCCGCTGGCGAGCGAATCGGCGATCGCCTTCGGCACTTCGGCCTCCGACTCGACGAGCGCGGCCCGGCTCTCCTCGATGCCCGCGAGCATCTCCTGCTCCTTCGCGACGGCCATCGCGCGGCGGCCTTCGGCATTCGCCCGGGCCACGCGGGTGTCGGCCTCGGCCTGATCGGCCTGCAGGCGGGCGCCGATGTTGGCCCCCACGTCGATGTCGGCGATGTCGATCGAGACGATCTCGAACGCCGTGTTGGCGTCGAGCCGGCGGGCGAGCACGGTCTTCGAGATCACGTCGGGATTTTCGAGCACGTCGGTATGCCGCTCGGCCGAACCGATCGCCGACACGATTCCCTCGCCCACGCGGGCGATGATCGTCTCCTCGGTGGCGCCGCCGATGAGCTGATTGAGATTCGTGCGCACGGTCACCCGCGCCCGCACCTTGAGCTGGATGCCGTTCTTGGCGACGGCGTCGAGCGACTCGCGGCCACTGTTTTTGCCGGGGCAGTCGATCACCTTCGGATAGACGCTCGTCTGCACCGCCTCGCGGACGTTGCGGCCGGCCAGGTCGATCGCGGTGGCGAGTTTCCAGTCGAGCTCCTTGATCTTCGCCTTGTTGGCGGCGATGAGCGCCTGCACCACCAGCGGCACGCGGCCGCCGGCGAGGTAATGCGCTTCGAGCGCCTGCCGCGTGATGCCCGACGCATCGCCAAGGCCGGCCTGCACGGCCATGATCTTGCTGCGCACGATGACGGTGGGGCTCACCTTCTTGAAACTCATCGCCACGAGATCGAAAAGCCCGATCCCGGCGCTCGACGCATACGACTGCAGCCAGAGCCGCAGGTAGCGGGCGAGCAGCCCGAAGACGAGCAAGAGGGCGAAGATGCCCAAACCGAGAAGAATCAAAGTCGGCATTCCACAACTCCCATGTACGACAGGCCTCTGTGCCTGTCACGTACGACAGGCCTCTGTGCCTGTCACGTAGGACAGGCCTCTGTGCCTGTCTCACAAAAATCCCGCCAGGTTTGGCATCGACAGGCGGGGACGCCTGTGGCACCGATAGAGCCTTGTTCCGGGTCAGTCGCGAGTCAAGTTTCCGGCGGGTCGAGCCGCTCGAATTCGAAGGTTTCGAGCGTCGGGGAAAGCCGCGAGCCGTCGCCGGGTGTCTCGCGTGCCGGCGGTAACGATTGCAGGGGCTTCTCCGCGGCGGCCGCCTCCCGGGCCGCCGCCGAGATCACGACGAGCGCCCGCCCCTGCACGCCCACGGCATCCACCGCGGTGCCCACTTCGATCGGCCCGCTCTCGCTGATCGCATCCACCTGCATGCCGCCGATCTCCACGATGCCCCAGGGGAGCATCTCGGTGGCGGCGCGGCCCGTCCGGCCGACGAGTTCCTTGAGCCGTAGTTTCGTCGGCGCGTCGGGCAGCATCTCGAGCGGATCGGGCGGGGGCGGCAGCACCCGCCGGCCCAGCGGCGTCTCCGGAAACCAGCGAAACGCGAGCGCGAGCACGCCCGGCACAACGACGGCCGCGACGGCCAACACGGTCATGCCGGCCAGCGCACCCTGCTCCAGAAACGCCGTTGCCACCGCGGCCACGATCGCCGTCACGCTCAGAAACCCGAGGATGCCCCCCGACGGCAGAAAGACCTCGAGCACCATCACGCAGAGGCCGAGCAGAAAGAGTACGACGATCCACACAAGCGCGGTCATCGGCTGCCCCGCAGATCGGTGCCGCCGTCATGCAGCGGTTTGACAACCACCTTGCCGCCGCGGATCTCGACCACCCGCACCGGCTCCCCCGGCTCGACGAGTTGGCCAAGCGTGGCCACGTCGTGCACGCGGCCGCCGATCCGCGCCTTGCCCGCCGGAGCGAGCCGCGAGGTCGTCGTTCCCTCGAGTCCGAGAAGTTCCTCGAGGTGCTCCGCGTCGAGTTCGTCGTCGGCGGCCGGCGGCTCGAGGAGCACGTTGCGCAGCACGGGCGCCCGCGGCAGCCAGCGGCGCACGAGCACGCCTACGAGCGCCACGCCGATCGCCGCGGCGAGGATGCCGAGCAGCGACCACTGCAGCTGGCGGATCTGGTAATCGTTGGCCGGCAGCACGAACGACTGGCTCGCGAGCACGAGCGACGCGATCACGAGCAGCCCACCGCCGAGACCGAGCACGCCGACCCCCGGCAACACGAAGATCTCGGCCGCGAGGCAGAAGAGCCCCGCGAGGAAGAGCATCACCTCGAGCCAGCCGCTCGTGCCGTGGAGATACTGGCTCCAGAAGTAGACGATGAAGGCCACCATCGAGACGAAGCCGCCGAGACCGAAGCCCGGCGTGTGGAGCTCGATGTAGAGCCCGGCACCGCCGATCAAAAGCAAGAGCCAAGCGACACCGGGGCTTGCCAGCGCGTCGAGCAGCCGGTCGGCCCAGCCCGGTTCGATCACGGCCATCTTGTCCGAGAGCCCGTACGTCTTCGCGAGGCCTTCGGCATTCTCGACGAGATGCGTCGCGAGACCGAGCGACTCGGCCGAGCGGCCCGTGAGCTGGATCGGCCCGATGCCCACCTGCGCCCCCGGCAACCAGCTCTCGCGGTCGTCCCGCGGCAGAAGTTCCTCGTCGCTGAAATAGTCGACGCGGCCGGTCGCTCCCTGCACCGCGCGCCGCACGATCATGCCCGGCTTCACGAGCGCGATCGGCAGCGACCATGACCTGCCCCGCTTCTTCGCCACGCCCTCGCGCCAGGCCACGGCGAGCGCGTCGGCCTGCCGGTCGTCGAGCGTCGCCGCCCCCTCGCCACCGAGGATCGCATTGGGTGTCATCACGAGTTCGTCGCAGGCGAGCGCCACGAGCGCCGCGTCGGCCCGCGCCTCCTTCGGCACCCAGGCCACCGTGCGCACGCGAGCCGGATCGAGGCTGGCGAGCCAGGAGGCGAGCACGATGGCTTGTTCCGGCGCCCCGCCTGGGCTGTCGATCCGCAGGCAGAGGAAGTTGGTGCCGCCGGCGAGCGCTTCGTCGATGCGGTTTCGCGTGCGGGCGACGGCGTCGGCCGTGATCGGCCCGGCGAGCACGACCTGCGTCGCTTTCCAGCCGCCCTCGAGCGACGGATCGACCGTGAGCGATGCCTCCGCCACATTCAGCCCGCGCGCGAGTTCGCCGGGCGTGCGGGCGAGCAAGCGCACGAGCCCCAGTTCACGGCCGCGGCGGCCGGTGAGTTCGAGCGGCAGCGGCCCGAGCTCCTCGACGTCGAGCACGGCCACGCGGTCCTTGAGCGCAGCGAGATCCTTCCGCTCCACGAACTGCTCGCCGTCATCGGTCGAGGCACGGGCCACCTTCGCGGCCGGGTCGAGGAGCGCGAGCGCCACCGCGGGGGGCACCGTCTTCCGCCGCGCCGCCACCTGCATGTAGGCGGCCCGCATCGCATCGTCGATGTTGGGCTCATCGGCATTGGCGGGCCCGAGGACGGCATCGGGGGGCATGACGATCTCCTCGCAGGCGAGTGCCACGAGCACCGCATGCCCCGTCGCTCCCTCTGGCAGGAAGGCCACCGTCTTCACGCCGTCGAGCCGGGCGTCGGAGAGAAACCGCGCGAGCTCGAGCGATCGGCCAAAGTCGCTCGCGAGCGCTCCCTCGTCGTCGCTGGGGTCGAATTGCAAGACGAGCACGCCCCGCTCGCCCCCCTTCGCCTTCAGCCGATCGAGCTGCCGGAGGATCGCGGTCTTGACCTGGGTGTCGCGCGTGCCGGTGATCGGCAGCCGCACGGCGATCGCGACGGCCGGCGCGGGCTCCCGCGCGGGCTCGTCGGCCGCGGCCAGTGCCGGCGAACCGGCCACACCCGCCATCACGGCAAGAAACGAGAGCAGCCACCGTGAAAGCCGGTCGAAATGCATAGCCGCATTATACGCCGGGAAAATCCCGCCGGCTGGCGTCTGCGCCTATCTCCCCTGCGTAGTACGACAGGCCTCTGTGCCTGTCTTTCTTGACCGCACCTCGACAGGCACGGAGGCCTGTCCTACGAGCCCCGCTGGGCACTGCTATACTCCCGCCCCATGAGCATCACCTCATCCGTTTCTCACACACCCGTCATCGCCGAACTCATCGGCCTCATCGGCGAGAAGGCCCTCAAGCGCGGCACGTTCACGCTCGCGTCGGGCCGCACCGCCAATTTCTATCTCGACGCCAAGCAGGTGGTGCTCGACGCCCGCGGGTCGATGCTCGTCGGCCGGGCGATCCTCGAAAAGCTCAAGGCGCACGGCCGGCTGCCCGACGCGGTGGGCGGCATGTCGATCGGCGCCGACCCGATCACCAGCGCCGTCGTCACGATGGCGGGCGTGGAAGGGCTCGCGATCAAGGGCTTCATGGTCCGCAAGGAGCCGAAGGACCACGGCACCAAGAAATTCATCGAAGGCCCTGTCGCGCCGGGCCAGCGGGTGGTGATCGTGGAAGACGTGACCACGACGGGCGGCTCGTCGCTCGTGGCGATCGATCGGGCCCAGGAGTTTGGCCTGGTGGTCGAGCGGGTGATCACGGTGATCGACCGCCTGGCCGGTGCACACGCAGCCTTCGCGGCCCGCGGCATCCCGCTCGAATCGCTCGTGACGATCCGCGATCTCGGCATCGACCCCGACGCAGCATAATAGTAGACCGCCTCCTTGCCCCGCCGCGCGCGGCGAGCGTAGGATTTTTGCATGCCCAGGCGTCTGCATCTCCTGCTGCTTCTGGCCTCGCTCGCGACGCCCGCCGCCGCGGCGCCGCTCGCCGATACCGCGCCCGAATCGATCGCCCAATGGATCGAGCAGCTCGGCGATGCCGACTACAACCGCCGCGAAGCCGCGGCGACTGCGCTCAAGGCGATCGGGCCGGCGGCGGTCGATGCGCTCCTCGCCGCGGCCGAGATGAGCACCGATCTCGAGGTCTCGCTGCGTGCCCGGTGGATCGCCGACGCGATCCCGCTCGAGATGCCCCACGACCCGCCCGAGGTGACGAAGCTGCTCGAGCGGTTCAAAAGCCGCGATGCGGGCGCCCGCGTGCAGGCGATGCGGCGGCTCTTGCGACTGGATGGCGACGCCGGCATCGAGCCGTTGGCGCGGATCGTGCGGCTCGATCGTTCAGCGAGCGGCTCGCGGCTCGCGGCAGCGCTCCTCGTGCGCGAGTGGCGGCCCGACGATCCCTTCTGGCCACTCTTCCGCGCAAAGATCACTTCGGGGATCGGCGCGAGCGACCGACCGGCCGCGCGGTTCCTGCGGGCGATCGTCGCGTTTTCGGAGGCAGCCCCGGGCGACAAGGCGACGATCGACAAGAGCCTCGCCGCCGCCGAAACCGCCCTCGCCGACCTCGGCACAGCGAGCGACGCGCCGACGCCGGCCGAGCAGAGCGATCTCGATGCGACGATCCTGCTCGAGACGCAAACCATCTTCGACCGCTGCCTCGCGCAACTGCTCCGGGCCGCCGGCCGGCGCGACGAAGCCATCGCCGCCGCGAACAAAATCCTCGCTGCGCGGCTCGCCGAGAGCGACCGGGATCTCGACACGATCGTGAACGACGCGGTGACGACGCTCGCCTGGGCCACGGAGAGCGGCATCCCCGAGGCGGTCGACGCGCTCGCCGCCCGGCCCGAGCTCATCCGCGATCATGCGGTCGTCGGCTTCGCGGCGGCCGCCGCCGAGCGGGCCCGGGGCAACCAGCCGAAGGCCGAGTCGCTGGCGGCCGACGCCTTCGAGAAGACCGATGGGGATTTTCCGGAGCGGCTGCAGGCGGCGGTGATGCTCGCGAAGTGGGGCTGCGTGGAGTGGGCCACCCGCTGCTACAAGGCGATCGTCGAGGATCCGCAGCCCCCCGTCGAGCAGCTCTCGATCGCGGCGGTCATGTATTCGGAGTTTCTCCACGATCTCGAGCAGGATGACGAGGCGGCCGGCTGCCTCGCCCGGCTGCTGGCCTCGCTCGAGCAGAGGCCCAACGCCAATCCGGCGCAGATCGCGCAGCAGCTCGGCCGCGACCCGCGGTCCACGAAGTCGCGCATGCATTTCTTCGAATCGTGTGCGGCAGCGAAGCGGGGCGATGCGGCCGCCCGCCGCAAGACCGCGGAGCTCGCCGTGGAGGCGTATCCCCGCGACGTCGATGCGCTCATCGCGCTCTATGCGCTCCCCGACAGCGGTCCGGAGCAGAAGGCCGCCGTCGTGGCGAGGATCAAGAAGGCGCTCGATCAGATCGAAAACGAGATCCAGGCCGTGCCCGACGATGCGAATGGCTACAACGAGTATGCGTGGCTCGTGGCCAACACCGAGGGCGACGTCGCCAAGGCGACGAAGTATTCGAGGTTTTCCCTCGTGCGGTCGTTCGACAATGCGAGCTACCTCGACACGCTCGCCCATTGCCGCGCCGCTGCCGGCGACTACAAGGCCGCGGTTCGCACGCAATCGCTCGCGCGGCGGCAAGAGCCCCACAACCGCACGATCCAGCGAAACCTCGCCCGCTTCGAACAGCGTGCCCAGTAGGATGGGCTTCAGCCTGTCGTACGAAACCCCATGCACTTCATCCCGCTCCCCGATACGAGCCTCGCCGTCCACACCCGCGGCAGCGGCATCCCGCTGGTTCTCCTCCACGGCTTCCCGCTCGACCACACCATGTGGGCCGGCCAGGAGCCGCTCGCCGAGAGCCTGCGGCTGATCGTGCCCGACCAGCGCGGCTTCGGCCAGAGCCACGGCGACGGCCCCACGAGCATCGCGCAGCTCGCCGATGATTGCATCGCCCTGCTCGACGCCCTCCATGTGAACGAGCCGGCCGTCATCTGCGGCCTCTCGATGGGCGGCTATGCGGCGCAGCACGTCGCGGCCCGTCATCCCGATCGCGTCCGCGCTCTGATCCTGGTCGACACGAAGCTCGAGGCCGACACTCCCGAAGCACGGGCCGGCCGCCGCGATCTCGCCGAGCGGGTCGAGCGGGTGGGGCAGGAGATTCTCGCCGACGCGATGATCCCCAATCTGCTCGGGAAGTCGGACGCCGCCCGTAAGAGCCCGCGCCGCGGCGAGATCGATGCGAGCCTTCGCCGCACGATCATGGCCACGCCCATCTCCACGATCGTCGCCGCGCTGTCCGCGCTCGGCGCGCGGCCCGACATGGTCGAACCGATGCGGCGAGTGGCCGTGCCCACGCTGCTCGTCGTCGGCGCGGAAGACACGATCACGCCGCCGGAATGCCTCGAGCGGGCGGAGCAGATCCTCCCGAATGCGCGGCTCCTGATCGTGCCGCGGTGCGGCCACATGACGCCGCTCGAGGATCCCGCCACGTTCAACGCGGCGGTGCTCGCCTTTCTTCAGGAAACGGCGGGCCTTCGGAAAACGGCGGGATGAAGGGGGGCGGCCGCTGCGGCTGCTCGGAGCGTCGACGCAGAAAGCGTTGCCGCATTTCTTCTCGTTGCCGCAAGACCCGCTGCTCTTCCTCGAGCGCCTCGAGCCGCTCGAAGACATTGCCCGGTGGCCGTCGCTCGGCGATCGGCGCGGTCGCGCGGCCGACCAGGTAGCCGAGCACGAGCCCGCCGATCACGGCGGCGGCGGGAATGGCCCAGACCGCGATCCCGCTCCACGGCAGCCTCCGCGCGGGACTGGGCGCGGGCCGGCCTCTTCCCGCGGCCGATGCCGCCACCATCTCGAGCGTGGTCGCCGTCATGCTCGGCGTCGCCGCCGATCGGGGCAGGATGTCGAGCAGTTCCCAGGCTTCGCCGAGCGCGTCGGCGGGCGTGTCGTCGCGGTGCTCCGGCCGTGTGGTCATCGCCGCCCCTCCCGTTCATAGGGCTCGAGCGCCGCGCGCAATTGCTCGCGGGCCCGGTGCAAGAGCGACTTCACGGCCGCCACGCTCAGGCCCATCGCGGCGGCGATCTCGTCGTACGAGCAGTCTTCGAACTTCGCGAGGAGCACGGCCATCCGCTGGTTGTCGCCGAGGCCGGCGATCGCCCGCTGCACGATGTCTTGCAGTTCGCCGCGGTCGGCCTGCCGCGCCGGCCGCTGCCCGCTCGCGGCGACGGCAATCTGCTCGAGGCCGATCCCGCTCTGCGAGGCGGAGACATTCATCGGCACGCCGCGCTCGAGCCGGCGGTAGGCCCGCTGCCTCAGGTCGCTGGCGACGTTGTTGGCGATCGTGTGGATCCAGGTGGAAAACTTCGCCGTCGGCTGGTAGCCGGCCCGCGCGCGATACACCCGCAGAAACACTTCCTGCGCGAGGTCCTCGGCGGTGGAGTGGTCGCCGGTGTGGTGGCGGAAGAGCGTGACGAGCCGGTCCTGCCACAGGCCCACGAGCTCCTCGAACGCCCCGGCATCCCCGTCTCGCACCCGCAGCATGAGCGCCGTGGATGGATCGCTGGCCATCGTCTCACTCACCAGCCTGTGCGGGCAAAAAATGGAGCGGAGGAGGATCGAACTCCCAACCTCGGCATTGCGAACGCCGCGCTCTCCCAGTTGAGCTACCGCCCCGAACCGGGGTTGGCGGCCTGGCCGCCAACTTCCAGGGGAAAATGGATCGTAGGCGAGCCACGGGAGGCTGTAAAGACACCCGTACGACAGGCCTCCGTGCCTGTCTTGCTCGCCCCCTCCCTCCCCGTGCCCAGTCCCTACAATGCGGGCATGCAAGTCCCTCCGATCGTCATCCGTGGTGCGCGGGAGCACAATCTCCGCGATGTGACGGTCGGCCTGCCGCGCGGGCGGCTCGTCTGCATGTCGGGCGTGAGCGGCTCCGGTAAGTCGAGCCTCGCCTTCGACACGCTCTATGCCGAGGGGCAGCGCCGCTATGTCGAGAGCCTCTCGACATTCGCCCGGCAGTTTCTCGGCCAGCTGCCCCGCCCCGATGTCGACAGCGTCACGGGCCTCTCCCCATCGATCTCGATCGCGCAGAAGTCGGCCGGCACCAACCCGCGCTCGACCGTGGCGACGATGACGGAGATTCACGATTTTCTCCGCGTGCTCTATGCGCGGGTGGGCACGGCCCATTGCCCCGAGTGCGACAGCGTCTTGGAGGCGCAGCCCCGCGACCAGATCGTCGAGCGGATCATCGCCGCGAAGGCCGGCGAGCAGGTGACCGTCCTGGCGCCGTTGGTGCGCGACGCGAAGGGGGAGCATCGCGATCTCTTCACTGACCTCGTGCGGCAGGGTTTCACGCGGGCGCGGGTGGATGGCCGGATCGTGCGCGTGGAGGAGCCGCCGCCGCTCGAAAAGCTTCTCAAGCATTCGATCGACGTCGTGATCGACCGGCTCGTGCCGGGCGACGCGAGCAAAAGCCGGCTGGCCGAGGCGGTGGAGCTCGCCCTCCGCACCGGCGGCGGCCAGGTGATCGTGGCGGTGGAAGATGGTGCCGACCTCATCCTCTCGAGCAAGTATGCCTGCGTGAAGTGTGGCGTGAGCTATTCCACGCCGGAGCCGCAGCTCTTCAGCTTCAATAGCCCGCAGGGCGCCTGCCCCACCTGCGACGGCCTCGGCGACATCTACGGCATCGATCCGGCGAAGCTCGTGACCGATCCGGAGAAGTCGCTGAAGAAGGGCTGCATGGGCGTGCTCGGAACGTTTCGCGACATGCCGCGGTGGATGCGGCGGCTCTTCACCGGCGTGGCGGCCCACGCAGAGTCGAAGAAGAAGCTCAAGCCCGGAACGCTCCTGGAGACGCCCTGGAAAGACCTCACCGCGGCCCAAAAAAAAATCTGGCTCAACGGCACCGGCCTCGACGAGATCAAGATGGCCTGGAAGCGCGGGCGTGCCGAGCGCGGGGCGAAGACGAAGTTCGAGGGGATCTGCCCGCTACTGACGAACCGCTGGCGGAATGCCAAGAGCGGCATCATGCGGCGGATGCTCGAGAAGCTGATGAGCGTGACGCCCTGCCACGATTGCCAGGGCGCGCGGCTCTCCGCACAGGCCCGGGCGGTGAGGATCACGACGAGGAATCGCAAAGGAACCCCTTCCCTCTCCCTCGACCGTCTCTGCGCCCTCCCGATCTCCGACGCCCGCGCCTTCCTCGCCGATCTCGAACTCGACGACACGCAGGCCCTGATCGCGGTCGAGCTGATGAAGGAAATCCGCTCGCGGCTCGCGTTTCTCGACCAGGTGGGCCTCGGCTATCTCGCGCTCGACCGGAAGGCCCCCACGCTCTCCGGCGGCGAGAGCCAGCGGATCCGGCTGGCGGCGCAGATCGGCTCCGGCCTCTCGGGCGTGCTCTACGTGCTCGACGAGCCATCGATCGGCCTGCATCCGCGTGATAATGTCAAGCTGCTCGGCGCGCTCGAAGCCCTCCGCGACAAGGGCAACACCGTCGTCGTCGTCGAGCACGATGAAGACACGATCCGCGCGGCGGATTGGGTCGTCGATTTCGGGCCCGGCCCGGGCAAGCGCGGGGGCGAGGTGGTGGCCGCGGGCACGCCCGACGACGTCGCCGCGAGCCCGCGGAGCATCACGGGCGCCTTCCTCGCCGGCCGCGACGCGATCGAAGTGCCGCAGAAGCGGCGGAAGCCCGGCGGCAAAACGCTCCGGCTTGAAGGCGTGCGGCACAACAACCTGAAGTCGGTCGACATCGAGATCCCACTTGGCCTCTTCGTCTGCGTGACGGGCGTCTCGGGGAGCGGCAAGAGCTCGCTCGTGAGCGACGTGCTCGAGCCCGAGCTGCGGCGGCTCCTGGGGAGCGAGGCGGCCGTGCCCGGCGAGTTCGATGCCATCAAAGGCGCCGACCAGCTCGACAAGGTGATCGTGATCGATCAATCGCCGATCGGCCGCACGCCGCGGAGCAATCCCGCGACGTATGTCAAAGTCTGGGACGACATCCGCAATCTCTTCACGATGCTCCCCGACTCGAAGAAGCGCGGATGGAAGGCCGGCCGGTTCAGCTTCAACGTGGCCGGTGGCCGGTGCGAGGCCTGCGAGGGCAACGGCTCCACGCGGCTCGACATGGATTTCCTGGCCGATGTGTGGGTGACGTGCGAGGTCTGCAGCGGCGCCCGCTTCGCGAAAGACACGCTCGAAGTCCGCTGGAAGGGAAAAAACGTCGCCGAACTCTTGAATATGGAGATCGGCGAGGCGCGGGAGCTCTTCGCCGAAGCCCCCGACATCGCCCGCAAACTGGAAACGCTCTGCGACGTCGGCCTCGATTACCTCCATCTCGGCCAGCCGTCGCCGACGCTTTCGGGGGGCGAGGCGCAGCGGGTGAAGCTCTCGCGCGAGCTCGCGAAGCGGTCCACGGGCAAGACGCTCTATATCTTGGACGAGCCGACGACGGGCCTCCACATGGCCGACGTCCGCCAATTGATCACGGTGCTCGAGCGGCTCGTGGATGCGGGCAACACGGTGCTCGTGGTGGAGCACAATCTTGACGTCGTGAAGCGGGCCGACTGGGTGATCGACCTCGGGCCGGAAGGCGGCGCCGGCGGCGGCGAGATCATCGTCGCGGGCACGCCCGAGCAGGTGGCGAAGTGCAAGCGGTCGGAGACGGGCAAGGCGCTTCTGCCGGTGCTGAAAGCCGCAGAGTCCCGCGGAAAAACCGTTCGCAAGCCCGTCGTCCGCCGCAAGCCCGTCGCCGCATCTGCAGCCGCCGAGAAGGCGCTGCTCGAGAAGATCGCGAAGACATCCCGCGATCCCGGGCCGCCGGCGATCATGGTCCGGGGCGCCGCGCAGCACAATCTCAAGCAGGTCGATGCCGACATCCCGCGCGGTGCGATGACGGTCTGCTGCGGGCCGAGCGGCAGCGGCAAGACGTCGCTCGCGTTCGACACGCTCTATGCCGAGGGGCAGCGGCGGTATGTCGAGAGCCTCTCCCCCTATGCCAGGCAGTTTGTCGGCCAAGTGCCGAAGCCGGTTTTCGAGAAGATCGAGGGGCTCTCGCCGGCGGTGGCGATCGAGCAGCGGAGCACCGGCAGCACGCCACGATCGACGGTAGGAACGCTCACGGAGATGTATGACTATTTCCGGGTGCTGGCCGCGCGGCTCGGCCTGATGCACTGTCCTGACTGCAATACGCCCGTGGGCGCCCAGAGCGTTGACCAGACGGTCGAGCGGCTCCTGGAGCACGATCCCGAGACGCGGCTCCTGCTGCTCGCCCCGACGGAGCTTCGCGTCGGCCAGTCGCCGGAAGCGTTTTTTGCGGGGCTGAAAGCGGCCGGCTTCACGCGGGTGCGGATCGACGGCCGCACGCTCCGCCTCGATGAAAATCCCGCCCTCGATCGCAAGCGGAAGAGCCGGATCGAGATCGTGATCGACCGCGTAACGGCGAATCCGGCGGAGCGGAGCCGGCTCTCGCAATCAGTCGAGGCGGCGTTTGACGCTGGCAACGGCACGATGCTCGTGGCCCGCGCGGTGGACGGCGCCGACGAGCCCGATTGGCCGGTCGAGGTGCATAGCCGCAAGCTCGCCTGCCCGTCGTGTGGCCGGGGCTTCAAGCCGCTCGAGCCGCGGCAGTTTTCTTTCAATAGCCCGCTCGGCTGGTGCCCGAGCTGCGATGGCCTCGGCACGCGCACGGGCGTGGAGCATGGGTCGCTCGTGCGGGATGCGTCGCTTTCGCTCGGCGAGGGTGCGCTCGATCTCTGGCCGAGCCTCGATCGAAAAGACTCTGGCGCGATCAGCCGCGCGATGCTCGAAGCGCTCTGCAAGGCCACGGGCCTCCCAATCGACGTGCCGCTCGCGGAGCTTTCCGGCTTGCAGCAGCGGGTGCTCTTCGAAGGCACCGGCGAAAAATGGATCGAAGTCGCGCGGCCCCCCTTCTCCTTCCAATTCAAAGGCCTCGAAAACGCCTGCGAGGAGGCGGCCCGTCTCGTCGTCGCCTTGCGCGGCAAGGTCGACGCCGTGATGGGCGAGGTGCCGTGCAGCGAGTGCGGCGGCAGCCGGCTCGCCGACGTGGCCAGCGCCGTCACGCTCTGGGGCCGCGGGCTCGACGTCTGGTGCCGCATGCCGCTCGGCAAGCTGCAGAAGGAGCTCGCGGCCGTCGCGCTTTCCGACGCGGAGAAGAAGATCGCCGGCGACCTGTTGCGCGAGCTCGAATCGCGGGTGAATTTTCTCGTGGACGTGGGCCTCGAATATCTCGACATGGATCGGCCCGCAGGGAGCCTTTCCGGCGGCGAGTTGCAGCGGATCCGGCTGGCGGCGCAGGTGGGCAGCGGCCTCACCGGCGTGCTCTACGTGCTCGACGAGCCGACGATCGGCCTCCATCCGCGCGACACCCACAAGCTCATCCGCGCGCTCGGCAAGCTCCGCGATCTCGGCAACACGCTCGTCGTCGTCGAGCACGACCGCGACGTCGTCAATGCCGCCGATCACGCGCTCGACTTCGGCCCCGGTAGCGGCCGCGAAGGGGGCACGATCGTCGCCCATGCGGCGCCCAAGAAGCTCGAATCCGCGAAGCAGAGCGTGACGGGGCCGTATCTCCGGAAGCGCCGCGCCTGCGATGCCGTGATGGAGCGAAAGGCGAAGCACGGCCGCCGCGAGCCGCAGGGGTGGCTCGAGATCCGCGGCATCCGCCATCGCACGCTCAAAAACATCGACGCCCGGTTTCCGCTGGGCGTGTTCACGGCGGTCACGGGCCCGAGCGGCAGCGGCAAGACGTCGCTCGTCTTGGAGGTGCTCTGGCGGGCGCTCGCCCGGCGGCTGCATGCGGCGCGGGAGCAGCCAGGGCAGCACGATGCCGTGAAGGGGCTCGAAAACATAGACAAGGTGATCCTCGTCGATCAGGAATCGATCGGCTCGACGCCGGGCTCGACGCCGGCGACGTATACGGGCGTCTTCGACCACATCCGCCAGCTCTTCGCGAAGGTGCCGGAATCCCGCACCCGCGGGTTCACGCCGCGCACATTCAGCTTCAACGTGCCGGGCGGCCGCTGCGAAGCCTGCGAAGGCTTAGGCCAGCGCCGCGTGGAGATGCACTTTCTGCCCGACGTCTGGGTGGAGTGCGAGGCCTGCAAGGGCCGCCGCTATTCAGCCGAGACGCTCCATGCGAAGTGGCATGGCAAATCGATCGCCGACGTCCTCGAGATGAGCGTGGCCGACGCGGCGCAGTTCTTCGAGACCGCGCCGCAGATCGCGCGGATCCTCGGCACGCTCGTCGACGTGGGCCTCGGCTACATCACCCTCGGCCAGCCGGCCCCGCAGCTATCCGGCGGCGAGGCGCAGCGGGTGAAACTCTCCCGCGAACTCGCGAAACCGGGCACGGGCAGCACGCTCTACATATTGGACGAGCCGACGACGGGCCTGCACTTCGCCGACATCGAGAAACTCCTGCACGTGCTCGAGCGGCTGGTGGACGCGGGCAACACGGTGCTCGTGGTGGAGCACAATCTCGAAGTGATCCAGGCTGCCGACTGGGTGATCGACATGGGCCCGGAGGCCGGCGAAGGCGGCGGCCGCATCGTCTGCGAAGGCCCGCCGGAAGACCTCGTCATCCACGCCGAAGGAGGACGGGCTTCCAGCCTGTCATCCACCCACCTCCGCTCCTACACCGGCGAAGCCCTCGCCACCTTCTCTTTGTCCCGCCGCCCCCACGCCCCGGTAGGGTAGGCTACAGCCTGCCCTGAGCAGCTTCAGCCTGCCACGGCAACTCGCTTCGCTCCGCAGCCCGTCAGCGGCTTATACTCAACTCGACATCCAGCCCCTTGCCGCGAGCCGCCCCATGACCCCCGTTTCAGCGAATGAAGCCCGCGACAACCTGCAGCGGTTGATCGACGAAACTGCCGCATCGCACGAGCCGCTGCTCATTTCCGGTGAACGCAACAGCGCCGTACTCGTGTCTGCCGAAGATTGGGATGCCATCCAGGAAACGCTCTATCTGCTCTCCATCCCGGGCATGCGGGAATCGATCCGCGATGGGTTGGCCACACCGAGCACCGAGTGCAGCCAGGAACCAGGATGGTGACCTGGCGAATCGTCTACACAAAGCAGGCCCAAAAAGACGCCAGGAAACTGGCTGCCGCAGGGCTGAAGCAAAAGGCGGAGAGTCTGCTCGCACTCCTGGCGGAGGATCCGTTTCGCAAGCCGCCGCCTTTCGAAAAACTCATCGGTGATCTGGCCGGTGCGTATTCCCGCCGCATCAACATTCAGCACAGGCTTGTGTATCAGATCATTGAAGCCCAGCAGACCGTAAAAGTCTTGCGGCTTTGGAGCCATTACGAGTAGCCGCCTCAGTAGGGTAGGCTTCAGCCTGCCACTTCCCCTACCACCGCGCCTCGAGTCCGGTGGTCGCTCCGTGCAGGAGCACCGACGAATACGGGCTGATTCCCGTCGTCGGCGGATCCACCGTGAAGTCCGAGAGCGCCAGCTGATTGGCGGGCGTCGCAATGCCGCCGAGCCAGAAGAGCGTGTAGCCCGCCCGCCACGAGAGCCAGTTGGTGATCCGGTACTCCCCCGTCAGCCCCACCTCGCCCACGAACGACGTCGTGTCTTTGGTGGTCCCAACGACGCTGTCGAGCCCAGCCTGTTCGCTGAAAACCCCGCTGCGCTGGTAGGCCTGGTAGTTGTAATACACGCCCCCCTTCGCAACGCCGTTCACGCGAAACCGGTCGCCGCGGTTCCAGAGCATCAGGTCCGCGCCGAGCTGGCCGCCGTAGAGATTGTTGCCCGTCTCCACGCCGTAGACGTCGAAGCCAGGCACGCCGCCGTTGTCGAAGCCGTCGACGATCCCGAGCTGCTGCGTCCACTCCACCCAGCGAAAGCCGGCGATCCAGGTGATCGGGCCGCCATTCGTCTTCCGCAGGTTGAATTCCCAGCTCTTGATGCCGGACGTGCTTTCAAAGCCCGCGGCGAGCACGTCGTTGAAGGGCACGCCGCCGAGCCCTTGGCTCGAAAGGACGGAATCGGGCGGGGCCGCCACCTCCGTAAAAGACCGAAACGCTCCGACCTGAAAGTAGTTGATCTCAAACGCCCGGCAGGCATCGCGGTGCCAGGTGATCCCGTAGCGCGGCGCAACTGACATTTCCGGATCGGCCTGATTGAGGTTGAGCGCCGACTGCCCGGTGAGATCATCGACATAGATCGTGCGGCTGGGGGTGTCGCCCATGAACAGGAAGAGGGCATCCACCTGGGCGGTCCACTTCTGCAGCCGCGTGGGGGCCGCGAGCGGCCCGACGGGCGACCAGCCATCGGTGACCATGTATTCGGTGGCCCCGGCCTCATCTGCAATCACCTGCTCGCTCTCTGCATCGAAGACCGGGAGGTCTGACTGGATCACGGGTTCCTCGGGCAGGCCGACGACCACGCCATCCTCGGCCGGGGCGGGAACGATGTTTTCGACGATGGTTTCGGGGAGATCGCTGACGACATATTCCTGCGCACCGGCGCTTCCGACGGGCATCAGCCCGCCCCAGGCAGCGACCGCGGCCATGAGCCCGCGGGTGGCGAGTCGGCCGATGCGACCCTTGAAATCAATAAGGGTTTCGCGATTGGCAAAAGCGTTCATTGCGTGCAAGTCCTCCGAAAACACAAGTTCGCCTTAGGAATCGGCTGTCCGGAGTTCCGGTCGTGACTGTCATTCGCGAAATGCCGATCGCGGAGGATGGGAAAACAGCGCAGTTGAATGAGCGTTTCAAAACGTAGTTCCGCGGGCGAGGCCAGGCCTTACATCCTGCCCATCCTTCCTGACAGGAACTTGCGGCACGACCCTCCCGCCGGATGACCGACACGACCGATTCCACCGGTCGGATCGGTACTCTCGACGGAGGCAGCAACGATGTCGGTTTCGTTGAAGTGGTGGCTCGCGGGCCGCAGGTTCGCGACGGTTTCGAAGGGAATGCTCACGGCGCTGGCTTTGACGGCTGCGGCCGGTCTGACGGCGAGCCCCGCACCGGCGGCGTCGTTTGACGACGTTGACGAGACCGAGTCGGTGCTGCTCCACGATTCTGAGCACATGAAGCTGGTAGCCGAGCCGCCCGCCGCTGCACCACCGGCCGCCGAAATGGAAACGGGCGAATCATCCGCAGCGATGATGATCGCCGGTTGCACCGATCTCACCTGCACGACCGGCTTGTCCGAGGGGTGCGTTCGCGCGAGCGGCCAATCCTGCTCCTGCTCCGAGTGCAACGATGCAGACGGCCTGATCAACCGCATCCGCAGCTACCACTCAGGTAAAATGATTGACTCCGATCCGCTCGGCCTTGTGCAGAGGCTCGGCCGCCTCCACGACAAAACCGGCGCTTGCTGGAGCGGCCGCGCCGATGCGCTGATCCTCTTCCGCAATTCCCCCAACACCCGGCCCCTCTACACGTTCAATCCCGATACCAGCGGCGTCGCCCTCGATGCCTCCCAGCTCGAGAGCCCCGCAACCGCCGGCCCGCGGCTGCAGCTCTTCCGCAAAGACCAGTGCGGCCGCATCTGGGAGGCGGGCTACCTGTATTCCGGCCAATTCGTCTCGCAGCGCACGCTGCCGCTGGCCTCTGAGGGCTATCTGACGGCGGCCCCCGGCATCTACGGCAACGACTCTCCGCCCATTAATTTCCTCGACACCGCCACCGCTCGCCTGGCCGGCTCTCTGCAATCCGCCGAGCTCAACCGCCGCTGGTGCCTCGGCCGTAACGTCCAGTTTCTCGCCGGCTTCCGCTGGTTTCAGTGGTATGAATCCATCGCCATCAATGATGCCTATGGGCTGGGTACTCCCAATGTCGGCGAAGACATCTACGCGACCAACACCACCAACAATCTGACGGGTGGCCAGATCGGCCTCGACGCGCTCATCTGGCAGCACAGCGCCACGGGCTTCCGCACCGAGGGCTTGGTGAAAGCAGGTGCCTACGCCAACAACGTGAGCCAGACATCGAGTTATCAACAGTTCGACACCGGCGAACTGATCTACGCCAACACCGTGGGCGCGACCGGCTATCCCGCGACGTGCTCGTTCGTTGGCGAGGTGGGGCTGACTGGCGTGCTCCCGATCAACCGCAACTGGGATTTCCGGTTCGGCTACGTCGGCTTCTGGCTCGACTCGATCGCCCAGCCCTCCGACCAGCTCTCCGGCCAGACGCTGGCCCAGGGGGAGCAGGTCCAGGGATCCACCCGGGAGGCGGGGCTGGTAGTCCTACAGGGCGTTTCCCTGGGCCTGGAAGGCCGCTGGTAGGCGACCGGACAAAAACAGCCCAAAAAACAAGTTGCTAGGCCCTCAGAGCCGGCAGCGGAAGCTGCCGGCTCTGCGTTTTTATACGCCATTAGGCCGAAAACTTGCACTGCACGCAAAAGAAACTAGGTTCAACTAGATCCCGCGCGCAGGGGGTTCCTCCATTTCCTGGACTGTACTTCCCAGGAATGGTGTTCTATGTCTTTTCACGCCGTTCCGTCGCCTGCAACATCTGATACTTCCCGAGGGATTTCCTGATGACGCTCAGTCACATCTTTGAACGCTTTCGTGCCCCGCTGAAGCGTTCGTCGCATCGGCACCCCTCGTCCCGGAGCCGTCGCCACGCACGCCTTGCGCTCCAACGTCTCGAGGACCGGCTGGCGCTGGCGTTTACTGTCGAGCCAGTCCCCCTAACGACAGACCCTGCTACCTTCGCCTACAACATTTACATCGACGACCAAGTGAACGGCAGCGGTGATGGTCGGGATGTTTTTATCCAGCACTCCACCGATGGCAGCCCCTATTTCCTGGTGGCCGACAATGCTGCTTTTAACAACGCCCAGCGCCTAGGCTCCTTGCTCGTTGGCTTGGGTGAATGCACAACCGTGTTCGCGACGACGGCTGCACGGCAGGGACCATCGGCCCTCCTCGCAACGCCTAACGTGTTTGCGTCCACCTACACCTTTACGTTGCCGAACCCGAATCCCGTGACCTTATCGGGAACGCTGTCATTGGATCAGTGGCAGGAACTCGCCACGGTAAATCCAGCATCGGCTGCCCCGGCCTCCGGCGTGAGGTCCGGCAACACGATTACAAATATTACCGGCGCCAATCTAAGCAACGTCGTGAAAGACACGATCGTGTATGCCCCGGGCTTCGTCCCGCCGCTCACGAAGGTCGTGTCGGTAGGTAGCGGGTCCGTAACGCTTGACAAGCCGGTCTTCGGCGCCGGGGCGTTTCCCTTTACCTTCTATTCCCCGACAGCTCTTTTCAACGGTGAAGCTAATAACTCGACGACCGTCAGCGCGTCGTCCACGTTTGGCATGAACTCCAGCGACATTTTGCTCGGCGCTTCGATCCCAAATGACACGACGACCGTGAGCAACATAACGCCCGCGGGATTCGACACCAGCAGCCCGGTCACCATAACGCCCGCGCCAGTCACCTTCGACTATGACTCCGACGGCACGCTCCCGTTTGCCGGCGGTTCGCTGACTGTGTCGGCGGCGTCAACGCCAGCATGGGCTGCTGCAGGGTACGGCATACCAACCGCGTTTGTTTTTGGATTGACGCTGACTTTCTCCTTCTGGCAAACAGGCACGCCGCCAACGGTGCCGAAGTTGCTCGACGGAGCCCCGTTCGCCCCGCCCGTGGTCACCACCCACAACGCCTACTCGTACTACACGACGTCTATCACGAATCCGCAGTCGTTCACGGCATTCGCATCCGCTCGCATTCCCGACCAGCGGCTCATCGTCGACCTCCAGCCGGTCGGATCCCGCATCTCAATCGCCACACCATGGAACGCTTCCCGGGGCAGCGCAAATGATCCCGGTTTTTATGATTCGTATGGCGGATATGTCACCGGCGGGCAGGTGGCCCTTTACGCCAGCGAAATCACCGTGTCTTCGGAACTTTCCTCGAGTTCCCGGATCAATTTCAATTCGTCATCGCAGAGGTACAGCGGATTCACCACCCCGCTCACCTCCCTCGTCATCGATGATCGCCTCAACGCCGACGATATCACCGCGACTCTGCGCGGCGGGATTGGCAACCCCGCAAGCATGGTCGTCACGCCCGCCGGAGCGATTGACGGCTCCGGTTCATTGACCGTGACTGCGGAGTTTGCGAATGTCCGTGCTGAAGGTCAGGTGACTGCCCCGACACAAACCTACCTCCTGTCGGCCATTGGTTCGAATGAGCAGTACGTGTTTACGACCCGTTCCGCCTCTACCGGCATCAACACCGGCGTGATCCGCGGCACGAGCACCGCCATCACGATGGGGCAGCCTGCGGGGGGGAGCGTCGACCTACGCACTGACTTACAGACTCTTCGTTTCCAGTCAGGCACGACAAACGACGCGGTGCCGTATCGCTATGCGGTCACGATTGAAGAAATCAACGACCTGACCGTCGATGCGGTTGCCAGTTCGAGCGGGCCGATCGCCGTTCGCGCCGGCAGCAACCTCACGATCAAAGGAAATGCTGTCCGCACGAGCGACGACCTGACATTCGAGGCTGTAGGCACACTCGCCATCCAAGGTTCCGTCGCCACCGCCAATGGCGACGTCCGCCTGGCCGCAAATGCCCTCAACTTGACGAGCACCGTGAATGCCGGCGGCGGCCGGAACGTATCGCTCCAATCGACGACCGGGGCCACGTCTCTCAATGCGCTCGCCCAAGCTGGCGGCGGAATCAAACGACCCGTCCGAGTGGCTACCACCGCAAATCTCACACTGAGCGGGCTGGCCACTCAGGTCGATGGCGTGACGCTCGCCGCAGGCGACCGCGTGCTCGTTAAAAACCAAACCCTCCCCACGGAAAATGGCATCTACATCGCGGCAGCCAACGCGTGGAGCCGGGCCCCCGATGCAAACACATCCGCATTACTGACTCCCGGCTTCGCGGTTTTCGCTACCGAAGGCACGACGCAGAAGGGCGGCTGGGTGTTTCTCAATCCGGTCAATCCGATTCTTTCCCAGAGCGGACTCGCATTCGTGCCGCTGACTGCGACCCGTGTCTTTGACGAGGTGGACGCTGCCACCACTGCCGCTGGTGGAAATATCGCACTCAGCGGGCTTCAGACGATTGACGGTATCCTGCTCGTTGCCGGTCGACGCGTGCTCGTAAAGGACCAGACGAACCCCGCGCAAAATGGCATCTACGTCGTGGCCGCTGGCGCCTGGAGCCGCGCCAGCGATGCCGATGCCGCAAACGAGATGATAGCCGGTGCCTATGTATTCGTTCGTGGTGGCACGGCAAATGCAGGAAGCAGTTTTGCGCTCACAAGCGACGCGGTGCAAATCGGCACGAGTCCTCTGGCGTTCGCACCCTTCACGATCCAAACCACACGCACAAACACCTGGTCGCCGGCAAATGTGCTGGCAGTGGCGACAGTCGCAACGACTGCGAATATTGCGCTCAGCAGATTGCAAACCATCGACGGCGTGCTGCTTCAGGCGAACGACCGCGTGCTCGTGAAGCACCAACTCAACCCGGCAGACAATGGCGTCTATTTCGCGGCAAGCGGCGCCTGGTCTCGTGCCACCGATGCCGACTCCGGGACGGAACTCGCCCGTGGCACCACCGTATACGTCTCCGCAGGCACACTCGGCGCAAGCACTGCCTGGGAATTCGACGACTCGATACGCATGACGGGTGATCTGTCGATTAACTCGACGACTATTTCCAATCTCACTTCCATCGCGCACCTTCGCGTAGGCATGCTGGTGGCCGGACGTGGCATTCCCGCCAATACGACTATTGCCGGCTTTGGTGGCGACGGAACATCCCTCCGACTTTCGGTGCCCGCCACTGCAACCCGGCTACTCACGCCGCTGAAATTTATCGACATCGGTGCGGTCACTCTGGGCGCGACACCGCTTGTATTCATTCCCGCGGGTGGTGAAGTCGATGTCACCGCGGCTACGAGCATTACAACCAGCAATGCGCTGATTGACGCCAGCACCGCCTTGCTTACCGCGGGCGCCCTATCGGGCGGGTCACAAGCCTCCAGTCTCATCAATACGCGAACGAGCGTTGGAAGAGTGAACGCCACGGCGCCCGCGTCAATCACGCTCGTCGACGACGGTGCTGTCACACTGGCCGACATACGCTCTACCGCGGCTGGTTCCATCTCCGTGACGGCGACTTCGTTGATTGCCGCCTCGTCACTTGTGGCAAAGGGGACGCCGACCATCCCGGGGGCTATCAGCCTGCTCTCCACTTCCAGCGACATCGTCGCCGGCGTCGTTACCACTGACCGAGGGGCGATTTCACTGATCTCGACCGCGGGCAGTATCGTTCTGCCATCCGCCCCTCTTGCTGCCAACGTCAGCACTGGGAATGGCAGCGTATTGATGAACGCCGACAAGGGTGTCATCAGCATCAACGGCCGCGTGAATGCACAGGGCACCGGCAGCGATGTGACGCTGTCGAGCAACAATGGCTCGTTAAATCTTGGAGTCAACGCAGTCATTGCCGCCGACGATCAGTTGCGAATCTTTCTGCCGAACAATGGCTTGACAGTCGCCTCCGGCATGCAATCGCCCACAGCTGCGCGGCTGAGCCTCACTTCCCAACTCGGTTTGGCGACTGCGCCACCCGCTTCATTGGGCACCTACTCTGTGGTTGAACTAAATCGCACGGATGCTGGGAATATCCTTTTTTCCTCACCGACGGCTCTTACCGTCGAAGGCGCAACAACGCTCAATGGCTCGATTGCCTTCAGCGCGCCGACGATCACCGTCTCCGGTGGCATCGCACCGACTGGAGTGGACGCAGATATCAGCCTCGTCGCATCGGCCGGCGACCTGATCGTAGCGTCGCCTCTCGCGTCACAGCGCGACATCACACTCTCGGCCCCCGCTGGAAAGATCAGCAACGCCACCGGCGCCGCCACAGCCCTGCTCACGGCACCGCGCAACGTCATTGCGACGGCTGCTGGATTGGCGTCACTCAATACCAAGGCAGCGGCCCTCCAGGCTGCATTGAGTGGCCGAAACGCCTCGCTGGAAGTCACGGAAGCCGATGACGTCACGATCTTGAACGCCACACTGAGCGGCGGAGGAACGGCAACGATTAATATCGGATCGGCAGCCGCCGGCGGCAAACTAACGATCGCCCCTGGCGGAAGTATCAATGCCACCGATTCGGGCACGGTCAATCTGCTCGCTTACGCCGACATCGCCGCCACCCGTGATACGGCGGCCGACATCGTCGCGGCAACAGCGACGCTTGTTTCCACGACTGGTGGCATCAGCGTCGATACCGATGTCGATACTCTGACCGTATCTTCGGGCCAACGCAACAGCCTGATCGACGTGGACGACGTGGCGGTTCGGACAATGCCACGGCTCGCCGTGTCCACGGGCACAGGGAACGACGGCAACGTTGACATCACCTCCCCGCGTACGATCGTGGCTGGGCCCATCGCGACAACCGGCAACGTCACACTGCAGGCGACCGGCGTAACTGCCGACATCCTGGTCTCCAACATCGCTTCCGCCAATGGCATCGTGTCGCTTTCGGCTGGTCGATCGATCGTCGAGGCCACGCCGATCGACACCACGGCCGACATCACAGCGACCAGCGTGCGACTCTTGGCCGCACGTGGATCGATCGATTCGCATATCAACGCCGTGACTATCGCCGCCGAGGCAACCACCGTCGATCAGACGCTGACCATTCGCGCCGACGGGCCTCTGTCCGTTGGCACGGTCCTCGGTACCAACGGCATTACCGGCCGTGCCGTCACGATCACGACCGGCGTTGCCGGCGGGGCGGGGTCGCTTTCGCAGACCCAGCCAGTCACGGCCACCTCGCTCACGATCACCAATACGGGCAACGCAGGCGATGTCACGCTGCTGTCGACCGCCAATAGCACGCCGCTACTGACGATCGCGAATCCCGGCCGCAACGTGAGTTATCGCAATGCAACCATATTGGAAATTGCTTCAGGTGGCATCCAGGCGGCTACCGTGGCGCTGACCGTCGCCGGGAGCCTCACCGACACTGGCGCGATCACGGCCACGTCGGCTCTGGCCGTCACCGGCAACGGTAGCGCGATCACGCTCGACAACGCTGCCAACGATACCGCGTCGCTTGCGATCGCCAATCCAGGCGGATCCGTGACCTACCGCGATGCGAGCGGGTTCGACATTGGGACCGCCGGCATTCAAGGCTCTACCGTCGCTCTGATTGCTGCGGGCCCGATCACCGACACCGGGGCGATCGTAGCTACCTCATCGCTCACCATCACCGGCAACGGCAGCGCGATCACGCTCGACAACGCCGCCAACGACACACCTGCGCTCGCGATCGCCAATGCAGGCGGAGTCGTGACCTACCGCGATGCCAACGGATTCGACATCGGCGCCGCCGGCATCCAAGGCAGCGCTGTTTCGCTTACCGCGGCAGGCCCAATCACCGACAGCGGGGCGATCGCGGCCACCTCTTCGCTCACGATCTCCGGCAACGGCAGCGCGATCGCGCTCGACAACGCTGCCAACGATACACCTTCGCTTGCGATTGCCAATGCGGGTGGGGCGGTCACCTACCGTGACGCGTCTGGATTCGATGTCGGCACCGCCGGCATCCAAGGCGCCGCCGTCTCGCTCACGGCCGCAGGCACGATCACCGACACGGGCGCGATTGTGGCTAGCTCGTCGCTCACGATCTCCGGCAACGGCAGTGCGATCACCCTCGACAGCGCCGCCAATGACACAGCGTCGCTTACGATCGACAATGCGGGTGGGGCAGTCACCTACCGCGACGCTTCTGGATTTGATGTCGGCAGCGCCGGCATCCGTGGCACCGTTGTCTCGCTTACGGCGGCGGGCGCGATCACCGACACGGGCGCGATCGTGGCCACCTCTTCGCTGACGATCTCCGGCACCGGCAGCGCGATCACGCTCGACAACGCCGCCAACGATACACCGTCGCTTTCGATCGCCAATGCGGGTGGGGCGGTCACCTACCGCGACGCTTCTGGATTTGATGTCGGCAGCGCCGGCATCCGTGGCACCGTTGTCTCGCTTACGGCCGCAGGCCCGATCACCGACACAGGGGCGATTATCGCGACGACTTCGCTCGATGCAGTGGTCAATGCCACCGGCGCGATTGTGCTCGACACGGCGACGAACGCCGTCGCTCTGTTTACCGCCCAAACGTCGGTGGGCGACGTTGTATTCGTCAACGGGAATACCTTCTCTACAGGCATCATCACAGCTGGAACCACGCCCGTTGGGGATGGCAACATTCTCTTGAAAGCGGTCACGGGCAATATTGTCGTCACAGGGAACCTCAGCGCTCCCAACGACAAGATCACACTCGAGGCTCGGGCTGGCACCTTCACGCTGAATAACGGCGTGTCGCTCGGCGCAGGGTCGCTGGTCTACTACGTCGTCACGCCGCCGAACCTGGGCACCGGCACAACGCTCCCTGTGGTGGTGGCCCCGAACGGCGTCTGGACGATCACCGGCAGTGCGATTGCGATCTCCGGGCTCCCAATCTCGACGTTTGACGGCGACATCAGCATTATCGGCACGACGCTGAACGTGGATGGAGCCCTCCGGGCGTTGGGCGCCAATCGGAGGATCACAATCGCGACCACGAATGGCGTGACGGGCGGCGGCAGCCTCGTCGCGACCGAATTGGTGATCACGAACGGAGCGAATGCGGTCGCGCTGACAGGCAACAACAACTTCGACTCCGTGAGCATCGCGAACCCCGGCCGCCCCGTGAGCTACCGCGATGCCAACGGCTTCAGCATCGGCAGCGCCGGCATCCAAGGCTCAACCGTCGCTCTCAACGCCGCGGGGTCGCTCGCGCAAATCGGCCCGGCCACTGCCTCGTCGCTTGAGGTGGCGGTTTCGAGCGGCATCGTAAGCCTGGGCAATGCCGGCAACGACGTTGGCTCGCTTTCGATCAGCAACCCCGGCCGGTTTGTCACCTTCAACGACAGCAACGCTCTCACGATCGCCGGCATTCAGTCCGGGAACTTCTCACTCACCACCGGGGGCGCCGTCACACAGACCGGGCCTCTGTCGGTCTCGACGCTCAGCGCCACAACGCCGGGATCACTGGCGCTCACGAACGTCGGCAACTCCATCCCGGCCATCAATCAAGTAATCGCCGGCAGCACCGTGACGATCGTTACCACCGGCAACCTGTCGATCGGCCCCGCCGCAATCCCGACGGCGTTGCTGAAGAGCACCACGCAGGTCAACCTGGCCGGTGTTGCCGGCAGCGTGATGCTCGAAAATGGCGGCCGGATCGATGCCCCCAGCATCATCCTGGGAACCGGCGACAGCATCGTGATCAGCGTGGGGGCAGGCGACGGTGCGACCGCCCTCGGCAATGCGATCGTTTCGGCAAACCAAATGCCTGGCGTGCCGACGACTATTTCGTTGGCCGCCGGCAGCACGGTCTCGCTCACGGAGGCGCTGCCGCCGGTCGACTCTCCGATCGTGATGGTTGGCAATGGCTCCACCATCCAAAATGCGGGAGCCGTCGCCGTCGGACTGTTGCTCCTCGACGGATCCAGTGGCAGCCAGATCAGCGGCGTTACCTTCCAAGGATTCACCAGCGCCGGCCTAGCGCTCGATGGCTCACAAAACACGACGATTTCGGGCGTGACGTTCGTCGGCAACTCCGCGGGCCTCGGAGCTCAGGGCAACCTCGCCGGCACTCGCGTCATCGGCTCCACGTTCCAAAACAACACCGTTGGTGCCGCCCTGCAGAATGCGACAAACCTCGTGTTTGGCGGAATTGGGGCGGCAAGCAATGTGATCGCAAGCGCGTCCAGGACGAGCACCGGCCTCTTGATCAGCGGCACAAGCAACGGCACCCGCGTCATCGGCAACCGCTTCAGCGGCCACGCCCAAGCGATTCAGTTGACATCGGCGACAGGCGTCACGGTGGGCGGACGGGCCCGCGGCGAAGGCAACACGATTTCCGGCGCCGCTCGGGCCGGGGTATTCGCCAGCGGTTTCTGCACGCGTTCACAGGTGATCAAGACGGTGTTTGCGAGGACGCCTCGCACACCCACACCGTTCAATGTCCGTAGCGCCCGTGGCCTGCGGGTCGTGAGATAGCCGACGCAGGGATTCCTTCGCTATCCCGCCGTTTCCACGACCTCGCTGCCACCGCCGGCCGTCTGCCGGCTGAACAGGATGTTGAGCGTGCGCAGGTAGGTATGCAGCCCGGCGTCCTGGATCGGCAGGATGTGGGCCGGGTGGCCCGACTCGTTGTGGTGGGAATGCCAGAGGCCGGGCGGCGTCACGAAGACCGAGTGCGGCTCCCAGTCGAACCGCTCGCCGTCCTTGATCGAGCCGTCTTTACTCAGGCTTTTGCCCACGAGCGTGTAGCAGCCTGGCTTGGCATCGACCACGAGATCAACCGCCACCGACTGATGCCGGTGCGGCGCCTGCACGGCCTCGACGGGCAGCACGCCAAACATCGCCCAGAGGACGTGCGTGATCGTCATCGTCTGCGGAAAGAGCCGGTGGCCCAAGAGCACGCTGAGCCGGTTGGCCTTCGCGCTCGCCGGATCGTGGAGCACGGCCTCAAGGGCCTCTCGGATCGCCTCGTGGGAATAGAGGGTGGGCGGAAACTGCTGCCGCGTCGCCTCCGCGCCGAGATAGCGCAGGAGCGGTTCGTCGTGCACCCAATAGAGCGCTGTGTCGGTCGAGGCGATGTGCGTGGCCCGGCTCAGCGCCGGCAGCGTGAAAAGGTCGCCCGCCTTCCAGGGGATCTCCGTGTCGCCGGGGATCGCCGCCACGGCCCCGCCCGCAGCCGGATCGGCGAGCCGCGTCGTGCCGCTGCCACGCATCACGAAGAAGAGTTGGCTCGTGGCATTGGCAAACGTGATCTGGGCGTCGCCTGGCTTCACATGCACGAAGTTGGCGCAGAGGCCGGGCGACGTGGCGGGGCCGGGGCAACCGAGCAGGCCGCTTGTGTCGAGCGGGAGCGTGCGGGTGGGGCCCTGCTCGTGGAGCTCGGCGCCGAAGCGGGCGCCGGGGATCGGCTGGAGCGTGCCGTCGGTGATCGGGTTGGAGGCGTAGCGGTAATCTCGGAACTGTGCGGCCTCGGTGAGCCGCTCGGCGAGCGTGTGATCCCTGGCGGGCTGGAGCATGGCGGGGCCTCGGGAAGAAAAGGGGCGAAGTTGGAAAGAAGGGGTGACGCTGGATCGGGCCGGTGCAACGCTGCATTTTACCGGCCGGCGTCAGGCCAGCGAAAGCATTGCCGCTCGCACGTCTGGATCGGTGTTGGCCATGAATGAGCCAACGGCATAGAGCGGATAGCTCGTGAGGTTGCCGAGCGTTGAATAATTGTGTGTCGAAAACCTGACGCCATACGGGGACAGCTTGTCGTGGGACTCCAAAAAGAGCCGCATGCTCTTGAGCCCTCCGCCGGCGCCGCGCTTCACTTCGATTGGCACGATCCGCGGCCCGTCGGCCACGCAGTAATCCACCTCGGCATTGCTCGCCGCCGCCTCCCGATGCCAGTAATGGAGGGCGGGCGAAACATGTGGCGATGCATACGCGAGTAGTTCCTGGCCGACGAATGCTTCTGCGAGTTCGCCCGCATTCACGAAAGCATTGCGAGGATCAAGAATCCACGCAGAGCCGTCGAAGCCCAGCATCGCCTCGGCGAGCCCAATGTCCAGAAACAGCAGCTTGAACCGATTTGGATCGGCCTGCGCGCCGAGCGGCAGGCCGTTGGCAGCGGTTTGCATGACGGGTTTCACCACGCCCGCCTTGACGAGCAGATCGACCGCAGGCTGGAGATCCCGCCGCCGCCAACTGCCTGCCAGTCGCCCGAAGATGAATTTACGTCCCAGAAAACGTGGCACTTCATTGAAAACCAGTTCGACGTATTTCACCTGGGCCTTGCGGCTGTATTTGGCAAAGTCCTGCCGATAGGTGTCGGACAGCCGGCGCTGCACAGCGACGCATTTCCGGAGATCGCCGTGGCGAATCCACTCGGCCACTGCTTCGGGCATGCCCCCCACCGCCAGGTATTCCCCGACCAGCCGCAGGAACTCTGCATGGACGGCGTCTGCCAAGGGCAGATCGGCGGCACGATTGGCGAGTTCGGCTACTGCGGCCGCCCGCCCCTTCGCGGCCAGAAACTCGAGAAACGACATCGGGTGCATGAAGAGCGACGCCACGCGGCCCACCGGAATGCCCACTTCCGCCACCGAGAATTCAATGAGCGATCCCGCTGCCACCACATGCAGTTCGGGAAGGTCTTCGTGGAAATACCGCAGCGCCGTGAGCGCTCGCGGGGCAGCCTGGATTTCGTCGAAAAAAAGCAGCGTCTTGCCCGGCTCCACGTGGGCTCCGGTTGCCAGTTGCAGATCGCGGAGGATCCGTCTGGGGTTGAGATCCGCATCAAACAGCGAGGCGAGCGCCGGCTGCTTCTCGAAATTCACCTCGACGGACTCAGCAAAGTTCCGGGCGAACTGGCGGATCGCAAACGTCTTGCCCACCTGCCGAGCGCCGCGTACGAGCAGGGACTTACGGCCGGGATCGGCCCGCCAGGCCTCCAAGGCGTGCTCGATCAGGCGTTTCATGGGTTCAATCCGACGCGTGTGGTCATTTCCGTGGGTATATTTTTACTGCTCTTGGCGATTTTTCAAGGATGTTTTTCTGCCTTTTGGTCATAAAATGGATTTTTATGCTAGTTCGCATCGTTTCCCTGCTGCCGGCGGCGACGGAGATCGTGGCGGCGCTCGGGCTTGCCGATCGTCTCGTGGGCCGGTCGCACGAGTGCGATCAGCCGGCGGCGGTGGCGACACTGCCCGCCCTCACCGCGCCGCGGATCGACCCGGCCGCATCGAGCCGCGCGATTCACGAGCAGGTGGGGCAGGCGCTCGGCGGCGCGGCTGCAGCCTCGGTCGGTGCGGGGGCCGCGTGCGGCACCGGCACGTCGACGTCGCTTTACACGCTCGACATCGACAAGTTCGCGGCGATTGCGCCCGATCTGATTCTGACGCAGGCGGCGTGCGACGTGTGTGCGATTGCGGCGGCCGATGTGGAGGCCGCGGTGAAGAAGGCAGGGGTCAAGACGCAGGTGATTGCGCTGTCGCCGGCCACGCTCGAGGATGTGTTTCGCGACGTGCTCGCGGTGGGCGCAGCGACGGGAAGGCTGGCGAAGGCGCGGGAGGTGGTGGCGCGGCTGAAGGCGCGGGTGGCTTCGGTGGCGTGTCGGGTGGGGGCCATGCAGCGGGCACGACAGGCTGAAGCCTATCCCACGGTGGCGATGATTGAGTGGCTTGATCCGCCGATGGCGGCGGGCAACTGGGTGCCGGAGTTCGTGCGGCTGGCCGGCGGTAGCGACGTGCTCGGCAAGCCGGGGGCCCACTCGCACTGGATCACGTGGAGCGACGTCGCGGCGGCGGATCCGGATGTCGTCGTGCTCGTGCCCTGTGGGTTTACGCTCGACCGCACGCTTGAAGAGGCCCGCTCAGCGGCCGTGCGGCCGCACCTCGAGGCGCTGCGGGCGTTTCGCGAGGGGCGGTGCTTCGCAGTCGATGGCCACAATCTCTTCAATCGGCCCGGCCCACGGCTCGTCGATTCGCTCGAACTGCTCGCGGAGATTTTGCATCCCGGAGCGTTTCGGTTTGGGGTACGACAGGCCTCCGTGCCTGTCAAATGTGGGACAGGCACAGAGGCCTGTCCTACTTGAGATCAGCCGGCTTGAGGCCCTTCTTGGCGCCATTGAACCCAAATGGCGTCGGCTCGTAGGTGCCGACGAGATTGACGTTCGCCGTGGGCGGGATCGCCGCTTCGAGCCCCACCGCCCAGTAGCAGGCATTCACGACCAGCCGCCGCAGGCCGGTGGAGAGCAGGTCGGTCGCCGCGCCCATCGTGGTCGTGAAGACGCGGCCCTTCGGCCCACCTTCTATTGTGTAGGTCTTCGTCCAGGCCACCGGCATCATCGGGTCGTTTTTCTTCGCGTCTTCCCCCGTCACGAGCGGCGAGCCGGGGGTCATGCCTTCGAGCACCTGGCCCATCACGAGGGCCTGCGAATCGCCCGGCAGCGGCAGACGGACGCCATACACATCGGTCGGCCCCCAGATGTCGCCATCGTTGATGCCGCGAAGAATCGGGTGGTCCTTCGCGCCGGGGGCGAGCAGGCCCCGCGTGCTCTCAAACGCATGGTGGCCGTGATGGCTGATCCAGGTTTCACCGAGCACCTGCCGGCCAAAGCCCTCGGTGAAACGATCGGTCTTGTTGTTCCAGCCGTAATGGGCGAACGGCGACTCCGGCTTGGGATTGAAGGCATGCGTGGCCGTTCGCAGTCCGATCACGGGCTTGCCTTTCCGCAGGTAGTCGTCGATCTCCTTCATCTGCGCAGCGGGCAGATCGCGAAACCGGGAGGCGATCACCATGAGATCGGCCTTCCGCAGCGCCTCGAGGCCCGGGATGTTTTTCTGTTCGTTGGGGCTGATCTCGCCCGTCTCGGGGTCGATCGCGTAGAGCACGGTGCAGGTGAAGCCGTGGTGGGTGGCGAGGATCTTCGCGAGCTGCGTGAGCGCCTCTTCGCTGCGGTATTCCTCGTCGCCACTGATGAGGACGACGTGCTTGCCCTTGCCCGGGCCTTCGCCCCCTGCGAAGACGAGCCACTCCTCGGCCGCCTGGGCGGTGGCGGCGAATGACAGGACCAACGTCAGGGCAATAGTTCGCAGGCAGTTCACAAAACGCTCCTTCGCTCACGACGGCTTCAGACTGTGACTTTCAACCGCCCACAGAGCGGCCTCAACAGCCTACCACCGCAGAACTTGCGGCTACATTGCCCATCTTCCGCGACCGGCAATCCTTCGCGCCCGGCCGCTCTGGCGGGTATCACGGCGGGTTCCCCTTCGGGGCTCCTTGCATTGGCAAGGCCCCGAATCACCCTTGGAGGAACCCATGAAGACCCGTTTCCAAGCAATTGGACTGTTTGCCGTGACCGCCCTGGCCACGCTCCTGACCAGCCCCCTCGACGCCCGCGAGCCCTCGATCGTGGTCGCCGGGCGGCCCGTCATCGAGACCTCGTCGCCCGAGATGTCGGTCATCTCCCAGGCCAATGCCCAGCGGGCCCGCCACGGCCTGCCCCCCCTGGCCGTCGATTCCCAGCTCATGAGCTCGGCCAGCCGCCATGCCCAGTGGATGGCCTCCAGCCGTAACCTCTCCCACGGCAGCGGCGTGGCCGAAAACATCGCCATGGGCCAGACCTCGGCCAGCGAGGCGATGCGGAGCTGGATGAACTCGAGCGGCCACCGGGCCAACATCCTCGGTAGCGGCTACACACGCATCGGCGTGGGCGTGGCCTATAGTTCCAACGGCACCCCCTACTGGTGCCAGCAGTTCAGATAGGCCGCCGACCACGCTCGGCGGACATTTCACCATGCAGCAGCGCAGCCAGTTCCCCGACTTCCCGCAGTTTCCCCGGTTGCCCGCCGGCGGCGGGGGGCTGCCGCTGCCGCTGGTGCTGACGGCCCTGCTGGGCCTGCTCGTCGTGGCAGGCCTGGCTCGGGGCGTCTACACCGTGGGCCCGGAGAGCGTGGGCGTGATCCAGCGGTTTGGCCGGTTCGTCGGCACCGCCGGCCCCGGCCTGCGGTTCAAGCTCCCCTTCGGTATCGACACCGTCACGATCCTGCCGGTGAAGCGGCAGTTGAAGATGGAGTTTGGGTTCGGCACGCCGGGCGCCATGAACCCCGATCAGGCGTCGCACGAGCAGAAGGCCGAGAGCGACATGGTCACCGGCGACCTCAATGCGGCCCATGTCGAGTGGGTGGTGCAATACGAGATCAGCGATCCCGAACAGTATCTCTTCAACAACCGCGAGCCGGGCCCCACCCTTCGCGATCTCTCCGAATGCGTGATGCGGGAGGTGGTGGGCGATCGCACGGTCGACGAGGTGCTCACGATCGGCCGCCAGGGGATCGAGAACGAGGCGATCGCGAAGCTCACGTCGCTCGTGCAGGAACTGAAGATGGGGCTGCGGGTGCAGCAGGTGCAGCTCAAGAACGTGCATCCGCCGCAGGCCGTGCAGCGGTCGTTCGAGGAGGTCAACCGCGCCCAGCAGGAACGCGAGCAGATGATCAACCAGGCCAACGGCGAATACAATAAGGTCGTGCCGCGGGCCGCCGGCGAGGCCTCGAAAAAGATCAGCGAGGCGGAGGGCTACGCCACCAAGCGGGTGAACGAGGCCGAGGGCGACGTGGCCCGCTTCCGCTCGCTGCTCGAGCAGTATGAAAAAGCCCCGGAAGTGACCCGGCAGCGGCTCTATCTCGAGACGCTCTCCGAGGTGATCCCGCAGCTCGGCGGCAAGGTGATCCTCGACGCCGACGCCAAGCAGTTTCTGCCGTTCATGAACCTGCAGCAGTTCGACCCCCGTCCGGCCACGAGGCAGGTGAACCCCTGAACGTGAATCCATGAGCCAGTTTCCCATCAACCATCCCCTGCTCCAGCTGCTCCGCCGCGCGTCCGACTTCCTCTTCTCGCCGCTTGGCGCGGTCTTCGGCGTGCTGGCCGCGATCGGCATCCTCGGCTGCGCCTACACGGTCGATCAGACCGAGCAGGTGGTGCTCACGCAGTTTGGCCGGCCGATCGGCCAGCCGATCAACGCGACGGGCTCGTCGTCGGGCGCCGGCCTCCACTTCAAGCTGCCCTTCATCCAGACGGCAAACCGGTTCGAGAAGCGGATCCTCGAATGGGATGGCGCCCCGAGCGAGATGACCACCCGCGACAAGCTCTACGTCGTCGTCGACACGTTCGCCCGCTGGCGGATCGCCGACCCGCTCAAGTATTTCCAGAGCCTCCGCGACGAGCGCAGCGCCCTCTCCCGGCTCGACGACATCATCGGCAGCGAGACGCGAAACGTGGTCGCCCGGCACGACCTGATCGAGGTCGTCCGCTCCGACAAATCCCGCAAGCCCGAGCAGGATGCCACGCTCGCCGAGAGCGGCGGCACGATCGGCACGCTGCCGCCGATCCGGTTTGGCCGCAAGGAACTCGAGCGGGAGATCCTCGCCGCCGCCTCGCAGAAGGTGGGCATCTGGGGGATCGAACTGCTCGACGTGCGTGTGAAGCGGCTCAACTACAAGTCTGGCGTCATCGAGAAGATCTACGACCGCATGATGTCGGAGCGTCTCCAGATCGCCGAACGCTTCCGCTCCGAGGGGGCGGGCGAGGCGGCGAAGATCGAGGGCCGCAAGGAGAAGGACCTTCGGCGGATCGAGTCCGACGCCTACCGCAAGGTGCAGGAGATCAAGGGCACGGCCGACGCCAAGGCCTCGGAGATCTACGCAAAGGCCTACACGGCGAGCCCCGCCGCCGCCGACTTCTACACGTTTCAGAAGACGCTCGACACCTACAAATCGACGCTCGGCCGCGATTCGACGCTGATCCTCACGACCGACAGCGACCTCTTCCGGCTCCTCAAAAAAATCGAGCCCCGGTAGGACAGGCTTCAGCTTGTCTTGGTACGACAGGCCTCCGTGCCTGTCTCCACAATAGCCCCGTGGTGCCCGTTTCCCCCACCCGCCATACTCAAGGGGCTTTCCTCACCCTCCCCGAGGCCGGCCCCATGACGTCGCCCCTGCACATCACTCGCCTACTCGCGATCCCGCTCTGCCTCGCTGCCTTGCCCGTGCTCGGCCAGCAGTCCACGGCCAAAGGCAAATCGCGGCCGGCGAATCAGCCGGAGCTCAAGCGGCTCGATGCGAAGGTGGAGGAGGTTCGCGACTCGTTCCTCCGCGAGACGACGAAACTGATCCTGTCGTTCGAAGACGCAGGGCAATACGATCGCGCCAAGATGCTGCTCGAATCGCTGCAGAAGCTCGACCCGAAAAACCAGGTGGTCAACAGCAAGATTGCCGAACTCAACCAGCAGATCCTCGACGCCAGCGAGTTCGAGATCGACATCGATCCCGGCGAATCATGGCAGCCAGTCGGCATCGTGACGAGGGGCAAGCCGCTGCGGATTCTCGTCACTGGCGACTACAAACTGCTCACGTCGATCACGGCGACGGCCGACGGCGCGCCGAGCGACAACCCCACGGAAGACATGATTCCGCACGTGCCCTTCGGGGCCGTGATGGCCGTGATCGCGAATCCCGCGGCCGCGGGCGGCCCGAATGGCAACGCGCCAAACGCCCAGAAACCCAAGCCATTCACGGTGGGCAGCAAGTACGAGCGGCCCGCGGATCAGGACGGCCTGCTCTATCTGAAGGTGAATGTGCCCCCCGGCGCGAAGTGCACCGGCCGGCTCGAGGCCAAGATCAGCGGCGCAACGCAGCCCTGACGGCCACGCCACCCTTGGTAGAATCGGGGCATGGACACACCAGCCTCGGCAACGTCCGTAGACATGGCCGCCCGCGATCGCCACCTGCGGCTGAGCATGAACGCCGCCACCCCGGCCGAGCGACTGGCGGCGATGCGCGTCTTGATCGAGCGCTCCTGGGACATGCTGCGGCGCAATCCGGAAAGCCTCGCCCATTTCCGGCGTCGGAATTACAAGGCGCGGGCGATTTCGCAGCCGGACGGGCGGATGCCGCATGACGCCTGACTTTCGACTGTTCGAGGTTCTCTTCGACTACGTGCCCGGCTATCCGGTTGAGTCGGTGGCGACGCTCTTTGAGTCGAGCCGGGAGGTCGAGGGCATACGGTTTGTCTCACTCGGGTGGCTGCGGCGGCTGAAGGCCGCCGCCGGCAGGCCGAAGGATCTTCTCGACCTCGAGAATCTGCCCCCGGCCTGAGTCGGCGGCATACGCTATAAACCGTGCCGTCGGGCCCGTAGCTCAGTGGTTAGAGCAGGGGACTCATAATCCCTTGGTCGTGTGTTCGAATCACACCGGGCCTAGTTCGCTGACGAGACGACGTTGATCGACCGCGGCAGACTCCGGATAATGCATCGATGGTCTCCATGAATGCGATCGAAGACGTCGGCCGGCGCATCGGCAGCAAGTTCAGGCCCGATCGCGTCATCCTTTTTGGATCGCATGCGGAGGGACGAGCCACGGCAGACTCCGACGTCGACCTGCTCGTCATCATGCCGACGGACCGCAGCCCCGTGGACGAGTCCGTTGCGATCCGCTTGGCGGTCAGGCCCCCCTTCCCCGTGGATGTGCTGGTGCGAACTCCCGAAATGATCGAGCACAGGCTCGCCATCGGGGATCCATTCATCGGAAACATTTTGCGACACGGAAAGCTGCTCTATGAAGCCGCTGACCGCTGAGTGGATCGACAAAGCCGAGAGCGACTTTGCGGTCATGGAACGGGAGGCACGTGTTCGGAAAAATCCCGCACACGACATCGTCTGTTTTCATGCCCAGCAGTGCGTCGAGAAGTACCTCAAGGCGCGGCTGTGCGAGGCCGGCTTCGAGGCGGGCAGGCTGCACGACCTCGTCGCTCTGCTGGAACGCGTGCTTGTGTGCGAGCCGCTCTGGGAGGCGTTTCGTGCTGATCTTGCGTATCTCTCCGACTTCGCCGTGGCGTATCGCTACCCCGGCGAGTCATCCACGCGAGAGCAGGCGCGCGATGCCGTGAATAGATGCCGTCGCTTCCGGCTCGTCGTCCGTCAGTCCCTGGGCATCCCCTGACACCCGCGCACTGAGGGCAGGGGACTCATCATCCCTTGGTCGTGTGTTCGAAATACCGCTCGTGCCGCGGGGAATCACCGGGCAATTTTCGGCTGGCCTCGACCGCGGCTGATCGGCAGAATCCTGCCCCCCGCGCCCCGGCTCGCCGCCGCGGCTTCGTGGGATTCCTGACAAGACACGAGCTGCGCATGAACGCCCCCTCTCATTACCCTCTCGGCATTTCGGCGATCGCGGTCCACCAGCCGACCTGGCAGCTCGAGAACGACTGGTTCGGCGACACGATGCCCCGCAAGTTTTCGCATCACACGGGGATTGAGGCCCGCGGCATCTCGCTCGAAGACGAAGTGACGATGGGCCTGCACGCCGTGCGCAAACTCCAGCGGGAGACGGGCTGCAACCTGGCCGACTGCCGCGGCCTCGTCTTTGTTTCTCCTTCCTTCATCCCGGCATCGGTCGCTCGGCGGCACCTCAACGCCGACGCGGCCGAGCGCGAACGGCCGAGCCACGCCGCGCGGCAACTGGCCCGCAGCCTCGGCATGCGGCAGTGCCGCACGATCGGCCTCAACTGGTTTTGCTGCGGCTACAGCCGCGCATTGGCCATCGTTTCGAGGCGCTGGGCCCCGCGGCTCGGCCTGCGGCGCGACGAATACCTGCTCGTCGTCGCCTCCAGCCGGATCAGCCGGATCACCGACTACAGCTGCCGTCAGACTGCCGGCCTCTTCGGCGACATGGCCTCGGCCACGCTGCTCGCACCCGCGGCAAGCGTCCGCCATCCCGTCCATTTCGAGATCGTCCATGCCGAGGCCGAGAAGCAGCCTGCCGAACGGCCCACGTTCGATTTCCACGTTCGGCCGCAGGTTCCCTTCCCGGCACCCGACGGCGGCCGGGATCACGCCGAAGAAAGGCTCGTCTACTCGCTCGATGGCATGGCGATCGCCGAGATCGCCCCGCGGGCCATGTCGGCCGCCGTCGCCAAGGCGCTCGCCGCCACCGGGCTCGCCGGCGACGCCGTCAACTTCGTCGTGCCGCACCAGGCGGGGTCGGGTATCGTGCGGTTCACCGGCATGAAACTCGACGACTTCTCCGTTCGCGGCGAACTCGTCAACGGTCTCACGAAGCGCACGGGCAACGTCAGCGCCTGCTCGATTCCCCACGCCCTCCACGAAACCTGGGGCCGCCTCTCGGGACTGATCGCCTGCCCCACCGCGGCCGTCGGCAGCCCCGGCAAGCCCGAAGTGCTGCAGGGCTGCATCCTCCTGCGTTCGACGGCCTTCCACGACCGGCAGGCCGCCGCCGCAGCGTGATGCGGAGCAAGCGGTCTACTTTCACGTCACCGCCGGGACCGCATGCTTGCGCAGCTTGTTGCCGGCCGCGTCGGTGACAAGGCCGCCGTAGCAGAGGCATGCATGCGTGGGCGCTTCGAGGCTGCCCGCGCCCGCCTGCGCCGCGGTGAACACGTAAGAGTATGTAATCCGGTTCGTGCCACTGCCGCCGCTGAAGCGGGCCATGATCGTGTCACCGCGAAACGTGAACTGGATGCCGGGCACGGTGCCGTTTTTGGCGGTCACGTACATCGGCTTTTCGAATTCGAGCACCCATTCGATCCGCTGCCCCGCGACAGCCGTGAATGCCCCCGATGACGGGCCCTCGACGCGCACCACCCGCTCGTCGCGCTCCGCATCGACCTCAAACTCGATCGCGACCGGAGCCGATGCATTGCCTGCCAGATCAACCTGCCTGACCCGCCAGCGGTTCAGCCCTGGCTGCGGCGCATACCCGCCCCACACCGCCGTCGCCGGATTCCAACTGCCGTTGTCGCGGCTGTATTGCACCGTCGCATCTTTCTCCCGCCTCGAGACAACGAGTCTCCCATCCGACGAAATGCGATCGGTGGCCGACACGCCCGTATCCCGCCTCAAGGCCACCTGCAGCGGCGTTGCCGAACGATCGAGCTGAAACGTGAGCGCCAGTCCCAAGGTCGTGGGCCTGCCAGCGCCATCCACCACCCGCGCCACCACCCGATAGCTGCCATCGGCCCCTATGCCTTCCGGGACGAAGCGGCGGCCGTCGGTCATCACCGCCGTGCGGAAGGTGCCATTGTTGATGCGGTACTGCAGTTGCTGCCCCGCTGCGAGCGGCCGGCTGATGGCGAGCGTGGCGTCTGACGCGATGCGATCATTTCCCCGCTGGCCGGTGTCGCGGGCGAGCGCAAGCGAGATGCCCGCAGCGCAGGCGAGCCGCGGCTCCATCGCCTCGATGGCAAGTGCGGGCGGCTTGCGTTGGCGGCATGAAAGGTAGCGCATCGATCCTCCCGACCCGACCGACCGGGCACCCCCTCCATAGCGGGGATGCCCTGAGGATACATCGGCATTCCATCTCGCGCGGATACACTTCGATTACGCAGGTTTTCCCAGATTGCCTCTCCTGCGACCGTTTTGACGGAATCCCCATGGCCGGCAGCCTGCTTCTGCTTCTCGACGACATCGCCACCGTTCTCGACGACGTGGCCACGATGACGAAGGTGGCCGCCAAGAAATCCGCCGGCGTGCTCGGCGACGACCTCGCTCTCAATGCCAAACAGGTGACTGGCGTGCGGCCGGCCCGCGAGCTGCCCGTGGTGTGGAGCGTGGCCCGCGGCTCGGCCCTCAACAAGCTCTTTCTGGTGCCGGCGGCGCTCGCCATCAGCTGGGCGGCGCCCTGGGCGATTCAGCCGCTGCTTGTGATCGGCGGCGCCTTTCTCTGCTACGAAGGCGCCGAAAAACTCGTGCACCGTTTCCTGCACGGGAAGGACAAGGCCCACGATGCAGCCCTCGCACAGTCGGTCGTCGCCGACGGGCTCGACCCCGTGGCCGTGGAACGCGAGCGGATCGCCGGCGCCATCCGCACCGACTTCATCCTCTCGGCCGAGATCATCGTGATCACGCTCGGCGTGGTGGCGGGCAAGCCATTCGTCACGCAACTCGCCGTGTTGGCGGCGATCTCCATCGCGATGACACTCGGCGTCTACGGCCTCGTCGCAGCGATCGTGAAGCTCGACGACCTGGGGGCAATCCTCGCAGGATACCGTCAGGCCGCGCTGCGAAGCCTCGGTCGCGGCATCCTCGCCGCCGCGCCCTGGCTGATGCGGGGCCTGTCGTTCGCCGGCACTGCGGCGATGTTTCTCGTCGGCGGCGGGATCATCGCCCACGCACTGCCGGCCGTGCATGCCGCCCTGCACGACTTGGCCACCACCAACTGGCTGCCCACCCTCACGTTCGCGGCCGACGCCGCCGTCGGCCTCTGCGCGGGCTTCCTGCTCGTCGGCGCAAAAAGCCTTATCCCATCTTCGCGCCACGCGCCCCACGCATGAACATAGCCTTCGCGAGATTCCTGCGAGCGTCGCGGCTTGTCTGCCCGCGGTGTGGCGTGGGCCGGCTCTTCCGCGGCGTCTTCACGATGGAAGATGCCTGCAGCCACTGCGGGCTCGACTTCAAGCGCGAGCCCGGTTTCTACCTCGGCTCCATCTATATCAACTACGGCATCACGGCGCTCGGCACCGGCGGCCTCTACCTGCTGCTTGCGCACGGGCTCGGCCTGTCGCGCGACAAGGCGCTCGCAGTCTGCCTCGCCGTGGCCGTGCTTTTTCCCGTCTGGTTCTTTCGCTATGCCCGCAGCTTTTTGCTCGCGATCGATTCCTCGGTGAACCGCGAGCTGCCGGAATTCACGGCTGCCCACGACGGCACGGGCCTTTCTGCCGAGGAGCTCGCGGCGCATCGCTCCGCCGACGGCAGCGCCGGCTGCTTCATGGGAGTCGCGCTCGTGCTCGTGCTGCTCTTCGGCCTGGCGATGGCGATCGCCACGATCGTGTTCACGATGAACGGCGAACCGCCTCAGTGACCCTGCGGCCATGAGAAGAGCCGGAGCGTGTTGCCGTCGGGGTCGTGCGTGACGAGCTCCCGAAACCCCTCGGGATGCACCTTCGGCTCACTGCTCGCAGCACCGGTGGCGGCGAGCCGCACACGGATCGATTCGAATTCGTCCACCTCGAAGCCGAGGCTCCAGCGGCCGCTCACCTCGCCCGGCGTGCCGCGGCGGAGGAGCGCCAACCGCGTGTCGCCCGCCTCGAAGAGCGCGTAGCCGTCGTCCACCACCCGCACGAGCACCCGCAGGCCGAGCACCGAGCGATACCACTCCACGAGTTCCTCCCACCGCGCGGTGCGAAGCTCGACGCTGAAGAGCTGGGGGCGGTGGGGCAGGCTCATGATTGCGGCGTTGTAGAAAACCGGCCGAAACCCGACAATCGTGGCTGCATTCCCCCGGCTCCCAGCCTCTTTCAAAGCCATGCCACACCCGTCCGAGCCCACGCCCACCCACGCCCCCCCCACGCCCGCCGCCGGCCCCGCCGCCGACGCGGCGCAGAAAGGCTCCGGAGCCCTGCTCGAGAAGGCCCGTCGCGACAAACTCGAGAAGCTCCGCGGGCTCGGGATCGATCCCTGGGGCAGCCGGTTTGATGGCGCGCTGCCGATCGCCGATGTGCGCGGCCGCGGCGACACGCTCGACAAGGCGGCCGAAGACGGCCCGACCGTCCGCGTGGCAGGGCGGATCATGCTCCTGCGGAGCGCCGGCAGCCTCGTCTTCATCGACCTGCACGACCGCACCGGCCGGATTCAGATCATGCTCGGCAAGAAGCAGGTCGGCCCCGACACCTGGAAGGTGATCGATTGCCTCGACCTCGGCGACCTGATCGGCGTGGACGGCCGGCTCGGCCATTCCAAGACCGGCGAGATGACGATCTTCGCCAGCGGACTCACATTCCTCACGAAGTCGCTCGAGACGCCCCCCGACAAGTTCCACGGCCTCGTCGATCCGAATCTCAAGCAACGGATGCGGTATCTCGACCTCATCCACGGCGAGGGGGTCCGCGACCGGTTCGTCGCGCGGAGCCGCATCGTCGAGGCGGTGCGCCGCGTCCTCACCTCACGCGGTTATCTCGAGGTGGAAGGGCCCACGCTCCAGGAGAGCGCCGGCGGCGCCGCGGCGCGGCCCTTCAAGACGCACCACAATGCACTCGACATGCCGCTCGTGCTCCGGATCGCGTTGGAGCTGCACTTGAAGCGGCTGCTCGTCGGCGGCATGGAGCGGGTCTTCGAGCTCGGCCGCGTCTACCGCAACGAGGGCGTGAGCCCGCGGCACAACCCCGAGTTCACGATGCTCGAGGCCTACGAGGCCTACGGCGACTACTTCACGATGATGGACCTCACGGAGGCGATCATCGTGGAGGCTGCGAAGGCCGCCGGCTCACCGCTGCGGTTTGAATTCATGGGGCACACCGTCGATCTCACGCCGCCATTCCGCCGAGCGAAATACGACGATCTCCTGCGGGAGGTGACCGGCTGCAACCCCGAAGACCCGGCGAGCGTGGTTGCGGAGGCGGCAGAGCGCGGCATCGAAACGGCCGGCCGACACCCCGATGTGATCAAGAGCGAGCTCTTCGAGGCCACGGTGGAGCAGACGCTCTCCGGGCCTGTCTTCGTCATCGACTATCCAGCGGCGGTCTGCCCGCTCACCAAGCGCAAGGCGGGCCAGCCACACATCGCCGAACGATTCGAGCTCTACGTCGCCGGCATGGAACTCGCGAATGCCTACACGGAGCTCAACGATCCCGACCTGCAGGAGGAGCTCTTCCGCACGCAGCTGGCCGGCCTCGCCGCCGACGAATCGATGGCGCGGATGGACACCGACTTCATCCGGGCCCTGCGGCACGGCATGCCGCCTGCCGGCGGCCTGGGCATCGGCATCGACCGGCTCGTGATGTTTCTCACGGCGGCCCCGAGCATCCGCGACGTGATCCTGTTCCCGATCCACCGTCCGCACGAGTAGCGAGCGGACAGGGCACCACGAAGCACGAGGTATCCGATGAAAGCGGGCTCACCGCCGAATGGCGGACTTGCACGGCGAACCAATCGCGTCGCTGTGATCGCCATCCTGGCAGCGATCTTCGGTGTGATGCGGGGCACGCCGGCCGCGGCCGACGGTCCGCCGCCTAACATCGTATTCATCTTAGCCGACGATCTTGGGGTGAACGACCTCGGCTGCTACGGTCGCAGCGAGCATCGCACGCCGCACCTCGACCGGCTGGCCAGCGAGGGCATGCGGTTTACGTCGGCCTACTCGGCGCAGCCGATCTGCTCTCCCTCCCGCGCGGCCGTCATGACAGGGAAGTGCCCGGCACGGCTGAACCTGACGAACTTTCTACCCGGCCGCGGCGACAACCCGGCGCAGAAGCTTCTGCAGCCGCGGATCGAGGGTTTCCTTCCGCTCGAGGAAGTGACGGTGGCCGAACTGCTCGAGCAGGCCGGATACACCACAGGCCTGTTTGGAAAATGGCACCTCGGCAGGCTCGAGCACTCGCCCCAGCGACAGGGGTTCGCTGTCGTCGAATCGCCGCCCGCAAACACGCTCCCCACGGCGAACGAGGGGGGCAAGGGCGAGTTCGCGATCACCGCCGCGGCGGAACGGTTCATCGACGCCAACCGCGACCGGCCATTCTTCTGCTGCGTGTCGCACAACAGCCCGCACATTCCGCTGGCGGCATCGCCGGACCTCGTGGAAGAGAAACGCGATGGGTTCCAGCCCGTCTATGCGGCGATGATCGAGACGCTCGACCGGGCCGTGGGCCGGCTGCTCTCGACAATCGAATCGCTCGGACTCGCCGACCGCACGATCGTCATCTTCACGAGCGACAACGGCGGCCTGCACGTCTTGGAATTTCCGGGAACGCCGGCGACGCACAACACTCCCTTTCGCGCGGGGAAGGGCTTTCTCTACGAGGGCGGGCTGCGTGTGCCGCTGGTCGTGCGATGGCCGGGCGTCGTTCCGGCCGGCCGGGTGTGTGACGTGCCGATTGTGCTCACCGACCTCATGCCCACGCTTCTCGAAGCGTCTGGCATCGAACCGGCGAAGTCGGTCGGGCCGCTCGACGGCGTCAGCCTCCTGAGTCTGTTCCGCGGCGGCGAACTGCCGGAGCGTTCGCTGTGCTGGCACTTTCCCCACTATACGAACCAGGGCGGGCGGCCCGCCGGGGCGATTCGCCAGGGAACCTGGAAGCTGATCGAGCAGTTCGAGGATGGATCACTCGAACTCTACGACCTCGCGACCGATCAGGGCGAAACGAGAAACCTCGCCGCTGCGGAGCCACGACGGGCGGAACTGATGCTCGCCGCGTTGCAGGATTGGCGGGCGAGTGTCGGCGGCCGGATGCCGGACCCGAACCCCGACTTCGACGCCGCACTTCACCGCCGGCTGTATGTGGATCAAGATCCGTCACGGCTCGCGCCTGCGGCGACGGCGGCCGCGACTGAGCGAGAGTGGCGGGAGTGGCGAAACGCACTCGACACGGCGGCCAAGGGACGCGCGCCATCGGTCACGCCGGCAACGGGTGACATCCGGTTGCACGCCAAGGACGCCCGCGTGCACGGCGAGAAACTGCGGTACGAGCCACAGCCGCACAAGAACGTGCTCGGCTACTGGATCAGTCAAAGCGACTGGGCCGAATGGGAGTTCGACGTGCCGAAGCCCGGCCGCTACGAGGTCGAAATCCAGCAGGGTTGTGGCGTGGGCAGCGGCGGCGCCGAAGTGGCCGTCGAGGTGCGGGGAACGGATGGGGGCACGACCCTCGCGTTCACGGTTCAGGAAACGGGTCACTTCCAGCAGCAGATCCTCCGCGTGATCGGCAGCGTGGACCTCACGGCGGGACGGCACACTTTGGCCGTGAAGCCTCGCACGAAACCTGGCATCGCCGTCATGGACCTGCGGCGCGTCGTCCTGCGACCGTGAGGGGCACGGGCAGCCCCGAACCAGCGCGACCGACGTGCACGAAAAGCCCACCGGCGAACTCGCCCAGGTCTTCTTTTTGGCGTTGGTGGACCTGGGGGGCGTCTGGTACCGTTCCCGCCCCAGGCTTCCCGGATTCTCCACATGTACAAACTCCTGCTCTGCTGGCGGTATCTCCGCACCCGCTGGATCGCGCTGGCGAGCGTGATCAGCGTGACGCTCGGCGTGGCCACGATGATCGTGGTCAACGCCGTCATGGCGGGCTTTTCGCATGAGATGCAGACGCGAATCCACGGGATCCTCTCCGACATCGTCTTCGAGAGCCATTCGCTCTCCGGCTTCCAAGACCCGAAGTGGCACATGGACGAGATTCGGCGGGCGGCCGGCGACCAGATCGCCGGGATGACGCCCACCGTGGCCGTGCCGGCGATGCTCAACTTCCAGGTTCGCGGCCAGTGGGTGACGCGGCAGGTGATGTTCATCGGCATCGAGGAATCCTCGCACGCAATGGCGAGCGACTTCGGCCGCTTCCTCCAGCATCCGGAGAACCGGCGGCAGCTCTCGTTTGACCTCCGCGAAGGGGGCTACGACACGATCGACAGCCAGTCGGAAGGCCCGGGGCCCGCGCGGCCGGCGCTCGAGGGGGCCGGCTGGCCTCACCGGCGGATGCGGGTGGAGCGGGAGCGGCTCTGGCGGGAGCGGCAGGAGCGGCAGCAGGCCGACGGGGAGGCCGGCGGCCAGCCGGTGCGACCGGTCGATCACCAGGTCGATGCGGTGCTCGCCGCCACCGCCCCGGCCGATGCACCTGCGAAGGAAGGCGACGCGAAAGAAGCCGACGCATCCAAAGCAGGCGACGCGAAAGCCGCCGACGCAGCCCGCAAGGATCCCTTCCGCGCCGCGCGGCCCGAGGAGGGCCGCATCATGGATCCTGCCAAGGAACAGTTCACCGGCATCGTGCCGGGCATCGGGCTGGCCAGCTTCCGCGATTCAACCGGTGTCGACCGCTTTCTCATCCTGCCGGGCGACGACGTGAAGATCACGTTCCCCACGGCAGGCACGCCTCCGAAGGCCGTCAGCGACACCTTCACGATCGTCGACTTCTACGAGAGCAAGATGAGCGAGTATGACTCGAACTTCGTCTTCGTGCCGATCGGCGCCCTCCAGCGAATGCGCGGCATGCTCGACCCGCAGACCGGGATTCCGAGCGTCAACTCGATCCAGATCAAGCTCAAGGACGGCGCCGATCTCGAGGAGGTGCGCAACCGGCTGCGGAAGGCATTTCCAGCCGAGCTGTATGCCGTCTCCACCTGGCGCGACAAGCAGGGCCCGCTCCTCTCGGCCGTGGACATGGAGATGGCGGTGCTCAATATCCTGCTCTTCATGATCATCGCCGTGGCGGGCTTCGGCATCCTCGCGATCTTCTTCATGATCGTCGTGGAGAAGACCCGCGACATCGGCATTCTCAAGTCGCTCGGGGCAGGCTCGGCCGGCATCGCGGGCATCTTCCTCGGCTACGGGCTCTTCCTGGGACTCGTGGGCGCAGGGGCGGGGCTCGCCCTCGGCCTCGCGATCACCTGGAACATCAACGGCATCCGCGCGCTGGTCGAATGGTTCACCGGCCAGCGGGTGTTCGATCCTTCGATCTATTACTTCTTCAAGATTCCCACGATCGTGCATCCGGGCACGATCGCCTGGATCATGGCCGGCGCCGTCGCGATCGCCGTCGCGTCGAGCGTGTTGCCGGCGCTGCGGGCCGCGCGTCTCCATCCGGTGGAGGCGCTGCGGCATGAGTGAGCCGATCGGCCCCGGCGCGCTGATGAGCGTGCGCGGCGTGCGGAAACACTACCGTTCCGGGGGCGGGCTCCTCGAAGTGCTCCGCGGCGTGGACTTCGCCATCGAGCCGGGCGACTTCGTGGCGATCGTCGGCCAGAGCGGCTCGGGGAAGAGCACGTTGCTTCACCTGATGGGCCTGCTCGACGCCCCCGACGCCGGCGAGGTCTGGCTCGCCGGCGAGCGGATCGACAATCTCCCGATCGCCCGCCGCGACCGCCTCCGAAACACCGATATTGGCATGGTGTTTCAGGCCTACCACCTCCTGCCCGAGTTCGACGCCCTGGAGAACGTCCTCGCGCCGCTGCTCGTGCGGCATTCGGTGGCCGCCTGGGCCCGCGAACGCGGGGAGGCCCGGCGGCGGGCCGCCGACCTGCTCGAGCGATTCGGGCTCAGCGGCCGGCTCCACCACAAGCCGCGGCAGCTTTCCGGGGGCGAGATGCAGCGGGTGGCGATCGCACGGGCGCTCGTCGCCCGGCCGCGGCTGCTCCTGGCGGACGAGCCGACGGGCAATCTCGACGAGCAGAGCGGGGCCGGCATCCTCGACACGCTCTGCGAGTTGAACCGCCAGGATGGCCTTTCTATAGTGCTCGTCACGCACGACACGGCGATCGCGAGGCGGGCGGACAGGATCGTGCGACTCGCGGCCGGACGCGTCGAGCCGAGCCGTATCGAAACGGCCTGACGGCTCGCCCCCAACCTCAACGCCCGGCCCACGAGCACCCTAGCCCACTGGATCACGCATGCCCCGCATCATCTTCATGAACGACCGGCTCGTGCCCGAAGACGAGGCCCGCGTGAGCGTGTTCGACCACGGCCTCCTCTACGGTGACGGCGTCTTCGAGGGTCTGCGGAGTTACTCGGGGCGGGTCTTCCGGCTCGACGCCCACATCGACCGTCTCTGGGCCAGCGCCCGGGCGATCTGCCTCGAGATCCCGATGACGAAGGAGGCGGTCGCGCAGGCGGTGATCGACACGCTTGCCGCCAACAAGCTCACCGACGGCTACATCCGCCTCGTGGTGACCCGCGGCGCCGGCAGCCTCGGCCTCGATCCCAATCGCACGAAGAACCCGCAGGTGATCGTGATCGCCGACACGATCAGCCTCTACCCCGCCGAGTTTTATTCGAAGGGATTGAAGATCGTGACCGCCGCCACGCAGCGGGTGCAGTCGGCCGCTCTTTCGCCGCGGATCAAGTCGCTCAACTACCTGAACAACATCATGGCGAAGCTCGAGGGCCTTCGGGCCGGCTGCGTCGAGGCGCTGATGCTCAACCACAAGGGCGAGGTGGCCGAGTGCACGGGCGACAATGTGTTCGTCGTGCGCAGTGGGAAACTGCTCACGCCGCCCCCCGACGCCGGCATCCTCGAAGGCATCACCCGCAACGCCGTCATGGAGCTCGCCCACGCGGCCGGCATCGACTGCCGTGAGGCCACGCTGACGCGGCATGACCTCTACACCGCCGACGAATGCTTCCTCACCGGCACGGCGGCCGAGGTGATTCCGGTCGTCGACATCGACGGCCGCAGTATCGGCGCGGGTACACCCGGCCCGATCACCGCCCGCCTCACGGCCGACTTCCACAAGCTCGTCCGCCAGTAGGACAGGCTTCAGCCTGTCTGGAGTACGACAGGCCTCTGTGCCTGTCCCGCGCCGATCCGCACCGACAGGCAGAGACGCCTGTCCTACTCGAGGCAGGGACGCCTGTCCTACCGACAGGCACGGAGGCCTGTCCTACGCGCGCCGATGATCCTCGTCGCCAATCGCGTCGTACCGTGACACGTAGCCCGGCTGCCTGGCGCGAACGAGCTCCGACTCATACTCGCGCACGATGCGGCTCTGGATCTGCTCGCGGCAGCTCGCATTGATCGGGTGGGCGATGTCGGCGTAGAGCCGCAGCCGGCCGTCATCATCGCGCGGCAGGCTGCCTTCGGGCTGCTTCTTGCCACACTGGTTGCAATAGCAGGCCCGCAGCGGGTTTTTGAAGCCGCACGAATGACAGTGCGACGAGAGTTTGCGGCTGGGCATCGCCACGAACGGCCCGCTCGGGCCGCCGATGATCTTCAGATCGCGGACGACGAAGGCGTGGTCGATCGTGATCGAACAAAACGCGAGCAGCCGTTCGGCGGCGTTTTCGATGAGCTTGATCCGGACTTCGGTGATTTCCATCGGTGCATTCCCCCGGCTGAGCTGCCTGTGTGATTCCCCGTTGCCTTGGCCTCGCCGTCTGTGCCTCCCCAGGCCGACGGCTCCGCCGATCATCCTTTCACTGCGCGTGCAATCGTCCACCTCTGCCCGGTATGAACCGCACCGGAAAGACGCCCGGCCAGCCCGCCGCATCGAGCCGGGCGGCGATCCCGCGAGCCTCCGGCGCGGTTCGGGCGATCGCAAAACAGGCGCTGCCGCTCCCGGTGAGCATCGGCCGCGTGGCCCCGGCCGCAGCCATGGCGTCGAGCAGCCGTGAGACGTCGGGGCAGATCGCCCGCGCCGGGCGTTCCAAGGCGTTGTGCATGAGCAGTTGGGATGCATGCATCCGGCCATCCGCCAGTGCCGCCGCCAGCCGCGCGGCCTCGCCGCGCCGCGATGCGTCGGGCTCACATCGACCGTAGACCGCTGCCGTAGAAAGCCCGACGGCCGGGCAGGCGATCACGGCCGGCAGAGGCGGGATGCCGTCGACGGGGTCGATCCGCTCGCCGCGGCCGCTGGCCACCGCCGGGCCGCCTGCGAAGAACCAGGGAATGTCGCTGCCCAACCGGCTGCCGAGCGCGGCGAGACGCTCGCGGCTCCACTCGATGCCCCAGGCATCGGCGGCCGCGGCGAGCACCGCCGCGGCGTCGCTCGATCCGCCGCCGAGCCCGGCGCCCGATGGAATCTCCTTGATGAGTTCCACCTCGAGGCCGAGCGAGACGCCCGCCTCCTCGGCGAGCATCCGCGCCGCCCGCACGACGAGGTTGGAATCGTCGGCGGGAACGTCGCGGCGAAGTGCCGCCGCCTGCGGCTGGGCGAGCCGGCCGCCGAAAGATACCGAAAGCCGAATGCCCGGCTCGTCGGTCACCCGAAGCCGGAGGGTGTCGTGCAACGAGACCGGCACCATCAGCGATTCGATCTCATGGAAGCCGTCGGGGCGACGCGCAAGGACGGCGAGTGAAAGATTCAGCTTCGCCGGCGCATGGACCGTGATCGGAGGGGCCCGCCGAAAGGCGACAGACGAGAAGGCTGGGCGCGAAGACATGGCAGCATGAGATTTCCCGATCCCCGGACCGAAACCTCACGAAAATTTAATTGTCCGCCCGGAGCGGGTCAACCTCACCGCCAATTGGCGACGAAGGCGAGCGTTCCGAAGGCGAGGGCCAGGCCAATGGCGACGAGCACCGATAGCAAGATCGAAATGCTGCGGCCGGCCCAGAGGTCGTCCTGGATCATCTCCGCACGGTCGGTTTTCTCGAAGGAGCGATTCCAGACCGGGAACGCCCGCTCGTCATAGACCCACTGCGTGCGTTCCTCGAGTTGTTTTTGGCTCATGGCAGGGCGGATGTCGGCGAAAATCGTTGGGGTATGATGTCGTTGAACCCCTGAAACTGTACCTCTCCCGCCCGCGGCATACCAGAGCTGGCCGGCCCCTCCCACGCCATGCACCACATCCTGGAACCCGCCACTCGCCAGCCCGGCAATCCCGCGGTCACGGATGCCCTGGCGTCGTGGCTGGCCGACCAGGGACAGCCCGCCTGGCGGGCCAAAGCGATCCGCCGGTGGCTCATCGCCCGACGGGCGCCGTCGTTTGCCGACATGACCGACCTGCCCAAGGGCCTGCGGACGGCGCTCGAAGGGGCGTTTCGAATCTGGACCACGTCGATCGCGCGGCACAACCGCGCCGACGACGGCACCGAAAAACTCCTGCTCGAATTGCACGATGGCCAGCGGATCGAATGCGTGCTCTTGCGCGACGGCGACCGGCGGACCGTGTGCATCAGTTCGCAGGTGGGCTGCGCGATGGGCTGCGTCTTCTGCGCGAGCGGCATCGACGGTGTCGTGCGCAACCTCACCGCGGGCGAGATCGTCGAGCAACTGCTCCGCCTGCAGCTGCTCCTTCCGGCGGACGAACGGCTCAGCCACATCGTGGTGATGGGAATGGGCGAGCCACTGGCCAATCTCGACCGCCTGCTGCCGGCGCTTGCCACGGCGCAAGACCCCGACGGCCTCGGCATCTCACAGCGCCGGATCACCGTCTCGACCGTGGGCCTGCCGGCGGGGATCGACCGGCTCGCCGATGAAAACCCCGGCTACCATCTCGCCGTCTCGCTCCATGCGGCCGATGACGAGCTCCGCACGCGGCTCGTGCCGGTAAACAAGACGATCGGACTGGCCGACGTGATGGCCGCGGCCGACCGCTACTGGGAGACATCGGGCCGCCGGCTGACGTTCGAATACGTGCTGCTCGGTGGCGTGAATGATTCGCCCGAGCACGCACAAAGCCTCGTGCGGCTGCTCGGCGGCCGGGCCGCGCTCGTGAACATCATCCCCTACAACGCCGTCGCCGGGATGCCCTGGCGCGAGCCCACGCTGGGGTCGCGGGAACGCTTCCTCGACGTGCTCCGCGACGCCGGCGTCAACGTGCAGGTGCGCCGCCGCAAAGGCGCCCGCATCGACGCCGCCTGCGGCCAACTCCGCCGCATCGCCCTTTCAAATTAAATCGCTTGCGGAGCACGCGGTCTCCTACGCGAACCAGCCAAGCAGGAGCACGGCCGCGAGCACGAGGCCCAGGATGCCGCCGAGCCAGACGGCCCAGTGGATCGTGGCGAAGCGGATCTCGGCGGGATCCTCGTGGTGGGTGGCGGCGAAGATCAGGCTCGCCAAGGCCATGAGCGGCAGACCGAAGAGGATGCCGGGCACGCGATCGACGAGCTGGGCGAAGAGGAGGGGGAACGGGCCGGTGCACATTCCGGCGACGAGCGCGGAGAGAATCATGGTCGCTTCCTTGCGGGGGGAATCAGCGGGACTTGGTGTCTTTGACTTGTTTGTGGGCCTTGCGGTCTTCGTCAGTGGGCGTGCCAAGCGGCCCGGCGAAGGCGTCGTAGATGACGAGCACGTTGAGCATGCCGGCGAGCATCGTGTAAAGCGTGCCGATGTCGAACCAGCGGCCGAGGCGACGCTGCCAAATCGAAACCTGGTCGCCGCGAAACTGCTTCAGCGGCGGCTTGTCGAAGAACGACTCTGCGTCGATCTCGGGATCGCTGCGGGTGAGCACGTCGGCATAGGAGCGGGAGACATACTGCCCCGGCATGAGCGGCGGTGCCATGAACGTGGAGCAGAAGAGCGGTTGCTTTGCCACGCCGTGGATCTGCATCGATTGCACGACTGCGGGCAGGGCGACGAGGCCGGCGCCGGCCTGACAGACATAGGCCCAGCGGGTGTCGCCCGGCTTCCACGAGGCATAGACCACCTTGCCACCGCCGAGCCAGAGCCCCGCGAGGAATGTGCCGAGGATCGCGCCCATGAAGAGGCGGCCCTTGTGGGTGCGGCCCTGATAGAGCTGGCCGAGCCCCGGCACGCACCACGACAGCAGTGCAGCGAGCGCAGGGTTCTTCAGGTCGATGGCGGAACCGTCATCCGGCGAGATCGCCACGATGCGAGGACGGGCGTTTTGAATGTTTCGCGGACTCACCGCCATGGCGCACACCTTTCCCGGAGTCTATGCGATTCAAAGTCGCAACCGGAATAGGCCAGGCGGCAGCCGCCTGCTTTTGAAGCCGGCTGGCGGCTGATACGATGCCTGCAATCGTTAACGGTTCCATGTTCAGCAAGGTCGTATCAGCAAGGTCGCCGTGCGCCGTCGCTCCCACCCTCTGCACCGCCGCGGCTGGATGCTCCTGCTCCTGGCACTCGCCACCGGCTGCTCCGGCACAAAGACGGGGAAAGCAGCCAGGAAATCACGCGGCCAGTCGGGCAACCAAGCGGGCAAACGCAAAAAGCCCAAGACGATGGCAAACCTGCTCATCGACGGCTACATCGCCGACCTCAAGCAGGGGCCGGTCGCCAAGCAGATCACCGCCGCGAAAGAACTCGGCAACATGGGCGTGACCGCGAAGGCGGCGCTGCCGGCGCTCGAGCCGCTTGCCAGGCATTCCGACTCGGACCTCAGCAACGCCGCCAAGCAGGCGATCCAGTCGATCAGAAAGTGACCTGCTTCCGGCGCGATCAGCCCCAGAGCCGCCGCACCACGCGCACCCGCGGATTGGCCGGCGGCGGATCATTGCGATCGGCCTCGTCGTCGGTGATCTGAAGCGATGCTTCCGCAGCGTGCCCGCTGGCCGGCACGAGCTCGCGCCAGGCCCGCTCCACCGTCGCGGCATCCACCTTGTCGAGCCCGTCGCCCGCCGCGGCCACGAGCGCGAGCTGCGCCAGCCGGCCCACGACCCGCGGCACGCCACCGGCGAACCGCGCGAGCGTCGCGGCCGACTCCGGTGTGAAAATCGCTTCGTCGCCACCGACGCGGCGGAGCGCACGCGCGAGGAAACCGGCGACATCAGCCTCGCCCCACGGCAAAAGCTCGATCCGCACGGCAGCGCGTTGACGAATGCCGCCCGAGAGCCGCGCAAGGCCTTCCGGCGTGGCCGTCGCCACGACCACCACTCGCGCGTAGCGCGGCTCGGCCGCGCTGATGAGACGCTCGACGCCGTCGATCGCATCGGCCGGGGCCCGATCGAGGTCGTCGAAGACGAGGGCCGTCGGCCGTTCCATGAGCGTGTTTTCGCGGAGCCGGTTTTCGAGCTTCTGCCAGGGACGCAAGGGCTCGTCACGGCAGAGCGCGTCGAGCGGCAGCCGCTCGAGGAGCAGTTCGATCCAGTCGCCGGCGGTGAGCCCCCGCAGCGAGAGCATCGCCACCTCCGCCCCGCAGCCGCCAAGGCGGCGGGCCGCCATCGCGCAGAGATGGCTCTTGCCGCAGCCCTCGCCGCCGACGACGAGGCCAAATCGCTGCCGTTCGTCCACGAGCCACTCGAGCCGCGCCAGGGCCTCGTCCTGCGGCGCGCCGGTATAGAAAGTCGCCGGCTCGAGCGAGCCGTCGAAGGGGGGCGCGGTGAAGTTCCAGTGGTCGCGTACCATGACGGCGGAGTGTAGCCGCTTCCCCTGGCCGGGTCAGGACGAAACTCCCCCGTGAAAACCGCATCATGAGTGAACGCTTCCTGCTCGAAACCCCGCCCCGCGACGGTCGCGCCACGCTCACCCGCGACGAGGCCCGACACCTGGCGCGGGTCCTGCGGGCGAAGGTCGGGGACGAGATTCGCGTCTTCGACGGCGGCGGCCGGGAATGGCCTGCAAGGGTGGCCACGATCGACCGTGATGCGGTGGCACTCACGGTGGGCGAGCCGTTGCCGCCGCAGCCCGGGCCGGCACGACCGCTCACGATCGCCGTCGCGCTGCCGAAGGGCGACCGGCAGAAGTGGCTCGTGGAGAAACTGACGGAACTCGGCGCGAAAGCACTGGTGCCGCTCGTGACGGCGCGGGGTGTCGCGGAGGCGACGGCCTCGGCGCAGGCGCGGCTCGCCCGCGGCGTGATCGAGGCCTGCAAGCAGTGTGGCCGCAACACGCTCATGGAGATCGCCGCACCGGCCACGCTCGAGGCGCTTGCCGACCGGCATGCCGGCGCCCTGCGGCTCATCGCCCACCCGGGCGGCCGGCCGCTCGACGACTGCATCCGCACAAAGGCGGGCGAGATCGTCGCCGCCGTTGGACCTGAGGGAGGCTTCACTCCCGACGAGCTTGCGACCGCCGAGCGGCTGGGCTTCGACCGCGTGTCGCTCGGCCCGCACGTCCTGCGGATCGAGACGGCCGCAATCGCGATCGCCGCGCGAGCAATCCTGCGCGCTCCCTGAGCGGGCGACGAAAGCCCGCAGCGCAAGCAAGGATCATCCGCCCTCCACGCCAACCAACCACGCCCCCACCCGCCCCGCGAGAAAACTCGCCGACTCTCCTCGCTCGCGCGTCGGGCTTCCGTGGCAGCGGCATCAACCGCTTTTTTCAAAGCTCTACGAAGCGGTCTACTCCTCGCAGCAGGCGCAGCGCGCTGGCACGTCGAGCACGAGCGTCGCCGCATAGGACGTCTTCTCGAAGCCCTCCCCCTTCTCCTCGGGTTTGACGTGGTGGGTGACAACGAGCACGAAGTTGCCCTCCTTCGGCGTGTAGCTGCATCGCCCCTCGGCGTCGGTCTTCCGTTCAAACTCGGGATCGAAGCCTGCGGCGAGCGTGGCCCCCCGCGGGATGAACGACACGACCTGGTCGGCCAGTGGCTTTCCCTTGAAGAGCAACTGCACCGTGATCGGCTTCCCCGGCCCGCAGCCGATGACCGGGTGCGTCTCCAGCACGAACTCCAGCGGATGGCCGAGGGGCGTTGCATGTTCCTTCGTTGGCGTGCCCACCGCGTCGAGTTTCTCCGCGACGAGAAAATAGGCTTTGCTGCTCTTCACGGCCCGCGTCGTGCGGTGCAACTTGTCAAGCGTATGGGCAATGCAGTGGAGGCCCTCTTCGGCTGGGTTGAAACGGCCCGAGTAGTAACCTTCCTTTGGAGCGTAGCCAAGATCGACGAGCGTGGGCATCAGATCGGTCCGCTTTCCGCTCGGCGAGTGGACCTCGATCACGGCCCCTTCCATGGAGCTGAGTTTGCTCGCGAGTTTGAAATCACGGTGGTCGTTGCCGTGGTTTCCCAGGCAGAAATCGACGTGCACTACATCGTTTGGCCTTACGCAGTTGGTCGCCGTCTGGACCCACGTGTCGTGGGCAAGCGTGCTGGGAGCTCCCGATGCCGCGAGCACCAGGGACGTCAGGAGCATCGAGGAACAAGTCGAACCGAATGGCCGTTGCATGAGAGCCTCTTTCAAGAGATGGAAGGAATATGGATTACTCAAAGGAGTGTCATTGCTGCTGGATGTTCTCGTTGCCCGCACGCGTGCTCATGGCCCGCCAGATGTCACTCGCAACGTCATCTGTCACGAACTGCACGGCGCCATCAAGCATGCATACCTGCACCCCGCCCGAATGAAGGCTGGCAGCCTTGAAGGCACCCGCTCCGCTGCGGCTACAGTCGGGACGGGCGTCGTTCGGGGTGTGCACGGTGTTGAAGGCCGTGCCGAACTCTCGCCCCCAAAGCCACGTCATGCCACGATTGGCATGCCAGGTCGTAGCGCCGGCGCATGCCGCTTCGTTGTCGGTGCCGGTGCCCGGCGTGCCGCCGCCAAGCTGGGCATAGTATCGCTTGGAGTCTGAGGGCCGCGATCCCGTGGCCTGTGTTCCTGCTCCTCGCACGCCTTCGCTGACGAGCACCGTCTTCGACGTGCCGTCGCTGACGTGCTGCAGCCTCACGGCGGACAGATACCAGAATAGCCCGTCGTTAGGCGAGGTCATTGAGCGCATCGCCACCGTCGAGCCAGTGCCGATGTTCACGAGATAATTCGTGCCTGCCCAAGTGCCGGAGTTGGCCGTGAAGTAAAGGTTGCCGCCGTCGGATGGACAGAGCAGAAACGACACCGGTGTTCCGGCGGCGTTTTGCTGGGCCGGATTGATCGTCTGCGATCCCCCGGAGCCCAACGTGATCGTCTGATTGAAGTCGACGAGCGATTGCACGTCGGATGCTTCCGCATAGGGAAGCACCATGGCATGCGGAGAAAAGGCCCACTGGCTCTCCGCCCGGGTGCCGACCGAAGGCAGCCGCCGTCGCGCGGCTTCGAAATTATGAAAAGCGAGTCCGAACTGCCGGATGCCGTTGGCGCATGCGGTCCGCCTGGCCGCTTCCCGCGCCGACTGCACGGCCGGCAGCAGCATGCCGATGAGCACGCCGATGATCGCGATCACGACGAGCAGCTCCACGAGCGTGAAGCCTCGTCGTCTTGCCGAAGAATGCATGACGACTCCCTCTGGTGATGGCGGCGCACGCACGCGCGAGGCCCCGGCATTGCACGCTGCGATGCCGGAAAAGGCCTGCGCCATGGGCGACCGACCGGTTGGTGAAAGCACCAACTCAGGTCGCTCGCGGCGGCGGCCCTTCGGGAGCGCTGCGCTCCGAGAGAGAGGATTCGTCGGTCAGGATCAAAGACGCGATCGGCGCGGCGGCACGATCACAGGCCATCACAGGCGGTGGCGGCAGGGCGGCCCCCACGGCCAGCCACTCGGCCACAATCCCTCCGCAGGCGAGCATCGCGCGAAGCACGACGGTGTGAACGGAAACGGGCGATTCCTCTGGCTCGCGTGGCTCCGGCGCCGACGACTCGCAGCATGAGGCCTTGGCCGATTGCGCACAGCACGCGGGCTTGGCGGCGGTCGAGCAGCAGCTCGTCTCCGGCGCCGGGGCCGCGGCCCGCCGCTTGAGCGCCACGATCACGGCGGGATCGATCCGGTTGGCCTTCGCCCAGGCCAAGAGTTCGGCGGGCGTGTTGCAGCAGCAGTTTGAAAAACACTGCTCGGCCGTGGCACAACCGCAAGGCTTGTCCATGCAGGGAAACGGCCGCGAGCGATCCTTCGCCGCGAGCCGCTTGGCGGCCGGCGAATCAGATGCCGCCGGCGCTGCGGCGCCCATCGGCAACGGCAGCCCCGAGGCCACGAGCGCGTAGCCGATGAGGGCCATCCAGGCCGTGATCCGGTGGAGGCACGAAAGCCGATGCATGACGGAGAGACTACCTCGGTCTCGGGCCGCATGCCAGCGCCGCAACTCGGCCCCGTTTCACAGCACCCGCAGGGCGTTGATCGCGTCGGCCAGCTCGGACCGGGCGCCGAAGCCGTCGACCGGCTCGAGGCCGATCCAGCCGCGGTAGCCACGTTCCTCGAGCGCCGCCAACACATTCGGCAGATCGACCTGCCCGCTGCCGAGGATCACCGCGCGGCCGCGGCCAGCGAAGGCACCGGCGACGGCGTCGGTGGCGTGCACATGCGCGATATGGGTCGAGAGCAGTTCGACCGCCGCGACCGGATCGTGGCCATGGACGACGAGCGCCCCCGTGACGAGATGACAGGCAAGCGCCCCTTCCGGCAGCGCGTCGAACAGCCGGAGCAGATCGCGCGGGCTCGATCGGCCCGCCTCCGCCGCGAGCACCGCGCCCACGCGATGCCCCCAGTCGCCGAGATCGGCGAGCACCTCGACGAGCAGCTTCCACCGCGGATCTTCCTTCGGCTTCGCATCGTCCTGCTTGCCGGCTTCAGCGGCCCGTTGCTCGGGCGGGATGTCGCCGATGTGATTGAATACGACGGAGGCGCCGAGCGCACGGGCCAGCTCCAGCGCCGACTTCGTCGCGGCGATCCGCCCCTCGAGCCGCTCCGGGTCGCCGTAGCCGCCGCGGGTGGGAAAGGCGACGGCCGGCACGGCGAGCCCCTCGTCGGCAAGCCACTTGCGGATCTGTCGGATGCCAGTCTGCGTCAGTTGCTCCGCGTCGAGCCCGCTGCGCACGTCGAGCTCCACGCCGTGAAGCCCGAGTTCCCGCACCTTCCGCAGCGCCGTTCGCAGGTCGCGGGAGAGGGCGACCGCACCGACGGAAACGCGGGAGATGTCCATGCAATGAGCGCGTGACGGGAAGGTGAAACGATCTCGCGATTCGCGAGCCGCCGCGGACGATTGTATCCTCTTCTGCCATGCCGACGCTCGAAAAGATCACCGCCGCCCTCGAGGGCATCGCGCCGCTCCGGCTCGCCGCGGAGTGGGATGCGGTCGGTCTGCTCGTCGGCACCCGTCGCGCGGCGATCGACCGTGCGATGACCTGCCTCTCGCTCACTCCTGCCGTGGCCGGAGAGGCGGTCCGCGAGCGGGCCGATCTCGTCGTCACCCACCATCCGCTCCCCTTCCGCCCGGTCGGCCGGATCACCGACGACTCCCCCACGGGCAGCGTGCTCCTCGAGCTCGTCGGCGCCGGCATCGCGATCTGGAGTGCGCACACCGCCTGGGACTCGGCCGCCGGTGGCATCAACGATCAGCTGGCGAGGCTCCTCTCGCTCGAGCACGTCTCACCGATCGAGCCGGACGAGATCTACCCGCTGGCGGGATTCGGCCGCGCAGGGGCCGCGCCGTCGAAGTGGTCGGTGGACGATCTCGCGCGGCACATCGCCGGCCGGCTCGGCGTGAAGGTCGTGCAGGTGGCGGGCGATGTCCGCCGGCCGGCGGGGCGCGTCGGCATCGTCTGCGGGTCGGGCGGCGAATCGATCGCCGCGGTGAAGCGGGCCGGCTGCGACACGCTCGTCACCGGTGAGATCAAACTCCACGGGGCGCTCGAGGCGGTGGCCGCAGGGCTGGCTGTCGTGGCGGTGGGCCACCATGCGAGCGAACGCTTCGCGATGGAGACGATGGCGGCGCGGCTGGCCGAAGCCGTGCCGGGCCTCACCTGCTGGGCCAGCCGCGACGAGGCCGACCCGTTCGCATGGATCCCGTAGGACAGGCCTCCGTGCCTGTCACTGACAGGCCGAGACGCCTGTCCTACGTTTTGCTGACAGGCCGAGACGCCTGTCCTACGGTTTGATCCTGCGGATGCTGGCGCTACACTTGCTGGGAGTTTCGCTGCGCTTCAATTGGCCTCTGGCGGATCATTCGTGCCGAAATTTCTCACCGCGCTGCCGGTCTACAACGAAGCGAAGCACGTGTCGGCCGTGCTCGACGAGGTGCTGCGGGTGACCCCCGACGTGCTCGTCGTGGATGACGGCTCGACCGACGGCACGTCGCAACTGCTCGCCGCGCGTCGCGACGTGAACGTCGTGCGGCATGAAAAAAACCGCGGCTACGGTGCGGCCCTCGCCACCGCCTTCTCCACCGCGCTCGAGGGCGGCTGGGACGGGCTCGTCACGATCGACTGCGACGGCCAGCATCAGCCGCGGCTGATCCCCGACTTCATCGCGGCCGCATCGGGTCCCGACGGCGCCGACATCGTCAGTGGCAGCCGCTACCTCCAGCCGTTTCCGGGCGACAGTGAGCCGCCGGCCACGCGACGGCGGATCAACGCCGAGATCACGGCCGAGATCAACGACCGCTTCGGCCTCGCGATCACCGACGCCTTCTGCGGCTTCAAGGCCTACCGTCGCCGGGCGATCGAGCGGCTGCACGTGACGGAGATGGGCTATGCGATGCCGCTCGAAGTCTGGGTGCAGGCGGCCGCCGCGGGGCTCCGCATCGTCGAAGTGCCGGTGCCGCTCCTCTATCTCGATCTGGCGCGGAGTTTCGGAGGCGCACTGGACGATGCGGCGACCCGTCTGGCCTACTACCGGCGGGTTCTCGACAGCGCCGCCTCCACCACATGCTCCCATTCCGACGCATCCACAAAGCCCCCGCCGCATCCGGCGACCGCCTGATCGACCCGCCGGTCTACCCGTCCCCCGACGCGCCGGCTGATTGCATCGAGACGCTCGTCGACAACAACCGGCTCCTGCGGGCCGCCTTCGACACGCGAATCAGCGATCTGAAGCTCTGGGAGCTCATCGCCGCCACGCGCCGCGAGGTGCTCACGGTGGCCACGGAATACACGGCCAGCTACCGCGAGGCATCCCGGCCGAGCGACGTGGCCGACTGGATCGCCCGGCCGATCGTGATGGGGGGGCATCAACCGGAATTCTTCCACCCCGGCGTCTGGCTCAAGAATGCGGCGCTCGACGCCTACGCCCGCGCCATCGGCGGCACCGCCATCAACCTCGTGGTCGATACCGACCGCTGCGTCTCCACGAGCGTGGGCGTGCCCGTGGGCACGCCGCGCGAGGCGCATCTGGAAACCGTGGCCTTCGACGCACCCGCGCCCGAGATGGCCTGGGAAGAGCGGGGCATCATCGATCCGGATCTATTCGCCTCGTTCGGCAAGCGGGCCTGCGACCTGCTCGCGCCGCTCGAGCCCGATCCGATCCTGCGCCGCTGGTGGCCCTTGGCGGTCGAGCGCTCGGCGGAGTGCCCGCGGCTGGGGATCGCGCTGGCGCAGGCGCGGCACGCGCTCGAGGAGCGGTTCGGCTGGGAGACGCTCGAACTGCCCGTGAGCGAGGTGATGCGGCTGCCGACCGTGATGGTCTTCATGGGATGGCTGCTCGCGCACGGCCGACAGTTTCATGAAGCCTACAACGAATCGCTCGCCGCCTACCGCCGCACCTACAAGGTGCGCGGCCGTGGGCGGCCGATGCCCGAGCTTGCCGTGCGGGTCGACAACACCGCGGAGGGCCCGTGGTTCGAGGTGCCGTGGTGGATCTGGTCGCGCGAAGACCGCCGCCGTCGCCGCGTGTTTGCCAACACCGACACCGCCGGCATGCTCACGCTTTCCGACATGGAGACGCTGCGGGTGGAGCTGCCGATCTCCCCCGAGACCTCGCCCTCGAAGTGGGTCGATGCGCTGCAGCGGATGGAGGAGCACTCGCTGCGGCTGCGGCCGCGGGCGATCGTCACGACGATGGTGGCGCGGCTGCTCGTAGCCGACGTCTTCGTGCACGGCATCGGCGGCTCGGCCTACGACCAGCTCACCGACGCGATCGTGCGGCGGCTCACCGGCTGCGATCCGCCGCGGCACGCGGTCGTGTCGGGCACGATGCGGCTGCCGATCGACAGGCTCTTTCCCGAGTCGGCCGGCAGCGATCCCGCCGCGGAGCTCGCCGCCGTGCACCGGGAGCTGCGCGATCTCGAATTTCATCCGGAACGTCATCTCCAGCCGTTCGAGCAACAGCCGGAGGAGGCACGCGATCTCATCCAACAGAAGCTACGCTGGATCGAGACCTATCCGACGGCCACGCTCGCCCGCCGCCGCTGCCGGGAGATTCGCGCCGCCAACGATCGGATGCAGTTTCATACGCAGCGCGTGCGCGACGACTTGCTCGCGCGCGTGGGCCCGCTGGCCACGGCGCTGAAGGCGCGGAAGATCCTCGAATCGCGCGAGTTTCCCTGGTGTTTTTTCCCGGAAAAGGCGCTCAAAACTTTCCTACTACTGGAAACCGGCTGAGAATCGGCATATCTTGACGCCCAACGGACTGTCTTTCAGTCGCTCCAGGGAGAGGAGACCTCATGCATCGGGCCGATCGCTCGCAGCCTCGTTCACAGAACCGTTCGCCAGTTCGGTCAGCGCCCCGCAGTGCGGTGGCGACCGCGGGCAAGTCGGCCCGGCCGGCCAAGGCCAAGAAGAAGGCCGCCGTCAAAGAGATTCACGCCGTCGAAATCCGTCCGGCCGGCACCGTTGTGAGCCGCCGTCCGCTCAAAAAGCGGCCCGCCATCCACCACCTGCCGCAACACCCGACACTGCCCCTCAAGCCCCCCTCCTGGATGCTCGAGGAGTGCCACATCGCCCCCGCCCGGGCCGGCGACCAAAACGAGATCCTGCAGCTGCTTTCCGGCCTGCCCGCAGCCCCCTCGAAGGCGGAGTTTCATGCGGCGGTCGATCATCCCGACCATGACGCGGCCAACCGGCTCGTCGCCCGGCTTGCCGGCCGAATCGTGGGGCACGTCGAGGTGCAGCCGCGGGCGGTGCTCGTGGGCGGCGTGGCAGTGCCCGCGGCGGTGATCGACCGGGTCGCCGTCTTGCCCGAGTGCCGTGGCGCCGGCCATGGCCAGCGGCTCGTGCGGGCCGCCGAAGACCGCATGCGGCAGATCGGCGCCGCGATCGGCTTCTCGCGGACGCGGATCGCGCCCTCCTTCCACGAGCTCGGCTGGTCGGTGCTCGGTCGCGATTGCGCGACGCCCGGCCGCCCCACCGAGATTCTCGCGCGGTTGCTCGACGGCCCGCAGTGGACGGGCGAGCCGGTGACGATGCGCCAGTGGCGGCACGTGGAGTTGCCCGCCATCCTGCGGATCTACAAACAGAACTCGTCGCGCTTCATCGGCCCGCTCGACCGCAGCGAGGCCTACACGCGCTGGCTCGTCAGCCGCGGCGCGTTTGATTCGCTCATCGTCGCGCTCATGGGGCAGGATCGCTACGATCTCCACGAGACCACCGCGCGGATCGTGGGCTACGCGATCCAATCGGGCAACCGCGTGCTCGAGCTCATGGCCGATCCGGAGTTTCCGGGCCTGGAGCGGGAGATTCTCGCCCGCGTCTGCGGCGAGGCGGTCGAGAACGATCGCCAGGAGATCATCTATGAATCGGGCGCGGCCGATCCGCTGCATGCGGCCGTCGCCGGCATCGACGCCTCGGTCGCCGGGCAGGTGAATGCCGGCGACCGGATGATCGTCGCCAAGGTCTTCCGGCCGCTCGACGTGCTCGAGGCGCTCGCGCCATCGGTGGCCGCGAGGGTGGCCGAGGCGGGCATCCGCGAGACGGTGGAACTCGGCCTCGACGCGCCGAACTTTCGCGGCTCGGTGATCGTGAACGACGGCAAGGCGACCGTGCATGCCGGCCGCGTGGGCCGCAGCTACCTGCGGCTGTCCGCCGACGAGCTCGCCCGCCTCTTCCTCGGCCAGTGCGATCCGCACGAGGCCGCGGCGGCGGGGCGGCTCGAGGCCTCGACGCAGGTGGCCCAGAAGCTCGCCTCGCAGCTCTTCCCCCGGACGCCGCTCTGGTGCCCGATGTGGGACGACCTGCCGGCGTAGAGCGCACCCGCGGCATGAACCGTCTCGCCGATTGGCAACGTGGCTGGTTGCGACTCGCGCTCGTGCTGTTCATCGGGCTCGCCGTGGCACTGATCGCGTGGCCGGGCCGCAAGCGATCCGCGACCGCCCCGGCGGCCGACCGCGCCCGCGAGATGCAGGCGGCGGCGGAACGCGCGGGGCAGGCCGATTGGGGCCACTGGGGCGATCGACCGAGTGTCTATGCCGCCTGGTCGAACCATTCGAACCGCCTGATCCCGGTCTACGCGTTCGGCCTGTCACTCGAGAGCGTGGCCGGGGCGAAGAGCGTCTACCGCGATGCCGCATCACTCGAGCGGCTCTATGGCCGCCTGCCCGCGGGCACGCTCAATCCGCAGGCCGAGTATTTCGACCAGACCGACATCCATCGCCTGCAAATGGCGGCGGCCGACGCGGGCAAGAAGCACATCATTCTCGTCGTCTTCGACGGGCTCGATTGGACGACCACCCGCACCGCCGCGATCACCACGACCGGCAGCGTCAGCTACGACGCGGGCCGTGGCCACGGGCTCTTCTTCCAGGACTATGCGGGCGCACCGACCGACTTCGGTGTTTGCGTGACGAGCCCGGCCAATGACGGCACCACGTTCGACGTCGATGCGCAGGCCGTGCTCACGCCGGGGGGGAAAACAGGGGGCGGCTACGATGCCACGCTCGGCGGCGCGACGCCCTGGGACGCGCGTGCCGACCTCACCTATCTCATCGGCCGCCACCGCGGCCAGCCGCATGCCGTCACCGACTCGGCCGCCTCGGCGACCTCGCTCTGCACCGGCCGGAAGACCTACAACGACGCGATCAACGTCGACCCGGCGGGCGCTCCCATCGAGCCGATCGCCGTCTCGCTTCAGCGGCAGGGCTGGGGCGTGGGCGTGGTCACGAGCGTGCCCATGTCGCATGCCACGCCGGCCTGCGCCTATGCGGCGAACGTGAGCCGCGACGACTATCAAGACATCGCCCGCGACCAGCTCGGCGAGCCGTCGGTCTCGCGCCGCATGCCGCTGCCGGGGCTCGACGTCCTCGTCGGCTGCGGATTCGGCGTCGATGCGGCCGAGGATGCGGGCCAGGGACGAAACTTCGAGCGGGGCAACAAATATGTGGCGGCCTCGACCCTGCGGGCGATCGACGCGGCGGAAGGCGGCCGCTACCGCGTGGCGCTGCGCACCGCGGGCCGGCCCGGCGCAGCGGTGCTCGCCGAGGCCGCGCAGGACGCGATCGCGAGGAAGCTGCGGCTCTTCGGCTTCTTCGGTGCCGCCGAGGGGCACCTCCCCTTCTCCACCGCCGACCACGACCATGCGCCGGTGGTCGTGCCCGACGGCGACCGCGCGAAGCGGGAGGGGTTGGCGGCGAAGTACGGCGGGCCGATCCGCTATACGCCCGCCGACATCGCAGAAAATCCGACGCTCGCCGACATGACGCGAGCCGCGCTGGCCGTGCTCGAAACCCGCGACCGCTTCTGGCTGCTCGTGGAGGCAGGCGACGTCGATTGGGCCTGCCATGGCAACAACATCGACAACTGCATCGGCGCCGTGCAGGACGGCGACGCCGCCTTCCGTGCCGTGGTGGAGTGGGTCGAGGCCCGCGACGCCTGGGACGACACGGCCGTGATCGTGACCTCCGACCACGGCCACCTCTTCGTCCTCACCGACCCCACCGCCTTCGCCCGGTAGGGTAGGCTTCAGCCTGCCACAAGACGACAGGCGTCTCTGCCTGTCACGCCGGCGACAGGCACGGAGGCCTGTCCTACCCGTGCCCGCGGGCGCCGGCGAGCCATTCGTCGGCCCAACTCCGCACGCCATCCACGCCCTTGCGGTGGCAGAAGTCGCCGAGCGTCTCGCCGCTCTTCCGCTCCGCCTTGTAGCAGGCGAGCACGGCGGTGAGCTCCTGCGAGAGCTCCTCGAAGGGCACGACGTCCTTGTATTGCACGTTGAGCCGGTCGCCGAGCAGGCGGCCGCCGAGGAAGATCGTGTATTTGCCGAGCGTGCGGCCGACGATGCCGATGTCGGAGTTGTAGGGCCGGGCGCAGGCATTCGGGCAGCCGGTCATGCGAAGCGTGAAGGCCTCGCTCGAGAGGCCGAGCTTCGCCACCTCGGGCTCGAGCGAGTCGATCAGCCCCGGCAGCACCCGCTCGCTCTCGGCCACGGCGAGGCCGCAGGTGGGCAGCGCCACGCAGGCCATGCTCCAGCGGCGCAGGGTCGAGATCTCCTCCGACGTCTTCACGCCGTGGGCGTGGAGGATGTCGGCGATCTTCACGCGGTCGGTGACGGCGAGATCGGTGAAGAGCAGGCTCTGGTGCGACGTGATCCGTACGCCCGGCTTGATCTCGCGGAGAATCTGCCGCAGCGCCGTCTTGAGGCGGAAGTCGCCCGTGTCGTGCACGCGGCCGTTTTCGACGTTGAGCCCATAGAAAAACTTGCCGTCCCCCTGCTCGAACCAGCCGATGTGATCGTCGAACCCGTGCACGTCGGCCGGATGGCAGGGGGCGAGCGGCTTGCCGAAATACTCCTCCACCTTCTGGCGGAAGGCCTCGAGGCCCATCGTGTGGATCGTGTACTTGAGCCGAGCCGTCTTGCGGTCGGAGCGGTTGCCGAAGTCGCGCTGCACCTTCACGATCGCCTCGGCAATGGCGAGAACGTCTTCCGGGGGCACGAAGCCGAGCCGCTTCGCCAGCGCCGGAAACGTCTTCGCCGCGCTCGGCGTCACGCCCATGCCGCCGCCGGCGAGGACGTTGTAGCCGAGAATCCTGCCCTGCTCGTGCACGACGAGAAAGCCGAGGTCGTTGGCGTAGACGTCGGTGCAGTTGTCTTCGGGCAGCGCGAAGGCGGTCTTGAACTTTCTGGGAAGATACGTGCGGCCATAAATGGGCTCCTCCTCGACCGAGCTGGCCGGCTCCACGTCCTTCTCGCCCGACGTGCCTCCCGCGAGCGTCTTGTCGCCCGTGTCGGGATCGGTGAGCCAGATCTCGTAGTAGGCCCGCGTGCGCGGAGCGAGATGCTTGGCGAGCTTGTCCACCATCGCCTGCATCTCGTCGCGCACCGGATTGCCGTGGATGGGCGCCGGGCAGCACATGATGTTGCGCTCGACGTCGCCGCAGGCGGCGAGCGTGGTCATCTGGATCTGGTGGATCCGCTGCATGAAGGGCCTGAGATCCCCCTTCACGACGCCGTGGTGCTGGATCGCCTGCCGCGTCGTGAGCCGGATCGTGCCGTTGCCCACCTCATCACCCAGGTCGATCGCCGAGAGCAGCTGGTCGGCCGTGAGCTTTCCGCCCGGCACGCAGGTGCGGATCATGAACGAGATCTCGCGCTGGCTCTTCTTGCCATCGACGGCCTTGCGGGCCTCGCGGTCGTCCTGCTGATAGGTGCCGTGATTCTTGAGCAGCTGGACCGAGGGCTTGCCAAATCCGGGAGCCCCGTCGGCCAGTTCCTTGGCGATGTCGCCGGCCAGGTAGTTGCTGGCGATCTTGGCCAGTTCGACGGCGGAGGGCTTGGCAGCGGTTCCGGCGGGGGTTTCGTCTGACATGGCTTCAGGCTGCTCGTTTCGGGGGGAGTCATGCGGGAACCATGAAAAAGAATAAGATATTGCGTTGCTCCGGGCGAGTGTCACAGGAGATTTGGAACGATGGCTGGCATTCCCGATCCTTTCCGCGAACCCCGCCGGACCACGGGCGTGCTCGGTCTTCTGACCGACCGCGATGTGATCCCGATGATCCTGCGGCACGAGGATGTGCGGAAGGCGGCCAAGGACTGGCACACGTTCAGCTCCGATGCCCCGCACCGCGTGCCGATCCCCTCGGAGGAGCATCTGCGGAGCGTGCGGCAGCTGCCGATCGAGGCCGACCCGCCCGAGCAGACCGACTATCGCAAGCTGGTCGAGCCCTTCTTCCTGCGGGCGAAGCAGCCGGCGTTCATCGCCCGGATCGAGGCGATCACCGAGCGGCTGCTCGCGGAGTCGCTCGCCCGCGACTCGATCGAGGTGGTCGGAGAGCTCGCACTGCCGCTGCAGTCGCGGGCCCTCACGGTGCTCCTCGACGTCGACGAGGCCGAGGCCGAGCGGTTCAACAGCTGGGGCGTGCACGTCTTCCACCACGGGCCCAACGGGGTGGAGAAAGGCAAGGAACTGGAGCGGTATCTCAACGAGCAATTCGACAAGGCGGCCACCGCCCCGGGCGACGACTTCTACGGCCTGCTCACGAAGACGACGTTTCACGGTCGGCCGCTCACCCGCGACGAGCAGCTCGGCTTCGCCAACTTGATGTTCGCCGGGGGCCGCGACACCGTGATCCACTCCGTGGCCTGCGCGATCGGCTACCTCGCAGAGCGGCCCGCGGCACTGGAGTTTCTCAGGGCCGATCCCGGCCGCATCGTGCTGGCAAGCGAGGAGTTCTTCCGGGTCTTCATGCCGCTCACGCACATCGGCCGCGTCTGCCCGGTCGATACCGACGTGCACGGCATGACCGTGAAGGCGGGTGACCGCGCGAGCCTCTGCTGGGCGTCGGCCAACCTCGACGAGACGGCGTTCGAGGCGGCCGACGAGATCCGACTCGACCGCCGGCCGAATCCCCACGTCTCGTTCGGCTTCGGCGCCCACCTCTGCCTCGGAGCCGCCCATGCCCGCACCGTGATGCGCACGCTGCTCGAGCTCCTCTGCAAACGCGTGGGCCGCATCGAGCTCGTCTCGAAGCGCGAGCGGGTGGAGCACACTGCGGCCTACGACCGGCCACTCGGCTACGAATCGCTCGTCGTGCGGCTGCGGTAGGCGCGAGGAGGCTTCAGGTGGCCCGCAGCCCGGGAGCCGGCGTTGCTGACCAGCGCAGGCAGGATGCCGGAGCGCAGGCGGCATCGCGTGAGCGCAGGGCATGGATGCCCGTAGCGAACGTCCGGCGATGGGGTGCGGGCCACCTGAAGCCGGCTTGGGCGATGCGACATTCAGCCGTCGTCGCGACTCAGGCGTCGAAATACAGGCAGAATTCGTAGGGGTGCGGGCGGAGCCGCATCGGGGCGATTTCCTTGTCGCGCTTGATCTTCACCCACGTGGCGATCACGTCGTCGGTGAAGACGTCGCCGCGGAGCAGGAAATCATGGTCGCGCTCGAGCGCATGAATCGCCTCGTCGAGCGAACCCGGCGCCTTGGGCACGTTCGCGAGCTCCTCCGGCGGCATGTCGTAGATGTCGCGGTCGAGCGGCGGGCCGGGGTTGATCTTGTTTTGGATGCCGTCGATCGCGGCCAGCAGGATCGCGGAGAACGCGAGATACGGATTGCAGGTCGGGTCGGGGCAGCGAAACTCGATCCGCTTCGTCTTCGGACTCGCCGAATACATCGGGATCCGGCAGCTGGCGGAGCGATTCCGCTGCGAGTAGGCGAGGTTCACCGGCGCCTCGTAGCCGGGCACGAGCCGCTTGTAGCTATTCGTCGTGGGATTGGTAATCGCGAGGAGCGCGGGGGCGTGCCGCAGGATGCCGCCCAGGGCATGCATCGCCATCTCGGAAAGACCGGCATAACCCGAACCCGCAAAGAGCGGATGGCCCTCTTTCCAGAGCGAGATGTGGGTGTGCATGCCGGAGCCGTTGTCGCCATACAGCGGCTTGGGCATGAACGTGACCGTCTTGCCGTGCCGCTTGGCGACGTTGCGCACGATGTATTTGTAGAGGCACATCTGATCGGCCATGCGGACGAGCTCCTGAAACCGCATGTCGATCTCGCACTGGCCCGCGGTAGCCACCTCGTGATGCTGCGCCTCGACGTCGATCCCCGATTGGATCATCGTGAGCATCATCTCGTTGCGGATGTCCATCAGCTGGTCCGACGGCGGGCAGGGGAAGTAGCCCTCCTTGTGCCGCAGCTTGTAGCCGAGGTTGGGCGATTCCACGCGGCCGCGATTCCACTCGGCCTCGATCGAGTCGATGTGGAAGTAGCCCTCGTGGGCGTTTTGGTCGAACCGCACGTCGTCGAACACGAAAAACTCGGCCTCGGGCCCAATGAAGCAGGTGTCGGCGATGCCGGTGCTCTTCAAATAGTTCACCGCCTTGCGGGCGATGTTGCGCGGGTCGCGGGAATAGTCTTCGCGCGTGATCGGATCCTGGATCATGCAGATCATCACGAGCGTGGGGATCTGCGCGAATGGATCGACGACGGCCGTATCGGGCACCGGCACGAGGAGCATGTCGCTCTCGTTGATCGCCTGCCAGCCGCGGATGCTCGAGCCGTCGAAGCCGAGGCCGTCTTCGAACGTCGATTCCTCGAGCTTGCCGACGGGGATCGTGAAGTGCTGCCAGGCGCCGAGAAAATCGGTGAACCTGAGATCGACCGCCTTCACTTCCTTCTCGCGGCACAGCGCGAGCACTTCACGAGGCTTCATGGGGAATCTCCTTGGTTGCCACCATCATAGGCGAGGCCGACGGCCCAGCCTTCCGCGACCTGCTCGAGCCGCAACCGGCCGCTGAACCGGCCTCCCTGCACCCGCACCACCAGGCTCGTGGCAGCCCCCGTCGTGGCGGCATCGGCCGCGAGCACCGCGTATTCGCCGGCAGCGACACGACGGGCGTGGCCACGGCCACCGGAGACCTCGCCTTCAAGGATGTCGAGCCAGGCAAGGCGATGGGGCGGCAGCTCGAGCGCGGCGACAGCCGGGCCGCCCGGCTGCGGGATGGCCAACAGCCGCCACGTGCGGCAGGCGACGACGTCCTCAAGCAATAGGTCGAAATGCCGCCCGGCGGGATCGTCGGGGGCGCCCGTGTGCTCGAGCAGCGCGAAGCGGGGCATGGCGTGCTGTCTAATACTCCTGCTCAGGCGTATCGCCGGCCGCCTGGTCGCCCGGCAGGGCAAGCGGCTTCGGCTTGTGGCGGACCGCGCGGCGGGCGTTCTCGTCCCGCAGCCGCTCGACCGCCGCCTCGAGGCTCATCGCGCCCAGATCGCCGTCGAGCCGATCGCGAAGGCTCACCGTGCCGGCCGCCTCGTCGCGCGGGCCGCAGACCACCATCATCGGAATGAGCTCGAGCTGCGCCGTGCGGATCTTCGCGCCGAGCTTCTCGGCCGCAAGGTCGAGGCCCGTCCGCAGGCCGGCCGCCTCCAGCCGCGCCTGCACCTGCTTCGCATAGGCCTCGCTCTTCTCGCTCACCGGGATCACGCGCACCTGCTCCGGCGCGAGCCACAGCGGAAACGCGCCGGCGAAGTGCTCGATCAACACGCCCACGAACCTTTCCATGCTCCCCAGCGGCGCCCGGTGGATCATCACCGGCTGGTGCTTGGCATTATCGGCGCCGATGTATTCGAGGTCGAAGCGTTCCTTGCTCGGCAGGTTGTAGTCGAGCTGAACGGTGCCGAGCTGCCACTCGCGGCCGAGCGAGTCGTTCACCACGAAGTCGATCTTCGGGCCGTAGAAGGCGGCCTCGCCCGGCTCCGGCTCGCAGCCCGGCAGGTTCATCCGCCGCGCCACGCGCTCGATCGCTGCCTCGGCCTCGTCCCACCGCTCCGGCGGTCCGACATATTTGTCGCTTTTCGGATCGCGAAAGCCGAGCCGCACGCGGAAGTTGTCGAAGGCGAGGCTTTCGAGGACCTTGAGCGTGAAGTCGATGCAGCCCTCCACCTCCTGTTCCACCTGCTCCGGTGCGCAAAAAATATGCGCATCGTCCTGCGTGAAGCCACGGACGCGCGTCATGCCGCCAAGCTCGCCCGACTGCTCGTAGCGGTAGACGGTGCCGAACTCGGCGAGCCTGAGCGGCAGATCCTTGTAGCTGTGGGGCCGCGCCTTGTAGATCATCGTGTGGTGCGGACAGTTCATCGGCTTCAAGAGATACTGCTCGTCTTCCGCCATCACGATCGGCTTGAACTGGCTGTCGGCGTAATAGGGATAGTGGCCGGAGATCTTGTAGAGATCGACCTTGCCGATGTGCGGCGTGTAGACCGGCTGGTAGCCGCGGGCCGCGAGCTCCTCGCGGACGAAGCTCTCGAGCGTGCTGCGGAGCGTGGCCCCCTTCGGCATCCAGAGCACGAGCCCCGAGCCCACGAGCGGGCTCGTCGTGAAGAGGTCGAGCTGCTTGCCGAGCACGCGGTGATCGCGGCGGCGGGCCTCTTCGAGCGCGGCGAGATGCGCGTCGAGATCCTCCTGTGAAAACCAGGCGGTGCCGTAGAGCCGCTGGAGCTGGGCGTTGTTGGCATCCCCCTTCCAGTAGGCGCCGGCGATGTTCGTGAGCTTGAAGGCGCCGATGCAGCCGGGGCTCGGCACGTGCGGCCCGCGGCAGAGATCGACGAACTCCCCCTGCCGGTAGAACGAGAGCGTGGGGTGGTCGGCGAGGCCCGTCTGGATGTGCTCGACCTTCAGCGGCTGGTTCAAATCGCGGACGATCGCCACGGCCTTGTCCCGCGGCACCTCCACCCGCTCGAAGGCCTCGTCGGCCTCGATGATTTTCTTCATCTCGGCCTCGATCCGCGGGATGTCTTCGTCGGTGATCGGCCGGCTGGCCCGCATGTCGTAATAAAAGCCCGCGCCCACCGTCGGGCCGAAGGCGAGCTCCACGCCGTCGAACAGCCGCATCACGGCGCGGGCCATCACGTGGGCCGCCGAGTGGCGCATCACGGGCAGGGCCCGCGGGTCGCCCGCGTTCAAAAACTCGATCGCCACCTCGCCCCCGGCGGGCAGCGGGGCATCGAGCCCGACCGCCTTGCCGTCGAGGAGCGCCGCGATGACCCGCGGCTTCTTCTTCCCCTTCGACGGATCGACCGGGCCGGCCACCTCGGCGACAACATCGGCCACCCGCGCGGCCGGGGAAAACTCGCGAACGACTCCATCGGGAAAGCGAACGGTGGGCATGACGGGTCTACCAAGGGGGAAGGCGTGCTTGGAGGAAGGCCGCACGGCGGCGTTTCCCGCAAAACCGGCACAGTATCCCCGCGGCGGCTCGGGCGACAAGGCCGTTCCGGCCCCGCCACGACCGCTTCGCTTGACTGGCTGCGGCTTGGGCGCGAGACTCACTCGTGCCAACTTCGAGGGCGATTAGCTCAGTTGGTTAGAGCACCAGCTCGACAAGCTGGGGGTCATAGGTTCGAGTCCTATATCGCCCATTTCGCGTCAGAACCGCCAGCCGAGGCCGGAGTCGACGTAATACGACGCCGCGTCCTGCGTGAGCCCCCAGCCCATGCGGCAGCCGATCTCGAGGCTGGGGGTGATCATGAAGTGCGTGCCGGGCCCCACGAACGGCCTGACGTTCTCGTCCTCGAGCCCTTCGCTCCAGGAGCCGAACCATTCGGCATGAACCTCCCACCGCTCGGTGACCGGCATGCGGAGCACGGCCGAGGGCATCCACTTGTTGAAGAGCCCCTCGGCGCTGTCGGCAAGCACGTAGCGAATGGCGGCATCGAACCGCCATTTGCGGGCGAGTTCCCAGCCAAAGACATACGTGGCCGCCGGCTCCGTACCCCACACCTCGCCTGAGAGTGGTGTGAACGCTTCGACGATCGCACTGCTGCGCGGCACCCACCCCTCCTGCTCGGTCACGAGCGCCTTGAAGCCGTAGAGCAGGTTCGACTCCGACGTGAGTTCTTCTCCATCAACGCCTTCGCCCACCTCGACCGCGGTGACCACGCTCCCGCCGGAGCCCGCCTCGTAGTTGAAGCCGAATCGCCACTCGAAACGCTCCGTCGCCCCCAGGCGGATCAGCAACTCAGGAAAGCTGTTCGTCGCGGGCGTGCCGCGGTTGTCGATGAAAGAATACGAGGCCTCGGTGAGCATGTGCCCCGCTGCCACCGTCTTGGTCGCGGGGGTGAAGGCATCGCGGTCCGTGTCGAGCTCACGGAATTCCTGCGCGCGTGCCGACGTCCCAGCGATGACCGCCACAACCGCCAACGCGCGAAACAGGATCCGGTGCAACGGCATGGGCTTCCGATCAATACACGCCGATCACGGTCCAGCCGTCGGCTACCTGTTTTTCGACCAGTTCGCGGTTCGGAGTGGAGCCCCTCCAGGTGACTCTGCATGGGCCGCGTCCTTCAGCGCCGCCGCAGTCGCGTTGAAATGGAGAATCACGGCAATCTGGGGCCTGCTGCCGCCTGCCGTGCCTTCACCGCGATCATGCCGGGAGCTTCGCTGCGAGCCAGGCCTTGTAGCCGCCCACGATATCGTGCACGTCGCGGCGGCCCAGCTTTTGCAGCAGGCTGGCGGCAATCGCAGAGCGGTAACCACCCTCGCAGTGCACGGCCACAGGCCGATCGGCTGGAATCTCGCCGAACCGATCGTCGAGATGCGCGAGCGGGATGTTGAAGGCCCCCTTCAGGTGCCCCCCTTCGAAATCGATGCCGTCGCGGACGTCGAGAAGCTGGGCGCCGGATGGCTCGAGCGCCAGCACCTGCGCGAGCGACAGGGGCTTGAGCGTCTGCGCCATGGCGGTGCCGAGCGACGCCCGCTCCTGGCGGTTCAGGATCACATCGTGCACGAAGTAGTCCGGCGCCTCAGGTTGGTCGGCCGCGACGCCGACGCTCGCCAGAAGGTCGGGCCGGCCCACGTCGCCGATGAAGAGCGTGCCTCCGGTGATGGCGTGGGTCAACGCGAGCAGGTCGTCGCTGTGCGACAAGCCCCGCCCTGCACCTGGTTCCAGGGCATCCGGGCGATCAGCATCGCCATGCCGCAGGTATCGGTGATGCCGGCGAACACGAGGCCGCAACCCACGAAGCCGGCCAGCCCGGCGCCGATCCGCTGCCACATCAGATCGGGGCCGAAAGCGGCCAGCGCTGCGCCGATGGCGACGAGCGTGCCGGCGGCGATCCGCACCTGTCGCTCGAGCGACATCACCTTCCGGCCGCGGACGACCGGCACGCCGGCGGCCTCACAGGCAGCGGTGCCCCCTTCGACGCTGATCACGTCCATCAGCCCCGCGGCGAGCAGTTTCTCGCATGCCTTCTGGCTGCGCGTGCCAGACTTGCAGACGAAGTAGACGGGGCCGCTGCCGGCGAGCGACGTCACGGCTTTCGCATCGAGGCGGTCGAGCGGGATGTTGTGGGCGAAGTCAACGTGCACCTCGCCGTATTCCGCGGGCGTGCGAACGTCGATGAGCGTGACCTTCTCCCCCTTGCGGCGAAGATCGGCGAGGGTCGTCGGCGAAATCGTGGCAACCATGAAACAATCCTCCAGAGTGGGCGTCGGAACCATTCATATCGCGGGGTCGTATCTATTCGCGCTATTGCAGACGATCGGGTCGGGGAATTCTAGGCCGATCATGGCGTCGCATCACGCGTTGCACCGTCGCGCGATATGCTGGCTTCGCTCTGCTGAGCCGACTTTTCCGCCCCCTACAATCGTCCGGTCGCCAGGCAGCCCGATGCCGCAACGGTTTCGCATTCCGCCGCCCCCGCCCGGCTTGCCGAAGCGGCTGAGGCCGTGGTACTTCGCGACCGCGGCGATCGTCTCCGCGGTCGTGGCCTCACTGCCCGCCTGCCCGCTGCACGATGCGGCCGGCCGGCCCATCTGGCGAGTCGAAACGGTCCACGACGGCGACACCATCACCTGCCTCGACACTGACGGCACACGGCGAAAGATCCGCCTGCAGGGGATCGACGCGCCGGAGTTTGACCAGCCCTACGGCCGCCTCTCCCGCAACACACTCGACGGCAAGCTCTCTGGCCGCGCCGTGCGGGTCGAGGGCACCGCGCACGACCAGCATGGGCGGTTACTCGGCACGCTTTGGATCGAAGACCGCAACATCAACCGCGAGATGGTGGCCGACGGCCTGGCCTGGGTGTTCGGCGGCTTCTCCCCCGACCCCGATCTCGTCGCCGCCGAGTCTGCGGCGCGGCAAGGCCGTCGCGGGCTCTGGGCGGACCAGCATCCGGTCTCCCCCTCACGGTGGCGATCGGAGCACACGCCGCACCGCTGAGAGGGCCGAGCGGGGCGGCGTGAACTACGCCGCCACTTTCGGCGGGATCGATTGTGGTTTAGGGTTGGTCATCTATGAGCGCAGCGCGGGAAGTCGTGATCACGGGTCTCGGTGTCGTCAGCCCGATCGGCATCGGCTGCGGCCCGTTCTGGGATGCGCTCGAGCGCGGCACGAGCGGCATCCGGCTCGTCGATCTCTTCGACGCGAGTTCGCTGAGCGTCCGCTTCGGCGGCCAGATCCCCGACTTCGATCCCAAGCTCTACGTGCGGCCGCGCAAAAGCCTGAAGGTGATGAGCCGCGAGATCCAGCTCGGGTTTGCGGCCGCCGATCTGGCCGTGAACGACGCGGGCATCGCCGCGGGGAGCATCGAGCCGGAACGGTTCGGCGTGGTCTTCGGCAACGACATGATCTACGCCGACCTCGAAGACCTCGAGGGCACCTACCGGCGCAGCCGGCTCGACGGGCGGTTTGATTTTGGCCTCTGGTCGGAGGCGATCCAGGAGGAACTGCATCCACTCTGGCTGCTCAAGCATCTGCCCAACATGACGGCCTCCCACATCGCGATCGCGCTCGATGCCCGCGGCCCGAACAACACGATCGTGCTCGGCGATGTCTCGAGCCTCTTGGCGCTGGCCGAGGCGGCCAGCGTGATCGAGCGCGGCTGGGCCGACGTGATGCTCACCGGCGGCACCGGCTGCCGCCTCCATCCCACGGCGCTCGTCGCGAGGGGCGACGCACTGCTCTCGCACCGGGCCGACGACTTCCGCCGCGCCTGCCGCCCTTTCGACTTGAATCGCGACGGCATGGTGAATGGCGAGGGCGCCGCGGCGATCGTGCTCGAATCGCGGGAGCACGCCGAGCGGCGTGGCGCGAAGATCCGCGGCCGAATCCTGGGCACCGCCGCACGGTGCGAGCCGAAGGCGCGGCGCGAGGGCGTCACGGGCGCTTCGCTGCGGCAGGCGATCCGTGCCGCGCTCGCCGCCGCCCGGCTCGCGCCGGGCGAGGTGGGGCATGTGAATGCCCACGGCGTGAGCACGATCGAGATGGACAGGCTCGAGGCCGCGGCGATCGCCGCGGAACTCGGCGACGTGCCCGTCACCGCGCCCAAGAGCTCGTTCGGCCACCTGGGGGCCGCCGGCGGCGCGGTCGAATTGGCCGCGAGCATTCTTGGGCTCGGGGCTGGCCTCGTGCCGCCGACGCTGAACTACGAGACGCCAGATCCACTCTGCCCCGTCAACGTGGTGCACGGCGAGTCCTTGGCGGGCCGCCCGGGAACGGCGCTGGCCGTCAACCTCTGCTCCACCGGCCAGGCCGCCGCCGTCGCCATCGGGGCAGGCTGACGATCGCCTACCAGCTGCCTTCGCAGCCGAGCGACAGTCCGTTGTAGAAGATCTGTCCGCCGGCATCGATCGGATTGACGCGCACGCCGTCGAGGTCGAACTGCCGGTTGGTGGTCGCGATGCCCGCCACCCAGAGGAAGTCCCAGCCCGCCTTGATGGAGAAGTTGGGCGTGACGTTCCACCCGGCGAAGAGCGACAGGTCGCCGATGAAGCCGGGTGCAAACTGATCGGCCGAGCTCGCGCGATTCACCGTGCCGGTCTGGATTGGGATGGTGGCGGGCGGCGGATTGGGGTTCGGGATCGTGCTCAACGTGTTCACGCTCTGCACAAGCTGCTGGTTCGCGGCGAATGTCATCGCCGGCGTCGCCCGGCCCCGCAGGCCCCAGAAGTAGAATTCATTCTGGCTGATGAGCTCACCGCCGAGGTTCAAGCCCCAGAGCCAGTTCTGCGTGTTGACGCCGTAATCGCCGCTGAATTGACTCGCGGAGACGTCGTTGCGGCGGCTCGAGAACGTGAAGCCTTCGTTCACGGTCGCCACCCGCGTGCCGATGATCAGCGATGGCAGCCAGGCCCGCTCCGCATGCCGCGTCCAGTTGCCATTCGGCGACATCACGAGCTGGTCGCGACCGAGCCGGCGATGGAGCTTGTAGTTCCACTCCATGCTGTTGAAGTTCGAGTTGTGCGTCGTGCCGTAGCGTTGGGCGCCGTCGAAGCCGGGCACCTGCGCGGCCAGCGGCGTGACGAGGAACGATCCCGGCAACGCGTTCCAAGAATCCTGCAGCGAATAGGAGAGGCCGCCGTAATAGGTCATCTCGAGCGACCGATCCCGGTCGATGTAGTCGCGGCCGAGATACTTGCCGAACGTCACCCGCGCTCCGGCGGAGAGGTCCCAGGGAACGCCCGTCGTGGTGAGCGTGCCGACGAGATTCTTGCGGCCGGGCCGGACGGTCACGTCATTGCCGAGGATGCGGCGGTAGTTGCGGCTGCGATCGAAAAAAAGGACGTCGGCCGAGCCATACCAATTGCCGTTGGAAAACCATTCGCCGCTGCTCGCCTCGTAGGGCATCTCCTCGACGCCGAAGTCCTGGATGCGGAGGCCGTCGGCGGCGCGGGCCGAAACCTCCTCGAACGGCGCTACCACGGGCTCGGCAGCCTGCACGGGCTCCGCGGGGGCAACGAGCTCGTTCGGAACGAGCTCGTCCTCGACGATCACGCTCGGGATCATGAGCGTCTCGACAGGGGCGTTTTCCGGCGCGGCGAGATCGGCAAACTGAATGGGCATGATTCGGTCCGCATCCTCGGCCCGTCCGCAGACGCCGACCAGCACGGCAGCACCCGCGAAAGCCCTCAGCACCGCCGAGCGGGCGGTGCGAAGCAGTGTGTGTAGTCGCGGGTTTGGATGCGTCTCGTTCACAGTTTGTTTCCAGCTCGTCGGACGGTTCCGCCGGGCCGGCGGCCCCCCGGATATCCATCACACTCGCTACACTTCTTCGTCATCGGCACGACCGGCTCAACAGAAAATCTTGGCCCAATCGACAGAAAACCGCGCATTCGACCCAGCTTCACGCACCCATTCCTGCCTCTTTTCACAAGGATCACCACCATGCCTCACGGCCTCGCCTCGCTCATCGCCTCCGGCACGAAACTCTGGCTCGATTCGATCGATCCCGACCTCGTCCGGACCAACCGGGCGGCCGGGGCCACGGGCGCCACGAGCAACCCCGTGATCATCTCCGACCTGATCAAAACGGGCCGGTTCGATGACCGGATCGCGGCGCTTGTGAAGGCCGGCAACGACGACGAATCGATCGCCTGGGCCCTGACCGACGAGCTCGTCCGCAACGCCCAGGGTGTGTTTCTCGACGTTTGGAAAGAGTCGCGCGGCAACGATGGCTGGGTGAGCTTCGAGCTCGACCCGCTGCTCGAAGACCCGGCGAACGGGCTTGCCGACGACGAGCGTGTCAGCCACTACGTCGAGCTCGGCACGCGCTGGAGCGCGGGTCAGCCCAACCGCATGATCAAGGTGCCCGCGACGCCCGCCGGCATTCGGGCGCTTGAGCCGCTCGCCGCCGCGGGGGTGCCCCTCAACGTCACGCTCATCTTTACGCTGCCGCAATACGAGCGTGCCCGCGACTCGGTCTGGCGGGGTGCGCAACGCCGCGGCGGACTCGACTCCTTCAAGAGCGTCTACAGCGTGTTCGTGTCGCGGATCGACGTCTACACGGAAAAGCATGCCCCGGGCCTGTCATCGGCCGCGCAGGGGATGCTCGGCATCGTCAATGCGAAGCGGGCCTGGGCCGCCAACCGCGACTTCTGGAAGGCCCACCCGACGCCGCTCGAGCAGGAGATCGTCTTCGCGAGCACCGGCGTCAAGCAGGCGGGGGTCGATCCATGCCGCTACGTGGCCGCCCTCGCCGGCGACGACATCCAGACAAACCCGCCGGCCACCAATGACGCGGCCGACGATCCCACTCGGACCTTCTTGCCGCAGCTGGAGAAGATGCCTCCGGCGGAGGTCGTCGCGGAGCTCGACCGAACGGTCGACATGCGCCAGCTCGAGGACGTCTTGATGCGCGAGGGCGTCGAGAAATTCGTCGCACCGCAGAAGGCCCTGCTGGCCCTCATCGCCTCACGCCGGTAGCGGTGAGTAGGACAGGCCTCCGTGCCTGTCCGAGACAGGCCGAGACGCCTGTCCTACGCCAGACAGGTTTCAGTCTGTCAAAGGACACCCGCTTCGTCCCGAAGCGGCCTCCCTAACCGGCACTCTCCGCATAACCCGGCGCGCCGGAGTGCCTGCTGAACTGCCCCCCCTTTCGGACCGATATCGGATGAAAGGAAAGGCCGCGAACGCCGTTCGCGGCAAGGGGCAGTGACCGTGAAGCGTCAACACATCCTGTTCGTAGGGCTCTTGCTCTTCTTCGCCGGGATTCAGTTCCGGATGGTGGAATCGTTCACGCTCAGCGAGAAGTCGAGCCACTTCGTATCGGCGCAGATGGGTCAGGGCGGACAGCAGCCGGCGAGCGTCTGGGGCAATAACCTGCCAGGCCGCAAGGTCGTGGAGCCGCCGAAGTGGCTGGGGCTCGCGCTCATGTCGGTCGGCTCGGTGCTCACCCTCAAGAGCCTGACGAGCCGCGGCGCGTAGTTCTCGATCAGGCGGCTTCCACGCCCGGGCTTTCGCCGAAGTAATACTTCTTGGCGTCGGGGTTGTTGAGCACTTCCTGCGCGGTGCCGTGGCAGAGCACCTTGCCGGCCCGGATCACGTAGCTGCGGTCGGTGATCGCGAGCGTCTCGCGCTCGCGGTGGTCGGTGATCAGGATCGAGATGCCGTCGTCGCGCAGGCCGCGGATGATCTTCTGGATCGAGTGGATCGTGACGGGATCGATGCCCGTGAAGGGCTCGTCGAGCAGGATGATGCGCGGCTCCGTGACCAGGCACCGCGCGATCTCGAGCCGGCGCTTCTCGCCGCCCGAGATGTAATGCGCCTTCGACTTGCGGATCTTCACGATGTCGAATTGCTCGATCAGCTCGTCGCACCGCCGCCTCCGCTCCCGGCGATCCATCCCCACGAGCTCCATGATCGCGAGCAGATTCTGCTCGACCGTGAGCTTGCGGAAGACGCTCTGCTCCTGGGCGAGATAGCCCATGCCGCCATCCCGCGACCGCTTGAACATCGGCCAGTGGGTGATCTCGGCATCGTCGAGGAGCACCTGCCCCGCATCGGGCATGACGAGGCCGCAGGTCATGCGAAAGCTCGTCGTCTTGCCGGCGCCGTTCGGGCCGAGCAGGCCGACGATCTCGCCGGCCTCGACGTGAAAAGCGACACCGTCCACCACGCGGCGGCGGCCGTAGTTCTTCACGAGCCCTTCGACGGACAATAGCGGCATCGCTCCTCCTCCTTGAGGGACCGGAGCGGGGCGCCGCTACCGGACGAAGCCCATCCTCGCGAAGTTGGGCCACGAGGGCAATCGCACCTCGGCGCCCCCAATTTTCACGGGAATGGCCCAACTCGCCGGCACGGCATGGGGCCAGAAGATGGCCAGGGCCTTGCCCACCAGGAGGCCGCGATCCACGTGGTGCCCCTGAATCCACATGCGGCCGTCCTTGCTCGCCGCCGAGTTGTCGCCGAGCACGAAGAACTGATCAGCCTCCAACGGAAACTCGAGGCGATCACGCTCGATCAGCTCGCCGGGGCGGCTGCCCACGTCGAGCGCGCCGATGTAATAGACGTCGCGGAGGATCCGCAGATCAGCCACCCGCACGTCCGCGCCCGTCGCCTTGATGCCGGCCGGAGCGAGGTCACCCGATTCATTTCTGCCCGGCTCGATCTCGCCATCGTAGGGCTGGGCCGCCTCGGCATCCTCGATCGACCGCATCCAGATCGTCGGGCGGTCGAATTCGATCCGCCGGCCGTTCACGAAGAGCGAGAGTTCGTCATCGACGTTGGCGAAGAGGATGCGCCACGAGCCCTTGCCGTGGACGGGCGTGCGGCCTTTCGGCTCTCCCCGCGCGTCGACCGCGTTGATCGCGAGCCGCACGTCGCCGGTGGCGAGATTGAAGACACAGCGATGGGCCTTGCCCGCCTCCACGAGATCGACCGCGACCGACCCGCCCTCACCGCGGTTTTCGAGCTCGAACTCGACGGCGAGATCGCCCACCCAATGCGGCCGCGTGGCGATCGCGTTGTAGGGCTGGAAATCGTCGATGATCCGCGGCCGCACGGGATCGGGAAGCGTCTCCCCCCGCTTCACCGCCAGCCACTCCTCGGCGGTCGGCAGGAAATGCCGGTAGCGCAGCATCGCCGACGCCTCCGCATCGGCGCAGGCCACCGCGAAGGAGCGGCCGTCGTCGTCCGTCTTCCAGGCGCAGGCCGACTCCCGATCAGGCCGCGACCAGTCGCTCCAGGAAAGCGGCCAGTTTGCCTTCCGCAGTTCCGGCGACACGAAGCGGCTGTCGTTCACGCACTGCAGCATCGCCAGCAGCGTCTTGGGCGGCTTGCGGGCGATCTGCGGAGCCTCGGCGCCGTCGTGCGTCCAGATGTCGCCGCCGGCGATCGAGATCGTCTCCCCCGGCAGGCCGACGAGCCGCTTGATGTAGTTCGTCTTCGCGTCCTCGGGATACTTGAAGACGACAACGTCCCAGCGTCGCGGTTCGGAAAACTCATAGGCAAACTTCGTGACGAGGATCCGGTCGCCGTTGAACGACGGGTAGCGGGGATCGTAGGCGATCTCCGGCCCCTGCCCTTCCACGAGCCGCATCACGTTGCCGCAGTTGGGGCACTTCGCCGCGGGAACCATCTTGCCGGCCAGCCGCGTGCGCAGTTGGGCGAGCGGGCCGCGGTCGCTTTCGAGCAGTTCGACCCGTCGGCGGGCGGTCTCGCGCTCGCGTGAGCCGCTCGCACCGCCGGCGACGACGCCCTTGAGGTTCTCGAGCTCCCGCTCCAGCCGCGACTCTTCCGTGCGCAGGCTCTGCGACTGATCGTCTTCCTCGGCGCTACAGCCCACCCGGAAGTCGCGGCCGCACGAGTCGCACACCAGATCCTTGTGGCGGCCCATCAGCGTGGGCGCCATGGAGCCGGTGGGGATCACGAAGGCCTCCGCCTCGAATGCCCGAAAAAGGAGCGCGAGCGTGAAGGCCACGACAATCGACTCGACCGTCTCCCGGCCGAAGCCGAGCGGCCCCTTCACGATGTCGGTGGGCCGCGGCTTGTCGCCGGGCACGGTGGGAGCCATCACCTTGCGGGAGGCGGGTCCGATACGGGGCTGGTTGGCGGTCATGATGCCTTTCCTCCGGCCATGCCGGGCGTGCGGCTCGTCTGCCGCGAAGTATAGGGGATCAGCGGCCGATCGCGCCGCGGACGGCGGCCTCGACGTCATCGTAGGTGAACGGCCGACCGAGCCGCTTCGCGGCGGCGTCTTCGTCGAACCGCTGCACAAGCGCGCCATCGGGGCCGTAGACATCCACCACCGGCACACTCACGATGTCGAGCTTTGTGGAAAGGCTGTCGGCCTCCTCGCGGCCGAGCAGGTTGACGACGCGGCCGGCGCCAACGGCCTCGAGAAACGTCCGCACCCGCGGCACCACGTCCTCCGGGCTGCCGATCCCCTCGTAGTCGAGCGAGAGCGACAGGCAGACAACGCTGTCGGCATGCGTGTCGGCCAGGGCCACGAGCCGCGGAAACTCCTTCACGCACGGCGGGCACGACGTGCTCCAGCAATCGAGCACCACCACCTTGCCGCGGTGCTTGGCGATCTCAGCCTCGAGGCCGGCATGATCGACGAGCGCGAGCGACACCGCCGGCGCGGCGGCCGGGCCGCAGCCCGAGCCAGAGGCGGCGAGGAATGCCATAATGGCCAGCCATTCCATGCCTCGATTTGAGCACATCCGCCACAAGCCTCCTGAAAGCCTCGCGCTGCCGCGGGAGTTGGTCGTCGTCTGCGCGCCGATGCGCAGCCACGTGAACCTCTCCCACATTGTGCGCACCTGCGGCTGTTTTGGCATCCGCCGCGTGATCGCGACGGGCGCCGCCCGGCTCCATGAGCGGATCGCCCGCGACGGCGCGGAGGCGGTCGAACTCGACGTGCACCGCAGCCTTCCGCCGGTGCTCGATCGGCTTCGCGCCGAGGGCTTTGAATTGGTGGGGCTCGAGCAGACGACCGCCTCGGAGCCGCTCTTCGATTTTTCGTTCGTGAGCCGCACGGCGCTCGTGATCGGCAACGAACGCGCCGGCCTCGAGCCGGAGGTGCTCGAAAAACTCGACCGCGTGGCCGAGATCCCGATGGCCGGCATGCCCCACAGCCTCAATGCCGCGACATCCGCCTCGATTGCCATCTATGAATACTGCCGGCGCCATCCGCCACGCGGCGGCGACGAGGCCGCCCGATGACCGTCGTCATCGGCACCGACGAGGCGGGCTACGGCCCGAACCTCGGCCCGCTCGTCGTGGCGGCGACGGCATGGCGCATCAGCGCGACACCGGAGGCCGTGGATGAGCCCCTCGCCGCGGCCGGCCGCGCGGCGTCTCAGGTCGCCGGGGCACTGCTCTGGGGTGATTCGAAGCAGATCTATCGTGGTTCGAACGGTCTGGCGGCGCTCGAGCGGGGCGTTGTCGCCGGCCTGCTGCTCGCCGGCGCGCCCCTCCCGGCGCACTGGCCGGCGCTCGCGCGAGCGCTCGGTGGAATCTCACCGCCGGCCGATGCCCGCCAGCCCGATTGGGCATCGCTCGCCGCGCTCGCGCTGCCACGGGCGGCCGATGCTGAACTCTGCCGCGCGATCGCCGCGCGGATCGGCCCGCTCCTCGACCGCGCGGGCGTGTCACTCGCGGCGATCGTCTGCCGCGCGGTCTACCCCGGCGAATTCAACGCCCTGCTCGACGCCGGCCTCAACAAGTCTGACATCCTCTCGCGGACGACGCTCGGCCTGGCCGCCGCACTGCGGCAACGTTTTTGCGATGAGCCGGCCGTGATCTGGTGCGATCGCCACGGCGGTCGCAAGAGCTACGCGGCGCTCGTTGGCAGGCACTTCGACGCGCCGCTCGTGCAGCCGCTCGAGGAAACGCCGGCGAGCTCGGTCTATTGCCTCCCGGCGGCCGATGCCACGATCGCGTTTTGCGTGGGGGGCGAATCACGGCTGCCGGTGGCGCTGGCGAGCATGACGGCGAAGTATGTGCGCGAACTGGCAATGCACGCCTTCAACACGTTCTGGTCGGAGAGGGTGCCGGGCCTCGCGGCCACGGCCGGCTATCCGGTGGACGCGAAGCGCTGGCTCGCCGCGGCGGGCAACGCCGTGCGGGCGGCCGGCATCGCCGACGACGGCCTCTGGCGGCGGTCCTGACTTGCCCCGTGACCGTCCCGCCATCACACTTTCGCCATGCCAATGCTCACCACCCATCTCTACATCGCCCGCCACGCCTGGGCCGAGGATCCGGGGCCCGGCATCGACGACCATTCCCGCCGGCTCACGAAGAAGGGCGCGAAGCGGTTTGAACGATTCATGCGCCACCTGCGGGCAGGCGGCATGGAGCTCGATCTGATCGCCACGAGCCCGCTGGTGCGGGCCCGCGAGACGGCCGAGATCATGGCCGACGTGTTCGACGGCGAGCCGCCGGTCGCCGTCGTCGATGCGCTTGCTCCAGCATCAAACTGGCAGGCGCTCGTCGAGTGGACGATCGAGCAGGAGGCGGCACGGGTCGCCTGGGTGGGCCACATGCCGTGCATCGGCCGGCTCGTGGCGCTCACGATCGGCGACGGCTCCGCCGCGATCCGGATGCAGAAGGGGGCGATCGCGTCGGTTCGGCTCGACGACGGCCCGGGGCAACCCGGCGAACTGGAGTGGCTTGCCACGGCGGGAATCGTCGAGGGCGAATGAAACCGCCCCCCCTGGGCCGGCCGTTGGACACCCGGGGCGTGGCGCGGCTAGTCTTCCGAAGAGTCCAACCATCCCGCGGGTGATGCTTTCCATGGATCAGTTTCGCAGAATCCAGACCGGCAAGACCGGCGACATTCACATGGTGCTCTTCAAGGACAAGAAGATCCTCGACGACACCGTGCTCGACGAGATCAAGCAGGAGATCAACACGCTCCTCGGCAAGTGCACCGGGCCCGACGTGTTGCTCGACTTCGGCAACGTGGAATTCATGTCGAGCGCGATGCTCGGGCTGCTCGGGCAACTCCACCGCAAGATCGTCACCGGCCACGGCCGCCTGAAGATGTGCAACATCCGGCCGGAGATCTTCCAGGTCTTCAAGCTGACGAATCTCGACAAGCTCTTCAGCATCCACAAGGACGCGCCGACCGCCCTGGCGACGTTCACCTGACGGCTGGCAGGCACCCGTGGCAACCACGTCACCTGGGACCGCGGCGGGCGTCGACGTGCTCGTCGCCGAAGACAGCAAGATCCAGGCGCGGATGCTCGTCAAGCGGCTCACCGACGCCGGCCATGCCGTGCGCTGGGCCGAGAACGGCGCCGATGCGCTCGTGATGGCCCGCGATCGGCGGCCCGACATCATCATCTCCGACATCGAGATGCCCGTGATGACGGGCTACGAGTTCTGCAAGGCGGTGAAGACCGATCCCGCCCTGCGGAGCGTGCCCTTGATCCTGATGTCGACGCTCTCCGACCCGATCGACATCATCCGCGGCCTCGACGCCGGCGCCGACAACTATGTCACGAAGCCCTACGAGCCCGACTACCTCTTGGGCCGCATGCGGTCGCTGCTTGATTCGCCGCTCGGCGACGCGGCCGAACAGGCGACGCTCGAGGTCGCCGTCGCCGGTCAGAAGTTCAACGTGCAGGCCGGCCGGCAGCAGGTGCTCAACCTGCTCATTTCCACGTTCGAAAACGCCGTCGCCAAGAACCAGGAACTGATCGCCGCGAATCAGGAGCTCTCGATCGCCCGTGACCGGCTCCAGCAAAACAACGCCGAGCTCTCGCAGCTCAACGACGAGATCTCCCGCCGCAATGCCCAGATGGTCCGCGACCTCGAGGCGGCGGCGAAGGTGCAGCGGTCGCTCCTGCCCGCCGACGATGCGGCGCTCGCGGCGGCCGAGATCGCCTGGCGGTATGTCCCCTGCCAGAAGCTCGCCGGCGACTTCCTCAATGTCTTTCCGCTCGACGATGAGCATGCCGGGCTCTTCGTCGTCGATGTGAGCGGCCACGGCGTGCCCTCGTCGCTGATGGCCGTGACGGTCGGCCGCTTCCTGACGCCCAAGGTGTCGGAGCAGTCGCTCCTGGTGCGGCAGGGCCCCGACGGCCGGGTCGCGATCGCCACGCCGGCGGAGGTGGCCACGCAGCTCAACCGGCTCTTCCAGGCGGACGAATTTTCGGGGCTCTATTTCACGATGCTCTACGGCGTGCTCCACCTGCCGACCGGCCGGCTCGACTACGTCTCCAGCGGCCACCCCGCGCTCCTGCGGGTGCCCGCGGCGGGCGACGTCGAGTTTCACGGCGCGGAGGGCTTTCCGATCGGCTTCGTGCCCGACGTCGAATACGCCCAGAAGACGCTGCAGCTCATCCCCGGCGACCGCATCTATCTCTATTCGGACGGCGTCACCGAGGCGATGGACAAGGATCAGGAACCGCTCGGCGAGCAGGCGCTCGCCGAATGCATCGGCGGCAGCCGGGCGCGTCCGCTCGAGGAGACGGTGGCCGCATTGCTCGAGACGGTCGAGCAATGGTGCCAGCCAGCCGGCCCGCTCGACGACGTCTCCATCCTCGGCCTCGAATGGCGACCTACGTGAACCGCCCCTTCGGGCGGTAGTAACTGCAGCCGGCGCCGAGCAGCCGGTCGTACCCCGTGTCGATTCCGATCATCGTCTCGGCGCCGCCGAGAAAGAGGGCGCCGTCGGGCCGGAGCACGCGCCGCATCTTCGCGACCAACGCCGCGCGGGTCGGCACGTCGAAGTAGAGCATCACGTTTCTCAAGAAAACGACGTCGCAACTCGGCATCATCGGCCAGGTGCCGTTGAGGTTGAGCTGCCGAAATTCGACGAGCCGTCGGCAGTCCTGCGAGATGCTCCACTTGCCCTGCAGCGGCCGGAAGTATTTCTGCAGCATCGACGGTGACAGGCCCCGGTGCGTCTCGAGATCGCTGAAGACTCCCTCGCGGGCGCGGGCGAGAACCGCCACGGAGATGTCGGTTGCGATGATGCGGATTCGCCAGGTGGCGAGCAGGTCGGGGAAGTGCTCGTTCAGGAGCATCGCGATGCTGAAGGGCTCCTGCCCCGTGGAGCATGCCGCCGACCAGATCACGAGCTGCCGATGCACGGCCCGGCGCTCGAACAATTCCACGAGCACTCGCCGCAGCGTCTCGAACGGGCTCTTGTCGCGGAAGAACGAGGTCTCGTGCGTCATCATCGCGTTGAGCACGTCGCGTTCGAGCGTAGGATCGCCCCCTGACGTGAGCCTATCGATCAGCGTGTCGAGGCTGGGGATGCTTCGCTGCCGCACGATCGGCGTCAGGCGGGCGACCACGAGGTAGTGCTTCGAATCGTCGATCACCACGCCGGTCCGCCGGCGCAGCAACTTCCGCAAAAACGCGAATTGCGGCTGGCCGACCTTCATGTGCTGCCTTTCTGCGGCCATCTTCAGCCGCCGCGGCGCTTGAGCCGCATCGCCACGTCGACGCCGATCTGTCCGAGCGGCAGCACCGCGTCGGCGAGTCCCGCCCGCACCACCTCGCCCGGCATGCCCCAGACGACGCTCGTGAATTCGTCCTGGGCGACCACCTCGCCCCCCGCCTCGACGATCGCCTTCGATCCAGCCAGCCCGTCGCGGCCCATCCCGGTCAGCACGACCCCGAGCGCGCCGGCGCCCCAGACCTTCGCCGCCGTGCGAAAGAGCACGTCGGCGGCGGGCCGGCAGGAATTCTCCGGCTGCTCGTCGGTGAGCCGCACCCGCGGCGCGGTGGCATCCCCGGCCACCGCGAGATGGCGGCCACCGGGAGCGAGCAGGATTTCCCCGGGCCGCAGCGGGCTGCCGTCCTCCGCTTCCCGCACGGTCGCACCGGTGATCTTGCCGAGCCGCTCGGCAAGCTGCGCCGTGAAAAAAGCCGGCATGTGCTGGACGATCAACACCGGCACCCGCACGTCGCGGGCGAAGCCCGGCAGCACCTCCGCCAGCGCCGTCGGGCCGCCGGTGGAGACGGCGATCACGACGCCCTGAATCGGTCCGCGCCGCGGCGACATGCCCCGCGCGACAGCCGCCGGAGCGGATCTTGCCGCGACCGGCCGTGGCGCATCCCGCGCGCCGCCCCGCGGCACGAGCGCCTTGATCTTCGCGATCACCTCGGTGCGGATCCTGTCGGCCACCTCGCCGGCATCGAGGCCCGCCGGCTTGGACGCGTAATCATTGGCTCCGGCGAGCAGCGCGTCCAGCGTCGCCTTCGCGCCGCGTTCGGTGAGACTCGAAAACATGAGCACCGGCAGCTTCGGCTGCATCCTGCGGATCTCCCGCAGCGCCGCCAGGCCGTCCATGACCGGCATTTCGACGTCCAAGAGGACGATGTCGGGCGGCTGCGCGGCGACCATGTCGACCCCCATCCGACCATTCACGGCCGCCCCGACGACCCGCAGGTCGGCATCGGCCGAGAGCGTCGTCGAAAGCAGGCTGCGCATCGTGGCGGAGTCGTCCACCAGGAGCACGCGGATCGGGCCCGTGGCGGGGCGGGCCACCTCGGCCGCCGTGCAGATGCCGAGCCCCACGAGCTTGCGCACGATCGCCTCGGCCGTGAACGGCTTGGAGACGAAATCGTCGGCCCCGGCGGCGAGCGCCTGCTCGATCCGCCCGCGGTCGCTCTCGGTCGAGATCATCAGGAGCCGCAGGTCGCGGTGCGCCCGGCTGCCGCGCAGCCGCTTGATGAGCTCGATCCCGTCCATCACAGGCATGTGCCAATTCACCGTCACGAGATCCGGGCGGCCGCCAGAGGCGAGCGCGTCGAGCGCCTCGGCGCCATTGGCCGCCTCGATGCATTCGAACCGCAGGTCGCGCAGCACCCGCGCGATGATGCCGCGGCTCGGCTTCGAGTCGTCAACCACGAGCGCCCGCACGGCAATCACCCTCCCTGGGCGGATCGAAGGCCTTACCGCCGGTACTCGTCCACGAGCCGCTGCAGGTTTTGCGCCATCCGCGAGAGCTCCTGCGACGAGAGCTGCGTGTTCGACGCACCCTCGGCCGTGCTCTGGGCGGCCTGCGCCACCTGCACGATGTTTTCGGCGATCTCCGTGGAGCCGGTGGTCGCCTCGGCGATGTTGCGGCTGATCTCACCGGTCGTCACCGACTGCTCCTCGACCGCCGCGGCGATCTTCGTCTGGAGCGCATCGATCCGCTCGATCACGCTGCCGATCTCCCCGATCGCGTTCACGGCCCGGTTCGTGTCCCCCTGCATGGCCTCGATCTTGGCCCCAATGTCCTCGGTGGCCTTGGCCGTCTCGCGGGCGAGCTCCTTCACCTCGTTGGCCACGACGGCAAACCCCTTGCCGGCCTCGCCGGCCCGGGCGGCCTCGATCGTGGCGTTGAGGGCGAGCAGGTTGGTCTGCTCGGCGATCGACGTGATCACCTTCACCACCTTGCCGATCTCGGTGCTCGAACGGCCGAGCGCGTTCATCGCGGCACTCGTCGCGCCGGCGAGGTCGACCGCCTGCCGGGCCGTGGCGGCCGCGTCCTGAGCATTGCGCGCGATGTCGTGGATGCTCGTCACGAGGTTGTCGATCGAGCCCGACACGGTGCGGGCATTGCCGCTCACCTGTTCGGCGGCGGCCGAGACGAGGTTGGCCTGCGCCGTCGTCTGCTCGGCGGCCGCGCTCATCTGCTGGCTGACACTCGTGAGCTCTTCCGAGGAGCTGGCCAGCGCGTGGGTGTTGTCGACGATTCCCGTGACGAGCGCCGCCTGCCGCCGGGCCTCGCGGGTGAGCCGGCGGGCGATGGCCCCCGAGACCAAGAGCACGCCGATCGCCGTCGCGCCGAAGATGGCCTGCGCGAACGTGCGGAGCCGCCGGATTGGCCCGAGCACCTCCGATTCGTCGATCTCCGAAACGAGCGCCCAGCGGACCGCCCCGTTGCCGGCGGCGTCCCCCGGGTAGATCGTGATCGGCGTCCACGAGCAGAGGGCCGGCACACCGCGATAATCCCTGCTGACCGCGGTGCCCGCCTTGCCTTCGTCGAGCGCGGTGCGAACGGGCAGCGTATCGACCTTGATCTTGGGATTGATGATCGTGCTCTCGACACCGAGCTGCTTGGCGAACCGCGAATTCGAGCGAAAGAGACGATCAGGGCCGATGGCGTAGGTTTCGCCGGTCTCGCCCATGCCGGTGGTCTCGCTGATGATGGCGTCGGCCCGGTCGATCGAGATCTGGAATGCCACCACGCCGACGAGCTCGCGGCCGTCGAACACGGGCGCCGCGATGAAACTCGCGGGCGCCATGCACGACGGCAGATACCGGGCGAATTGTCCGTAGGCCACCGCATCGCGCCGGCCGCTCGCCGCCGCCTCCTGGAAGGCGCGAGCCAGATTGGTGCCGGCGAGCGGCCCCGACCGAAGCGACGCCGCGAAGTCGGCCTCCTTGAACACACTGTAGACCACCCGGCCGGAATCGGCGTCGATCAGGAAGATGTCGGACAGTCCGTATTTCTGCATCATGCTGCGAAAGACAGGATGATAGAGCGTGTGGACCTGCGTGTAGCGCGAGCCGTCGTCCGCGGCATCGAAGAGATGCTTCGAGCCGATCGGGTTCGGGTTGCGGCGGATGTAAAGGTCCTGCAGGATCGCGGAGGCATCGTCGAGCGATTCGCCGAGCGGCTTGGCATCGACATCGCCGCCGATACGCCGCCGATACTCGTTGGCAAATTCCCCCGTATAGAAGGTCTCGAGGCCGCGGCGGGTCGCGACGAGCGATTTCTCATCGGCCTTCGTGTCGTCGGCGATGGTCGCGATCGCGGCTTTGAACTGCCGAAGGGCATCGACCGTCATCCGATCCTCGGAAGCCACCCGCAGCCGATCCTGCAGCCCGGCGAAGTAACGCTCAACCGACTTCGCCGTGATCGTGCGGACGGTCTCGAGCTGGTTGAATGCCTGATTCCGCAGTGAGTCCGCCGCCGAGCGATACATGGCAATGCCCGTCAGCGCGAGCGGAATCAGCGACACCGCCAGCAGCGACATGAGCAGCCGATTGCCGAGCAGCGAAAGCCAGCCGGAAAGAAGCGAGGGTTTGTCGGAGGCGCTAACCGCCATGCGATGCTCCATGCCTGATGAAAGGGGCCGTCCGCTGCCGGACGAGAGACTGAACTATGCGCTGCGGATCGAGGAAATGCACGAGACCGGCCGGGCCGGGGAAAACCCCGCTGACGGCGTCGGTAGCCGGGCCGACCGCCTTGGCCGGCTGCTCGATCCGCTCGGCCGGGAAGTCGTGCACGTCGAGCACCTCGTCGACGAGCAGGCTGTACCTCTCGTCCTGCTGACGCAGCACGAGATGCGTGCGCACTGCCGAGGGTGACAGCGCCGCGAAGCCGAGCCGGCGACGCATGTCGATCACCGGCACGATCCGGCCGCGCAGATGCAACAGGCCGACGATCGACTCCGGGGCGAGCGGCACGGGCGAGAGGCTGCCGCCATGGAGCACCTCGGTGACGAGATCCGCATCGATCGCGAAACAGTGGTCCGCGACCATGAAGGCGCACGCCTGCTGCACGCGCTCGGCTGAAGCATTCATGGTTGATTCACGGCCCGTGCTGCAGCGAGGTCGATTACCTCGGTGGCGATGCCACCGAGCGAGAGCGAGCCCAACACGCCGCAGGAGGCGAGCCCGGGCTGAAGCGGCGACTCGGCCACCTCCACGTCGAGGATCTGCCGCACCGCAAGGCCGACGCCCCCGGCGCCCTCGCCAAGCACCACCAGGTGGACGGTGTCGGTCGGCAGGGCGGGCGCGGAACCGAGCAGCCCGTCGGCATCGACCACCGGCGTGAAGGCATCGCCGCGCCGCACGACCCTCTTCGCGCCGACCGACTGCAGATCGTTCGCCGGAACGTTTTCGAGCCGCCTCACCACTGCCAGCGGCATCGCGATTCGCCGCCCAGCGGCCGTGCGGCAGACGAGGTAGCGGTCTTCGTCGCGCGTGCTGGCCGTCGCGCCGCCGGCCGCCGACGTCTCCAGCGGCTGCTTCACCGGTGGCAGTTCGGCTGCCCGCACGAGGCCGCGCAGGTCGAGGATCAGCACCACGCGTCCGTCTCCCAGCACCGACGCACCCGCATAGATGCCCGCCTGGGCAAGCAGGCTGCCGATCGGCTTCACGACGATCGTCGTCAGGCTCGCGACCTCGGCTGTGGCGGCCACCACCGAGCCGCCGCCCGCGGTCCGCAGGCCATCGACGACGATACCGAATTCATGATCATCGACCCGCACGACGACGACGGTGCCCTCGTCGCGGCAGGCGGTGCGGTCGCGGAGCCCCAAAAACTCGTCGAGAAACACGACCGGCACGAGCCGGCCGCGGAGGCGGATGACCGCCGCCCCCTCGAGCCCCTCGATGCGGGCGCCGTCGCGATCGGGCCGCAGCGGCACCAGCTCGCTGACGGCCGCCTGCGGAATCGCCAGCCGCTCGCTGCCGGAGCGGACGATCAGCGCCGGCATGATCGCGAGCGTCAGCGGCACGCGGACACGGATCGTGGTCCCCGCGCCGGCGACGCTCTGCAGATCGACGGTGCCGCCGATCGCCTCGATATTCGTCTTCACGACATCCATCCCGACGCCGCGGCCCGAGACGGCCGTGACGGCGGCGGCGGTGGAGAAGCCCGGAGCGAAGATGAATTGCAGCACCTGCTCGTCGGGCAGCGTCGCCGCGACATCGGCGGCGACGAGCCCCTTCGCCACCGCCTTGGCGCGAGCCGCCTCGACGGGAATGCCGCCGCCATCGTCCTGAACCTCGATCGTGACCTGGCCGCTCTCGTTGAAAGCCCGCAGCGACAGCGTGCCGGCCCGCGGCTTTCCCGCGGCCTCGCGGACGGCAGGCGGCTCGATGCCATGGTCCACGGCATTGCGCACGAGGTGCGTGAGCGGATCGCGGATGCTTTCGATCAGCGTTCGGTCGAGCTCGGTGTCAACGCCGTCGATCACCAAGTGCACCTCTTTGCCACAGGCCACGGCGAGGTCGCGCACCGTCCGGGGAAACTTGCTGAAGACCTGCTCGATCGGCTGCAGGCGGGTTTTGACGGCGGTCTCCTGCAGGGCATTGGTGACCGCGTTGATCCGCTGCACGACGGCCTGCATCGCCGGATCGACGGAGTCGATGCTCCGCAACTGGTTGCGGGCGAGGACCAATTCGCCGACGAGATCGAGGATCGATGCCACGAGCCCGACGTCCACCCGAATCGTGCTCTCCGTGGCGGAGCGGCCGGCCGTCGGCTGCTCGGAAGACTTCTCGTCGGCCTTTTCAGGCGGTCGCGGTGCTTCCGCCGCCGGTACGACGCTTGGGCTCGGCGTTGGCACCGCGCTTGGTGGCTTCTCCGCGGACTCAGGTGCCGGGGCCTTCGGCTTGGCCGCGACGGCAGCCGCCTCCCCGGCGGCGACGGCGGTGAGCGTCTGGGCGAGGTCGCGAAAATCCTGGTCCCCCTCGCTGCCAGTCGCTTCGATCGATTGCAGGATCGACCGGACCGCATCGACCATCGAATAGAGCGAACCGGTCACCCGGTCATCCAGCGAGAGCTTGCCGTCGCGCAGCTTGCCGAGGAGGTGCTCGCCGCTGTGGGTGAGCGCACCGAGCTTCGAGAAGCCGAAAAAGCCGCTATTGCCCTTGATGGTGTGGACGGTGCGAAAAATACTCGCCAGGCGATCCTCGTCGGCGGGTGCCTGTTCGAGGGCGATCAGGTCGCGGTCGAGCTGGTCGAGGTTTTCCGTCGATTCGACGAGAAACTCCTGGATGAACTCCGCGTTGTCGTTCAGCCCGGCCATGACGTCCGCTGCGTTTTCGTGGCGCGTGGAGCGATTGCGACGGTCGCGGCGACCATGCCGCGCACCCCCGTCCCAGAATCCTACCCCACAAAACCAGCCCCTGCCGTTCGCTCCCTGCCGCGTTGGCTCGGCGTCGCGGAGGCCCTAAGATAGAGGCCTGTGACAATGCCTTTTTCGTTCGTCCCTCCAGGAGCCGATCCCGTGAGCAATTTCCGTGGCTTCGTCCTGCCGGCGATGCTGGTCATGCTGGCCGGCTCCGGCTGTGCCCCCACCGCCCCCGCCCCGAAGCAGAAGGTGGTCGAGGTCGAGGCGATCGAGCTCGCGCCGGCCGCCGGCAAGGCGGCTGAACCCGTTGCCGCTCAGGCAGCCGAGCCCGTTGCCACGGCAGCGCCCGCCCAGCGCGAGCAGGTCGCCCTCGGCGATCCCGCGCTCACCGCCGGCGTGCCGGGCACCGGCCCGATCACGCTCGCCGAAATCGACCAGTGGCTCGCCAATCCGAAAAACTTCATTGAGCTCGAGCCGGTCCTGCCGCTCGGCCTTTCGCAGGGCGCAGCGCAGATCACCGGCCTCGACAAGAATCCACTCACCCGCGCGAAGATCGAACTCGGCCGGCAGCTCTACTTCGATCCGCGGCTTTCGGCCGACTCCACGGTGAGTTGCGCGAGCTGCCACAATCCCACCGAAGGCTACACCGCCCACACGACGACGGGCGTCGGCATCCGCGGCCAGAAGGGGGGCCGCAATTCCCCAGTGTCGTTCAACCGCATCCTCTCCGGCCCGCAGTTCTGGGACGGCCGCGTCGATTCGCTCGAGGCGCAGGCCGTCGGCCCGATCCAAAACCCGATCGAGATGGGCTTCACGCACGAGGGCGTGGTGAAGCGGCTCGGCGAGATCCCGGTCTACAAGAAGCAGTTTGAAAAGATCTTTGGCGAGCTCTCGATCGACCGCGTCGGCCAGGCGATCGCCGCCTTCGAGCGGGCGATCGTCACGGCCCCGTCTCCCTACGACTACCACGAGCAGATGCGGGCCTTCGCCGGCCTCGACGAGGAAGACATCGCCGAGGATCCCGACCTCGCCAAGCGATATGCGGAGGCGAAGGCTGCGGTCGAGGCGCATCCGATGTCGGAGGAGGCGAAGCGGGGCCGCGAGATCTTTTTCACCGAGAAGGGCAACTGCACCGCCTGCCACGTGGGCGCGAACCTGGCCGACGAGAAGTATCACAACATCGGCATCGGCATGGACAAGGAAAATCCCGATCTCGGCCGCTTCGTCGTCACGAAAGACCCGAAAGACACCGGTGCCTTCAAGACGCCCACGGTGCGCAACGTGGCCCTCACGGCCCCCTACATGCACGACGGCTCGGTGGCCACGCTCGAGGAGGTGGTCGAGTGGTACGACAAGGGCGGCCATCCCAATCCGCATCTGAGCGACAAGATCCGTCCGCTCAAGCTGACGGACCAGGAGCAGGCCGACCTCGTGGCTTTCATGAAAGCCTGCACGGGCCCCACGCCGACCGTGGAGGTCAGCCGGCTGCCGGCAGATGACTAAACGTGCTCAATGAGCGCAGCGTGAAGGCGAAGCGGGTCGGCGGAAGCTCGAGGAGCATTTGGACCGAGTCCTCGAGGGCCACCGCGACGAGACTTCTGCCGCCCGCGAGCCGGCCGGGGCCACATCGAATGGAAACGGTGCTGTTGCCATGAAAGATCGCTCGCGTTGGCTGCCATTGGAGCATGCACACCGCCCGTTCTACGCGGGCATCGATCTCGGCGGCACGAACATTAAGGCCGGCCTCGTCGACGACCTCGGCCGCACGCTCGCCTTCCACACCGAGCCCACGCATGCCACCCGTGGGCCGGAAGACACGGCGGCGCGGATGGGGCAGAGTGTGCACGCGCTCTGCAGGCTCGTCGGCATCGCGCCCGACGACATTGCCCGCGTGGGCCTCGGCACGCCGGGCCCGCAGGATCTCCCCACGGGCGTGATCATTCGCGCCGGCAATCTGCCGGGCTGGGACGGCTTTCCGATCCGCGATCGCGTGGCGCTCCACGCCGGCCGGCCGGTCACGTTTGCCAACGACGCCAATGCCGCGGCCTACGGCGAATTCTGGATGGGCTCGGCGCGGGAGTTTTCGAGCCTCGTGCTGCTCACGCTCGGCACCGGCGTGGGGGGCGGGATCATCATCGGCGACACGAACGTCGAAGGCGCCCACAGCCACGGCTCCGAATGCGGCCACATCATCGTCGACACGTCGGAGACGGCGCGCAAGTGCCCCTGCGGTCAGCCCGGCCATCTCGAGGCCTATGCGAGCGCGACGGCGATCAAGGCCCGCGCGGCCGAGGCGACCGCCCGCGATCCCTCGAGCCGGCTCGCCAAGGCGGTCGCCGCCGGCGAAGAGCTCACGCCACTTTTGGTCTCCGTCGAGGCGGAGGCCGGCGACCAGGTCTCCCTCGACATCATCCTCGACGCGGCCCGCTGGCTCGGCATCGGCATCGTGACGCTCATGCACACGATCGACCCGGAGGCGGTCGTGATCGGCGGCGCGATGACCTTCGGCGGCGAAGCGTCTCCCGTCGGCAAAGCGTTTCTCGACCGCGTGCGGCAGGAAGTGCGGTCGCGCACATTCCCGACGCTCGCCGAAAAGACGATCATCCGCTTCGCGAGCCTGGGCGGCGACGCCGGCTACATCGGCGCCGCCGGCCTCGCCCGCCTCGCCCACCGCGCCGCGACGTGAATACTCGGTCGGTCGAATCGCCCAACCCGGCTTCGGGTGACCTGCACCCCGCTCGCCGGACGCTCGCTACGGGCATCCTGCCCTTCGCTCGCTCGGATGCTGACGGCGCTTCGCCATCCTGGCTGCGCTTGTCAGCATACGCCGGCGAGCGGGGTGCAGGTCACCCAAAGCCTCCTCAACTGTTTTGTCCGGAATGCGTGGAGGCCCGGGGCTGCCTGTACCTTCTCGCGGGCTATGGAAGCGAGCGCAGGCAGGATGCCGAAAGCGAGCGGACATGCAGTGAGCGGAAGACAGGATGTCTGCAGCGAACGTCCGCCGAGAGGGTACAGGCAGCCCCGGGCCGGATTGGGCGGGTTGAGTATCGTGCCAGCACCGAGAGCCGCTAGAATCACGTCATGCCAATCGACTGCAAACACATCCGCAATTTTTCGATCATCGCCCACATCGACCACGGCAAGAGCACGCTGGCCGACCGGCTGCTCGAATCCACCGGCACCGTGGAGAAGCGTCAGCTCAAGGAGCAGATGCTCGACGACATGGAGCTCGAGCGGCAGCGGGGCATCACGATCAAGGCGCGGGCGGTGCGGATGGAGTATCGGCACAAAGGGGAGCTCTACGAGCTCAACCTGATCGACACGCCCGGCCACGTCGATTTTCACTACGAGGTGTCGCGGAGCCTGGCCTGCTGCGAGGGCGCGGTGCTCCTCGTCGATGCCTTCCAGGGGGTCGAGGCCCAGACGGTCGCGAATGCGTATGCGGCGATCAACCAGAATCTGGCGATCGTGCCGGTGATCAACAAGGTCGATCTCGTGCACGCCCGGGTCGACGAGGTGCTCGCCGAGATGGAGCAGAGCCTCGCGATCGACCCCACAGAGGTGATCAAGGCGAGCGCGAAGACGGGCATCGGCATCGACGACCTGCTCAGGGCGATCGTGGAGAGGATTCCGCCGCCGCAGGGGGATCCGAACGCGACCCTGCGGGCGATGATCTTCGACAGCCACTACGACAGCTACCGCGGTGCGATCACGTATGTCAGGCTCATCGACGGTACGATCAAGAAGGGGCAGAAGATCAGGTTTCTGCGGACGGGCGTGACGCACGAAGTGCTCGAACTCGGCCAGTTCGTGCCGCAGCGGCGGGCCTGCGAGGAGCTCGCGGCCGGCCAGGTGGGCTATCTTGTCTGCAACATCAAGGACGTGAAGCAGGTCCACATCGGCGACACGGTGACGATCCCCGGCGATCAGGCTGCCGGGGCGCTCCCCGGCTACAAGCCGCCGCAGCGGATGGTCTACTGCGGCCTCTATCCGAGCGAGGGGGAGAATTTCGAGGAGCTGCGTGATTCGCTCGAGAAGCTGGCGATCAACGATCCCTCGTTCGAATTCGCTCCCGAATCGAGCGAGGCGCTCGGCTTCGGGTTTCGCTGCGGGTTTCTCGGCCTGCTCCACATGGAGATCATCCAGCAGCGGCTGGAGCAGGAGGCCGATCTCGACCTCGTGCAGACGGCGCCGAACGTCACCTACCAGATCTTGAAGAGCGACGGCGAGACGATCGAGATCACGAATCCCCAAGACGTGCCCGACACGGGGCAGATCGAGGAATTCCGTCAGCCGATCGTGCGGACGAATTTCCTCGTGCCGGTGGAATTCATCGGCCCGATCATGCAGCTTTCGACCGATCGCCGCGGCGTCTATCTGAAGACGGAGTATCTCTCCCCCACCCGGGCGATGCTGACGTTCGACCTGCCGCTGGCGGAGGTGATTTACGACCTCCACGACAAGCTGAAGAGCGTGACCCGCGGCTATGGCACGATGGACTACGAGCTGATCGGGTATTTTCCCGCCGACCTCGTGCGGCTCGACATCCTCGTCGGCGGCAAGAAGGTCGACGCGCTTTCCATCATCTGCGATCGGCGGGATGCCGACCGCCGCGGCCGGGCGATCGTGAAGAAGCTCCGCGGCGAGATCGACCGCCACATGTTCGAGATCGCTCTGCAGGCGGCGATCGGCACGAAGGTGATCGCCCGCGAGACGATCTCCGCGATGCGGAAAAACGTCACGGCCAAGTGCTACGGCGGCGACATCTCCCGCAAGAAGAAGCTCTGGGCGAAGCAGAAGGAAGGCAAGAAGCGGATGAAGAGCATCGGAAGCGTCGACATCCCGCAAAAGGCCTTCATGGCCGTCCTCGACACCGGCGCCGAACGCACGTAGGTAGGATAGGCTTCAGCCTGTCACCAAGCGCGCTTCAGCGTGTCTCGCCAACCGCGACAAGCAGCCCACACGCGAGCATCGCGAGCGCGGCGGTCGCACCGAATGCCCAGGCCGGCCCCTGCGGCCCCTGCTGCCAGAGCCAGCCGGCGAGCAGCCCCGCAGGCAGGGCCATCAACCCTTGCACGAGCGCATACCAGCCGAAGGCGCTCCCCTGCCGTCCCTCGGCAGCCACGAGCGACACGACTGCGCGCTCCGCGGGTTCGGCGAGTCCATACGCGATCCCGACGATGACCATCAGCGGCAGGGCCGCCGCCAAGTTGCCGCTGACGGCAAGCCCACCGTAGGCCGCCGCGAAGGCGAGCCAGCCGACAGCGAGTGCCCGTTGGGGCTTCCAGCGGTCGGCCAGCCTGCCGGCATACATGGCCGTTCCGCTCTTGGCGAGGCTCACTCCAAGCCAGACGAGCGGCACGAGCGCCGCCGGCACACCCAGGTCAGCCGCCCGCAGCAATAGAAACTGTTCGCTCGACGCGCCCAGCGCCCAGACCGCCACGGCTGCCAAGAGCGGCCACTGCCGGCGGTCGAGCTGCGGCGCGAGGGAGGTGCGGGCGGCGATCGGCGTTCGCGCAGGAGCGTCGCGGACGAATCGCCAGATGACGGCGAGCGTGACGAGACCGGGCAGCACGGCCAGCAGGAAAAGCATCCGCTCCCGGCCCGGGAAGAGAAGCAGAAAGAGCATCGCCACGAGCGGCCCAAACGCGGCGCCGGCATGATCCATCGCGCGGATGTGGCCGAAGGCACGGCCGCGGATGGCAGGCTCGACCAGGTCGGCCACGAGCGCGTCGCGGGGTGCGCTCCTGATGCCCTTCCCAAACCGGTCAGCGGCCCGCACGGCAACCGCGCCGAGCGGCGAGGCCACGAGCCCCATCAGCGGCCTGACCAGCGCCGAGAGCCCGTAGCCGAAAAGGACGAGTGGCCGGCGGCCGAGCCAGTCGGACACAGCCCCGGAAGGCAGCCGCACGATCGCCGCCACGGCATTGGCGAAGCCATCGATCACCCCGACACTGAGCGCCGACCCTCCGAGCTCACGGATCAGAAACGCCGGCAGGAGCGGATAGATCGCCTCGCTCGAAAGATCGGTGAAGAAGCTCGTCCAGCCGAGCGCCCGCACCGTGGCCGGAAGCGGAACAGCTGGACGCTCACCCTTGGTGTTCATGGCAAGCGATCATACCGGCCTCGAGTACGACAGGCCTCCGTGCCTGTATGCTCCACCGCGACGAGATATACTCGCCCCACTCCCGCCATATCGCCCCCACGAGGACGCGCCATGCATTCCCACCGCCCCTCCCGCCGGCATTTTCTTGCCGCCTGCGGCGGGCTTTCCGCCGCCGCGATCCTGCCTGGCGCGACTCGCGCCGCTGCGGCCGACGCGAGCCCGCTGCATCTTGGCATCCAGCTCTATTCGCTGCGCGGCTACCCGGTCGATCAGGCCCTCCAGCATGCCAAGGATCTCGGGTTCAAGTTCGTCGAGTTCTACCCGGGCATGTATCCGATCACGTCGACCCCGGAGCAGATCGCGGCGATGAACCGGAAGCTCGCGGACCTCGGCCTCACGCTCAGCGCCCACGGCGTGCATGCCTTCGGCGCCGACGCGGCCGCCAACCGGAAGGTGTTCGAATTTGCCAAGGCCGCCGGCATCAGGATCCTCGGCGCCGACCCGGCGCCGGAAGCGTTCGACAGCCTCGACGACCTCGTCAAGGAGTTCGACATCCGCATCGCGATCCACAACCACGGTCCGACGCACCGCTACAACAAGGTCGTCGACGTGCTCGAGGCGATCGAGGGCCGCGACGAGCGGATCGGAGCCTGCGCCGACCTCGGCCACTTCATCCGTTCCGCCGAGAAGCCGACGGAAGTGATCCGGCTGCTCAAAGGGCGGCTCTACGGCATCCACCTCAAAGACTTCAAGGAGATGCAGGACAAGACGCAGGGCGTGATCCTGGGCCGCGGCCATCTCGACGTGCCCGCGGTGTTCGCCGCGCTTGAGCAGGTCGGCTTCCCCGCCGATGGTGCGCTCTCGCTCGAGTACGAGGAGAATCCCAAGAATCCGCTCGATGACATCCGCGAATGCCTGCGGGTGTCCCAAGACGCGCTGGCCGCCGCCTGACCGCCGGAGGCCGTCGCGAGCGGGCTCACGCCACCGCCGCACCGATGGAGACGGCCTGCCAGCCGGCCCGCCGCGCAGCTTCGATGTCGAGCGCCGGGTCGTCGCCGATGAGCACCAATTCTTCAGCGGATCGGCCCAGCCGCCGCTCCACCTCGCGGAAGAATTCCCGGGCTGGCTTGCGCCAGCCTATTTCCGACGACGCGAAGACATGGTCGGCGAGCGTGAGCGGTTCGACCACCCGCGCGATCTCGAGCAGCCGCTCGTCGAAATTGCTCGCCAGGGCGACGACGGCGCCGGACCGCTTCGCCTCCTCCAAAAGCCGCACGCCCTCCGGCAGCGGCCGCCAGGCCTCTGGCTTCGCGAAGTGCGCCCACAGGTCGGCGAAGATCGCGTCGCTCTCCGGCACGTGGGCGAAGACATCGTCGACGATGCCTCGCCACCGCTCCATCTCGCGGGCCCGGCTGGTGGCGAAGGCGGGGGAGCCCGCGGCGTCGATCGCCTCCTGCCGCTGCCAGGCGGCCGCAAACCGCCTTGCGATCAGATCCTCGGCGAGTTCGATCCCATGCGAGTGTCCGGCGATCGCGTAGGCCCGACTGACCCGAGGCCACGGCTCGACGAGCGTGCCCACGACGTCAAACACAAACGCTTTCACGGAACTATCGCCTCGGTATCAGGCCCAGGTCGAGTCCAAAGACGAACATCATCAGCGTGAGGATCAGCGCCAAGCCGAGGTAGGAGAGCGCGGCGACCACGCCCTCGCTCGGCGGCTTGCCGCGGAGCAGTTCATACAGCAAGAAAACCATATGCCCGCCGTCCAAAACGGGGATGGGCAGAAAATTCACGACCGCCAGATTTGCGCTGAGCATCGTCAAAAACAGCAGAAACCGGCTGAATCCCTCTTCGGCCGATTTGCCCGCCTGCTTGGCGATCTCGATCGGGCCGCCAAGCAGCCGCGGGCTGATCTGGTTGCTCGTGAGCTTGTGGAGAAACTTGTAGACGAGCGACAGGTCGTCGATCGCCTTCCCGAAGCCGTGCCTGAGCGCCGAGACGAACGAGCCGGCCCGCACCATCCGCGTGAGCGGCTCGAAGAGCAGTCCACGATCGGCGATGAATCGGGCGTTCGCATCGACGGGATCGAGCGAGACATCGCGCTTCGTGCCCTCGGCGTCTTCGACGACCAGATCCAACCGGGTGCCGTCATCGACCTGCTGCAGCGCCGCCATCACGTAGGGCCAGCTCGGGGATTTCGTCGAAAGCTCGAGCCCGCCGTCGGCATTTTTCGGCCGACTCGCCTTCTGCTCCTCGGGCGAGACGAACACCACCCGTGTCACCCGCTCGCCGGGCTTGATGCCGGCGCGGGCGGCCGGCCCGTCGGGATCGACCGCAGCGACCAGCGCATCGACGCCGACCGCAACGCCGAGCGACGACACCGACACCGGGCTCGACGGCCATCGCGATTCCTCGATCCACGACACGGCCCGCGGCGTCACTGCCACCTCGCGGTCGGCACCGGCGCGGGCGAGCGTGAGCTTCACCGGCGTGCCGGCCTGCCTGCGGAGCGCTTCGTCGAGCAGAAGCGGATCGATGATCGGCTGCCCATCGACGGCGAGGAGCCGATCGCCGGGCTCGATCCCGGCGGCGGCGGCCGGCGAACCGGCCTGCACGGCCTTCACGTCGATCATCGTCATCGTCATGCCGGTCGAGCGGGCGGCCTGCGGCTCGAGCTCGATCGAAAGCGTCTCTGCGGCCCCGCCCGCTGCCTTCGGCAGGCGGCTGACCGACAGCGTGGCGGGCTTGTCCGACCGCTGCAAAAGGAGCGCGACCAATTCCGCGTAGGTCTTCACCGGCGTGCCATCGACCGCGGTGATCGTGTCGCCGGCCGCGAGCGGCGGACGGGCGCGGCCGGCCGCACCGGGCAGTCCCTCACGAAGATCCTGCGGCAGCGTGAGTGAGAAGGGGCTCGTCACGCCGACGGTCGGCACGCCGAGATCGGTGTCGGGTTGGAGCGTGAGCGTCTGCGTGGAATCATCCGCCGGCCGATGGATCGTGAAATCGACCCCCTTCGCCACGTCGCCGAGCGTGACCCCCTTCTGCAGATCGGAAAAGATCGGATCCTTGGTTTTGCCGATCGCGGTGATCTCGTCGCCGGTGCGGAGACCCGCCCGCCAGGCCGCGCCGCCGGGCCGCACGCCCGAGACCTCGCAGGTGAGCTCCTTCACGCCGAGCCCATAGGCCCAGGCCGCCATCAGGATCGCGAAGATCACGTTCATGATCACGCCGGCCGAGATGATCGCCATCCGCTCCGGCACGCTCTGCGCCGGATAGCTGCGCGGATCCCAGGCCGGATGCGGGCCGGCCGTCGGTTCCGGAGGCAGATCGCCCGAGGCGAGCGCCGCCCGCGCCCGCTCGGCCTCCTTCGCGGCGGCGGCGGGATTGTCGTCCTGGCCGAGCATCTTCACGTAGCCGCCGAGTGGCAGCGCGCCGATGCCGTATTCCGTCTCGCCCCACTTGAAGCTCGCGAGCTTCAGGCCGCCGACATCGAAGCCGAGGAAGAACTTTTCACACTTCACGCCACAGGCCTTCGCCACGAGGAAGTGGCCCAGTTCGTGCACGAAGATCACGAACCCGAGTCCAAGGGCCACCTGCAGGATCACCCACCAGCTGGAGGGCTGGAGGATCCACTGGAGCCACGTCGTCGCCATCAGCACACCGCCCACTTCACGACCTCCTGTCTGGCCCATGCATCGAGTCGACGGACATCGTCGAGCGAAGGATCGGGCTGGAACGGATGCTCGCCGAGCACCCGCGCACACACTTCCGCAATGTCGGGAAACCGCAGCTTGCCCTCGAGAAATCCGCGCACGGCCTCCTCGTTGGCCGCGTTCAAGACGGCGCCGCACGTGCCGCCCCGGGCCGCCGCCTCGTGCCCGAGCCGCACCGCCGGAAACCGCGTTGGGTCGGGCGGCTCGAATTCCAGCCGCATGGCCTGCGCGAAATCGAACCGCCGCGCGGGGCCGTCGGTCCGCTGCGGATGGGCGAGCGCGTATTGAATCGGCAGCTTCATGTCGGGCGGGCTCAGCTGCGCCATGACCGAGCCATCGACGAATTCCACGAGCGAATGGACGATCGATTGCGGGTGCACGAGCACACCGAGCTTCTCGGCCGGCACGCCGAAGAGCCACCGCGCCTCGATGAGCTCGAGCGCCTTGTTCATCATCGTCGCCGAGTCGATCGTGATCTTGCGACCCATCGACCAGGTCGGATGCTTGAGGGCTTCCGCCGGCGTTGCGGCGGCGAGCGATTCCCGCGGCCAGGTTCGAAAAGGCCCGCCGCTGGCCGTCAGCACGATCCGCCGCACTTCATCGAGCGTGCCGGACCGCAGCGCCTGGTGGATCGCCGAGTGCTCGCTGTCGACCGGCAGGATCGTGGCGCCAGACCGCTCCGCGAGCCGCATGACGAGTGGCCCCGCCATGACGAGCGTCTCCTTGTTGGCCAGGGCGACCGTCTTTCCCGCCTCGATCGCGGCCCAGGTGCTCCGCAGGCCGGCCGCCCCCACGATGGCCGACACCACGCGATCGACTTCGGGCGAACGCACGAGTTCGTCGAGGGCATCGGGGCCGATCGCGAGCCGTGTGCCCGCCGGGAGCGCGGCGGCATCGATGCCGGCGGCGGCGGCGGCATCGGCCACGACCACCCACTGCGGGCGGAAGGCACGCGCCTGCTCGACCAGGGCCTGCGTGCTCGTGTTGGCGGCCAGGAGGAAAGGCACAAACCGCCCCTCCGAGGCCGCGATCACCTCGAGCGTGCTCACGCCCACGCTGCCGGTCGAACCGAGCACGGCCACGTTCAGGCCGCCGCCGGATGCGGTCGCGGCGGGAGAGGCGGGTGGGGGCATTGGGAAGATCGATGGAGCAGCGGCTGGCCCGGAGAGGCCTTGTGCCGTAACTGGATGAGTCTAGATTTTTCCGGGCCAGACTTCCACTTTCGAAACCGCCGCCACCGGTTTGTCCGGCGGTTTTGCAGGGCATAGGATGGGCGGACAACCACCATGCCAAAAAAACAAACCTTCCCGAAGCGGCCCGCTGACCGCAGGCCGCCGTTGGCCGGATCGAATCTCGTCTGGTCGCTCATCGCCGTCGGAGTCGCCGGCCTCTTCGCCTTGAGCCTCGTCAATGCGACCCCCGAGGTCGAGCTTTCCTACAGCGATCTCGAAAACCTGATCCGGGCGGCCGGCCGGCGCGAGGGCGGCGGCAAGGAACCGCGGTTCATCGAGGTGGCCCAGCCCGGCGACGATTCCCGGCATCCGAGCCGGTATGCCGACATCGACGACGTCGTGATCGGCGCCTTCCAGGTCTCCGGCAGCGTGCGGCAGCTTGCCCCCGAGGGCGGCAAGCCCACCGCCCGCGAGGCCGCGGCGGGCCAGCGGCGCCGCTTCCGCACCGCCAAGCTGCCGAGCGAAAACTCCGAGGGGCAGCTCTCGAAGTTGCTCGCCGAAAACCGCGTGCCCTTTCGCTACGAGGAGGCCCCGAGCCCCTGGCGCAACTGGCTCCCGATGCTCCTGCTCACCGGGCTCTTCGGGATGCTCTTCTTCCTGATGCTGCGCCGGATCGGCGGGGCGGGCAGCCCAATGGCCTTCGGCCGCAGCCGCGGCAAGATGTATGCGCAGGAGGATCTCGGCATCACGTTCGACGACGTGGCCGGCATCGACGAGGCGGTCGACGAACTCCGCGAGGTCGTGGAGTTTCTGCGCAGCCCCGAAAAATACCAGGTGCTCGGCGGCCACATCCCCAAGGGCGTGCTCCTGGTCGGGCCCCCGGGCACCGGCAAGACGCTGCTCGCCAAGGCGATCGCCGGCGAGGCGGGCGTGCCGTTCTTCGGCCTTTCCGGCAGCGACTTCGTCGAGATGTTCGTCGGCGTCGGCGCAGCGCGGGTCCGCGACATGTTTCAGCAGGCCGAGGCGAAGGCTCCCTGCATCATCTTCATCGACGAGCTCGACGCGCTCGGCAAGACCCGCGGCACGAGCGTGGTCGGCGGCCATGACGAGCGCGAGCAGACGCTCAATGCGCTGCTCGTGGAGATGGACGGCTTCGGCTCCAACAGCGGCGTGATCGTGATGGCGGCCACGAACCGCCCCGAGACGCTCGACCCGGCCCTGCTGCGGCCGGGCCGTTTCGATCGCCACGTGCTCGTCGATCGGCCCGACGTCCGCGGCCGCGAGGCGATCCTGCGGGTGCATGTCGCGGAGGTGAAGCTCAATCCGTCGGTGAATCTCGAGCAGATCGCGCGGATCACCTCCGGCTTCTGCGGCGCCGATCTGGCTAACCTCGTCAACGAGGCGGCGCTCCTGGCGGCCCGCAACAACAAGACCTCCGTCGGCATGGAGGAATTCAACGAGGGCGTCGAGCGGGTGACGGCGGGCCTCGAAAAGAAGAAGCGGGTGATCCACGAAGACGAGAAGAAGCGGGTGGCCTATCACGAGGCGGCCCACGCGCTCGTCGCCTTCTCGCTGCCCAACACCGACCCCGTCCACAAGGTGTCGATCATCCCGCGCGGGCTGGCGGCCCTCGGCTACACGATGCAGCGGCCGGAGGACGACCGCTACCTGATGACGCAAAGCGAGCTCGAGAGCCGCATCCAGGTGCTCCTCGCCGGCACGCTGGCGGAGGAGATGGTCTACGCCGACGTCTCCACCGGCGCCCAAAACGACCTCGAGCGGGCGAGCGAAATGGCGCGGGCCATGGTGATGGACTACGGCATGAGCCGGCTCGGCCGCGTCACCTATCGCGAAAGCCCCCGCTCGCCGTTTCTGGCGGCGGCCGGTGCCGACCTGCAGAATGCCCGCAGCCACAGCGAGGAGACGGCCCGCGAGATCGATCAGGAGGTGCGCCGGATCATCGACGCTGGGATCGAACAGGTCCGGCGGATCCTCGAAACCCGTCGCGGCGCTCTCGAGGCCGTGACACGCCGGCTGATCGAGTCCGAGGTAATCGATGGCACCGAGCTCCGCGACATCGTCGAGGCCTCGACCGGCACCCCGCAGCTCGTCCCGGGCACCGACACCGACCGCCGGCCGCCCCGCCCCGCCGCCGACGCCACCGAGCAGCCCCCGCACGTCGCCGACGCCGAGTAGGACAGGCCTCCGTGCCTGTCTCAAGCAATCCGCTCGCTCCGCAAGCGAATCTCCTTCAGCCCCTCACAACCGCGCCAGCCCTCACAGCCTGCGCCGCTTCCTGTCGCGCTCATGCCCCGAACGGCGGGGAGCCGAAAGACCCACTATGTGGAAGAGCTTTTTACTCGCGGCCGGCGTCTTCGCGTGCATCGTCGGCGTTGAATTACTCGTGATCGACTCGGCAGTGATCCAGCCGCTCGACGGCCGCGGCGGATCGCAGGTGTTCACCGCCCCCGACTGGGCTCCCTGGAGCCTGATCTCCGCCGGGGCCGTCACGGTGCTCAACTTCTTCTCGCTGCCCACGAAGGCGGTGAAGGATTTTTCGAAAATCTGACGGCGGCGCACGCTCCTGACGACGGAGCAGGGCCTACACTTCATGGGAGATCTCACGAGCCCATGAACACCATCTCCACGCAGACGAAGCCCGCCCGCGACACCGTTCTCTACGACGGCCGCTGCCGGTTCTGCCGCAGCCAGATCGCGATCCTGCGCGGGCTGGATCTCGGGAGCGCACTCGCCTTCACGTCGCTTCACGACCCGAGCGTGGGTCGCGATTTTCCGGAGCTCTCGCATGACGACCTGCTCGCGCAGATGGTCGTCGTCGATCGAGCGGGCCGGGCACGCGGCGGCGCCGACGCCGTGAAGTATCTCTCCCGCCGGCTACCGCTCCTCTGGCCGCTCGCCGTGCCGCTGCATATTCCCGGCACAGAGCCGCTCTGGGCAACGCTCTATCGGTTCATCGCCCGCAACCGCCTGCGGATCGCCGGCTCCTGCGACGACGGCACCTGCAAGCTGCCCCGGTAGTAGCGGGCTACCATGGACGAAGGCGAGCGGGTCGGCGGAAGCTCGACGAGCATTTGGACCGAGTCCGCGAGGGCCACCGCGAGGCGACTTCTGCCGCCCGCGAGCCGATGCGTTGCTATTGAGCCGATTGGGAGCGAAGCGATCGACGCCCTACTCGGAATCCGTTTCGCGGAGAAGCCGCGTCATCGTGTTGGCGTGCACGCCGAGCAACTTGGCGGCACGGGCCTTGTGGCCGCGCGTGATCGCGAGGGCCTGCTTGATCGCCTCTTGGCGAAGCTTTGCCAGATCGAGGCACGGCAGGCTGGCTGAACCACCTTCTCTCCGCGCCGCAGCCCGCACGGGCACTTGCGGCTCGGTCTGCAACACATACGCCTGCTCGATCACATGGGCGAGCTGCCGGACGTTGCCCGGCCAATCGAAGCTGCAGAATTCGGCGAGCGTCTCGGGCGATGGCTGCCACACCGGCAAGCGATAGCGATCCGCGAATTGCTGCGCGAAAAACTCGATGAATTGCGGGATGTCTTCCATTCGCTCGCGGAGCGCGGGCACCCGCAGTTCGATCATGTTGAGCCGGTAGTAGAGATCCTCGCGAAACGTGCCCTTGGCAACCTCGGCCTCGAGGTCGCGATTCGTCGCCGCGACCACCTGCACGTCGATCGGCACGGGCTGCGTGGCGCCGACGGGCAGCACCTCGCGCTGCTGCAGCACCCGCAGGAGCTTGGGCTGCAGTTCCGGCGGCATCTCGCCGATCTCGTCGAGGAAGACGACGCCGCCTTGCGCAGCCCGGAAGATGCCGAGCGAGCGGCCAGCCGCGCCGGTGAACGCGCCCTTCTCATGGCCGAAGAGTTGGCTCTCGGCGAGCGATGGCGTGAGCGCGGCGCAGTTGACCGGCACGAAGGCTTTGTCTTTGCGTGGGCCACTGCGATGCAGCAGCCGTGCCCAGAGTTCCTTGCCGGTGCCGGTCTCACCCGACACGAGCACGGTGCACTCGACTTCGGCGGCTCGTTCGACCGCGCGGGCGATCCGCCGCATAGCGGCGTTGTTGCCAAGCACCCAGTTGCGGTCCTCGACGACGGCGACACCGCCATCGGCGATCACGGGATCCAGCGCGCCGCCCTGCGGATCGCGCGACGCGCGTGAGGCACTGCGGAAGTGATTGGGAGTCATGGCCATCGTTGATCCAGCCCCGGGCGAAACGTTAGTATCGCCACGATCGGGGGCAAAAGCAACGTTTTGGCCGGGCCCATTTTCCGGAATTTTTCGGGGGTGCTACGCCCCCCCCCCCCCCCCCCAACCTGCCGGAAAAGCCGTCAAAACCCGTCTTTTGGCAATCTGGGGGTTCGGGGCTGGGGGCTCAGGGGCCGTCCTGCCCCGCCTCGAAAAAGAGCAAATGCTGCCAGGGGAGCCGCTCAAACTCCCGGGCAAGTTCGAACCCCGCTGGCTCGAGCTCCGCCCGCACCTGGGCCTTCGTCATCTTGTGAAGTGGCTTGATCGGCACAGCCGGATCCTCGCCGCGAAACTCCGCCAGCACGAGCCGGCCGCCCGGGGCGAGGCTCTCCCGGATCCTCCCGAGCATCGCCTCGGGATGTGAAAACTCGTGATACACGTCGATGCAGACGACGAGGTCCACGTCCCCCTTCGGCAGCCGCGGGTCGATCGCGGTGCCGAGCACCGGCCTCACGTTGTGAATCCCTTCGGCGAGCAGCCGCGCGAGGAGCATCCGCAGCATCTCCGGCTGCACGTCCACGGCATACACGAGGCCGCGCGGTCCGACCCGCCGCGCAAGTTCGAGCGTGTAAAAGCCGTTGCCACACCCCATGTCGCAGACCGTCTGGCCGGGCTGGATCTCGAGCGCCTCGATCAAGAGCCGGCAATCCTCCTCGCGCTGGCGGCTCTCGCGAACGAGCCACGGGGCGCCCGTGAAGTGCATCGTCTGCGCGATCTCGCGGCCCATGAAGTGGGTCGCCGGCGGCGGGATCGCAACGGTCGGATCGACGTCCATGTCGATCGTGACCCGCCCACGCGAAGCGGTCGCCGGAGCCTGCGCCAAGGCGATGCCGGCGGCGAAGGCGATGCCCGCGGCTAGCGCGATGCATACGGCGACGATGGATCGCAGGAGGATGGGCATGCGTGTCTACGAGGGACAGGCACGGAGGCCTGTCGTACGATGCGGCAGGCTGAAGCCTACCCTACCCGGCGCATCTCGTGCGCGGCCGGACGAATCGCGGGAATCCCGGAGACCTCGCAAAAGCTCGCGATCGTGATGCCGCTCTTGAGCGCGAAATCGGCGAGCTCGGCGGAGTCGACGAGGATCGTGCGGCCCGCCTCGATCGCAAGCACGCGGGCTCCGGCCGCCCGCAACGACTGCAGTGTGCCGACCCCGATCGTGGGCATGTCGAACCGCAGGTCTTGCTGCGGCTTCGCCACCTTCACGACCACCATGCCGCCCGTCGGGCAGAGGCGGCCTGCGCGGCGGATGCATTCATCGGTGCCCTCGATCGCCTCGAGCGCCATCGGCGCGCGATTCTTCACGACCACAGTCTGGCCGATGTCGAGCCGGCCGAGCTCCTTGGCGAGCCGCCAGCCGAAGACTACGTCCTGCTCCTCGGCAGCCGTGAGCGGCCGGCCCGCGATCACGCCCTCCGCGGCGAGCAGCTCGGGCGCGAAGTCGGTGGCTGGGCAGATCCGCACGCCCTCGGCGTCGAATGCCGCGCTGATCGCGCCCAGGAGCGAGTCGTCGCGGTTATCGCGGCGCCTGGTCACGAAGTGGGGCCAGAAGGTCTTGAGCCCGGTCCAGTCGGGCAGGTGACGGATCCACGCGCCGCGGGCGAAGAGCTTCGTCTTGTGGATCTTGCCGGCCATGGTGGCGCGGCGGGCCCCGTGACGCTTGAAAAACTCGATCGCGCGGCCGATCTCGGCCACGCCGACGGTGCCGTAGTCGTCGGCCAGCGACTCGAGCTCGGCATCGGCGTGGTCGCGGATCGAGAGAATCGCGGTGCGGCCGCCGTGCCGCCGGACCGCCTCGGCCACGGCAACGGGAAAGCGGCCCCAGCCGGCGAGGATGCCGATCGTCTCGCCTGAGAGTGCGCTCGAGTCGTGACGGGATTCGTGGTGCATACCCTTTCCCCCCGTCACGCCGCTTCTGCGGCCCTGCCGGCGCGGCCGCCTTCGAGGGCCTCGACGCGGGCGATGACCTGCTTGAGGTCCTTCCGCATCTCGGGGAGTTTGCTCATCGTGGCCAACTGCAGCTTGCGATCGCGGAGCTCGATGGCCGGCTCGCCGAGCACGGTTTTGCCGGCCTCCACGTCGTTGGAGACGCCGGAACGGGCGCCGAGGATCGCGCGGTCGCCGATGTGCACATGGTCGCGCACGCCCACCTGCCCGGCCATCACCACCCAGTCGCCGGTCGTCGTGCTGCCGGCCACGCCCACCTGCGAGCAGATCATGTTGTGCCTGCCGAGCCGCACGTTGTGGGCGATCATCACGAGGTTGTCGAGCTTGGTGCCCGAGCCGATGACGGTCGAGCCATACGTGCCGCGATCGATCGTCGTGGAGGCGCCGATCTCGACGTCGTCGCCGATCTCCACGTTGCCGAGCTGCGCGGAGATGGCATAGGCGCCGCCGGCCACCTTGTAGCCGAAGCCATAGGCGCCGAGCACCGCATTCGCGTGGATGATGCAGCGATCGCCGACCCGCGTGTTTTCATAGAGCACGGCGTTGGGGAAGATCTCCGTGCCGGCGCCGATTCGGCAGCCGGCCGCGAGGCGGGCGCCCGAGTGGATCGTGGCGCCAGTGCCAATCTCGCAATCGGGGCCGATGGTCGCGAAGGGATGGATGTCGACGTCGCTTGCGATCCGGGCCGAGGGATCGACGGCGGCCTGCTGGCTCACGCCCGTGCGCACGCGGCTGCGCGGCGGCCTCACGAGCGTGATCACGGCGGCGAAGGCGGCATGAACGTCGGCCACTTCGATCGTCGGCCGGTCGAGCGGCCCCGATCCCTGCGGCACGATCGCGGCGCCGGCCTTGCTCTTCGGCAAGAGGTGCAGCTTGTCGGCATGATCGACGAGCGTGATGTGGTCGGGCCCGGCGGTCTCCAATGTGACGGCGTCGGTGATCGGCGTCGTGGCGGTTCCGCCGACGAGCGTGCCGCCAACATGGGCGGCGAGTGATTCAAGCGTGATGGCCATGCGCATCCTCCCTTGGGGGGCGGGAAGATAGGGGGCCTGCGGCTGCCGTCGCAAGGCGAATTCAGACGCCAGGTTCGGCCGGAGAGCGAGGCTAGCGTTTCACGTCGGCCAGGCCGCCGTCCACGCCGATCACTTGGGCGGTCACCCAGCTCTGGGCCGGGTCGAGCAGCCAGACGATGGCCCGGGCCACGTCCCCCGGCTCGCCGAGCCGGCCGAGCGGGTGCATGCCCACGGAAGCCTTCTCGGCCAGTTCGCTCGACACGAGCCCCGAGGCGAGGGGCGTCCGCACGAGGCCGGGGGCGACGGCGTTGAACCGGATTTTTTGCCGGGCGTAGGTGGCGGCCGCCGACAAGACGAGCCCCATGATGCCCGCCTTCGCCGCCGCGATCGCTTCGTGGTTCGCCAGGCCGACGCGGGCCGCGGCGCTCGAGACGAGCACCACTGAGCCCCCCTCGGCCTTCAAGAGACGTCCGGCGGCCCGCACGCAGCCGAAGCCGCTCGTGAGGTTAGTCGCGATCGTGGCATGCCAGTCAGCGGTGGTCGTGAGGTGCGCGGGCTTGAGCAGGATCGAGCCCACGCAGTTGGTAATACCGTCGAGGCCGCCGAGCGCCGCAGCCGCCGCATCGGCGCAGGCGTCTATTGAATCGGGGTCGGTGGCTTCGACCGTGCCCCAGGGCATGCCGAGCTCGTTCGCGATGGCCTCGAGCCGAGCCGCGTCGCGGCCCGCGAGAAAGACACGTCCGCCGGCGGCCACGACGAGACGGGCCACGGCTGACCCGATGCCTCCGCCGCCGCCGAGGATGAGAACGCGTTGGCTCACGATTACAGCCAGTCGCCGACGGTCTGTTCGAGCCGGGCCTCCGCCGCCATGTCTCGCAGCTTGTCCA